>Ga0307373_10003080_pt1 | contig 29436 bp, 27 predicted proteins | sample OX2MG_FD_202534 | JGI IMG/M metagenome (GOLD analysis project Ga0307373, IMG submission 202534) | Soil microbial communities from Risofladan, Vaasa, Finland - OX-2 | ecosystem: Environmental > Terrestrial > Soil > Coastal area > Acid sulfate soil | place: Finland: Risofladan, Vaasa | collected... | reverse complement strand
GCTCTTGCCGTTACCGCCGCACTGTTCGCCGCGGGCTGCGGGCAGCGCGGCCCGCTGTATCTGCGCAGCAACCCTCCGCCCAACGTGAAGCCCGCGAAACCGGCGCCCTATCAGCCGGTTCCCTATCTGCAGGACACGGGTGAGGACGGCGCCACGACCAATAAGTAAAGTAGGAAGTAAGCCGTCCCCATGAGTTTCACTTACCGCGAGGGCGCGCTGTGTGCCGAGGAACTTCCGCTTGAGCACATCGCGCAGCGCTTCGGCACGCCCTGCTACGTGTACTCGCGCGCCGCCATCGAATCGACCTACGGCGAGTTCGTGCGCGCGCTCGCCGGGCGCGACGCTGTGGTGTGCTATTCGGTCAAGGCCAACTCGAATCTCGCCGTGCTCGCGCTCCTGGCGCGGCTCGGCGCCGGCTTCGATATCGTCTCCGGCGGCGAGCTCGCGCGCGTGCTGGCCGCGGGCGCCGATCCGCGCAAGGTCGTGTTCTCCGGCGTGGGCAAGTCCGAAGACGAGATCGTACGAGCGCTCGAGGCCGGAATCCGGTGCCTCAATCTCGAGTCCGAGGCCGAGCTTGCGCGGGTAAGCGCGCTCGCGGGTCGGCTCGGCAGGCGCGCGCCGGTGGCATTTCGGATCAACCCCGACGTCGACGCGAGAACGCACCCGTATATCTCGACCGGCATGAAGCAGAGCAAGTTCGGCATCGCACATGCCGAGGCCGAGCGCCTGTATCGCGAAGCGGCGGCCCTGGCGCACGTCGAGCTGGTAGGGATCGGCTGCCACATCGGCTCCCAGCTCTTGACCGCCGCGCCGTACGTCGATGCCGCGGTGCGCCTGCTGTCTCTGGTGCAGCGTCTCGAGCGCTCCGGCATCGCGCTCAGGCACATCGATCTCGGAGGCGGCTTCGGCATTCGCTACCAGGAGGAATCGCCGGAGCCGGTCTCCGCGTTCCTGGACGGGGCGCTCGGCGTACTCTCCGGTCGCAAGGAAACGCTGCTCGTCGACCCGGGCCGCTCGATCGTGGGCAACGCGGGCGTGCTGCTCACCCGCGTCGAGTACGTCAAACCGGGCGCGGCGCGGAATTTCCTCGTTGTCGACGCGGCCATGAACGACCTGCTGCGACCCGCGCTCTACGATGCCTGGCACGAGGTGCGGCCGGTGCGCGAGGCGCCGCCCGGGGTCGCGCAAACCATCTACGACGTGGTGGGTCCGGTATGCGAGAGCGGCGACTTCCTCGCCAAGGAGCGGCGGCTGGCGGCGGGCGCGGGTGACCTGCTCGCAATCATGTCGGCCGGCGCCTATGGCATGACGATGAGCTCAAACTACAACTCGCGCCCGCGCGTCGCCGAGGTGCTGGTCGAGGGCGCTGCGGCGCGCGTAGTGCGCGAGCGCGAAACCGTCGCGCAGTTGCTTGCCCTCGAACGCCACTTGATCTAAGAATGGCGCCCCGCGGGCGGAGCAGTGATGCGTGACGAGCCTTCCCTGACGGCTACACCGCGACACGGCAAACGGCTGGCCCTGGGTGCGGCGCTCGCCGCCGTGCTGCTGGCCGGCGTCCTCGCGGCATATCTCCCGGCCGGGCTGCGCGCCAAGGAGCGTAAGGGCGCGGCGCAGCCGGCGGCGGTGCCGGTGTCGGTGGCCGCCGTCGAGCAGCGCACGATGCCGGTGCGCCTGACGGCGATTGGCAACGTGGATGCCTACAACACCGTCGCCCTGAAGGCGCGCGTCGACGGTCAGATCGTCGCGGTCAACTTCCGCGAAGGACAGGCGGTGCGCAAGGGCGAGGTACTGTTCCGGCTCGACCCGCGCCCGTTCGATGCAGCGCTGCACCAGGCCGAAGCGAACCTGGCGCGCGACCGCGCGAACCTCGACCACGCAGACATGCAGCAGCGCCGCTACGCGGAGCTGCTGCACAAGAATTTCGTCTCCCAGGACGCCTATGCCCAGTACCGGACCAATGCCGAAACCGCGACCGCCTCACTCAAGGCGAGCGAAGCCGCGGTCGAAACCGCGCGCCTGAACTTGCAGTACTGCACCATTCGCTCGCCGATCGACGGCTACGTCGGGCGCGTCATGCTGCAGCTCGGCAACATGGTAAAGGCGAACGACACCAATCCGCTGGTGGTGATCAACCAGGTTCAGCCTGTCTACGTCACGTTCGCGGTCCCGGAGCAGCGGCTCGCCGAGCTCCGCCGCCACATGGCGGGCGGACCGCTCGCAGTGACGGTCACGTCGCCCGATGCGGGCCACGCGCCGCGCCAGACCGGCAAGCTGGTGTTCGTCGACAACGCGGTCGACCAAAGCACCGGCACCATCAAGCTGCGCGCCCAGTTCGACAACCGCGACCTGGCGCTCTGGCCGGGGCAGTTCGTCAACGTGAGCCTCAAGCTCTACGACCAGAGCGGCGCGCTCGTCGTGCCCGCGCTGGCGGTCCAGACCGGGCCGCAAGGCGAATTCGTGTTCGTGCTCAAGCCGGATGCGACCACCGAAGTGCGTAAAGTGGCGATCGCGCGCACCGAAGGCGACCTCGCTGTCGTGGCCGAAGGTCTCGCCAAGGGCGAGAAGGTCGTCACCCGCGGCCAGCTGCGGCTGGCGCCGGGCGTGAAGGTGGTCGTCCGGCCGGACGCCTCGTGAATCTTTCGGAGCTGTTCGTCCGGCGCCCGGTGATGACCGTGCTGGTCATGGCCGGGATCCTGATGTTCGGCATCGTGGGCTATCGGCTGCTGCCGGTGAGCTCGCTGCCGAACGTCGATTACCCCACGATCCAGGTCACCGCAGAGCTGCCGGGGGCAAGCCCGGAGACCATGGCCTCGGCGGTGGCGACGCCGCTCGAGAAGCAGTTCTCGACCATCGCCGGGATCGACTCGATGTACTCGGTGAGCGGCGTGGGCACGACCCAGATCACGCTGCAGTTCGCGCTCGACCGCAACATTGACGCGGCCGCGCAGGACGTCAATTCGGCCATCGCCGCGACCGCGCGCCAGCTGCCCGCCGCCATGCCCGCGCCGCCGTCGTTCCGCAAGATCAACCCCGGGGACTTCGCGGTTTTCTACCTGGCGCTCAGCTCCGACACGCTGCCGATTTCAACGGTCGACGAATACGCCGAGACCTTCCTCGCTCAGCGCATCTCGACCATCAGCGGCGTGGCCCAGGTCCAGGTGTTCGGGGAGCAGAAGTACGCGGTGCGCGTCCAGGTCGATCCGAACGCGCTCGCCGCGCGCGGCATCGGCATCGACGAGCTGCAGCAGGCGATCGCGCAGGCGAACGTGAACCTGCCCACCGGCACGCTGTACGGCAAGAACCGGCTGTTCGCGGTTCAGGCGAACGGCCAGCTGTTCGACGCCGCCGCATACGGTCGGATCATCGTCGCCTACCGCAACGGCTCGCCGGTGCGCCTCAACCAGCTCGGGCGCGTCATCGATGGCGTGCAGTCGGACAAGGTTGCCGCCTGGTTCAACAACAAGCCCGGCATCATCCTGGCCATCTTCCGCCAGCCGGGCACCAACACGATCGACGTGGTCGACGCGGTGCGCAGGCTGCTACCGACCTTCCGCGCGGAAGTGCCCGCCGGCATCAAGATGCAGGTTCTGTATGACCGTTCCGTCACCATCCGCCAGTCGGTCGACGAAGTGCAGTTCACGCTGCTGCTCGCGCTGGCGCTGGTGGTGATGGTGATCTTCCTGTTCCTGCGCAACCTTTCGGCCACCGCCATCCCGAGCGTCGCGCTGCCGATGTCGATCATCGGCACTTTCGCCGTCATGTACGCGCTCGGCTACAGCCTGGACAACATTTCGCTGATGGCGCTCACGCTGTGCGTCGGCTTCGTGGTGGACGATGCGATCGTGATGCTGGAGAACATCTCGCGCCACATGGAGGCCGGCAAGGACGCGCTGCAGGCCACGCTCGACGCCTCGAGGGAAATCTCCTTCACCATTCTGTCGATGACCCTGTCGCTTGCCGCGGTGTTCATCCCGGTGTTCTTCATGGGCGGCATTGTCGGTCGCCTGCTGCACGAGTTCGCGGTGACGATCATCACCGCGGTGCTGATCTCGGGCTTCGTGTCGCTCACGCTGACGCCGATGATGTGCAGCCGCATCCTGCGGCCGCAGCACGGCGTGGTGCACGGCCGGCTCTACCAGCTCTCCGAGCGCGGCTTCGAGGCGCTGCGCAACGCCTACCGGGCGACACTCGAGATCGCGCTGCGCCATGGGCGCTGGGTCATGCTGCTGTTCGTCGCGATCACGCTCGCCACCGCGTACCTGTTCGTGCACGTGCCCAAGGGGTTCCTGCCCGCCGACGACACGGGCCAGATCTTCTGCTTCACCGAGGCGCCTCAGGACATCTCGTTCGACGCCATGGCGAAGCTGCAGCGGCAGGCGGCCGAAATCGTGCGTCGCAACCCGAACGTCGAGGGCGTGATGTCCTTCATCGGGGCGAGCGGCTTCAACCCCTCCCTCAATCGCGGGCGCATGTTCATCACGCTCAAGCCGCGCTCCGAGCGCGTCTCGGCCGACGAAGTGATCCGCGAGCTGCGCCCGCAGCTCGCCCACCTGCTCGGCATCAAGGCATTCCTGCAGAACATCCCCGTGATCCGCATCGGGCTGCTCACCAAAAGCCCGTACCAGTACACGCTGCGCGGCGCCAGCACCGACGAGCTGTACCACTGGGTGCCGATCATCGAGGACAAGCTCAAGGCGATACCACAGCTGATCGACGTGTCGAGCGACCTGCAGATCCGCCAGCCCCAGGTGCTGGTCGAGATGGATCGCGAGAAGGCGGCGGCGCTGGGGGTCTCGCCGCAACAGATCGAGACCGCGCTCGGCGCAGCGTACGGCTCGCAACAGGTGTCGACCATCTACACCGCAACCGACCAGTTCTGGGTCATCCTCGAGGTCGAGCCGCGCTACCAGACCGGGCCCACGGCGCTGCCGATGCTGTACGTGCGCTCCACCGGCGGCGCGCTGGTGCCGCTGAGCGCCGTGGCGAAGCTCTCCTACGGCGTCGGCCCATTGACGGTGAGTCATCAGGGACAGCTTCCCTCGGTCACTTTTTCCTTTGATCTCCGGTCCGGCGTGTCGCTGTCGCAGGCCGTCGACACCATCCGCTCGACAATGCGCGAGCTGCGCGTGCCGCCCACGCTCTCCGCCAGCTTCTCTGGCACGGCACAGGCCTTCGAGGAGTCCCTGCAGGGAATGGGCATTCTCCTGCTGCTCGCGATCGTGGTCATCTATCTGGTGCTCGGCATCCTGTACGAGAGTTTCATTCACCCGCTCACCATCCTCTCGGGCCTGCCGACCGCGGCACTGGGCGCGTTGCTCACGCTGCTCGCCTTCGGCATCGATCTCAACCTGTACGCGTTCGTCGGCATGATCATGCTGGTGGGCATCGTGAAGAAGAACGCGATCATGATGATCGACTTCGCCATCGAGGCGCAGCGCAAGGAAGGCAAGACGCCGCGCGACGCGATCTTCGAAGCCTGCATGGTTCGCTTCCGTCCGATCATGATGACCACCATGGCGGCGCTCATGGGAAGCTTGCCGATCGCGCTCGCCTTCGGCGTGGGGGGCGAGGCGCGCCGTCCGCTCGGCCTGTCAGTAGTCGGCGGCCTGCTCCTGTCGCAGCTCCTCACTCTGTACATCACGCCGGTGATCTACATCTATTTCGAGCGGCTGGGGGCGTGGCTCGGCTCGCGGCGCGCCCCTGCGGTCCCGTTGCTCGGCACGGCGGCGGCGCCGCAGGGTCCCCAGGCGCCCCACGCGCACCGTTAGCCGCGCGCGGCCCCCGCAGGCATCTGTTAGCATCGGCCGAACCACGGAGATCGCCATGCCCGCCAACCAGGAAACCCGCAACATGGCGCTGTTCTGCGACTTCGAGAACATCGCGCTCGGGGTACGCGACGCCAAGTACGCGCAATTCGACATGCAGCGCGTGCTCGAGCGGCTGCTGCTCAAGGGCAGCATCGTCGTGAAGAAGGCCTATTGCGACTGGGAGCGCTACAAGGAGTTCAAGGCGGCGATGCACGGGGCCGCGTTCGAGCTGATCGAGATCCCGCACGTGCGCCAGTCGGGCAAGAACTCCGCCGACATCCGCATGGTCGTGGACGCGCTCGACCTGTGCTACACCAAGTCGCACGTGGACACGTTCGTGATCATCAGCGGCGACTCGGATTTCTCGCCGCTCGTGTCGAAGCTGCGCGAGAACGCCAAGACGGTGATCGGCGTCGGCGTGAAGAATTCGACCTCGGACCTACTCATCGCCAACTGCGACGAGTTCATCTATTACGACGATCTGGTGCGCGAGGAAGAGGTGAAGCGACGCGCAGCGCGCAAGAGAAAGGAAGCGCGGCCCGCGAACGCCGTCAAGGAGCCCTCGGGAGCCGACGAGAAGCAGCAGGAGGCGATGGAGCTGCTGCTCGAGACGGTCGATGCCCTGATCGCAGAGCGCGGCGAGGGGGAGAAGATCTGGGGCTCGATGGTCAAGCAGACCCTCAAGCGCAGGAAGCCCGGCTTCAGCGAGTCCTATTTCGGCTTTCGCGCGTTCTCCGATCTGCTCGAGGAGGCGGAGAAGCGCAAGCTGGTGACGCTCGAGCGCGACGAAAAGTCGGGCGGCTACGTTATTCGGCGCGCCTGAGCGGCCCGCGCGCGTGCAGGCTGCCGTCGGCGCGCCTGCCAGGCCTTGGCCACGCGGTACGCCAGCAGAATCCCGAACAGCAGGGCGTACAGCTTGGGATCGGCGGTGTTGTTTTTGGCCAGCTTGAACCACCAGAAGTGGAACACCGCCACCACCGCCACGACGTACACCAGCTTGTGCAGCGCCTGCCAGCGCGCCGCTCCGAGGCGCTTGACCATGGCGTTGGTCGAGGTCAGGGCAAGCGGCAACATCAGCAGGAGCGCCGTCATGCCCGCGAGCACGAAGGGATGCTTGACCACGCTCTTCAACACCGCGTCCAGGCTGAAGTTGTTGACCAGCCACAGGTAGCAGGTGAAATGCAGCACGGCATAGCTGAATGCGAGCAGTCCCAGCATGCGCCGCAAGCGCGCCAGCTCGGTCCAGCCCGTGAGCCGGCGAAGTGGCGTGACGGTCAGTGTGAAAAGCAGAAAGCGCAGCGCCCACAGTCCGGTGGTCCAGATCAAGGTCTGCTCGGGGTTGGGTCCGAGCTGCAGCGCAAAGGCCCTCCACACCAGTAGCGCCAACGGCAGCAGGCTCAGCGTGAGCAGCGCCGGTCTGAACCAGCCCGCCTGCACAGTCGCGCGCCGCACGCGCAATGACCAGCCCGCGGCGCCGCCGCGGGCCGAGTGACCGTTCATGGTTGTCGAAGCCTGAGGCACGGAGAGGGCACCGCGCAGCGCGCGCTCAAAAGTCCTTGGTCAGGTTCATGCCCTGGTAGAGGTGGGCGACCTGGGTGCCGTAGCCGTTGAACATTTGAGTCGGGATGCGCGGGGCGAACAGGCCGCCGAAGCCGCCCTGGCCGATGCGCCGCTCGTTGGCCTGGCTCCAGTTCTGCGGACTGACGTTGGGGTTGACATTGGAATAGAACCCATACCATTCGGGCACCGCGCGCATCCACGAGGTCACGGGTTGCTGCGCCACCAGGCGGATGCGCACGATCGACTTGCCTCCTTTGAAGCCGTATTTCCAGGGTATGACCATGCGCATGGGCGCGCCGTCCTGGTTGGGCAGCACCTCGCCGTACAGACCGAAGGTCAGCAGCGTGAGCGCATGCATGGCCTCGTCCATGCGCAGTCCCTCGCGATAAGGCCACTGCAGGATCGAGGAGTTCTGTCCCGGCATCTGTGCCGGGTTGAGCAGGGTGAGAAATTCCACGTACTTGGCGCTGCCCTTGGGCTGAACCGCCTTGAGCAGGTTGGACAGCGAATAGCCGATCCAGGGAATCACCATGGACCAGCCCTCCACGCAGCGGTGCCGATAGACGCGCTCCTCCATCGGCGCGAGGTGCAGCAGGTCCTCGATGCCGAAGGTGCGCGGCTTAAGGACCTCGCCTTCGACCGTTACGGTCCATGGCCGCGTTTGCAGGCTGCCGGCGTATTTCGCCGGATCGCTCTTGCTGGTGCCGAATTCGTAGAAGTTGTTGTAGCTGGTCACGTCCTCGTAAGGCGTGAGCGCTTCGGTTGCGGACAGGCCGGCGTTCTTTGCTGCAGGCAGCAGCGGCAGCTTGCCCGGATGCGCGGAGGTGGCGGCGGTCAGCGCGTGTGCGCGCTGCGCGGCCACGCCGGCCGCGGCCGCCGCCGCCCCCAGGCCGGCGGCGGCGAGAAAGCGGCGGCGACCCCGGTAGACGGCCCGGGGAGTGATCTCGGACGAAGGGGTATCGCAAGACTTCTTGATCAGCATGGGATGGTCGCTCCTTGGACCGTTGGTCGCGCCGGGGCGTGCCGCCTTACACGAGCCATCATACGCCCGGCGACCGCCGCGAGCGCTCAGGGGTTGAGCTGCTGGTACACCAGATTCGCCACGTGCAGGAGGTCGCCCTTGCCCACATCGATCGAGGACAGCGCGTAGCCGAAGCGGCGGTCGATCCAGTAGAACACCCGCACGTTGCCTTCGCGGGCGAAGCGGAACGCGGTCTCGCCCTGCTTCGGAGCTTCGGTGCGCACGTACAGCGTGATCCGCTGACCCTGCGTGGACTGGTACATGAAATACGCGACCGGGCCGTTCTCGCCCGGCAGCAGGCGGCCGCCGACCAGCGCGAAACCGGCCGCATCGAGCTTCGGTGCGCGCACCTTGGCACCGAGCCGCTTCGACAGCCACGCGACCAGGTGCGCCTCCTGATCGGCGCCGACTTCGACCGGGTGCCTGATCTCGGGCGAGTAGGTGGCGTGGGCGATCGCCGCGCGATGCACGAATCCCGGCGTGCCGTCCCGCGCCAGCGACGCAGGAGGCGGCTGATGCAGACGCCAGCCCGCGGCCGCACCGATCACCGCACCGAGCGCGAGCCAGCTCAGCGCCGCGGCAATGCCGCGCAGGCGCAGGCGCCTGAGCGGCGCCGCCTGCAGCCGCTCCGGGACCGGCTCGTCGAGCACAGGATCGTAAAGCACGTGCAGCTCGTCGTTGAGCCGCCGATAGGCGGCAATGCGCTCGGCGTCTTCAGCGCGCGTCGCGAGCCAAGCATCGAGCTCGGCGCGCCGGCCCTCGGCGAGCCGGCCGTCGCCGTACGCCTGCAGGTCCGCTTCGGTGATCGGCAGTTTCTCGGCCATCGCCTCGCTTACTTCAGCTCATTTCACCACGTGCAGCTTGGCGCCCGCCGGCAGGCCGAGCAGCATGATGCGCAGCTTCTCGCGCGCACGCGACAGGCGCGACATCACGGTGCCGATCGGGATGCCGAGCGTGCGCGCCGTTTCCTCGTAGCTCAGGTCCTCCAGCGCGACCAGCAGCAGCACTTCGCGCTGCTCCGCCGGCAGTCGCGCGAGGGCGCGCTCCAGGTCTCGCACCATGAGCGCGTCGTGCTGCGCGGCGCGCTGCGCCAGCTCCGGCATCTCCTCGCCGATCGGGTCCGTCGCCCGCACCGCGCGCACCTGGTTGACGTGCACGTTGTGCATCACCGTGAACAGCCAGGCGCGCAGATCGCTGCCGGGGCGATACAGATGCAGTTTGCTCCACGCTCGCTCGAGCGTGTCTTGCACCAGATCGTCAGCAGCGGCGCGATCGCCGACCAGCGCGCGGGCATAGCGCCGCAAGCGCGGGATCAGCTCGAGCAACCGCTGGGCGTCGCCCATGGATCATGAACAGCCGGCGGCGGCCCGCTATTCCACCGCCGCAACAGCAGGGGGCGGACAGGGGCTGGCACGGCCCGCGCTACTTGGCGCGAAAATCGTCGTGGCAGGACTTGCAGCTCTTGCCGGTCTCGCCGAACGCGACCTTGATCTCGCCTTCGTTGCCGGTCTGCGCAGCCTTGTCCAGTTTCTCGACTGCGGTCTGCATCTTCTCCATGTGTTCCTTGAACTTGCCCATCTCGTGATAGATCTTGTCCTTCGCCTTGGTGTGCTTCGCCCCGGCCGTGCTCGGATCGAAGCCCTCCAGCGGCATCTTGGACAGAGTCACGAGGTAGCCCGCGTTGCGCGCGGCAATCTTGGCGTCGAACGGGATCTTGCCGTTGACCATGGCCCCGATCGGCCCGAAGTACCACGCAATGAGGGTCATGGCCGCCTGACGATGCTTCACCAGGTCCTCGGGCTTGTGCTGCGCGAGCGCGCTCAGCGCGAAGCCCGCGCCGGTCGCGGCCGCGATCAGGGTGACGGCGAGTTTGTTCTTCATTCTCTTCTCCTCAGAAAGGTCGTTGCACGATCAGGTACACCGCGAGCAGCGCCGCGGCAAACAGGGTCAGCGCCCGCCATGGACCGGCGAAGCGCCCGTCAGCGGTCTCGGCGAGCTCGCCGGGCAGGCGCTTCATGCCCGTGAACATGGCGCCGACCAGATTCTCCTTTTTCACCAGCCAGTGGTAAAGCACGGCCGCGATGTGCAGGCTCGCCAGGCCGAGCAGCACGTAGAAGTTCCACACGTGTACGGTGCTGAGCCGGTCGGACCAGGCGTCCGATACCAGGTCGGCGAGCGGGCCTTGGGTCGCGATCTGGTCGTTGGCGAACAATCCGGTGACTGTCTGCAGCGCAAGCGCGGCGAGCAGCAGCAGCACCATCCAGCCGCCCAGCGGATTGTGCCCGGCGCTCGGCGCCGGCTGGCGCGAGAACAGCAGCCTCGCGTAGCGCCGGCACGCGGCCGGCCCTTGCACGAAGCCGGCGAAGCGCGCATGCGAGCTGCCGAGCAGCCCCCACAGGATGCGAAACAGCACCAGCACGAGCGTGGCGTAACCCGCATAAAGATGCCACTGCATCGCGTTCCCCCCCGTCTGTCCGCTCCAGAACTGGAACGCAAACAGCGCCGCCAGCGTCCAATGAAACAAGCGCACCGGGAGGTCCCAAACCCGGACCTCGCGCTCGGCGCCTGCCGCCCTCGCCTGCATCGCGTCCTCTCTTTAGTGTCTGAACAGTGCCGGTAGCCGCTCTATTCCGCGCCCGCGGCCAGGCCCCAGCGCCCGATCATGCCCTCGGCCGCGTTCAGCAGCTCCTCCGCGCGGCTGGGATGATTGAAGCGCACGCTCGCCAGCCGCGCGAGCAACGCCTCGCCGGCGGCTCCCTGCTGCGCCAGATGCACCAGCTCCCCGGCCTGCGCGCCGGCGATCTCGCAGCCGAGCAGGCCGCCGTCTTCGGCGTCGACCAGCACGCGCACATATCCTTCGGCATCCCCCTCGCCGAGCGCGGCGGGGTTCGTCGCAAACGCTGAGAATCCGATTGCGTATTCGCGCCCGGTTTCTTCCAGCTCATCCTCGGTTTGTCCCACGCGCGCGAGCTCGAGCGCCGAGTAGATGACCTCCGGGACCCAGGCGCGGCGCGCCCGCGGCGCGCCCGGCGTCGTGATGCCGGCAATGGCGGCGCTCGCCTCGGCGAGCGCGTGATTCGCGGTCATGGCGGGATTGGCGCAGTCGCCGATGGCGAAGATGCGCGCGTTGCTCGTGCGCTGCACCTCATCGACCCGGACGAAGCCCTGGGGCGTGAGCTCGACGCCCGCGACCTCGAGACCCATGCCATCGGTGTTCGGCGTCCTTCCCGTGCCCGCCAGCAGCCAGTCGACGCGCTCGACGCCGTCGGGAAGACCCAGTTCGAGCGTGGCGCCGCGCTCACGGCATCCGATCGGCCGGCTGCGTATGCGCGGCGCCACACCGTGCAGGGCCAGCGCCTCGCGCAGGCGCTTTTTCGCCGGCTGCGAGAAACGCGCGCCCGACAGCGGCTCACGCCCGGTGAGCCAGACGATCTCCAGGCCGAGGGCGCTCAGGATGAAGGCCATCTCGACACCGACCGCGCCGCTGCCGACCAGCGCGACGCGCCGGCCGGATGGAAGCGGTTGCTCGAACAGCTCGTCGGTGGTCAGCGCGCGCGCCGAGCCGCGCAGCGCCGGCGGCAGGATCGGGCGCGAGCCGCTGGCGATGACGAAATGGCTCGCGAGCAGGTTCTCGCCGTTGACCTCGAGGCGGTCCGCAGCGGCGAAGCGCGCGACGCCCGCGTAGCGCCTGACCCCGAGTCGCTCGAGATAGCCGACGTAGCTCGCACGCACGGCCTGCACGATCTCGCGCTGCTGCCGCCAGGCGGCGGCCAGGTCCGGGGAGAGCGTGCCCGTGACGCCACGTCCGGCGAAGCGTTGGGCCGCCGCGAGCAGGCGCGCGATGTGGTACCAGGCCTTCTTCGGCACGCAGCCGCGATTCAGGCAGGCTCCGCCCCACGCGTCTTTCTCGACGATCGCGACCGACAGGCCGCGCGTCGCCGCCAGCACCGCGGCGCGGTAGCCGCCTGGGCCCGAGCCGATGACGAGCAGGTCGAAGCCGGAAGCGCTCAAGCGGTGGGATGCGAGATTCGCAGGAAGGTGCCCGGAACGCGGCCCCGGAGCCGCCGTCCGCCGCGGCTCGCGTAGCCGGCGCTAGCGCAGGCCGGCGACGTACTGCGCGACCGCCTTGATCTGCTGATCGCTCATGCGCGCGGCGATGGTGCGCATCATCGCCTTCGGATCATTGGCGCGCTGGCCCGACTTGAAGGCCGTGAGCTGCGCTTCGACGTACTCGGAAAATTGTCCGCCGATGCGCGGAAACTCGATCGGGATGCCCGCGCCGCTCGGACCGTGGCAGGCCGCGCAGGCCGGCACGCCGGTGGCGACGTCGCCGCCGCGGTACAGTTTCTGCCCTTGCGCGGCGAGATCCTTGTCGTGCGCCACGGCCGGGATGAGCGTCTGGCCACCGAAGTACGCCGCCAGGTCGCGCATGTCGGCATGCGAGAGGCTCGCGACCATGCCCGCCATCACCGGGTTCTGGCGCCGGGCCGGCTTGCCGCCCTCGGCCTTGAAATCGCGCAGTTGCTTGTACAGATACTCGGGGATCTGGCCCGCGAGCTTGGGATTGGCGGGACTGACGCTGTTGCCATCGGCAGCGTGACACGCGACGCATACCTGGCTCACGATCTGCTTGCCCTTCGCCACGTCGACTTTGGTGAGGTCCTGGGCCAGCGCCTGCACGGCACACGACAACAGGGCAACGCTGGCGGCAGCCGCCAGAACTCGGTTCATGCGGTAACTCCCGTGGATCCCGATCGAAGCGCGCAATTTTATTACAATTTCTCTTTTTATTTCCGGAGCATCGTGAGCGCGCTCTCGCAAGCAGTCTTCACCATGTCGGTGGCACGCCTGGAGCAATTGCCCCCCGAGGGGCCGCCGGAGCTGGCGATCGTGGGGCGCTCGAATGTCGGCAAATCGAGCGCGATCAATGCGCTCGCGGGGCGCCGACGGCTTGCATTCGTGTCAAAAACTCCGGGCCGCACCCAGACGCTCAACTTTTTCGATCTGGGCGCGATGGGGCGCCTGGTCGACTTGCCCGGCTATGGCTACGCGCGCGTGCCGCAGGCGGTGCGGGCGCAGTGGGACCGCCTGGTCGGCGGCTATCTCCAGGGGCGTGCCTCGCTGGCGGCGGTGGTGGTGATCCTGGATGCACGCCGCTCGCTCACGCCGCAGGACGCGCAAGTCATCCGGTGGCTCGCGCCGCTGGGGCGGCCGCTGCTCATCCTGCTGTCAAAATGCGACAAGCTTTCGCGCGCCGCGCGCCAGACAGCGCTGCAGGGCATGCGAGAGGCGCTCTCGGCGACGGCTGCGCGGGTCGAACTGCGCCTGTTTTCCAGCCTGACGGGCGAGGGGGTCGAGGAGGCGCGCTCGCTGCTTGAAGCCTGGCTGCGTGCCGCGCAGCCAGACCCGGGGAATAAAAGACCCCCGGCAAAGGGGATGTAAACCGGGGGCGAAAATGCCTTAATGGGGATTAAGGCACCCGCTCAGGGAGGAGAAGCGGGAGACGATCAACGTCGTCTGGAAGTAAGATTTGATTTGCCGCAAAAAAGTTCCCGCGGGAATCTCTGCAGCCAAATCAGGGCGCTTGGCCGAGCCAGGTCCCGGCTCCGGCGGCTGAAAGGCCACAGGGAGCACGCGGCTATTCGGCCCCTGACAACGGAGCCTTTTCATGAACGTGTACGGTAGCTTCCCTTCGGTGCGCATGCGGCGCATGCGACGCAACGACTTCTCGCGCCGGCTGATGCGCGAGAACGTCCTCACCGCCGACGACCTGATCTATCCGGTGTTCGTCCTGGACGGAAAGCAACGCACCGAGAAAGTCGCCTCGATGCCCGGCGTGGAGCGCCTGACCCTCGATCGGCTGCTCCCGGTGGCCGAACGCTGCCTGAAGCTGCGCATTCCCGCGCTGGCGCTGTTTCCGGTGATCGACCAGAAGCTGAAGGTCCCCGATGGGCGCGAGGCGTTCAATCGCAAGGGGCTGGTGCCCCGCGCGGTCGCGGCCCTCAAGACACGCTTTCCGGAACTCGGCATCATGACCGATGTCGCGCTCGACCCGTACACCTCGCACGGCCAGGACGGCGTGCTCGACGAGACCGGCTACATCCTCAACGACGTCACGCTCGAAGTGCTGGTCAAGCAGGCCCTGGTGCAGGCCGAAGCCGGGGTGGACATCGTCGCGCCCTCCGACATGATGGACGGACGCATCGGCCGCATTCGGGCCGCGCTCGAAAAGGCGGGGCACATCCACACCAGGATCATGGCGTACTCGGCCAAGTACGCCTCCGGCTTCTATGGCCCGTTTCGCGATGCGCTCGGCTCGGCCAAGAACCTCGGCAAGGGGGACAAGAAAACCTACCAGATGGATCCGGCCAACTCCGACGAGGCGCTGCGGGAGGTCGGCCTCGACCTGGCCGAGGGCGCCGACATGGTGATGGTGAAGCCGGGCCTGCCGTACCTGGACATCGTGCGCCGCGTGAAGGACGAGTTCAAGGCGCCGACCTACGTGTACCAGGTAAGCGGGGAATACGCGATGCTGCGCGCCGCGACCGCCAACGGCTGGCTGCCCGAGAGCTGCATCGCGGAAGCGCTGCTCGCCATGAAACGCGCGGGGGCCGACGGCATCCTGACCTACTTTGCGCTCGAGCTCGCCACAGCGCTCGCCGAGTAGTGGCGCGGGCGTGAGCGTCCCCTGTCCCCCGAACCCGTTCGGCGTGAAGTGAAGTCAGCCGAACAGCAGCGCGAGGCGCTTCGAGAGCGACGCGCTCGAGGCGATGATCGGCTGCGTCTGGAGCACCGGCAGGGCTAGGCGCCGCCGGCGCTCGCGCGCTCGAGCGTCTGCAGGAAATGCGTCGCGTCCTGATAGCCCACGACGCGCAGCCCGCGGATCTCGCGTCCGTCAGCATCGAAGAAGATAATCCCGGGCGGCCCGAACAGGGAAAAGCGCTTGAGCAGGGCTTTGTCCTGCGCCGTGTCGGCGGTCACGTCGGCGCGCAGCAGGAGCATATCGCCGAGCCTCGCGCGCACGCGCGGATCGCGGAAGGTGAAGTTCTCCATTTCCTTGCACGATACGCACCAGTCGGCGTAGAAATCGAGCATCACCGGCCGGCCGGGCGCGCGTAGCCGTTCGGTGAGCTCGGCGGGCGAGGACACGCGCTCGAAGTGGATCGGCGCGGCTGCGGGCGCGCTTGCGCCTGCGAGCCCGGCGAGCGGACGCAGCGGGTCGCGGCTCCCGGCGAGCGCGCCGACCAGCAGGACGACACCGGCGACCAAAGCCATGACGCCCGCGCCCTTGCCGAGCCGAGCGACCGCGTGGGCATCGTGCGGGAGGGAGTCGATCGCGCGCAGGAACACGCCGCTGCCGACGAGCAACGCCGCCCACAGCAGCATGGTCGCCGCCGCGGGCAGCACGGGCGAGACGATCCAGATCGCCACCGCGAGCAGCAGCACGCCGAAGAAATTCTTGACGCTGTTCATCCAGGGCCCCGATTTGGGCAGCAGCGCGCCCTCCGAGATGCCCACCACCATGAGCGGTACACCCATGCCAAGGGCCATGACGAACAGCGCCGTACCTCCCAGCAGCACATCGTGCGTCTGACTGATGTAGAGCAGCGCCCCGGCGAGCGGCGCCGCCACGCAGGGGCTCACGATCACCGCCGAGAGCACGCCCATCACCGCCACCGACGCGATGCGCCCGCCCTGCAGCTTCTGGTGCGCGGCCGAAAGCCGGTGATGCAGGAACGAGGGCAGCTGCAGCTCGTGCAGGCCGAACATCGACAGCGCCAGCCACACGAACACCAGGGCGAACGCGCCGAGCACCCAGGGGTTCTGCAGCGCCGCGGCAATGAGCGAGCCGGAGTACGCGGCGGCGACGCCGGCGGCGGCATAGGTGATCGCCATGCCGAGCACGTAGGCCCCCGAGAGCACCAGCGCACGCACCTTGTTGAGTCGTCGGCCCTCGCCGACGATGATGCCCGACAGGATGGGAATCATCGGCAGCACGCACGGCGTGAAGGCGAGCAGCAGCCCGAAGCCGAGAAAGCTGGCGATGACCAGCCAGAAGCCGCCTGAGCGCAGCAGCGCGGCGATGTCCAGATCGCTCGCCTGAGTGGAAAAACGCGGCGTCGCCGGGATCATGCGTGGACCCTGGCTGAGCGCCTGCTCGGCACCCCCACCGCCCGCGCCGTCCGTGCCGCCGATGAGCGCGGCTAGCTGGATCGCGGCCTTCGACTGCATGGGCGTGTAGCACACGCCGGCGTCGGCGCAGCCTTGCGAAGTCACGATCAGATCGAGCGTCTGGGCGGTGGCCGGGCGCGACTGCAGCGGCAACCGGACCGCCACGTGGTCGCGATAGGTGTAGACGTCGCCGAAGTACGGGTCCTTGTGATGCAACGCGGGCGGAAACTGCGGCGCGCCGAGCTTGACCTGCGTGCCTTGCACCGCGAATGCGAAACGGTCGCGGTACATGTAGTAGCCGTTCGCGATAGCGAAGTCCACCTCTACCGTGTTCGCGTCGAGCGCGCGCGCGGACATCTTGAACGCCTGCTCCGGCTCGAGCAGATCGGGACCGGAACTTGTGCTGGAGTCGGTGAGCCCCTGGAGCAGCGCGGCGGCGGGCGCGTTCAGCGGCGCAAGCGCGGCCACCAGGACAAGGAGGCGAAGCAGGGCGGCGATCATGGCTGGGGTCGGGTCTCCTGCGCGACCCAATCGAGGTAGGCGGGCAATCCGCGCTCGACTGGGACCGCGACGATTTCGGGTAGTTCGTACGGATGGCCGGCGCGGATCGCGGCCTCGAGCGCCGGGTAGCGCTCGGCGCTAGTCTTGATCAGCATCGGATGCTCTTCGTCGTGCTGCACGCCCTCGCGCCAGCGGTACACGGAGCGGCACGGGGCGAGGATGTTGACGCACGCGGCCACGCGCTGCGCGATCAGTGCCTCGGCGAGCCGCTCCGCGGCGGCCCGGTCGGGCAGGTTGGTGAGCACGAGCAGCGTCGTCACGCGGCCTGGCGGCTCGACGAGAGGCCGTCGAACACGGTCGGGTAATGCAGGTCAATGCCGAGCGTGCGCTTCATTCTGCGATTGTCGAGTCGGCGCGACTCGCTCATGAAGGACAGCAGCTCGGGGGCGATGCGCCCGGCGGCCTCGATGCGCGCGATGCGCGGCGGGCGCGCAAGCCCGCAGCGCTCGGCCACGAAGTCCATCCAGTCCGCCATCTTCATGTGCGTGTCGTCGCACGCATTGTACGTTCCTGCAGGCGCATCGGGCTCGAGCGCGCGCGCCGAAATCGCCGCGAGGTCGTCGGCGTGGATGTGGTTGGTGTACACGTCGTCCGCCGCGGCGAGCACCGGGGCTTGCGCGCGCAGCCGCTCGAGCGGCAGCCGCTCGGCAGCGTAGATCCCGGGAGCTCGCAGGACCACTAGGGCGACCTCGTGCGCGGCGCACCACTGTGCGAGCTGGCGCTCGGCATCGGCGCGGCGCCGCGCCCGCGCCGATTGGGGATTGAGCGGGCGCGTTTCGTCGACCAGCGCGCCGCCGCAATCGCCGTAGACGCCGCTCGTGCTGACGTACACCATGCGTCCCGGTAGAATGCCCCCTCGCTCGAGCGCCGCGAGCAGGTTTGCGGTGCGTGGATCCGCCTGTCCGCCCGCGGGCGGCGGCGCGCAATGCAGCAGCGCTTCGGCCCAGCCGCCGATGGGCGCAAGGCTGTCCGGCCGGTCGAGGTCGAAGCCGCGGCGGCGCGACAGGGCGCGCACCTCGACCCCGGGCGGGAGCAGCGGGAGGACGCGCCGCGCGATGTCGCCGAAGCCCGCGATCAACAGCTTTTTCATGGACGTCATTGTAGCGACATGCACACCGTCACGATCCAGCCGAGCGGGCAACAGTTCCAGGTCGAGGAAGGCGAGTCGGTCCTGACAGCTGCGCTGCGCGCCGGTTTCGTCCTGCCGTACGGCTGCAAGAACGGCGCCTGCGGCAGCTGCAAGGGCAAGATCGTCTCCGGCACGGTCGATTACGGGATCTACCAGCACAAGGCGCTCACCGACGATGAGCGCGCGCAAGGCAAGGCCCTTTTCTGCCAGGCGAAGCCGCTGTCCGATCTGGTGATCGAGGCGCGCACCATCGGCGCTGCCAAGGGCATCCAGATCAAGACGCTGCCCTGCCGCGTGCAGGCCATGGAGCGCGTTGCCGACGACGTGATTCTGCTCACGCTGAAGCTGCCGGCCAACGAGCAGCTCAAGTTCCTGGCGGGCCAGTTCATCGAGTTCCTGCTGCGCGACGGGGCGCGGCGCAGCTATTCGATGGCCAACCCGCCGCACGACGCGGAGCTCCTGCAGCTGCACATCCGCTACATGCCCGGGGGCAAGTTCACCGAGCACGTCTTCGGCAAGATGAAGGAACGCGACATCCTGCGCTTCGAGGGGCCGCTCGGCACGTTCTTCCTGCGCGAGGAATCCGACAAGCCGATCGTGTTCGTGGCCTCCGGCACCGGCTTCGCGCCGATCAAATCGATCATCGAGCACGCGCTGCACGCGGGCATCGCGCGGCCGATGACTCTTTACTGGGGTGGTCGCCGGCCGCAGGATCTGTACCTGAACGCGCTGGCCGAAAAGTGGGCCGCCGAGCACGCTGGCTTCAAGTACGTGCCGGTGATCTCGGATGCGCTGCCCGAGGATCACTGGCAGGGCCGCACCGGGTTCGTGCACCGTGCCGTGATGGCGGATTTTCCCGACCTGTCCGGCCACCAGGTCTACGCCTGCGGCGCGCCGGTGATGGTCGACGCCGCACACCGCGACTTCGTCGCCCTGTGCAAGCTGGCCGAGGAAGACTTCCTCGCCGACAGCTTCACCACGCAGGCGGACCTGGCCGGCGCGAGCGCTTGAGGCGCGTCGGCGCCTGGTCGGCCTAGGGCGCCTGTTCCCCGAGATAGGCCTCGCGCACCTTCGGATCGGCGAGCAGCCGGGCGGCGTCGGCGGCGAGCGCGATCTCGCCCGCCTCCATGACGTAGCCGCGGGCGGCGATCTCCAGCGCGAGCCTGGCGTTCTGCTCCACCAGCAGGATGGTCACGCCCTGGCGCGCGATCTGGCGCACGATCTCCAGGATCCTGGCCACCATCAGGGGGGCGAGCCCCATCGAGGGCTCGTCGAGCAGCAGGAGCTTCGGCCGGCTCATCAGCGCACGGCCGATGGCGAGCATCTGCTGCTCGCCGCCCGACAGCGTGCCGCCGGTCTGAGTGCGACGCTCCGCGAGGCGGGCGAACAGAGCATAGGTGCGCTCGAGGTCGTTTTTCACCTCGGCATCGCGCCGCGCATAGGCGCCCATCGCGAGGTTCTCGGCCACCGTGAGCTGCGGAAAGATGCCGCGGCCCTCGGGCACCATGACCAGGCCGCGGCGCGGCCGCTCGTGGACCGGCAGGTGCGCGATTTCCTCGCCCGAGTAGCGCACGCTGCCGCTGCAGGAATGCAGCAACCCGCAGATCGCCCGCAGCGTGGAGCTCTTGCCGGCGCCGTTGGCGCCGATCAGGCACACCAGCTCCCCCTGGTCCACGTGCAGATCGATGCCCCGCACCGCACGGATGCCGCCGTAGTGCACCTCCAGCGCGCGCACTTCGAGCAGCCTCATGACGCCGCCGGCGCTCCCAGGTATGCCTCGACCACTTTCGGGTCGCGCTGCACCTCGGCCGGCAGGCCCTCGGCGATGCGCTCGCCGTAGTCCAGCACCAGGACGCGGTCGCACAGCTTCATCACCAGGCGCATGTCATGCTCGATGAGCAGCACAGTGAGGCCGCCGGCGCGAATCCGCTCGATCAGCTGGCCGAGCGCCAGGCGCTCGGACGGGTTCATGCCGGCCGCCGGCTCGTCGAGCGCGAGCAGCTTGGGGTCGGTCGCCAGCGCGCGCGCGATCTCCAGGCGCCGCTGGTCCCCGTACGGCAGACTGCCGGCGCGATCGTTGGCGCGCGCACGGATGCCGACATAGTCGAGCAGGTCGAGCGCGCGCCTCTCGATGGCCCGCTCCTCGCCCACGGTGCGCGCGTCGCGCAGGATCGCGCCAAGTACGCCCGCACGCGTGCGCACGTGTCGCCCTATCATCACGTTCTCGAGCGCCGAGAGGTTCGCGAACAGGCGGATGTTCTGGAAAGTGCGCGCGATGCCGTGCGCCGCGACCTGATGCGGCTTGAGGCCCGCAAGCCTCACGCCGTCGAACGCGAACGACCCGCTGTCGGGCGCGTAGATGCCGGTGAGCACGTTGAACAGCGTCGTCTTGCCGGCGCCGTTCGGGCCGATCAGCCCGTAGATCTCACCGCGCCGGATCGCGAACGAGACGTCGGCCAGCGCCTGCACGCCGCCAAAGCGCTTGCCGACGCCGGTCGCGGCGAGCAGCTCGCTCATTCGCGCTCCGCGAACTCGCGCTTGCGCACCGCCGAGGGCAGCAGTCCGGACGGGCGGAACAGCATCACCAGCACCATGGCGAAGCCGAACAGCAGCATGCGGATCACTTCGGGCGCGATCAACGTGCGCCCGAACAGCGCCTGCTGCACAGGCGCGACCGAGTAGCGCAGGATCTCGGGCACGAAGGACAGCAGCAGCGCGCCGAGCACCACGCCCCACACGTTGCCCATGCCGCCGAGCACCACCATCGACACGACCATGACCGACTCGACCAGCACGAAGCTCTCGGGCGAGATGAACTCCTGGATCGCGGCGAAAACCCCCCCGGCGATGCCGCCGAAGCTCGCGCCCATGGCGTAGGCCAGCAGCTTCAGGCCGGTGGTGTCGATACCCATGGCACGGGCCGCGATCTCGTCCTCGCGGATCGCCTCCCAGGCGCGGCCGATGCGCGAATTCTGCAGTCGCAGGTTGAGCGCGACGATGAGCGCGACCAGCAGCACCAGCAGGTAGTAGTACTTCAGCGGGCCGCTGAATTCCAGGCCGAGAATTTTCTGGTTGGTCGCGAAGCTGAAGCCGTCGATGCGGAACGGGTCGATGCGATACACGCCCTGCGGCCCGTTGGTGATGTTCACCGGGCGCGACAGGTTGTTGAGGAAGATGCGCACGATCTCGCCGAAGCCCAGGGTCACGATCGCCAGGTAGTCGCCGCGCAGCTTGAGCGTCGGCGCGCCGAGCAGCACGCCGAACAGCGCCGCGATCGCCGCCCCGACAGGCAGGATGACCCAGAATGGCAGGTGCAGGCCGAAGTGCGGGCTGGCGAGCAGCGCGTAGGTGTACGCCCCAACGCCGTAGAACGCGATGTAGCCCAGATCGAGCAGCCCGGCAAAGCCGACCACGATGTTCAGGCCCAGCGCGAGCATCACGTACAGCAGCGCCAGGTTGGTGATGCGCACCCAGGCCGTGCCGATCTGGGTGAGCGCGAACGGCAGCACTACGAGCACCGCGGCAACCAACACCACCGCGGACCAGAACACGAGGCGATGGCGCTTGCCCGGGATTTTCAAGCCGTGCTCCTCAGGCCCGGTCGCCGACGCGCTCGCCGAGCAGGCCGGAGGGCCGCAACACGAGCACCAGGATCAACACGGCGAATGCGAACACGTCCTGATAGTTGGAGCCGAATAGCACGAAATGGCCGCCGTCGGCGCAGCGCGGACCGATGAGGCGCGCGAGCCAGCCGTAGCGGCACAGGTCGGTCAGGCTGCCGATGTAGCCCGCGCCGAGCGCCTCGACCACGCCCATCAGCACCCCGCCGAGCATCGCACCGGGGACGTTGCCGATGCCCCCGAGCACGGCTGCCGAAAAAGCCTTCAGGCCGAGGATCGAGCCCATCGTGTATTGCGCGACGCCGTAGTAGGTGCCCACCATCACGCCGGCGACCGCCGCGAGCGCCGCGCCGATCGCGAAGGTGGCGGCGATCACACGGTTGATGTCGATGCCCATCAGCCCGGCGACCTGCGGGTTCTGCGCGGTTGCGCGCATCGCGGCGCCGAGCCGGGTGCGGTACACGAGCGCGGCGAGTCCGGCCATCATCGCGACGCACACCAGGATGATGGCGACCTGCACGTTGCTGATTCGCGCGCCCGCCACGTGATAGATGCGCAGATCGATGATCTGCGGAAAGGCCAGCACGTTGCGGCTCCAGACCAGCAGCGCGACGTTCTGCAGGATGATCGACACGCCGACCGCCGTGATGAGCGGCGCGAGCCGCGGCGCACGCCGCAGCGGCCGGTAGGCGAGCCGCTCCATGGCATAACCGACCAGCATGCATACCGGAACCGCGCACCCGGTGCCGATCAGCACTACCGCGAGCGCGGGCAAGCCCGAGCCCGCCAGCGCGTTGATCACCGTAAAGGCGACCATGGCGCCGATCATCACCACCTCGCCGTGCGCGAAGTTGATCAACTGGATGATGCCGTACACCATGGTGTAGCCGAGCGCCACGACCGCATACACGGCACCGAGCGTCAGACCGTTGATGATCTGCTGCAGGAAGATGTCCATCTGCGCGCAAGACTAGCAAACCCCGCGCCTGGCGCCAAAGCGCGCGCGGGCCCCCGAAACGAAAACGGCGCCCGCAGGCGCCGTTGCGAACGCCGCCCGCCCGCTACTTGGGCGGCGTATCCCCCGCGCCGACCGCCGCGCCTTTCAGGAACTCTTCATAGGACATCGTCTTGCCCCCCTTCACCACGGCGATCGGATCGATTTTGCCGTCCTTCATCTTGAAGATCGTGATCTCGGCGTTCTTGCGGTCGCCTTTGGCGTCGAACTCGATCTCGCCGGTCGCGCCCTGGTACTTGATCTTGTGCAGGAACGGCAGGTACTTGGCCGGTTCGGCCGAGCCGGCTTCCTTCATCGCCTCGATCAGCAGGTTCGTTGCGTCGTAGGTGAACGGCGCGTACAGGATCGGGTCCATGTGGAACCTCGCCTTGTAGGCATCGAGGAAGGCCTTGGACGCGGCCTGAGGCGGAATTCCCGCCTGCGAGCACAGCATGCCCTCCGCCGCCGCGCCGCCGAGCTTGTGCATTTCCTCGGTGCAGGCGCCGTCGCCGAACGCGAAAACCGCCTTGATACCGAGCTCTCTGCCCTGCTTGATGAGCGGCCCGGCGGTGGCGTCCATACCGCCGTAGAACACCGCGTCGGGCTTTTCGCCCTTGATGCGCGTGAGCACCGCCATCCAGTCCGTAGTCTTGTCGGTGCCCTTCTCGCGCGCGAGCACCTTGATGCCCTCGGCCTTGAGCGTCTTCTCGACCTGGTCGGCGAGCCCTTCCCCGTAAGCGGTCGCGTCGTCGATCACGGCGACCACCTTGGGCTTGTCGGTCGCGGCGAGGTAGCTGGCGATCGCCGGGCCTTGCTGATCGTCGCGCCCGACCACGCGGAACACGTTGTCGAAGCCCTGCTCGGTAAGCTGCGGATTGGTGGCCGAGCCGGTGATCATCGGGATGCCGGCCTGGTGGTAGATCGCGGAGGCGGGGATCGTTGTTCCCGAGTTGAGGTGTCCGACGACCCCCGCGACCTTCTCGTCGACCAGCTTCTGCGCCACGGTGGTGCCGACTTTCGGGTCGGCCTGGTCGTCCTCGGCGATCAGCTCGAAGTGCGCCAGCTTGCCGCCGATCATGATGTGCGCCGCGTTCGCCTGCTCGATCGCCAGGCGCGCGCCGTTCTCGTTGTCCTTGCCCAGATGCGCGATGCTGCCGGTGAGCGGCGCGACGTGCCCGATCTTGACGTCGAGCGTCGGTGCCGGCGCAGCCTTGCCCGCCTCGGCCTGCGGCTTCGGCTCGGGTTTCTTGCCCTCGCCGCAGCCAATTAGCCCGAGGACGATCGCGGCGGCAAGTAGCGTGGTGCGCAAGCTGAGAGGGGACATGCAACCTCCGGGGAAATGTGCTGGAGCGAGCGCTCACGGCGGCGGCCTATGATACCGCGCAGCCCAACCCGAGTCAGCGCCTGGTCAGCGTCGCACCGCCCGGTGCGCGCCCGCTCGATCGCTCCCTGTACGGCGAGGGCGCCAGAGGTCGGGGAAGAGACGGCAGCGCAAACAAAAAGGGCCGGTCACCCGGCCCCTCTGCCTGCCCGTCCGCCTCAGGTCACTTGAGCGACAGAATGAAATCCACCAGCTGCTTCAGCTCGGCGTCCGAGGGCGTCGGGTTGGGCGGCATCGGGATGGTGCCCCATACGCCCGAGCCGCCGTGGCGGACCTTGGCGATCAGCTTTGCTTCCGCATCCTTCTCGCCGCGGTACTTCGCTGCCACGTCCTTCCAGGCCGGGCCGACGAGCTTGTGATCCACCGCATGGCAGCTGAGGCAGGCGTATTTCTTCGCGAGCGCCATCGGTTCCTCGGCGCGCGCAGACAGCGCGAAGGCGACTCCGAGCAGCGCGAGAGGCCAGAGAAAGCGTTTCATTGCCGCTCCTTCCTATCCAGGTAAATGATCACGAATTTCGGCCGTCCGCGGACGACAAAGAGTCCGCATGCTACCCCATGGCGGGCTGTTTGCAAGCGGCTTGCAAGACATCCAGATCGGCCATGGGCTCGAGGCAGGTAACGCCGCGGCACAGCCAAGCGTTGACCGGACCGGGCCGGGTCGGCTTGTCCAGGGACGGCGGCAATCCCGGTACCCCGTCAGGCACGGCGAGCACGAGGGTATCGGGCAGGAACTGGCGCGCGAGCGCCGCCTGCCAGGCCCCGAGCAGCGGCAACGCCCCGCGCAGCACCACCGTCGCCGGCGGCGCCAGCGCCTCCGCGAGCGCCAGCGCCAGCGTGGCGAACCCCGCGGGGTGCTCGTGCACCCTCGGATAGAACAGCTGCAGCGTGCGCTCGGCAGCACGCGCATAGCGCTGCTCGCCGGTGAGCGCCGCGAGGCGCTGCAGCCCGAAGGCGGCCATGCCGTTACCCGAAGGCGTGGCGTTGTCGTGGCCGGGCTTCGGCCGGTGCAGCAACCGCTCGTGGTCGCGCCCGGTGAAGAAGAACCCGCCGGCGTCGCGGTCTTCGAACTGCCCCAGCAGCACCTCGGAGAGCTCCTGTGCGAAGCGCAGGTCGGCGACCCGGAACTCGGCCTGCAGCAGCTCGAGCAGGGCGGCGATGAGGAACGCATAATCGTCCAGGTAAGCGTTCAGGTGCGCGCGCCCGTCCTTGTAGGTCGCGAGCAACCTGCCGTCGCGCCACATCGTCGCGCGCACGAACTCGAGCGCGCGGCGCGCCGAAGCCAGCCATTCGGGCCGGCCGAACACGCGCCCGGCGCGCGCCATCCCCCGGATCGCGAGCGCGTTCCACGATACGAGCACTTTCTCGTCGCGCCCCGGGCGCACGCGCCGCTCGCGCGCGGCGAACAGCTTCTCGCGCACGGTCGCCAGCCGCCGCTCGGCTTCCTCGAGCGGAACCCGCGCCTGCCCGGCGGCGTCCGCGAGCGTGCGCGCGACGTGCAGGTGCCAGTGGCGCTCCTCAAAATTCGCGTCGCGCTCGAGGCCGAAGTAGGGCGCCGCGATCTGCCATTCGCCGGGCTCGAGCAGCGCGCGCACCTCGTCGCGCTGCCACACGTAGAACTTGCCCTCCTCGTGCTCGCTGTCGGCGTCGAGCGACGAGTAGTAGCCGCCCTCGGGCGACTGCATCTCGCGCATCATCCAGCCCGCGGTCTGCCCGGCGCAGCGCGCATACAGCGCGCTGCCGGTGGCGAGCCAGGCATCGGCCAGGAGCCCGAGCAGCGGCCCGTTGTCGTAGAGCATCTTCTCGAAGTGCGGAATCAGCCAGCGCTCGTCGGTGCTGTAGCGGCAGAAGCCGCCGCCTACCTGGTCGTAGATCCCGCCCTCGCACATGCGGGTGAGGGTCAGGTCGGCCATTTCGAGCGCGCCGCGCTCGCCGTGCAGGGCGAACTCGCGCAGGCACAGCTCGAGATCGGTCGCGTGCGGAAACTTGGGCGCCGGGCCGAAGCCGCCGTGGCGCGCATCGAAGCCGGCGCGCAGGTCACCGAGCAGCGCGCGCAGCGGCGCGGCGCCGAGCTCGGGGCGCTGCGCCGCGGATTCCGGCAGCATGCGCGTGAACGCGATCCTGACCTGTTCATTCTGCTGTTGGATCTCGGACTGCTTCTCGCGCCAGATCCGGGCGATGTGCTCGAGCAGCTCGCCGAATCCCGGCAGGCCGTAGCGCGCGCTCTTCGGGAAGTAGGTGCCGCCGAAGAACGGCGTGCCATCGGGCGACAGGAACATCGTCAGCGGCCAGCCGCCCCCGCGCTGCGCGAGCATCTGGTGCGCCGTCTGGTAGATCTGGTCCAGGTCCGGCCGCTCCTCGCGGTCCACCTTGACGTTGACGAAGTGCCGGTTCATGAGCGCCGCGACCTCCGGGTCCTCGAAGCTCTCGTGAGCCATCACGTGGCACCAGTGGCACGCCGAATAGCCCACCGAGAGCAGGATCGGCTTGTTCTCGCGCGCGGCCCGCGCGAGCGCCTCCTCCCCCCACGCATACCAGTCGACCGGATTGGCGGCGTGCTGCTGCAGGTAGGGAGATGTCTCGCGCGCGAGGCGGTTGGCCATGGTGTTGCTCCGGGCGACCGATTATTGCAGGATCGACCGATGCCGCCCACGAAAGACCCTCACTCTGCCGAGGTCTTGCGCTTCTGGTTCGGTGCCGGGAACGAGTACGGCACGCGCCGCAAGGAATGGTTCGCGAAGTCGGCCGAATTCGACGCCGAGATTCGCACGTGCTTCCTCGCGCTGCACGAGGAGGCGGCCGCCGGAGCGCTCTCGCCCTGGCGGCACGCCGCCGGCGACTGCCTCGCGCTGATCGTGCTGCTCGACCAGTTTCCGCGCAACATGTTCCGCGGCGAGGCGCGCGCGTTCGTCTCCGACGCGCCGGCGCGCGAAGCCGCGCGCGAGGCGCTCGCGCGCGGCCACGACCGCGACGCACTGCCGGTGGAGCGGATGTTCTTCTACCTGCCGTTCGAGCACGCCGAGACGCTCGAGGACCAGCGCCTTGCCTGCGCGCTCATGCAGCCGCTCGCTGCGTTCCCCGAGACGCACGACGTCTACCGCTACGCGGAGCGCCACCGGGAGATCGTCGAGCGCTTCGGACGCTTTCCGCACCGCAATGCCGCGCTCGGGCGGCGGGACACGCCCGAGGAGCGCGATTTCCTCGCGCAGCCCGGCTCGGGCTTCTGAGGCGCGCGGCCGGTACAATGCGCGCCTGATCCGATGCACCCGGAAGCGCTCCTCGAGCAGGAATTCGGCAGCCTCGCCGAGCTGGTCCGCGCGCACGCGCGGCGCCAGCCCGAGCGCGCGGCGCTGCTGCAGGACGAGCGCCGGCTCGATTACGCCGCGCTCGACGCCACGATGGACCGTGTCGCCGCCGCGCTGCAGCGCGCGGGCCTGCGGCCGCTGGACGCCATCGCGCTGTGCGCGGCGAACTCGACCGAGTACGCGACGGTGTTTCTGGGCGCGCTGCGCGCCGGCGTCGCCGTGGCCCCGCTCGCGCCTTCCGCGACCAGCGAGAGCCTTGCCGGCATGATCGCCGATTCGGGCGCCCGCCTGCTGTTCCTCGACGCCGCCGCGGCGCAGGCGCTCGACCCGGTGCGCGAACGGACCGCCGTGCCGCGCATCGCGCTCGACGCCTCGAGCGCTGGCGCCGCGCTCGAAGCCTGGCTCGCGCCACCTGGCAGCGTGCCCGCGCCGGTCGCGGTGCAGCCCGACTGGCCGTTCAACATCATCTACTCGTCGGGGACCACCGGCCTCCCCAAGGGCATCGTGCAGCCGCACCGCATGCGCTGGGGGCACGTGCAGCGCGGCCGGATCTCGGGCTACGAGCCGGGCGCCGTGACGCTGCTCGCCACGCCGCTGTACTCGAACACGACGCTGGTGAGTTTCTTCCCGGCGATCGCCCTCGGCGGCAGCGTGGTGCTGATGGCGAAGTTCGACGCGGCGCGCTACCTCGCGCTCGCGGAGCGCCACCGGGCTACGCACACCATGCTGGTGCCGGTGCAGTACCAGCGCATCATGGCGCTGCCCGAGTTCGGGCGCCACGACCTGTCCGCGTTCCGTGCCAAGTTCTGCACCAGCGCGCCCTTTTCCGCCGCGCTCAAGGCCGACGTCCTGCGGCGCTGGCCCGGCGCGCTGACCGAGCTCTACGGCATGACCGAGGGCGGCGGCACCTGCATCCTGGCCGCGCACCAGCACCCGGACAAGCTGCATACGGTGGGCCGGCCCGCCCCGGGACACGACATCCGCCTGATCGACGACGCCGGGCGCGAGCTCGGGCCGGGCGAGACCGGCGAAGTGGTCGGCCGCTCGCCCGTCATGATGACCGGCTACCACAACCAGCCCGAGACGACGGCGCAGGCGGAGTGGTTCGATGCCGCCGGGAGGCGCTTCATCCGGACCGGGGACATCGGTCGCTTCGACGCCGAGGGATTCCTCACGCTGCTCGACCGCAGGAAGGACATGATCATCTCGGGCGGCTTCAACGTCTTTCCGAGTGACCTCGAGGCGGTGCTGCGCGAGCATCCCGCGGTCGTCGACGCGGCGGTGGTCGGCGTACCCTCCGAGCGCTGGGGCGAAACGCCGGTAGCGTTCGTGGTGCCCGGCGCGCCCGGCGCGGTGCGCGCCGAGGAGCTGCTCGCCTGGGCCAATGCGCGCCTGGGCAAGACGCAGCGCCTCGCGGCGCTGCACGCGATCGATCAGCTGCCGCGCAGCGCGATCGGCAAGGTGCTCAAGCGCGAGCTGCGCGAGCGCTGCGCGCGCGGCGGCATCGCCTGAGCGCGCACACTAGCCTTCGTCGGTGACCGCGCCCACGGACGCGGTCGAAACCAGCTTCATGTACTTGGCCAACACGCCGCGGGTATAGCGCGGCTTGGGCGCCTTCCACTTCTTCCTGCGCGCGGCCAGCTCCTTCGCCGGCACGTCGAGCTGGACCAGGCGCTTCCTGGCGTCGATGGTGATCGAGTCGCCGTTCTTCACCAGCGCGATGGTGCCGCCGACGTAGGCTTCCGGCGCTACGTGGCCGACGACCATGCCCCAGGTGCCCCCCGAGAAGCGCCCGTCGGTGATCAGGCCGACGGACTCGCCCAGCCCCTGGCCGATGAGCGCCGAGGTCGGCGCCAGCATCTCCTGCATTCCGGGTCCGCCCTTGGGAC
>Ga0307373_10003079_pt1 | contig 29439 bp, 25 predicted proteins | sample OX2MG_FD_202534 | JGI IMG/M metagenome (GOLD analysis project Ga0307373, IMG submission 202534) | Soil microbial communities from Risofladan, Vaasa, Finland - OX-2 | ecosystem: Environmental > Terrestrial > Soil > Coastal area > Acid sulfate soil | place: Finland: Risofladan, Vaasa | collected... | reverse complement strand
CTGAAAACTTAAGTGAGCACCGACCAAGAGCCGAAGTCGTGCCAAGGTAGCTCAGCCTGGGAGAGAGCCTAAGCCTCTAACACTCGGCTGAAGACCGAGAACAACCGTCAAAATGGGCTGTTGTCGGGAGCTGTCGCAGGTTCAAATCCTGCTCTTGGCACTAATTAGTCATTATCAGCCTTTTTTGCCCGAAAATCGTCGAGGTCGAGCCGTCTCTGAACGCTGCGACAAGCTCAACTTGGTAGTTACCGTAGGAGCATCCTCACCGACAACGTTTTTTAAAGCGGCATTCATCCGACTTGTAATCTTGGCGGACGACCATAAGACAGTCCTGCTTTCAATCTTGGCGACGCTCGTGGCTGCGTGTCTGCTTTTCGTGACCACGGTTGCCATCGCGGGTGGCGTATCGATGGCATTGTTCAAGTCGTATGTCCTGCCGCTGTTCATGTCCGCTTTCACGTTAGCGATTTTCTGGGTCTTTCTCTTCGCTCGCAACAGGGGGAAGTTGCCGATGTTGGCCGAGAAGGCACCTCGCAGGGACGAGAAGGCCTCGACAGCTCCGGAATCAACCGCATAGCCGAGACCGAGGAAATACAGAACCACTTACATTGTCGTAGCAGACGCATTTTCTAGTTTGGACTCAGCCGTCCTGCGATGTCCCGAGCAAGCATGATAGCTGCCCCATAAATTCTTAAGCGGTAGACCTCTCCCAAGAAAGAATAGGCCGTCGGAGTGTCAGACAAAGGCAACCCAGGGAATAATACGGCCGTGAACGCCACAACGGGGTCGATAATCATTATCATCATCGTCGTCATGGTCACGGTGAACACTGCGGTCAATTACTCTGGGGCCTCGGTCAATGCGAGCTCTTCTGCAATCGTTTCTTCGAGTCCCCAAGCTTCTTCGATCGCGCTGAATGCACCGGTAATCGATGGACAATCTGAGTCTATCCCCGGTTATTGCCAGCCTAGCCTTACAACATCAAAGTCGAACGACGTTCTCATCTTGTTTGTGGGAGAGCAGGGCATAGGACCGCTGGTCAGTGTTATGGATACTTCAGGCTTGACGTGGCATCACAGGGCAAGCGCGCCGTTCAATCTCACGACCGCATTTGAAACAGTTGAAGAATGGTACGCAATTTCTGCATTGCCGTTGTCCAACGATAATATCACGGTCAAGACGACAGCCGCCGGGGCTTTCCACTGTTATGTGCTGGCCTTGGCGGGAGTCAACCCTGCTTCTCCGTTCGATCCATCCGCCGGTTGTAAGTCCAACACAGCGGTGCCGCAGAGTGCCGAGTCTGGTAACGGGTCGGCGAACGGAACCGTGACCATATGCACATCGAACAGGAACGATCTTCTTGTGAGTGCGCTGTGGGCGGTAGGCAGCTACTCGATCAACCCAGCTCCAACTGGATTCACAGCGCTTGTTGGTGGGGGCATCAACTCATTCAGTGAAGCCTGTGCACAAGTCTCGACAGCGCAAGCCAATCTACCAGTTTCCTGGACATTTTACGGCAATGATTCTTGGGGCGTGATAGCGGACGCGATTGCTCCAGGCGACCCGTAAACCTCGACCTCGAGCGTAAGACAACGAGTGTAAATCGGATATGATTATAGTGGTCCCTGCTGATTTGAACCCGCATATGCGTGCCAACACCCTGCCCTTGGCACCTCTATGTCAAGAGTCGGCTTCGTGACTGGTTAAGGCTTAGGATAGCGGCTTACCCTACGTAGCAACGACCCACTGAGCGCCGAGAGCTAGCTCGCCTATGGCGCGGCAAGAGTGAGAAGAACTGGCTGTGGAATCCTTTTACAAATCCGGATTCAACTGGGAACGCTTGTCTATCGCAGGCAACGATGCGCCTACGCACGCCGGAGGAGAGACAGGGGAGCCTTCTTGTAGACGGCTCAGCCTGAACGTTGCCATGCGAAGACCGGCACTCCTGCTCCTCGTTGTGGCGCTGCTCGTCATGACGTTTCTTCCCCCTGAGTCCATGATGATGACCGCCGTCCCTGCGTACGGCCTGACCCCACCACCTGCAGATCAGCCTCTCATGCCTGAATTCTCTCAGGTTTTCGGCGTCGGGAGCGGCGCGCCCGCTCAGTGCTCCAATCATGGAGTTCCCTTCGCCTGTAGCTTCGGAAGCAATAGGAATTACTTCTTCAACGCCAACGGGACTAACCTGATTAACGCGACCACCACGATGAGCCTGTCTGGGCCTCTGGACGGAGTAGGCGTCGGGGGAGGCAACTGGTCCTATCAGATGAACATGTATTCTCCAGCGGCGTTCACTGTTGCGTCGTACATGCAGTGTGTCTTGACAAACAATGGTCCTGAGGTCAACGCTCAGGACTATTGGGTAGCGGCGAACGACTTTGTCCCGATCAGAGCCTCCAGCCAGACCCTCACCAGCATTCCCCAATCCGAATACGTTTCAGGTTTCTCGATGAGGATTGAAGCTGTCACGAACTCAACCGGGTACGTAGTGGGTTGCCAGTACAACGCAAACGCTGCCAATGGAGCCAGCCTCATGAACGAGTATGTCCCACTCTCGAAAGGAGTCCTAAACTCCGGCGCCCCCGCAGGTGAGGCATGGCAGAATTACTCTGCCCCAACCGTTGGATTCGAGATTCATCTCATAGGGCCGTACAACGCCGAGACCGCCAACTTCTCCCGTGCCTCAGGCACGCTGACGAACACCGCGTCGACCCCGATGGGATGGACGGCGACCGACCCTGATACTTTTTCCTGGGTGTCCTACAAGGGGAGCGGGACGGTAGAGAAGAGCAACATCGGCTATTTCGAGCCCGCCCTCTTGGCCGCTCCGATTCCTTCGACCTCGACCAAGACCACCACGGAAACTGCCACCGTGACTGTCACGATTGTCTCGACCGCATCACCGGAGACGATCACTCAGACGGAGACCACCACCATGCCCGCAACGACGGCTGCTCTGACCAATTCCCAGATCATTACCCAGACCGTAACCTCAACCACATCGCTGACCTCTTCTTCGGTGCCGATATGGGCATACGTGACCATGTCAATCCTTCTGATTGCGGGGATTGCAACAGGCTATGTCGTCAAGAGACGTCCAGCCGGCAAGTGGTAGAATCACCGACCAGAGGCCACTTGAGTGCCGTTGAGAGCCGGGAAAGGCGGTTTGCCGCTGACCTGCAAGCTGAACCTGCTCGTCGTGCCAACATTGGCCTTGGCACTATTTCTTCTATTTCCGCCTCGGTTACGTAAGAACGCCCTGAAATAGGCGTTGATGCCTCGGCCATGCCGAGATTCTCCGCCGGTTCGTTTGAGGTCGCCGCGAGTTGATTTGCGAAGCATACGCCGAATTAGACGTCACGCTCACCTCTCATTCTGGCACCATTCCGGTCGGCCATGGTCATCTTAAAATGCCCCAGCATGCTTGCGGCTCGAGCGTTTTCCGATGAGCCAGAGAGTCATCGAGATGGATAACCTGACGAAGATTTTTGGCGAGAAGCTCATCGCCGTGAACAACGTGAACTTCGCGGTCGAGAAAGGCGCCATCTTCGGCTTCTTAGGCCCGAACGGCGCTGGCAAGACCACCGCCATTAGGCTCCTGCTGGGGCTGATACGCCCGACGGCCGGGGAGGTCAGGGTCTTCGGGGAGAAGATGACCCCCAGCTCGTCCTACCTGCGGAGGAGGATGGGCTACCTTCCCACTAACCCCCGGTTTCCTCCGAGGATGACGCCCATCAGGTACCTGGACTTCGTGGGAAAGCTCTTCCGCATAGAGAGGGAGGAGAGGATGAAGCGCCTCTCGACCTTGATCCGCTCGGTCGGACTGCTCAACGACTCGTCCAGGGAGATCGCCGGGTTCTCCACCGGGATGGTCACCCGCCTCGGACTCGCGGCGGCCCTGATGAACGACCCCGAGCTGCTGATCCTCGACGAGCCCACGTCAGGGCTGGACCCCGCGGGAAGGAAGTCCACCCTGGATCTGATCGCGGAGCTCGGAAAGGAGAAGACGATCTTCGTGTCGTCTCACATCCTGAGCGACATCGACAGGGTGTGCACCGACGTCGGCGTGATAGGCGAAGGAAGGGGAATCTTTTCAGGGTCGATGAAGGACATGAAGAAGAGCACGCGCAGCCACGTCATCCGCCTGGAGCTGGAAGGAGATCTGGGGAAATTCTGCGAGGCGCTGAAGGCCGCCCACTGGGTTGTGGGCCTCGAGACGCGGGGGGACTTCGAGGTGGACGTCACCTTCGATCCCGAGGTTCCTATGGCGGAGGCGATCAAGGAGGTCACCGACCTAGTTTCGCGCCACGGCTTGGACCTGATTTCCGTGAGCTCCTCTACCTCCAGCATCGAGGACGCGTTCATTGGGCTGCTTCGAGATGAAGAATCGCGTGGGTTCCTCAGGGCGGCCTAGGCGGGGGGAAGCGCTCGGGCCCTTCTGGGCGATTGTGGGCGCCGACCTGAGAGGCCTCTTCAGAAGCAGGATAACCTATGTGTGGCTGCTGGCGGCGACCTTCATCCAGGTGGTGAGGACGCTGGGCGCGAGCGGCTCGGGGACGACCTCGGCCGTGGTCTCCTCCGGGCTCTCGGACTTCGTCTACATCTGGAGCCTGGTCCTCATAGGGTTGGCCGCGAGCTCGGTCTCGTCGGAGGCAGGGGAGCTCGCCGATTCCATCATGAGCAAGTCTGTGACCCGCCTAGACTACGTCCTGGCGAAGTTCGCATCGCGGATAGCTTACACCCTGATCAGCTTCTCTGTGGTCACGGCGGTGCTCGTTGGCCTCGCGCTGAGGCTTGAAGTCAGCGACTACAATCCCTATGGGTTGGCGTCTGCGATACTTCTGATCGCCCTGACGCTTGTCATGCTGACGGTGGTGGGAGTCGGCCTCAGCATCGCGATGCCGAGCACGGTCACCTCGATTGTCGCGCTGCTGGTCCTGTGGTATTCGATGACGATTTTCTTCCCAGTCATCGGCCTTGGCGCGCTGTCCCCGGGGAGCCTCTTGGGCATGCTTCCGGGCGTCGTCAGGGGCGCGTGGGGCTCGAGTGAGTGGGAGACGGTCGCAGGCTTCGTCGCTATCTCAGGAGCTTCGACGGTCTTCTCGTCCGCGTACTTCTACACGAAGGACATCTGAAACGAGGTGCGATTTGTTGCGGCTCTCGCGTGGCTCCCACAAACGTTGGCCGGACTTCCTGAAGCCCCCGTCACGTCCGCGGGTGAACGGGCGATTGGGAGCCCATCACGTAGACGATTACTCGGTAGCTGCGACGGTTGTCCTTGAAGGTGGAAAACTGGGTCGGGTGCCAGCCGGGAATCCCAAAGTCATGCGAGACTATCGTGGTCCCCTGCGAGAGCTCCCTGAGAAACTTCGCCTTCAGCCTAGCGTTCTCGCTGGCGCTCTGGTAGACAGTGACCACGCTCGCCTCCGAAAGGTCCACCGTGTCATAGTCCGCCTCGATTATGGACGCGTTCCTGAGGCCCCTCGTCTTTGCGAGCGCGATGGAGCAGAGCTTCTTGCTCCGCTCGATCCCGACGACCTTCCTGACGCCATAGTGTCGGGCCGCGGCGACGACGATGCCCCCGTCCCCGCACCCCAGGTCGTATACGACGGAGTCGGGGTTCACCCCGGCCATGTCCAGCATGCTCCTTATCGCAGACTCAGGTGACGGGTAGAATGGCGCGCCCACGATGCCCTGGACCCGTGCCGGCGACGAGATAAGGGTGTCCAGCCTCTGGCCGGCGACCCCTCACCGATCCACGCCTCGGCCGGCGACCCCTCACCGATCCACGCCTCGGCCGGTGGGCCTCTTTCGCGGACGCACCGACCGCGGGCTTGCAGCTCCTTGACCCCAGAGCAGGAAACGGATCCCTAGCTTTTCGCTCTGTTGCTCTCTCGCTGGGCGGATTTGCGGCGCCGGTTTAGTTCGGCGATCTTTTCCTTGTATTCCTTCTTCTTCTTCTTGTTTCCCTGTATCCGCGCTTGGTCGTATAGCCTTCTGAGTTCTTCTTCTTCTGACGGGCCGTCGGACAACTTCGGAGACGAAGTCATAGCGACATAATTATGTCTTTCAGGTGCGACTCGAACGCCCGTTCGGTAGAGTTAAGGAGGCGAGAGCGCGAGGGGCACATGAAAATTGTCGTGGCCAAAAGATAGGAAACTTGCGCTGGCGAAGAAAGCCAGAAGAGGAGACACCAACTACATCCATGCCCAGCTTCTTCTTGCCGGCCAGAAGGTGGTAAGGGACGAGATAGTGGGAAGAACCCACCTATACTACTTCGACTGCGGATGCGTCAGGTCCTATTCCGCAAGCAGCGAATCTTCGGCATCGGAGAGCATCTCGGCCTGCAAGATCCACAGCGAGCTGGCAAAAGCGCGGCGCAGCAGATGAGGGGGCCTCTAGGCATAGCTGGACGACAGCTATTAGGCCGTCGAAGCCGCGAATATATATACTATATATACTCTCGAATCTTCATGCCGCCGCAATGACTCAAACGAAGGCAATAGTAAGCATCGAAAATGTTGTCGCTTCTGCTTCGATAAACCAGAGGGTCGACCTGAACCAGATAACAAAGAACTTCGTCGACGTGGAATATCACCCCGACCAGTTCCCGGGGCTGGTCTTCAGACTGAAGACCCCAAAGACAGCTACGCTGATCTTCAGCTCGGGAAAGATGGTCTGCACTGGTGGGAAATCTGAGGACCAGTCAAGGAAGGCCGTGCAAGAGGTGGTCAGGAGGTTGAAGAAGGGAGGAATCCCGATCAAGAACGAGGCGGAGATAGTGATACAGAACATGGTAGCATCGGCGAACCTCGGCGGGAAGGTCCACCTGGAGGAGGCGGCCAGGCAGCTGCCGAAATCGATGTACGAGCCCGAGCAGTTCCCTGGCCTGATCCACAGGATGCCGGACCCGAAGACCGTGATACTTCTCTTCGCCTCTGGAAAGCTCGTCTGCACTGGAGCGAAGAGGGAAGCCGACGTCTACAGGGCAGTAAGCAACCTGCACGTGATGCTCGAAGAAAAAGGGCTAATGGTCTACTGAGCCGTCAGCGAACAACCCGACTACTTACTTGTAGAAGGGCGCCGCGACCCGCTCCATCGGATTGCTCTCTCTGGAGGACCTGACCTTCTTCACCGCCTCCTGGAAGTGCTCGTAGGTGACCACCGCTTCAGACAGGTGCTTCTTCGCGTCCTCGGGCTTCGGGTACTTGGCGACGTAGGTCTGAAGGGCTATTGAGACTGCCGTGTTCACGAGCGCGGCCAGGTCCGCCCCGCCGAATCCCACGGTCATTTCGACGAGCTGCCCCACCTCTACCTCCTTTGAGATCGGCTTCCCCTTCAAATGAATAAGGAGGACCTGTTTCCTCGCTTCGTCGTCGGGGAGGGCTATCCTGATTATCTTGTCGAAGCGCCCCGCCCTCAACAGCGCTGGGTCGACCATGTCGACCCTGTTGGTCGCGGCGAGGACGACGACCCCTTCGAGCGCCCGTATCCCGTCGAGCTCTGTAAGGAGCTGGCTGACGACCCGCTCCGTCACCTGGTTGTCACCGCCCATCCCTCTCGTCGGCGCGATCGAATCGATCTCGTCGAAGAAGATTATGCACGGGGCGGCTTGTCTTGCTCGCCTGAAGACCTCTCGCACTCCTCGCTCCGATTCGCCCACCCACTTGCTGAGGAGCTCTGGCCCCCTGACGCTGATGAAGTTCGCCTCGCTTTCGGTCGCCACCGCCTTGGCCAGGAGCGTCTTGCCGGTCCCGGAAGGACCGAAGAGCAGGATGCCCTTTGGCATGTTGTAGCCTATCGCCTTGTAAAGGTCCGCGAACTTGAGCGGCCATTCCACCGCCTCCTGGAGCTCTCTCTTGACGCTGTCCAGCCCTCCGATCTCGGACCACTTTACGTCCGGCGTCTCGAGGTAAACCTCTCTCATCGCCGACGGCACGATGTCCTTGAACGCGCTATCGAAGTCGCTCCCCGTGACGACGAGCTTGTCGAGCGTCTCCGGGCTCAACCTCTCTTCCTCGAGCTTCAGCTCGGGCAGCAGCCTCTTGAGGGTCTTCATGGCCGCCTCTTTGCAGAGGTACTCGAGGTCCGCCCCGACGAAGCCGTGAGATATCGAGGCGAGCTTCTCGATGTCGACGTCCTGCAGCAGCGGCATGTTGCGCGTGTGAATCTGGAGTATCTCGTATCTTCCTTTCTTGTTCGGGACCTTGATCTCAATCTCTCTGTCAAACCTGCCGGGCCTCCGGAGGGCTGGGTCCAGCGCGTTGGGCCGGTTGGTGGCCGCTATCACTATGACCTTGCCCCTGGCCTCGAGGCCGTCCATCAGGGAGAGCAGCTGGCTGACGACCCTCCTCTCGACCTCTCCGGTCACTTCCTCGCGCTTCGGTGCAATCGAGTCGATTTCGTCTATGAAGATGATCGTCGGAGCCTTCTCCTTGGCCTCCTTGAATATGTCCCTGAGCCTCGCCTCGGACTCTCCGTAGAACTTGCTCATTATCTCCGGTCCGCCTATCGGGATGAAGTGGGCGTTGCTCTCGGAAGCCACCGCCTTGGCCAGGAGCGTCTTGCCGGTCCCCGGAGGACCGTATAGGAGGACTCCCTTCGGTGCCTCGACGCCCAGCTTCTCGAAGATCTCGGGGTGTCTCAGTGGGAGCTCTATCGTCTCCCTCACTTTCCGAATCTCGTCCTTTATTCCGCCGATGTCCTCGTATGTGATCTGCGGTCCGCCTCTCTGGGCTTCGCGCTTCTCCGAGATGACGAAGACCGTCTTCTGGGTTATCAACACCGCATCCGCGGCAGGGCTCACGCCGACCACCTGGAAGGTGAGCCTCCCGCCGAAGTAGGGCACCATCACGTTGTCCCCCTTCGTCACCGGGATGCCCTCGAGCGTGTCCGCAAAGTATCTCTCGTCGATGGGCGGTGCGGCCTCCAGCGGAGACACCACGACCTTCTCTGCTGGCGGGGCGACGACCTTCTTCACGGTGATCACGTCGCCTATGGCGACGCCGGCGTTGTTCCTGATGAGACCGTCGATCCTCGCCATCCCTTTCCCCTCGTCCGATGGGTAGAGAGGGAGGCACTTCGCGACCGTCCGTCTCTTTCCAGTGATCTCGACGACGTCCCCCGTGGACGCGGCCAATGCGTCCATCGCGTCGTAGTCCAGCCTCGCCACGGCCCGACCCACGTCGCGGGTGTATGCCTCGAGAACCTTCAGCTGGACCCGCTGCGGGCCCACGCCCTTGACGTTCTCGGACAATCTCCCTCGACCCCCACGTGATGCGGTCTTCCCCTATAAGATAGATGTTGCTATCGCCCCTGGGAACACGAGCGCGGACAAGAATCCTGGTAAGGCGCGAAATCGCTCGGAGTCGTCCGGGGGGCTCACGAGAAGGCTTGTATTGGACGTCCGATGCGCTTTTATTCGCAGGTGGATGGGGGACCCCGAGAGTCAAGATGCCGTTCAGGGCAGCACGACCGACAAGAATGCCCGTTGGGAAGAAGAAACGGGTGGTGGCGTTCAACGAAAGCGCGCGGCTCTCAAACGTCGGCGGCAAGACATCCTAAGGGGAGATCCGACCAACGTTGACCGGCCTCACGGACTCTTCCAACACGACCTTGGAGCCTCGGGCTGCCGGAGCGTCTCCGGTCCCCACCGCCCCCGAGCATGAGCTTCTGATAATCGTCGGGATACTCCTGGCCCTCCTGATGGGCGCGCTGGACAACTTCGTCGCCCTCACCGCGCTTCCGACGATCCTGTTCCAGTTCGGCGCGCCCAACAGTGGCACCTTCGTCATCAGCGCGTACGTCATCACATCCACCGCAGGCATCCCGATCTTCGCCAAGCTCTCGGACATCACGAGCCGGCGAAACGTGTTCCTCGGCGCGCTTGTCGTTTTTATGGTCGGCTCCGCCCTGTCCGGGCTCAGCCAGAACCTCACCGAGCTCATCGTCTTCCGCGCCATACAAGGCCTGGGGAGCGGCGGCTTCTTCCCTGTCGGCATCGCCATCGCAGCCGTCGTCTTTCCCCCAGCGACCCGCGCGAGGGTGATCGGGGCTCTCTCGGGCGTCTTTGGCATCGCGGTCGTCGCTGGACCGCTCATCGGGAGCGCAATCGTGCAGTATACCTCATGGCGCTGGGTGTTCTACGTGAACATCCCTGTCGGTCTGGCCGGTTTCGCGCTCGTCCTCGCGACCCTGGGGCCGCTTCGCCCCTTGCTCGTCCGGAAGTTCGACCTCGTCGGCGCAGCGCTCCTCGTCAGCTGGGTAGCCACGGTGATGTTCCCCCTCTATCAGATTGCGGACGCCGGGTGGGCGTGGACCGACCTGAAGACCGTCGGTCTGCTCGGGGTCGGGGCCGCCCTCGTCGTCGTCTTCGTGATCTGGGAGTTCCGGGCGGAGAACCCGCTCGTCCCGGTCAGGCTCTTCGGCCACCGCGTCATCTCGGCGGGAGGCGGGGCGACCTATTTCATCGGGACGGTCTTCTTCCCGCTGGCGACGTTCCTCTCGCTGGTGGTCGGGGTCGTGCTAGCGCCCGGCTCTGGCTCCTCGGCGACCGTCAGGGACATCCTCTACTTTCTGGTGTTGCCGCTGGTCGTCGGGGCCGCCCTTGGCGGACAGCTCCTGACCCGGCTACCGTACCGGGTCGTGGCGGGCGGCGGGATCGTCATCGGGATGATCGGGATGGCGGTCCTGACAGGACTTTCCACGACGACCCCGCTGTGGAAGTTCGCGTTCGGCGTAATCCCCGTCGGCGGGGTCGTCCTGCCGCTGATCCCTCTGGGCTTCGGGGTCGGCCTTACCTTCCCCGTCTATCTTCTCGCCGCTCAGAATCAGGTGGACTTGGCCGACGTGGGCGAAGCAGGAGGCCTGATACAGTTCCTCCAGTCGCTGGGGGGCGCCGTCGGGCTTTCCGTGCTAGGTTCGTTCCAGACGACCCGGTTTGCCTCGCTCGACCCCTCGCCAAGCGCCGCGTGCTCGTCGGCAAACCCGCCGGCCGCGTTGTGCGGGAGCTACCTTGCTTCGCTGGAGGGCTCGCTGATCAAGTCTTACGACCAGACATTCCTAGTGATGCTGGGGCTGCTCGCTGTTTCGCTTCTTTTTGCGCTGTTGCTGAAGGGACGCCTCCCCAAGGGACAATCACGAGACGCGTTGGCTCCAGAGTCCGGCGCCCCGGGAAAGGAACCGCCCGCAGAAACGCCTTCGGGTCCCGCTTCCCTGGCCGAAGAAATCCCGGCTCGGCTCGAGCCGCGCGGGAGCTTGAGCGATGTCTTTCATCGAACGCGCGCGAAGAAATAAATGAAAGGGGACCGGTCGGCAGGCGTGGGAAAGTCCTCGCCGAAGAAGATCGTCGTGTCCAAGGACCGCCCGTACAAGGTCTCGGGCGGCGTGCCCCTCAGCATGCAGCTAATCACCCCCAACAAGGAGGGGTTCTCGTGGGACTGGAAGAAGGCCAAGGATTTCAAGACGCAGGCAGAGTACAGCCTCTGCAGGTGCGGCCACTCCAAGAACAAGCCCTTCTGCGACGGCTCGCACGCGAAGGTGAAGTTCGACGGGACTGAGACGGCGACGCGACGGCCATACGTCAGGCAGGCCGAGGTCTTCGAAGGGCCGACTCTCCTCCTGAGCGACGCTGAGGAGCTGTGCGCGTTCGCGCGCTTCTGCGACCCCGGAGGGAAGATCTGGAGCGTCATAGAGCAGTCCGACCCGGACTCGCGAAAGCTGGCGATACGCGAGGCCAACCACTGCCCGGCGGGGCGGCTGGTCGTCCGCGACAGGAAGACCGGAAAGGAGATCGAGGACGAGCTCCCGCCCTCTATCGGCGTCGTCGAGGACCCGGCCCTCGGCTGCAGTGGGCCGTTGTGGGTCCGCGGCGGCATCAGGATAGAGTCGGAGAACGGGACGCCCTACGAGGCGAGGAACCGGGTGACGCTGTGCCGCTGCGGGGCCTCCGTGAACAAGCCCTTCTGCAACGGGAGCCACGCGAGCATCAGGTTCAGGGACGGGCTCGTCGAGTTCGTCAAGCTCGAGTAATCAGCTGCGATAGCCACGGAAGACCTCCACGAGGACGTCCGACTCCGGGACGCCTGATTCCGAAAGCAGTCGAAGCACCTCCGCGACCATGCTCGTCTTTCCGCAGACAGTGGACCGGCTCGTCCAGACCGCGGGCGGCACCCTGGAGAAGCCTGGTGCCTATCCTGCCGACGGAGCCCTCCCATCCCCCTGGGGCGCTTCCTGTGAGGGTGTGGAGGACGCTGAAGCGCGGGTTTCGCCTCGCCAGTTCCTCGAGGTCGGTCCGGTAGACGATTTCCTCTTCGCTGCGGTTGCTGTAGACGAGCCTGATCGGGATGGGCGACGCTGGGTCTGCGGCGTACTCAGCCATCCCCTTCAGCGGCGTGATTCCAATCCCCCCCCGCGAGCAACACGGCGGGCCGGACCTCCTCCAGGACGAAGTGTCCGAACGGCCCTTGGGATCGCGACCGCGTCACCTGGTCGTAGAGGCGAACGCGCGTTTGAACGGGGAGTTGCCGACGCGAACCGCGTATTCCAGGTTTGGGCGCGTCGTCGAGGTCGCGATTGACATGGGTCGGACGTCCCAGCCTCTCTCGGTCTTCAACGAGAGGAAGGTGAACTGTGTAGGGCGGAAGGAGAACCCGGCCGGTTTCTTCACCATGATGCCGTGGGTCTGGGGCGTGAGCTGGCTGGAGGCGACGACCGTCGTCTCGACCGCTTGACCGCTCCATCCACGAGAGTGGCGCGACTCCATGGCTTCTCACCTCAACCAGTCCCGTCGGCGGTATATCTTGACGAGGTTTACCTGTACCCGGTCACACGAAAAAGCTCGAGAGACTACTCTTAAGAGTCGGCCCGGCCAAAGCGAACCAATGAAGCGGAGGCGCGCTTCTCTGGCATTGGTCGTCGTGCTTTTCGGGGTCTCCATCGCCGCGCCACAGGCTCTCGCCGATCCCATGGTCGCGCACACTCTGCAAGCCGCCCCTTCGACCAGCCCGTCCCAAGGCAGATGCTTCGGCTACAACGGCGTGAATGACTCCTACATCTCTAGGATAATCAGCGGCCTTCGCATCGCGCTCATACAACCCATCCTCACATCGACCCCGTACTCGCAGTACGAGACCGGGTCGTTCTACGCTTTCTACGCAAAGGAGTCAGGCGTCACCACGAACGTGACCACCAACCTCGATCTCCTCAGCACCAACGTGTCAAACGGGTCAGGCTTCAACCAGGGCTGGGGCCTGAGCTTCGGGGAGTACCAGTTCTTCACATCTCAGGCTGCGGTCAGCTGCGGGCTTGTGATCGGTAAGAACGTCCAGGTCTTGACCGACATGGATGTGGCGGGCGGCGCCCTCTTCGACCCCCAGAACCACGCGAGGTTTGACGTCGTAGTTTTACCGTTCTCCGAATACGTGGAGGCGTCGGAATACCTTGCGTACGAGGACTTTGTGGCGGGCGGCGGGACCCTCGTGCTCATGGGGCACTCCCTCGAGTATCCGGTGGCCTACAACGCCACGACGAACATGGAGACTCTCGTCTACGGGCACAACTGGGCTTTCAACGGAAAGTACGCCTACAGGATCGCGTGCGGGTCAAACACCTACGTCGCTTCGTGCCCGTGGGCCAAGAACAACACGGACTGGTTCGGCAGCAACACCTGCGAGGCGAGCTGCTTTCACAAATACAAGTTGAACGGGTCGGCGGTAAATCTGGGCGACCCCATCGGCAGGGCGCTCTCCAACGAGTTTGGGGGGACGGTCTTCAAGTCGTATTTTGAACACGAGGATGACTCGGTCACGAACATGAGCGGCACTTCCATCGTGTCCGTCTTCGTGAACGACTCGACGAACTTGATCGCCTCGTACACGCATCAGTTCAGGAGGGGCACGGTCGTCGGCTTTGGATTCTTCGGCGACGACATCATCGCAGCCGACCCTTCCGCCCAGTACTTCATGCTGTTGGGAATTCTCTATGGAAGAGGCGGACCGTCGGCGACCCTCACGAGCTCCACGACCGCCCTCGCCACCGCCACGACGACCTCAGCCAGTTCCGCTGGGGTCCTCGCCAGCCAGACGAGCTCAACGACCGCGCTCGCCACCTCCACCACCGGCCTAAGCCAGACGACTATCACCTCGACCCATGGGCAAACTCCCACTTCGGCGGTGGCCTCCGAGTCGCCGAGAACCCTTCCTTCGACCTTGGTCGCGCTGGGAGGACTGGCCGCGGTGGTGGTGGCCGCCGGCGCGTTGGTCCTCCGCAGAAGGAAGGCGAAGCCGGGCAGCTAGGGATCTTTCTAAGATCACAGCGAGCCGTACGCGAAATCCGACGCTCCCCCCATTGCGCCGCCACCCCAGCCTCCGGCCCTCCGCTCCTCCTGGACATGCTTCAGCTTCGCCTCGTCTGCTCCAAGGGAGCGGCTCCGTTGTGCTTTCTTGCCCTGCGTCAAGCATAAGTCTCTCGGTTTCCTCTCCCCAAGCGTATGAGGAGGACCCTCGTGGCGGTCGTTGCGGTGGCGGTTCTCCTGATAATCGCCGGGTCGATCTACATCGTAGGGCCACCGCTGCTGAAGGGCAATTCGGGCTCGAACGCGCCCTCCTCCACCGTCTCCGTGAGCGCCGGCGTCTCGACGAGCTCGAAAGGCGCGTCCAGCACGGGAGACTGGACGACCTATCATGTCGACAACGCGCGCACAGGATATCTGTCGGTCTCCAACTTCACCGCGGTGACGCATGGGTGGACCTCGCCGGCCCTGGATGGCAACATCTACGCTGAGCCGCTCGTCTATAGGGGCGACGTGTTCGTCGCGACGGAGAACAACTCCGTCTACGCCCTGGACGGGAAGACCGGAAGCCCTCTCTGGCAGAGGAACCTCGGCCCTCCCGTCCAAGCCAACACTCTGCCATGCGGGGACATCGGCCCGATCACGGGGATAACTGGGACGCCGGTCATCGACCCTTCAACCGGGATCCTCTACGTGGTGGCGTTCAGCGCGATGCATCACACGCTGTCCGCCATGAACGTCTCGACCGGCGTCGTCTTGTTCCGAGAGTCGGCGACCCCGCCCGGCTTCAATGAGACCACGCAGCAGGAGCGGACTGCGCTCACCCTCGCGAACGGGATGGTGTACATCGGCTACGGCGGTCTCGCTGGCGACTGCGCCCAGTACTATGGGTGGGAGGTCGGGTTGCCGGCCAACGCGCCAGGGAAGATGGTCTACTACCAGGTGCCCGTGACGAGGGAGGGGGCCATCTGGGCGCCCTCAGGGGCGGCGGTCGACCCGTCGGGAAACGTCTACGTCACGACGGGGAACGGGGCGTCCACCACGACCTTCGACCACAGCGACAGCGTCATCAGGCTCTCCCCCACGCTCGCCGAGGAGGGATATTTTGCCCCCACGAACTGGTTGCAGCTTAACCAGAACGACGGGGACCTCGGCTCGCTGGCTCCTGCGTTTGTGGGCCCCAACCTGATCTTCCAGATCGGGAAGCAGGGGGTGGGCTACCTGCTTAACGCGAGCCAGCTGGGCGGGATAGGAGGAGAGACGTTCTCGGCCAACGTTTGCGACGAGAGCTTCGGAGGGACTGCTTACTTCAACTCCTACATCTTCGTCCCGTGCATCAACGGCCTGTTTGAGCTCCAGGTCGCGAACGGGACGTTCTCGACGAAACTGGAGGTCACCGGCTTCAACGGCACCGGCTTCAACGCGGGCCCCCCGATAGTCACGGACGGGGTGGTCTGGACGGTGGATTCGAATACGGGGACGCTCTACGGCCTGAGCGTGAGCGACGGCCATCAGGACTACACGTTCTCGCTGGGTGCGGTCGAGCACTTCACAGGCGCGGCGGCCGGCGACGGGCGGCTCTTCGTCGCCGCGACGAACGTGGTAGAGTCGTTCGTGCTCGGCTAGGCGGGCAGGCCCATGAGGCCTCGGGCAGACCCGTCAAGTCAGACCACCCCGAACCTCGCTCTGGCAGAAGCATACCGTGGAATGTAGCGGATTGATTCTTTGTTGCGAGCAACCGGCTTCATGTCTCAGGGGACCATTCCGTAGGATTCTTGCAAAATGCCTTGACTCTTCGTGGCGTTTAACATGGAGCGGTGAATGCCAAAGTCATCGACGATCGCGTTCCTCCTCATCCCGCTGCTTCTTCTCCCCTCCCTGCTCCAGTCAGGGGTGGTCGCGGCGCAGCCCGGCGCGAGCTCGACCACGGGGCTGATCGTCCCCCTATACGGTCAAGTGGGTCAGGAGTGGGAGCGGCTGATCCAGGCGAAGGAGGCGCATCCCTCCGTCCCAGTGGTGGCGATAGTGAACGCGGCGAGCGGGTCTGGAGACGCGAGGAATCCGGCGTATGCCTCCGCGATAGACAGCCTGAAGGCGGCGGGCATCGTCGTCGTCGGATACGTCTCGACGCGCGAGGGAGGGAGGCCCATAAAGAGCCTGGAGACCGACATCGCGGAGTGGAGGAGCTGGTATGGAGTCGATGGCGTCTATTTCGACCAGATGCCGCAACGGTCGGGCATGGAGGGGTACTACGCCTACATGACGCAGTTCGCGAAGTCCCACGGGATGACCGTGACCATGGGCAACCCGGGGGCGAACACCAGCCTGAGTTACATCGGGACGGTCGGCACGATCGTCATCTCCGAGGGCGTCGGCGTACCGAGTCTGTCGTACCTTGCCGGTTGGGACAAGGGAGGAAACGGCAAGGAGAACTTCGCGTTCATAGCCCGCAGCGTGCCCGGCTACAATTCGACGTACCTGGTGGACGCCGCTGCCTCGGTGGGGTTCTTGTTCATCTCCGACGTCTCAGACTACTTCGCCCTGCCCACCTATCTCTCCAGCGAGATGTCGTCGCTTCAGTGGTTGGCGTCAGGCCCTCACGTCCCGCTCAATGCCCTCGTGCCTCCTCGGATGCTGGTTCCCCGATGAGCGGCTATGACGCCTCTACGAGGTCGGTAAGGACCCTCTCAGGGTCCTTGGCTTTGGTGAAGGCCGAGGAGACGCCCCACCCGTCGGCCCCGAGCTCCAGCGCCTTCTTGACGTCCCCCGCGTTGGTGATCCCCGCTCCGACGAGGCGCCTCACGCTGGGAGCTACCTTGCTCACGAAGTCCGTGATCTGGGAGGGCTTGGCCGTGGAGACGGAGATGCCGGTGCCGACGAGGTCGGGCGGCTCGTAGGCTATCATCTCGGGGCCGAGCGCCGCGATCTTCAGGCTCTCCTCGATGCTGTCGGCGAAGCAGAGGCTCATGAGCCCGTGCGCCTTCGCGGCGCTGATCCTCTTCCCGACCTCCTCGATGGGGAGCCTCCGCTCGGAGTGGTTGAGGAGCGTGCCCACCGCCCCTGCCTCCCTCACGGCAAGGGGGGAGATGGAGCCAGTGAACTTCCCTATCCCGTCGTCGATGTGTTGGGCGAAGACGGGCGTGTAAGGGGAGGACTCCGCCGATATCCTGTAGATGTCTGTGAACTGTGGGGAGATGATTATCCGCTTTCCGAACCTCATGGCGACGCTCCGGCATATCCGCGCGAGCCTGACCGCCCGGTCCCCGGTGGCCTCTTCGTAGGTCTTGAAGTTGATGATTATTATCGGGAGGTGCTCAAGGAGGGGGTCGCGGGCGGGTGTCGTCTGCGGGTTGCTCAAGGCGGCTTCGGAGTCGGGCTTCTTTGGCGCCGCTAAATCCGTTTCCGATAGCCCTTCAGCGGGGGTTCTGCTCCACCACTCTCGCGACGACGTAGGTCCGGACGAGGGTGGTGCCCGCCGAGAGCATCACGAAGCCGATTATCGCCGAGAGGAGGGCGGCGACCACAGCCTGGCTGGGGGGCGAGATGAGCGTGACCGAGGCCAAGAAGAAGTAGATGGATATCGCAATCAGGACTACGCCTACCCAGAGCGAGGCCGCGGCGAACCTCTTCGGCGTGCTAACGCTGCCGTTCGTCGCCATCAACCATCCTGCTCCGGCGTGCACTCGAGGCCCTTCAGGCTATAAAAACTGGGCGAGGCCAAATCAACCCCACAGCAGCTGGATGATCTCCCGGATGTAGTCCTGCGACTGGGCGTAGAGTATGTTGATCCTCACCAGCGCGCTCTGGAAGGAGCCCTGGACGAGGGTCTCCACCGGGGAGGGCGATGGGGCGTGAAGATCCAGGGCGGCGAGGAGGTCGCGGGAGAACTGCCCCCGAGGCAGGAAGAGGGCCAACGCGGCGATGAGCCCCGCGCAGTAGGCGACGGTCAGGAGGCCCCAGGCGAGCCCGCCCGCAGGCCGGTAGCGCGCGATCTTCCTGACGGACTTGGTCGTCGGCTCTATCTCCGAGAGCAGCTCCTTCTTCGCGTCGGCGGCGTTCAGCGTGAAGTGGAGTATGACGGGCTCGAGGAACTGGCGCATGACCCAGATCGCGGCGCCGGCGACGAAGAGCGTCGTGAAGATGAGGCCGATGCGCGACTTGAGGTAGAGCGAGGCCAGCGCCGAGAGCGGTGTGGGGAGGCGCGCCGCCTGGGCCCCGAGGTCGCCGACGAGCGTTTCCACCAGGAGCACCAGCGCGAGGGCGGCTGCGAGGGGGAACGCCGACTCGAGGGCGACCCCGAGCGCGTTGTAGCCTAGAGGACCGGAGGAGGTGACGTCGGGACGCCTCCCGGCGAGGAGCTTGATGCCGCGGGCGTAGTTGAAACCGGCCAGGGCGAGGAAGGTCGCGGCCACGACCACGATGACCGTGTCCCCGAGGTCGAGCTGCGCCCCCAAGAAGGCGATCCCGTTCGCGACGCTCGCGGCCACGAAGAACGACGCGATGAGGAGGGTGACGAGGAGCGACGGGCGGAGGGAAAAGATCGCGTAGACTGAGGCGGCGAGGAGGAGCCAGGGGACGAGCTGCACGAGGGCGGCCACGGCGCTCCCACCTGGAGCGGCCTGTGTGAGCAGGTCCCCGGGGGTCGAGACTATGGCTATCGAGAACGCCGTCTCCGCGATGAGCGCGGGGAGGACGAGCGCGTAGTAGATCAGGACCTCCTTCGTGGCGTACCTGGAGGCGAGTGAAGGCGGCCGCGGGTCCTCTGGGTCGGACAAGGCTACGAGCCTCCCCTCCTCCTCAGCTCCTCGACCTGCGCGACGAGCTTCGGGAAGAGGTCGTCCGGGCCCACGTCGATGACCGGAATCCCCAGCGCGAGCGCCTGGTTCAGGAGCCTCTTGCGCGTCTTCAGCTCGTGGGAGGTCCGTATGGAGTAGATGGTCCGGTCGAGCCCTTCCAGGCCGTGGGATTCGAAGAACGGGGTGTATGGCGAGACGACTATGACCTCGTGGTTGGTCTCGAGCAGGTGCTTCAGGGGCTGGAGGTCGCGCTCGAAGTCGAGGTCCGTGATGACGAAGAAGAGCGTCTTCCCCTTCACGCCTCCGACCGCGAGGCACCTGCTGACGGCGCTCCGCAGCGAATCGGCCCGCGACTCCCTTGGCGAGAGCCCGCCGAGTGCGCGGAGGAGCCTGAGTGCCTGAAGTTCCCCCCTCGCGAGGGGGATGACCGCCGCGGGCTTGTCTCCCTGCATGACGGTGAGGCCGACGAAGTCTCCGCGCTTGGAGAGGTAGCTCACGAGCGACGCAACGGCCCTCGCGGCGTAGTCGAGCTTGGTCCTCCCCGCCTCGCCGTAGGCCATGCTCTCGGACGAGTCCAAAAGGACCATCACGTTGAGCTGGGTCTCCGCGTTCAGCTCCCTGACCATGAGGCGGTTGGTCTTCGCCGTCGCGTGCCACTGTATCCTCTTGTAGGGGTCGCCGGGCTCGTATCGCCTTATGTCCGCGAACTCGAGGCCCTCGCCCTTCGTCCTCGAGGTGAGGCTGCCGCCGTAGGTCGAGATCGCGACGGCGGTCAGCACGCCCCTTGCGAGGGCCTTCCCCGTCGGGGTGACCTCGACCGTGCTCGGGACCGCCTCGGTGATGCTCCTCTCATAGAAGAAGAGCCCCGCGATGTCCCTCGTGACGAGCCTTAGGGGGCCGAAGGCGTTCGACCCTATGGAGGTCGGCCTGATCTTGTAGCGGAGCTCGGAGAACCCCTTCGCAGGGACGTTTATCACCGCCGCGTTGGCGCCCGACCTTATCCTGAAGAAAGGCGGGTAGGAGTCCCGGAGCTCGAGAGGGAGCCTGACGAACGTCCTGTTCACGAAGCCCACCTCGACATCCAGGAGGGACCCCTCGCCGATCCTTGGAGGGAACCTCCGCGTGACCTCGAGCCTGTTGAGGGCATTGACCTTCAGCTGGAGGATGAGCTTCGAGGCGTAGTAGAAGAGGAAGAGCGCCACCCCCGCGTAGAGGAGGAAGGCCTGCGACTCCAGCGAGCCGACTATGCCCAGGGATACGAGCACGGCCGAGAGTAGCAGGACGGTGTTCCCCCTCGGAGTCCTTCTGAAGGTCGACAATGGCTACGGGACCTTCGTCGACTGGATGACCTGGCTCACTATCGTCGACTGGGTCACGCCGTCCAGGATCGCCTCCTGCCTCAGGATGACCCTGTGCGCCAGGACGTAGGGGGCGACCCTCTTGACGTCGTCGGGGACGACGTAGGTCCGTCCCTCTATCGCGGCGATCCCCGCCGCGCCTGTCTGGAGCGAGGCCGCGGCCCTGGGAGACCCGCCGAGCCTGACAGCGGGGTGCGACCTGCTGGCCTCGATGATGTCCGTGATGTATCCCCTGATCGAGTCGTCGACGTTCACGCTCCAGATCGCGGAGGGAATCAGGCTCTGGAGCGACTTTTCGTCCGTGACTGCCCTGATCTTCGTCTCCATGATGCTCCTCAGGTTCTTCAGCATGAGCATGGTCTCCGCCCTCGTCGGGTAGCCGATCTCTACCCTCATCAGGAACCTGTCGATCTGCGCCTCGGGCAGCGGATACGTGCCCTCGAACTCTATCGGGTTCTGGGTCGCGAGGACGATGAAGGGGGCGGGAAGGGGCATGGTCGTCCCCTCTATGGTGACCTGTCGCTCCTGCATCGCCTCGAGGAGCGCGGACTGCGTCTTCGGGGAGGCGCGGTTTATCTCGTCGGCGAGGATGATGTTCCCGAAGATCGGGCCTTTCCTGATCTTGAAGTCGGAGACCTTCTGGTCGAAGACGTAGGTCCCGATGATATCGGAGGGTAGCAGGTCCGGAGTGAACTGGATGCGGTCGAACTGGAGGCCGAGGGAGCTCGCGAGCGCCTTCGCTATGGTAGTCTTGGCGACGCCCGGGACGCCCTCGAGGAGGACGTGGCCGCCGGCGAAGAGGCAGGCCTCGATGAGCTTGAGCTCCTCCGTCTTGCCGACGATGACCTTGGAGACCTCCGCGAGGATCCTGTCTGAGAGGTCCTTCACCTGTGCGGCCTGGCTCATCGTCATCTATCTCACGCACCTCCACCGGGGCTCTTCGGGAGTTAAGCTCTCACCCTTTCCCTCATGAGGTCCACCACCCTCTGGCCAGACCGCTCCTCCCCGGCGATCGTGATCCCCAGGCTGTTCAGGAAGGCCTCGGCCTCCCGCGTCGTCCGCACGGTCAGGGCCCGCCAGCGCAGCACGGGCGGGAAGAGGAACCTCCTCTCCCTGGAGGCGTAGGCGCGGAACTTCGAGAGCGAGAGGAAGAGCTTCTTCGCGCGCCTCGCCTCGTCCGCCCCTATCCTCTCGGCGAGGACGTGCTCCTCGACGGAGGAGATCCCCGCCCCGAACTCGCCGACCACGATCGAGTCAAGCACCTCGTAGAGCTGGGCCAGGGTCGCGACATAGCCCCCCTTGGACCGCGAGGTCTGGAGGAAGTCTACCCTCGCCCTCGACTCGGCCACGATGGTCCGCTCCACGCTCGGCTGTGGCTGGTCGTCCTTGCCCTTCTTCTCTGGGGCGAACCACCGCGTCATTGCCCCGTAGACCGAGAGGAGGAGCACCAGCGCGACCAGCGCGGTCGCGAGGCCGGCGGAGACGTGGATCCCGTAGCCGCCAAGGAACCCGCTCACCTGTGAGGGGAAGCTGGCGTAGTAGCTGTCGAGCCCAGCCAAGTTCTGCTCGATTATGAAGGCCACCAGCGGCCCGACGGGGAGGCCCGCCTGGAACTTCGGGGGATCCGCCGGCTTGTAGTGCGAGGCGTCGAGGAGGATCGGCATCTCCTTGCCGGGGTCGACGTAGCCCAGCATGGCCACCACGAAGGCCTTCTCGTTCACGGCTCCCTGTGTGTAATTGAACAGGAAGTTCGTGAAGGGGGCGGAGTCCGTGATGACGACCGCTCGGGCGCCCCTCGCTGACGTCCCCGCCGCGACGACCGTCCTCTGGCCAACGGTCGCGTTTCCCAGGTCCTTGGAGGAAGGCGATGTCTCCGCGACGGAGTGAAGAGGCGACGAACTGAGCACGAGCGGGGAGGCGACGTCGATGACTCCTGTGGCGTTCGTCGAGCTGAACGCGTTCGGCTCTTGGAGCGAGAGGGCGACGGTGAACACCTGCTTGTCTTGGAAGGCGGAGGTCGGGTCGACTATCGGCTCTCCGGTGGCATTTGCTCCGAAGGTCGCGAGCAGTTCCTGGTTTGTGGTGTTCCCTTCCGCGATCAGCGCGGAGAACCTTCCCTCGTTGTAGCCGGACTGAAAGTTCTTGACTTCCGGACTCGTCAGATTTGTGTCGGCCCCGATGGAGACGTACACCAGCCTCTGCTGCCCGAGCAGGTTCGACACGACCTCGTCCGTGGTGTTGGCGACGGTGACGCGGTATCCGGCCTGGTGGAGATATGAGAGGAACATCGAGGTCCCGGAGGACGAGGTGTCTGTCGGCGCGGTCCCGCCGTCGCCGCCGGGGGAGGCGGAAAGCCCTATGGTCGAGGGCGAGTAGATGACGGCCACGAGGGCAACCAGGCCCATGATCTCGACGAACTGGAGGAGCTTCATTGCTCTTCCTTGCTCATGGCGAAGAATTCCGAGGCTGCGAGGTCGGCCTCGGGCGCCCCCACCTCCTGTCCCGAGAACTTCGCCTTCTCGTAGAGGGAGGAGATGGCGCTCACGTGCGGCCGCTCGGGCGTTCCCTCGCACTTGGAGGAGAACTCGCGGTGCGTCTCCGACTCCAGTTTTGGGACGCCCCTGCGCCCCATCAGCCTCACGGCCCTGCCGAAGTAGAACTCTATCTTCCTGCGGGGGTCGGCGGGAATGGCCCCGACCTCCGTCGTCGTCGCGCTCTCCCTGGCTCCCCTCAGGAGCGGCATGCCGGGGAGGCTCTGCGTGCCGATGAGCCTGACGAGCCTGCCCCTGGAGAAGTAGAGGGCGGCGACTACGGCGGCCACTGCCAGCGGTATGACGAAGGCGGTCAGCGGGATTCCGGGGATGACGCCCGAGGGCGTGCCGACGGAGAGCGAGGGCGTGCCGACAGAGGGGACCGAGAGGTGCGAGAGCCCGGAGAGACCGGGGAGCGCCACGGGCGCACCTCCCACCGAGACCCCGCCGCTCCCCCCGAAGGCGCTCTGGCTCAGCAGGCTGGAGTTCTGGAGGAGCTCGCTCGCCAGGGTCGAGTTCGCGTACTGCATGAGGCTCGCGAGGCTCTGCAGCTGCTGCGCCGACTCGCTGGAAGAGCCCGCCCCGGAGCTCAGCAGGCCGGCCAAGGTGCCCGAGTTGACTGTGGCTCCGTTGCTCCCGACCGATAGGCTGTTGAGGAGAGCGCCAAGCGAGGGCGGGACGCTCCCGGGCTGGCTGGCAGAGAGGTTTTGGAGCTGGCCGAGCGTCGAGGACGCCGCGGAGTAGTTTCCGCCATTCAACTGCGACTGGAATTGGGAGAGCAGCTGCTGGAGCTGCGTGTCGTTGGTCCCCTGGGCGAGGGTGCCCAGAGTCGAGCCGAGCTGGGCGGGGCTGACGGTCGGGACCTGGGCGAGCTGCCCCGCGTTCGAGTCGTCCGCGGCGTGAGCGGGGACAGCGAGGCCTCCGACACAGGCGAAGAGCATGAAGGCCGCAAGCAGCGAAGAGACTAGCCCCCGGCGCACAAGACCAGCGTCCTGGTTTGAGGCTGGCAACTGTCGTCGTGCGACATCCGATTCATATAACCTTGAAGGATTACTAGTCTACGTTCCCCGCGATGGAGTGGACCGGGGGGCGAGTGAGCGAGCGAGCTAGCCCAGCGCCTGCTCGAGGTCCGCCTCGAGGTCTTCTATGTCCTCGAGCCCGAGTGCGAGCCTGAGGAGGCTCTCGGTTATTCCCAGCTCCATCCGGACGGCGGGCGATATCGTCTTCGAGGCGCTCGTGATTGGGTAGTTGAGGAGCGACTCCGTCCCCCCGAGGCTGGGCGAGGGCTTGATGAGCCGAATCCTCTTCAGGACCTCGATGGCCTTCGCCTTCCCTCCCTTCACCTTGAAGCTCAACACGCCGCCGTAGACCCCCTTCTCCAGGAAGAGCTTGCTCGCCGTCTTGTGGTAGGGGTTGTCCTTGAGGCCCGGATAGTAGACGGCCTCCACCCTGGGATGGTCTTTGAGGAACTTCGCGAGCGCGAGCGCGTTCTTGCTCTGGAGGTCGAAGCGCACCTTGAGGGTCGCGACGCCGCGGAGGGCGAGGAAGGCCTCGAAGGGCCCCATTATCGACCCCAGCCTCCTCCGGAACTCCCAGAGCTCGACGAGGTCGAGGGGGTCGTTCAAGGCTATGGCCCCTCCCACGATGTCGTTGTGCCCCCCGATGTACTTCGTGACGCTGTGGACGGAGAGCCAGGCGCCGTGGTCGAGAGGGCGATAGAGGAGGGGCGTCGCGAAGGTGTTGTCTACGACGAGCCTCGCCCCGACCTCTCGGCACCTATTCGTTATCGCGGGGATGTCCACGACCCTGACGAGGGGGTTGGTTATGGTCTCGACGAGGACGAGGGCGACCCCGCGGTCGATCTTCTGGAGAAAGTCCTCCGTGTCCGGCCCGGCAAGGACGGTCTTGACCCCGAACTTCGAGAGGTTTAGCGCCAAATCTTGGGTCGTGCCGTAGGACTCCTTCGTGATCACCACCGTGTCCCCGCTGTCCAGGGCTGAGAGGTAGACCGCCGCGATCCCGCCCATCCCGCTGCTGAAGGCGAGGGCCTCCTGCGCCTTCTCGAGTTTGGCGACGACCTTCTCGAAGCCCCTGACGGTGGGGTTCTCCTCCCTCGAGTACTTCTGCTCGAAGCCCCTGTCGCTCTTCCTCGACTCTCCCGTCCTCCGGTCGGGGTGCTCGAAGACGGTGGTCAGGTAGAGGGGGACGCGGAAGGCGCCCGTCTCGACGTCGTAGTAATCGTGGCCGTGGATGCCGTCGGTGGCGGGCTTGGGCAAGCGCTAGCGCCGGATGGCGACTCCGGCACGTTCATAAACTTAACGTAACGGCAAGTCGGATAGGAATAATTCGAGGGGGCGAGGAGGCTTGTCCGAGCCTGCGAGGAGGTTGTCCGCACGGATGTCGGGGACTGTCTATCGTGACGCTCGAATTGGTGACATCGAAGAGAAGACACGCGAAGGAGAGACATTGCGGCTGGCTGGGATTGGCAAGACCCTCGGAGAGTCGGGCAGTAACCCGAGGTAGGTGCAGAACCCCCCGCCGCGCAGGGGGCAGGGAGATAAGGAAGAGCCCCCTAGGGTCGAGCCGTTGAACACCCGTCTCGTCGGTCTGGGCGTAATCCTGCTCGTCCTTGCTCTGCCAATGGGACTCTACACCAACCAGACAATACTCTACAGCGGCCAACCAGGAGCCGCGAGTGCAGTGCATGAGAACCCGACGCAGCCCTATCTGACAGAAGCACTTGTTTTAGCGGCCTTGGGAGTGGCCATGGTGATTGCGGGACTCGTGATGCGGAGGCGACCTCCCAGCGAGCCTGAACGCGAGGGTTCGCTTGGGGTAGACGAATCCGAGATGCGTCCCCCAGGGCCGGCCCGGCCGCCGCCCGCGCCGTGAGCGGTTTGGAGTTGGGGCGGTAAGGTCATCCTATCGGTGATAATCAACGCGCTCGGAGTCGGACACAATCAACGCGGAATTGCTCGCCTTTCTCCGGCACTGAAGCTAGACCCGAGACTGTCCGAGTCCGACAGGCACCTCTGGATGGTACAACCATGAGCGTGGAAGTATAGGAGAGGAGATTTCTCCAGCCGTTCTAACTTTGGCCGGTTGGGAAGAGATACGGAGGCACCCTAGAGCTCGCGCCGGAGTCTATGAGTCCTCGCACCTAGGTGGGCCGAATAGCCTGATGCGTCACAAGGATTCAGACAGCGAACATCTGTTTGAATTCAAGTGGGAGAAAAATCCCACCAGAGACTTCAGATTAGGATACAAGCAGTTAACCACGGGATATGGAAAAAGCTGGAACGAGCGTGATTTTGGCGCCACGTCAAGTGATGCCCACGTCGGTTTGCTACACTGGTATCCGAAGAACTCGCGAGGAAGCTTGTCAGTTAAGAAGGGTAAGCTTAGGGCTACATGAAGGGCATCAATACTAAGCGATCCGAGAGTTCGACCTAGTCAGACAAGCAAGCCTAGGATGGTGTGGTATCTGGAGATGCACTTTAGAAACCAAGGCAATGTTAGTAACTAATACATCTGAATGGTAGAATCCACCTCGGATCCCCATGCCTTTATGCCTCCTTTCAGGTTCTTGGCTTTCTTGTAGCCCAGCCCATTGAGGAACCTGACCGCCTGAGCTGACCTCATACCGGTGTGACAGTATACGACTATCGGCCTAGCGGTGTCGAGCTCGTTGACGTGCGCCGCGAGCTGTCCCAGGGGAATCAGCTTGGCATTGTTGAGGTGGGCTATCTCATACTCGAAGGGTTCCCTGACGTCGAGGACCACTACGTCCTTCCCGTCGTCGATAAGCTGTTTCAGCGCTTTTGGGGTGACTTCGAGCTCCACGCTGAGTTGCTCTTCCACCCCGCAGAAGGCCTCGTAGTCTATCAGCTTCGTGACTGTGGGATTGGGCCCGCATACTGAACAGTTCGGGTTCTTGCGGAGCTTGAGCTCTTTGAAGGTCATGTCCAAGGCGTCGAATAGGAGCAATCGGCCGGCGAGCGGCTTGCCCTTTCCTAGGATTAGGTCGATGGCCTCGGCGGCCTGGATGCTCCCCATGATTCCTGGAAGGACCCCAAGGACGCCTCCTTCGGCGCATGAAGGTACCAAACCTGGTGGTGGAGGCTCAGGATACAGACAGCGGTAACAGGGGGCGTTTGGTAAAGAGAAGACGGAGGCCTGCCCGTCGAACCTGAATATGCTCGCGTAGACGTTGGGCTTCCCCAGCAGGACGCACGCGTCGTTCACGAGGTAGCGCGTCGGGAAGTTGTCCGTGCCGTCGAGGATGATGTCGTAGGCGCCGAGTATCTCCAGGGCGTTGGAGGAGTCGAGCTTGACCTTGTGCACCTCCACGCTGACGTTGGGGTTGATCTCGAGCAGCCTCTTCCTCGCAACTTCGGCCTTGCTCTTCCCAACGTCCTGCTCGGAGTAGAGCACCTGGCGGTGGAGGTTGCTCTTCTCGATGATGTCGAAGTCGACTATCCCGATCCTCCCGACGCCGGCGGCGGCCAGGTACGTGGCCGACGGCGTCCCGAGCCCCCCCGCGCCTATTATCAGGACGCTCGCCGCCTTTAGCTTGCTCTGGCCTTCGAGGCCGACCTCGGGCATTATGAGGTGGCGGCTGTAGCGCGCGAACTCGCCGGTGGAGAAGGAGACCTTCGAGTCCGACCCCTCATCGTCGACCGAGGAGTGCGCCCCTCCCGCGACTGCTGGGACTATCATCAGGGTGTCCCCGTCGCTGAGCGCGGTGCTCTCGCCCTCCTTGTACCTGATGTCCTCCTCGTTGAGGTAGATATTGATGAAGTTCCTTAGGCGGCCGCTCTCCGAGTAGAAGTGCCTCCTCAGGCTGGGGAAGGCCGTCACGAGCTCCTTCAGCGCGTCGCTGACGGTCCTCGCGTTGAGCTTGAGCTCGTCCTCGTTGTCGGTGTGCTGCCGCAGCGCGGTCGGGATGATTATGGTGACTGTCATGCCTTCTGGCTCACTCCTCCGCCTTCGGGTATCCCGTCGCGTATCTCTATGGCCTCCTCGGCGACGGAGTTGTGGCCTTGGTTAGGAAGCCACGACCTCGTGTCCCCGGCCTCCCCCTTCGGGACGGAGACGACGACGTACGAGTACCAGGGGAAGGAGTGCTCGATGTCGAACTTCGAGAGGGTCGCGGGGTAGTCGGGGTGGGAGTGGTATATCCCGGCGATGGTAAGGCCCCTCCTGGCAACCTCCCTGTCCGCCTTGAAGAGCTCCAGGGGGTCGATGTGATACCTGTCGTGCTTCGGCCCCGAGAAGGCGTTCCTCATCTTGATCGAGTCCACCACGTCCCTGCTGCCGGAGCTCGCGACGAGCAGGCCGCAGCACTCGTCGGGGTAGGTGGACTCGGCGTGTGCGTGGATGTCCTCGAGAGTCCGCCTGCCCAGCCTTATCACCACGCCCTCTTCGTCACGCTTCCACCGACGCCTGAGGCAGTCGCCCTGGGACGAGAAAAATGCTCTGCTAGGTTCCCCGACGCCATCGCTCGAACGCGGTCGCAGCCCGCGACCCGGTTCATAAATGTGGCGGTCGGGTATTCCTATCAGAATTACCCCTTTTGGGGGATGCGCGTCAGGCCGGGATGATTTCTGGCGTCCTTTACATTCCGGGCATGCCGCCCATTCCGCCCATCCCACCCATGCCTCCGCCGCCCGCTCCTGGCGGTGGGCCCGACATCTTGCTGGATGCGATGACGTCGTCGATCCTCAGCAGCATCGACGCGGCCTCGGTGGCGGCCTTCAGTATCTGCAGCTTGACCGCGAGCGGCTCGACGACGCCCTTGGACATCATGTTGGCCACCTTGCCGGAGAGCGCGTCTACTCCCGCCCACTTCTCGCCCTTTCCGTGCCTGGCCCTGAGCTCAACCTGCGTGTCGATCGGGTCCATCCCTGCGTTCTCCGCGAGTATGGTGGCGATCACTTCGATCGCCTCTGCGAACTTCAGCGCGGCGAGCTGCTCTCGGCCCGTCAGCTTCTGCGCCCACTCCCTCACTTGGTAGGAGACCTCGACCTCGGGCGCTCCGCCTCCCGCCACGATGGCCGGGTTCTCGATGACGTCCTTTGTCACCATTATCGCGTCGTGGATCGACCTCTCTGCCTCGTCGACCACCCTCTGCGAGCCTCCGCGGATCAGGAGGGTCACGGCCTTCGGGTTCTTCGCTCCCTCGATGAAGACCCACTTGTCCTCCTCGACCTTCCTCTCCTCTGCGATCTTGGCGTGCCCTAGGTCCTTCGCCGAGAGGTCGTCGAGGTTGGTTACTATCCTCGCCCCTGTGGCCTTGGATATCTTGGTCATGTCGCTCTCCTTCACGCGCCTGATCGCCATGATGCCCGCCCTCGCGAGGTATTGCTGGGCGCTGTCGTCTATGCCCTTCTGGCAGACGAGCACGTTCGCTCCGGAGTCGGATATCTTCTTGACCATCCCCTTCAGTATGTTGCTCTCCTCGT
>Ga0307373_10003078_pt1 | contig 29444 bp, 23 predicted proteins | sample OX2MG_FD_202534 | JGI IMG/M metagenome (GOLD analysis project Ga0307373, IMG submission 202534) | Soil microbial communities from Risofladan, Vaasa, Finland - OX-2 | ecosystem: Environmental > Terrestrial > Soil > Coastal area > Acid sulfate soil | place: Finland: Risofladan, Vaasa | collected... | reverse complement strand
GTGCTCCACAAGCTCGTGGAGCGGCGAGCCCGGCTGCCCGAGGTTCTGGAGGCGCGGGAGCTCCTCGAGGTTCGCCTCGCGGAGCTGGCGGCGACGCGGCGGACGGATGAGGACCTCGCCGCGATGCGCGTGGCGCTCGTCGCGATGGAGGCTGAGATCGCTTCGGAGGGGCTCGGGATCGATGGCGATGCCGCGTTCCACCACGCGGTGCATCGCGCCGGCAACAACAAGGTGCTCGAGCACGTGATCGACGGCCTGGCGGACGCGATTCACGAGACTCGGATGGAGTCGCTCACCGAGCCGAACCGGCCGCGGAGCTCCTTGCTGGCGCATCGGCGCATCCTCGAGGCGATCGCGGCACGACACGTCGCACAGGCGGCCGACGCGATGCGCGCGCACCTGCGCCAGGTTGCGGATGTTGCGCTGCTGCGCTGGGAGCCGCCGGCCGAGGATCCGTCTTCACCATGACGCCGCCGTCGTGGCTGGAGCACGTGACCGGGGTTGCGGAGCGCGGCCGGGCACTGCTGGGACGTGCCGGGGGCACGCACAGCATCGCGAACCTCGCGGCGACCTGCGACCGCCTGATCGCCCGGCGCGGGGAGGCTTCCGGCCTGGCACTCGCCACAGAAGTCGTCCGCGCCATGGAGCGCATGAGCAGCAGCGAGACCGCCGAGTTCATGGAGGTGCTCGCCGGCTCGTTCTCCCCTCCCCCAGCGGCCGTCGCGGCTGCGGTCGCGCGCTGGCGGTCGGATCCCAGCGACGACGCGGTGATGGCGCTCGCCGCAGCCACGGAGGCCCCTCGGCAGGAGCTGTTCCGGCGGCTGAACATGGTCGGGGGTGGGGCCGCAGCGCTTGTGAAGCTGCGCGGCCAGCTCCTCGCCCTGCTCCCGGCACGTCCGCACCTACGGGGTGTCGATGCCGATCTGCGCCACCTGCTCTCATCGTGGTTCAACGGCGGCTTCCTTCGACTCGAGCAGATCAGCTGGGGAACACCCGCGGTGACGCTGGAACGGCTGATTGCCTATGAGGCCGTCCACGAGATCCACGGTTGGGACGACCTCCGCCTGCGCCTGGCCGCCGACCGCCGCTGCTTCGCGTTCTTCCACCCGCTGCTCCCCGGCGAGCCCCTGATCTTCGTGGAGATCGCGCTCACCCGCGAGCTGCCCACCGCAATTGCCCCGCTCCTCGAGGCGGGGCGACCCATCGCCGAAGCCCGGGAAGCGCATACGGCCGTCTTCTACTCGATCAGCGATTGTCAGCCCGGCCTGCGTGGGATCTCGTTTGGGAACTTTCTGATCAAGCAGGTGGTTCGCGAGTTGTCAGGTGAATTACCGGGGCTGCGGACCTTTGCCACGCTGTCCCCGGTCCCGAGCCTGGCCGGGGCGGTGGCGGATCGGGACAACGTTGAGGGTTTCACCGAGGCGCGGCTGCGCGCGCTCACGGCGGGCCACCACGACGAGCTGCGTCGCCTCGCCGCGCAGAGTGACGAGCTGGAGGCATTGTCCCTGCTCCTTCAGGCTCCGGGCCTCCACGCCCCAGTGGTCGCCCGGCTGGCGGGGCGCCTGGCGCTCGCCGACCTGCTGCATGTCACGGTGCGCGGGCGCATCGCGGACAGCGTGGCGCATTTTCATCTCTCCAACGGTGCCCGTCTCGAACGCATCAACCCCGACGGAGATCTTTCACCGAGGGGGCGGCAGTCATACGGTGTGATGGTCAACTACGTGTACGAACCGCAGCGGCTCGAGGTCAACCACGAGCGCTACGTTCGCTCCAGCTACGTGGCCACCGCGGCGTCGCTGAGCGGCGACATCAAGGCGATCGATGCCGCGTGGTCGAACACTCCGCGGCGCGCCCGGCGGTCGGTGCGGGCAGCGCGCTGACGCTCCGGCGCTCACGGGAATCGGCGGTGAGCAGCCCTCGGGACCTCTTCCCCTTTTTCGTGGGGCCTTTGGCAGTAGCGCACCTCCCCGGCACGAGTCAAGCTCGCCGCATGAACGTGGCGGATCTGACCGTGTGATGGACGGCCTCCAGATTGGCGCGGGCGTCCTCGCCGTCGTGGCACATCCGGACGACGAATCGTTCGGCCTTGGAGCGGTGATCATCGCGTTCAGCCGTCTGGGAAGCGACACAGCACTGCTCTGCTTCACGCATGGCGAGGCGTCCACCATGAACGGCGTCGACGCCGATCTGTACAGCGTGCGGGAGCGCGAGCTGCGCCAGGCCGCAGCAGTGCTGGGGGTCAGCGACGTGCGGCTGCTCCGCCACGCTGACTCGGAGCTCAACCGCATCAGCCTCGAGATGCTCCGCCAGGACGTCGTGGCGATGATCGAACGAAGCAACCCCGACATGTTGCTGGTCTTCGACGAGGGCGGCATCACCGGTCATCCCGACCATGTCCGCGCCACACAAGCCGCACTCGCCGCCGCCCGCCGAGATCTTCCGGTGGTTGCATGGGCCATCCCCGAAGAGGTCGCCGCCATCCTCAACCTCGAGTTCGGGGCAACATTCTGCGGCCGTCCGCCGTCCGAGCTTGACTTCCACCTGCCGGTCGACCGCGCCGCACAGCGCGACGCCATTGCCTGCCACGCCAGTCAGGCGAGCGACAACCCGGTACTCTGGCGCCGCATTGAGCTGCTCGGCGACACGGAGTGGTTGCGCATGTTGAACCGTCATGGATCGTGACGCCGGGAATCGGCGCCACGCCGATGCCGTCGATACCCCGGTGCGCGCGGAGCGACATTTCACTGCAGGCGACCATTCAGGGAGGCCCGTCTCATGAGCAGCCAAAGCCCCTTCGGTTTCAGCGTCGACGTCGCGATGTCGTATGAGGAGGCCAACGCGCGCGTCCGCGACCAGCTCAAGGCCGAGGGCTTCGGTGTGCTCACCGAGATCGACGTGCGGGCGACGCTGCGGGAGAAGCTCGACGTTGACTTCCCCCGGTACGCGATCCTCGGAGCCTGCAATCCCACGCTGGCCCACCGAGCGCTGCAAGCCGACCCCGCCGTTGGGCTGCTCCTGCCCTGCAACGTTGTCGTCGCCGAACGCGCGGAGGGTGGATCACGCGTCTCGTTCATGGACCCGGTCGCAATCCTCGACCTGGCCGGCAACGCCGCTCTGGCGCCGATCGCGGCGGACGCCGCGGCGCGCCTGCGCCGGGTCGCCGCGTCCCTTGCAGGTTAGGCGGCGCGAGTGCCTGTTCGGAGCGCCGCTAGCGTCCGCGCAGGCGGCTGAACCACGACGGCGACGCCTCTCGGGAGACCCGCGTGGCGTGCGACCGCGTATCGCACTGGCACCGCTGATCATTCGGGACATGGCCGAGGACCTGCTCGACATGCGCACCGCACCCCGCCCAGGTCGGTCGGCGACACGTCTTGCAGGTGACCGCCCTACACAACGCGGTCACCCATCAGGACACCGCGGCTGCGAGCGATGTGCGAACGTCGTCCATGTCGAGAGCGCGAACCTGGGCAACCAGATCCTCGAGCGCTGCCGCGGGCAGCGCACCCGGCTGGGAGAAGACCAGGATGCCGTCGCGGAAGGCCATGAGCGTCGGAATGGACATGATCCCAGCGCCGGCGGCGAGTTCGCGACTGGCCTCCGTGTCGACCTTGGCGAAGACGATGTCGTCATGCTTCTGTGCGGCAGCTTCGAATGTGGGGGCGAACGCGCGGCATGGTCCGCACCACGATGCCCACCAGTCGACCAGAACGATGCCGTCGGCGTCGATGGTCGGTCGAAACGTCTCTGCGGTCAGGTTGATCATTGTCATCTGGGTTCCTTTGTCATCTTCGGGGATTCAACGGCGAACAGAACGCGTCAGGCCAGCTTGAGGAACATCTTCTGGACGTCGCCGAGGTCGTATCCGGCGGCGGCGGAACGGCGCGGGTCTTCAAGGCACCAGGTCAGCCCGGCGGCAACAAGCACGAACCCCACCTGTTCGAGCGCCTTGTTCGCTGCAGCGATCTGGGTCACGACGTCGCGGCAATCACGACGCTCGGCGAGCATCTGCTGAACCCCGCGGACCTGGCCCTCCACCCTGCGCAATCGCCGCTGCAGGTTCGCCAGTGTCGCGTCATCGAATTCGATGCCATGTGATCTCGCGGGCTGCTGGTCATTCATGAACACAGCATACCGTATACCCCCCAGGGTATGCTCATGAGATGCCGACGGCCACCTCGTACGCCAACCCCACCGGGTGACCTTTCCCCTGCTGGCGCTGCCTCTGGGGTTGTTGATCGGGATCACCCTGGGAGCCCTCGGGGGTGGCGGCTCGATCCTGACCGTACCGGCGCTGGTCTATGCCATCGGTGAGAACGCCCAGCGCGCCACGACGGCTTCGCTGGTGATCGTCGGTGTCACCGCCCTGACGGGGACCTTCCGCCATGCCCGTTCGGGACGCGTGCGCTGGGTGCCCGGAATGGTCTTCGCGGTCGTTGGTGTCGGTGGGTCGGTGGCCGGATCGATCCTCAACACGCTCATCAACCCGAACGCTCTCCTCCTGGGATTCGCGGGAGTCATGCTTCTCGCGGCCGGAGCCATGGTGCGCCGGTCGCCCGCGCAGGATTTGGCGCAGGTGACTGCGCCGCGCGTGGCCGGAGGCGGACTGTCTGCCAAGCGCATCCTGGGGGTCGCCGCCGTCGGCACCGTCGTGGGCTTCATGGCGGGCCTTTTCGGTGTCGGAGGCGGATTCGTGGTTGTTCCCGGCCTGGTGCTGGCGCTCGGTTTCGGGATGCCCGAGGCCGTTGGGACGAGCCTGCTGGTGATCGCGCTCAACAGCATCGCCGCCCTCGCCGCCCGTGGCGGCGTGGCTGCGGTCGACTGGAGGATCGTGATTCCCTTCACCGCCGCGGCGGTGACTGGCTCGCTGCTGGGCGGTGGTCTCACCGGCAGAGTACCGGCGTCCGTCCTGGAGCGAATTTTCGCCGCCCTGCTCGTGGTCATCGCGGTGTACATGGCGACCAGGAGCATTCTCGACCTGGTCTGAAACGGCTTCCGAGGGAGCCGCCGCTTCGGTCCGGCCCCGGGAGTGGGAGGGCGGTCCTGATGGGCGGGTCACCCGGTGCCATACGTCCCGGGAGACTGGTTACGTCCTGCCCTCGTCAACGGGGCGCCGGAAGCGTGTACTTGAAGGCGTTCAACCGGCGACTCGTGGATTCCGCCCAGGAGGCATGTCGATGCGCACCGACACCATTCAAAAAGGCACGCGGCTCACCGTCATGGTCATCGAAGGCGTGCTCGGCATCGCCGCGGTATCCGCCGGTCTCCTCTTCATCGCGCAACCAGACGGGTCCCTGCTTGGGATGTCCACGGCGACCCTGACCACAACACCGTTCAGCGACTACACCGTGCCCGGTGTCCTGCTTGCGCTCGTGGTCGGCGGCGGGACACTTCTGGCAGCCTGGGCGGTGCGCCGGCGGGCGCGAAATGCCGCGGAGCTCGTGCTGGCCAGCGGCATGATGCTGGTGTTCTTCGAGCTCGTCGAGGAAGTGCTCATCGGCCTCAACCCCCAGCAGCCGGTGATCGTCTTTGCCGGCGTCGTCCTCATCGCGCTGGCGCTTCGACTGGCCGGGCCGATGCAGGCGGCTGAGGTTGCTCTCACGGATGGCAACGTGACGGTTCGCTTTCCAGGCGCCTCCGCGCTCCTGGAGTTCAAGCGGCCGCTGGAGATCCCCATCGACCACGTTCTCGGCGTTGAACGCGCCTCGGAGGAGGCGCGTGAGCAGCGGCAGGGCATCTTCGGGCTCGGAGCCTGGCTTCCGAGTGTGATCACTGCTCCACGCTTCCACCACCCTCGGGGGAGCATGCTCTGGAACGTGAGTGACCCGGCCAACGCCATCGTGATCGAACTCCGCGAGGACCACCATTCGCGAGTCGTGATCGATGTGGCGGACCCGGATGAAACGATTGCGACCATCCGTGCGGCAATCGCCGGCCGGACGCTCAGCGCGGCCTGAGCGGTGACCGGTGGAGGCCTTCGGCTCCCGCGGTCGCAGACGCTGCAGCTTGGTGTCGCGGCCGCGGGACTGACCGCGGGCGGCGCCGCGCGCCTCATCGGCGAGATCGCCCCGGCGAACGTCCTCTGGGCGCTCACTGCCACCGTGGCGCTGCTGCCGTCGGTGGTCTCCGTTGCGCGCGACCTGTGGCGCCGTCGTGCCGGCGTCGACGTGGTCGCTGTGCTGGCGCTGATTGGCACCCTTATCGTGAGCGAATATCTCGCGGGTGCCGTTATCGCGCTCATGCTTGCGACGGGACGCGAGCTCGAGGCGCGGGCATCCGCTCGTGCTCGCCGGGAGTTGTCCGCGCTGCTCGCGCGGGCGCCAGCCCTGGTGCATCGGGTGGAGGGCGACACGCTCATCACACGGCCGGTCGACGCCGTTGGTCCCGGCGATGTGCTGATGGTTGCTCCGGGCGAGGTCGTCCCGGTGGACGGGCAACTGGCGAGTGACACCGCCACATTCGACGAATCCGCACTGACGGGGGAAAGCGCGCTTGCGGAGCGGTCGTCCGGCGATATCGTTCGGAGTGGCGGAGTCAATGCGGGTGCCGCCTTCCGGCTGCTCGCCACCGCGACAGCCGATGAAAGCACCTACGCCGGTATCGTCCGGCTGGTTCGCCAGGCGCAGGAGTCGCGCGCGCCCCTCGTGCGCACCGCCGATCAATTCGCCCTGTGGTTCGTGCCCCTGACGATCGTGATGGCGGCGCTCGCAGGCATCCTCGCCCGCGATCCGGTCCGAGCCGTCGCTGTGCTCGTGGTGGCCACGCCCTGTCCCCTGATCCTCGCCGCGCCGATCGCGCTGGTTGGTGGCATGTCACGAGCAGCGCGCCGTGGGATCGTTGTCAAAGGCGGGGCGGCGCTCGAGACGCTGGGTCGGGCGGACGTCCTGCTCTTCGACAAGACGGGCACGCTCACGGAGGGTCGGGCGCGACTCGCCGATATCGAGACCGATGGCAGCATCGGTTCGGACGAGGTGCTCCGCCTCGGCGCGTCATTGGACCAGATCTCGACGCACGCGCTCGCCCGTCCGATCGTCCAGGCGGCCGCTGCTCATGGCCTCCGGCTCTCTCTTCCGGAGAGCGCCACCGAGGAAGCCGGCAAAGGTGTTCGCGGGATCGTGAACGGTCGTCGCGTGATGATCGGCCGCGCCTCCTACGTTGCGGGAGAGGGCTCGGTGCCGGCGTGGGCCGGACGTGTGCGCAGACGCACGGCCTACGAAGGCCTTGCCAACGTGTTCATGAGCGTTGACGGGATCCTGGTGGGGGCGATGGTGCTCGAGGATCCGCTCCGGCCCGACAGCGGACGCGCCGTCGCGCGTCTGCGGAAGGCGGGGATGCGCCGCCTGGTGATGGTCACCGGTGACCACCCGGATGTGGCGCAGACCGTCGCGTCCGCGATCGGCGTCGACGCGGTGTATGCCGAGCGCAGCCCCGCGGAAAAGGTCGAGGTGGTCCGCGAGGAGCGGGAGCGAGGAGTCGTCGTCATGGTTGGGGATGGAATCAACGATGCCCCGGCGTTGGCCGCCGCCGACGTCGGTGTCGCCATGGGGGTGCGAGGAGCAACCGCGTCGTCTGAGGCGGCGGATGTGGTGTTGATGGTCGATCGCATCGATCGACTTGCCGAAGCCGTGCAGATCGCCCGTCGCGCCCACCGCATCGCGCTGCAGAGCATGGCCGCCGGTATGGGTCTCTCGCTCGTCGCGATGGCAGTGGCCGCGTTCGGTGGACTCGTACCAGTCGTGGGCGCGGTCGTGCAAGAGGCGATCGATGTTGCCGTGATCCTCAATGCGCTTCGAGCCCGCGGTGGCAGGGAGGAGCCCCGACCGTCAGAAGCCGCGGTGACCGCCGGGCGCCAGGTCCTGGGCGAGCACGCCGCGATGGAGCGCGACACGGCGCAACTCAGGCGCCTCGCCGACGAGCTCGGGCGGATACCGCCGGACGTCGCCCGCATGCGCCTCGAAGGGATCCGGCGATTCCTCCGTGATGACGTGCTGCCGCACGAACACGAGGAGGAGCAGCATCTCTACCCGGCGATCGCCCGCTACATCGGGGGCCCGGAAGGTGTGATGGTCGCGCGTCGCGAGCACGCCGAGGTCGCGCATCTGACCCGCGTGTTCGGCGGCATGATGGACGCGCTGGATCCCGGCGGACCTGACGACGAGGAGCTGATCGGCCTCCGACGCATTCTGTACGGGCTCCACGCCGTCCTGAGCCTGCACCGCGCCTCGGAAGAGGAACGGCTCGCAGGCGTTGTGGGCGAGCACCAGGAAGCGCCGGTTCGACGGCGAGGATGACCGTGCCCGCGCCGACGCATGGGGCCGGTGCGTACGACACTCCCGAGACATGGGAGCACGGGCTGACATCCGAGGAGGTCGACCGGCGACGCCTCCGCGGTGAGGTCAATCTGGTCTCGACGGGAACGAGCCGGTCGGTCGTCTCGATCCTGGCGAGCAACCTCTTCACGCGCTTCAACATCCTGCTCGGCGTGCTGCTCGTGGCGATCCTCGTGATCGGCCCGCTTCAGGACGCGCTCTTCGGCCTGGTACTGATCGTAAACACTCCCATCGGCATCATCCAGGAACTCCGGGCCAAACGCACGCTGGATCGACTCGCGGTACTCACGAGTCCGACGACCCGGGTCATTCGCGACGGCACCGAGCAGGAGGTCCTCGCCGCATCGGTTGTCGTCGGGGATGTGCTCGAGCTGCGTCTCGGGGACCAGGTTCCGGTGGACGGTAACGTCCTGCGATCGGCGGGACTGGAGATCGACGAATCACTCGTCACCGGGGAGTCGGCTCCCGCCGAGAAGCGCCATGGTGACGAGGTGCTCTCAGGGACGTTCGTGGTCGCCGGCAGTGGGCGGATCCAGAGCGCCAGGGTGGGGCTCAACGCCTACGGGAACATCCTTGCTGCGGAAGCGCGGCGATTCGCCCCCGTACGCTCGGAGGTGCGACGCGGCATCGACCGCATGCTCCTCATCATCGCCGTCCTCATCGTGCCTTTCGGAGCGGCTCTGATCGTCAGTCAGATCAAGGCCAACGACTCGCCGGTGGAAGCGGTTCGCGCGTCTGTCGCCGGCCTGGTGACGATGATCCCCGAAGGACTCGTGCTGCTCAGCAGTGTGGTCTTCGCCATCGCGGCGGTCCGGTTCGCGCAACGCGGTCTCATCGCCCAGGAGCTGGCGAGCGTCGAGATGCTCGCCCGCGCGGACGTGGTGTGTCTCGACAAGACCGGCACGCTCACCGACGGCCGCGTGACGGTCGAACGCCTCGTGTATCTCGGCGACGACGAGCGCACCGCTGCCGCGGCGCTCGGTGCCATTGCTGCCTCGGATCCCAATCCCAACGCGACCCTGGCGGCGGTTGCGTCCGCGTTTCCTGCGCCGGCGGGCTGGACGCCCACGGGCACGGTGCCGTTCTCATCCCTCCGGAAGTGGAGTGGCGCCGCGTTCGACGGACGCGGCTCCTGGCTCCTCGGCGCGCCCGAGGTGTTCACCATCGCTCCCGCCGCACTGGCCGCGCGTCGAACCGCTGACGATCTGACCGCGGCCGGGAACCGAGTCCTGATCGTCGGGCGCGTCGCGTCGCTTCCCGCAGTCGACGCATCCATACCGGCGATCGAACCGGCTGCGCTCGTGGTGCTTCGCGAGCGGCTCCGCCCGGATGCCGCCCGGATCCTCGCCTATTACCGAAGTCAGGGGATCGCCGTCAAGGTGATCTCCGGGGACCACCCGGCCACCGTCGGGGCGCTGGCCGCATCGGTCGGTGTGCCGGGTGCCGATCGCCCCGTGGCTGGACCTGACCTCCCGGCCGATGCCGAGCCACTGGGCACGATCGCCGAGGACTCGTCCGTCTTCGGCCGGGTGAGTCCGCAGCAGAAGCGCGACCTCGTGCGCGCCCTGCAGGCACGAGGTCATGTCGTCGCGATGACGGGCGACGGTGTCAACGACGTGCTCGCGCTCAAATCCGCTGACGTCGGCGTGGCCATGGGATCGGGGAGTTCCGCCGCCCGGGCTGTGGCACGACTGATACTCGTGCACGACTCGTTCGCGAGTGTCCCGTTTGCGATCCGCGAAGGCCGCCGCGTCATCGCCAACCTCGAGCGTGTCGCCGCGTTCTTTCTCACCAAAACGGTCTACGCGATGGTGCTGGCCGCTGCCGTCGCACTGCGCGCCATGCCATTTCCCCTGCTGCCGCGGCAGCTTTCCCTCATCGGTTTGCTGGCCATCGGCATCCCCGCGTTCGTTCTGTCGTTTGCGCCCAGTGCGGAGCGAGCTCGATCAGGTTTCGTCTCGCGAACCCTGACCTTTGCGATCCCCGCCGGTGTCGTGGCCGGCATCGCATCCTATGCGGCATTCGAGATCGCGATCGCCGACGGCACGAGCATCGACGACTCGAGGACGGTTGCCACGGTCGTGCTGCTCGGGATCGGTCTCTGGATTGTCGGACGCGTGGCGCAACCAATCGGGAGGTGGCGGCTCGGTCTCGTGGTTGCAATGTCCGCGGGGGCCGCGCTCGCGTTCACGCTGCCGCTCGGACGCTTCATCTACGGACTCAAGCTCCTCGACGGCGGTGAATGGCTCGTGTCCGCGGCGCTCACGACGATCGCGATCGGCGTCATGGAAGCCGCGCTGCGGATCACCGCACGCATCGCAACCCGGCACCATGACCACGGAGAACGCTCGCGAACCACCGGGACGAGCGACGTCAGCGCCTCTAGCCCCCCGGGATCGCTCCCACGGTGACCGATACGACTCGCTCCGCTCCTGTCGGGGTGACCACCGTCAACGAGATCGTCTGCCCGGGTTGGGCGTCCGCCAGTGCCACCGAGAGGTCCGTCGTGGTGCGAATCCGCATGCCGGCGAACTCGACGATGATGTCCCCGGTCGTCATCCCGGCCGCCGCCGCCGAGCCCCCGGCGGTCACGACGGTGATCATCGCACCGACCGGATTGTTCGACGCGTCGACGACGGTGCTCGTCCGCACGCCCAGGGCGGCCCGATGCGAATTCACGACGTGTCCGCTCGCGACGAGCTGGGTTGCGATGTCCTTGACGGTGTTGGCTGGAATTGCGAAGCCGATGCCGTTGGCGGCGGCTCCCAGAGTCGGGTCGCTCGCGGTGAGCGTGGGGATGCCGACGACCTCCCCAGCCAGGTTGACGAGCGCTCCCCCGCTGTTGCCGGGGTTGATTGCGGCACTGGTCTGGATGGTGTCGGGAAGCGTGATCCCGCCGGGCTCGGAGACGGTGCGATCGACAGCACTGACAATGCCCTCGGTGACGCTGCTCTGGAGCCCGAGTGGATTGCCGATGGCGAGGACGATCATGCCGACCTGCAGCGTGCTCGAGTCCGCGAACGCCGCCTGCTGGAGCTGACCCGCGACGTGGACGACTGCGAGGTCGCCCGCGGCGAACGTGCCGACGAGCGTCGCAGCCTGGGTCTTGCCCTCCGCGGTGGTCACCTCGATGGTCGTTGCTCCGGAGACCACGTGGTTGTTGGTCACGACATCGCCGTTGCCATCGACCACGACCCCGGATCCCAGCCCTGAGTTGGTCTGAATCTGAACGACCGACGGGCGCACCCGATCGACAACGGCCACAAACGCCCGCTGGAGATCAGCGGCGGCAGAGCTGAGCGGCGCGCCGGCGGACGGCCCCGGCGTGAGCGAAGACCGAGCCGAGGGGGAGGATCCATCCTGACCGGCACACGCTGCGATCAGGCTCACGATGAGGAGTGCGCATCCTCCGATGCCGGCTTTCATGGCACGGTTTCTCGGCCTGCGCGGGCAGCGCGCGACCACACTCTCGTCGGTCTCGGTGTCAGGGGTGCTCACTTTTCGCCAGGGTGGTCAAACATTTGAATCAACGGTGGTGGTCCCACCATCGCGCTCGCGGGCGCGTCTCACCAGAGGAGGAGGTCCCCATCCGCGCAGGACTTACGGCACGACGCCTCTGGCGATCCGTGGTCCATCGGCCTTGTCGTAGGTGCGGAAGTAGGCGTGATCATCCTCCACCGCCAGATTCACCGGGGGTGAACACCGCGGTTCCGTCGCCGCCTGGGCGCGACTGTTCGCCGGCGTGCTTTCCTGGCCGCAACCACCTCACCCCTTTCGTCCTCAAGGATGACGCCTTGGGCTCCGGGACTCGGCTAGGCTCGGAGACGACCATGGTGACGGCGTTGATCAAATGGCTCCGACGGCTGCCTCCGACCGTCCCGGACGGGGCAGTCGCGGTCCTGCTCATGGTCAGCGCCGCCCTCGCGGAATACCAGGATGCGGGGGGGCTGAGCCCGATCCAGGTGGTCGCGATCGTGCTCATCACGCTGCCACTTACGGTACGGCGACTGTTCCCGACAGCGGTCAGCGCAGCCATCGGTGCTGCTCTGATCCTGCATCTGCTCCTTGGTTTCACGAATTCGTTCGTCGAGAATTTCGCAATCCTGCTCGCGCTCTACACGCTCTACGCGTCGGCACGGAGTGGATGGCGGATCGCGGTCATGAGCGTGATGCTGGTGATCGGTCTCGCTGCGGGAATCGCGCTGGGATGGCGAAGCCAGCATCACGTGTACCTTTCCGACATCGGCTACAACGCCATCATCTTTGCGCTGCCGGTGATTCTCGGCTACGGGGTGCGCACGAGGCGAGCGTACATCGCGCAGCTGGAGGAGCAGTCGAAGCTTCTCGCTCGTGAGGCCGCGGCCGACGAACGCACCGCCATCGCTCGCGAACTGCACGACGTGATCGCCCACAGCCTGAGCGTGATGGTGCTGCAGGCGACGGCGGGCCGGCGGCTCGCACGTCGCGATCCAGCCAACGCGGCCGCCGCGTTCGAGGTCATCGAGCAGACCGGCCGCGACGCTCTTTCCGATGTGCGCCGTGCCATCGGGGTGCTCAAGACCGACCCTGCCGAGGCCGCCGCACTGTCGCCCCAGCCGAGCCTGTTGCAGCTGGACGCGCTGGTCGAGCAGGTCCGCAGGGCGGGCGTGGCAGTGCACATCAGCATCGACGGACCGCGGCGCCCGCTCGCACCAGGGGTGGAGCTTTCCGCCTACCGCATCGTGCAGGAGTCCCTGACCAACGTGCTCAGACACTCCGGAGCCGACGATGCGGTGGTCGCGATCACCTACGGGCTGCACGACCTCACCGTCGAGGTGACCGACAACGGACGGAACGAGAAAGTTCCGTCGGGGGACGGCACCGGATTGACCGGGATGCGGGAACGGGTGGCGTTGCTGCACGGCGAGTTTCGCGCCGGTCGCTGCAGCGACGGCTTCAGCGTCACAGCTCGTCTCCCACTCGAACCAAGCACCGCATGATCCGCGTCCTGCTGGTCGACGACCAACCGCTCGTGCGCGCAGGGCTTCGGACCCTGCTCGACGAGGAGCCGGATGTCGAGGTTGTCGGCGACGCGGGTAACGGCGAGGAAGCGGTCACGTTGGTGGCGTCACTGACTCCGGACGTCGTGCTCATGGATATTCGAATGCCGGTCCTCGATGGACTCGAGGCGACACGGCGCATCAGCGCACGCGGGTGCGCGGCGCGAATCGTCATCCTGACGACGTTCGACCTTGACGAGTACGTGTTTCAGGCGCTGCGCTCCGGCGCGTCGGGGTTTCTGCTCAAGGACGCGACGGGAGATGAGATCGTCCGTGCCGTACGGGTTGCGGCGTCGGGCGACGCACTGCTCGCACCCTCGGTGACACGCCGTCTGATCGAGCGCTTCAGTGGTCACGCTCCGAGCGCCGATCTGCCCCACCTTCGCCTGCTCACCGAACGTGAGCGTGAGGTGCTCCTGCTTCTGGCCCGAGGACTCAGCAACAGCGAGATCGCCACACGTCTCTTCCTCGGTGAGACGACGGTGAAGACGCATGTCGCCCACGTGCTGGACAAGCTCGAGGTGCGTGACCGTGTTCAGGCCGTCGTGCTCGCATACGAATCGGGGTTGGTTGCGCCGGGTTTTCGCTAGCCGCGAAGCCAATCTCGTCCGAGAGGATGACCCTCGTTCACCCCTCGGGATGACGCCCGATGACCAGGTGGCATCGGACGATCTCCGCACCGGCATCAGCGGGACGGCATCGAGGAGCACCGGATGAGCAAGTCTTGGCCGTTGTCGACTCAAACGCCGACGGGAGCGCTGCGGCTCGACGAGGCCGGCCGAGCTGCCGCCCCCGTTGCCGCACCACCGGACTCGGCAATTCCCGCCCCGTCGCGCCGGAAGTCGGAGTGGATGATCATCTGCGGCCTCGCCGCGGCCGTTCTCGCAGTGCACCTGGCAACGAACGGGCTCTATGGCTTTCATCGCGACGAGCTGTACTACCTTGACAGCGCGCGCCATCTGGCCTGGGGATTCGTCGACTATCCGCCGCTCACTCCGGCGATCGCACGGCTGAGCGAGCTCCTGTTCGGCACCAGCGTCTGGGGACTGCGTCTCTGGCCCAGCCTCGCAGGGGCGCTGATGATCGTCCTGGCCGCTCAGATCGCCCGCGAGCTCGGTGGCGGTCGGAGCGCTCGCATCCTCGCCGCGATCGGCGCGGCAGCGAGTCCCGTGCTGCTCGGCGCCAACTGGCTCTTCGAGACCGTGACCTTCGATCAACTGGCCTGGATGGTCTGCTTCTGGGTGACGGCGAAGCTCCTCAGGACGGGGGATCGCCGCCTCTGGCTCGCGCTCGGAGCAGCAGTCGGGGTCGGACTGGAGACGAAGTACACGATCGTCGCGCTCGCCGTGGGGCTGGCCGTCGGCACCGCCGGGACCCCGCTCCGCCGGCACCTTCGCACCCCGTGGCCGTGGCTCGGTCTCGCCATCGCCGTGCTGATCTTTCTGCCCAACGTGATCTGGCAGATCGCGAACGGGTGGCCCTCCGTCGCATATGCGTTCAACCACCACGCCGCTCAGGCCGGCGACTTTGCGCCACTGACGTTTCTCTCCGACCAGATTGCCCTGATCGGCCCCCTGGCCATTCCGATCTGGCTGGTCGGGTTGCACAGGCTGCTCACCGGCCCAGTCCGGGGCCTTGGGCCGGCAACACTGGTGGTCTTCGTCATCTTCCTGTTCGCGGGTAAGGGGTACTACATCGGACCGCTGCATCCGCTGTTGGTCACGGCGGGCGCGTGCGCCGTCGAAGCCTGGACGCGACGCCGCGCGCACTGGCTGCGTCCGGCGGCGGCGGTGGCTCTGGTGATCCAGGCGGTCGTGCTGCTGCCCATCGCGATTCCGTTGCTTCCCGAGGCCGTGATGGCGCGATCGACACTGCCCTCGATTCGCACAGACTTTGCGGACACAATCGGCTGGCAGGACCTCGTTGCAGAGGTCGATGCCGTCTACAGACGGCTGCCGGACCGCGAGCGATCCATGACCGTGATCGTCACCAACAACTACGGCGAAGCCGGTGCGATCAACACGTACGGGCCGTCACATGGGCTCCCGACGGCCGTCTCCGGCGAGTTGAGCTACTACTACTGGAGGCCCGGCAGACTGGACGGTCCAATCATCGCGATCGGGCTCGATACAGGCGTCCTCTCGACGCTCTTCGACGCCTGTTCGACGGTCGCGACGATCTCCAACGCCTACGGTCTGCACAACCAGGAGTGGGGGTCGCCAATCGTCGTGTGCGCGCGCCCCACCCTCCCGCTCGAGCAACTCTGGCCGCATCTGAAATCGTTTCAGTAAGAAGCCATGTGCAGCGGCCGGATCAGGAGACGGTGACTCTCGGATCGATGACGCCGTAGAGGCCGTCCACCACGATGTTGACAACGACAATGAAGGCCGAGGCGGCGAGGACGACCCCCTGGACCACGGGCCGGTCCTGGCTGAAGATCGCCTGGACGGCCGCGCGTCCCAGCCCGGGAAGGTCGAAGACCACCTCTGTGATGATTGCTCCGCCGAGCACTGTTGCGAGGTCGATGCCGAACTGGGTCATGATTGGAGAGGCGGCAGCGTGGAGTGCGTGTCGGTACAGGACTCGCCGCTCGGAGAGTCCCCTGGCCCGAGCCGCCGTGATGTACTCCTCTCCCAGAACATCCCGCATCGCGCTCCGCGAGAGCCGCACGTACGTCGCCGACGAGACGAAGGCGAGCGTGATCCACGGCAGGATCAGGCCGTGCGCCCACGCGAGTGGGTTCACCTGGAATGGCGTCCAACTCTCGCCGGGGAGTGGGAAGAGGTGGAGCCCCGGGATCAACACGCCACCGAAGAGATCGACGAGCGCAATGCCCAGCATGAAGGTCGGAACGGAAAGACCGGCCAGGACGAAGATCGTTGCCGTACGAGCCGGAATGCTGGCCGTGCGTCGAGCGGCAAAGGTTCCGAGACCCAGGCCGACGATGAGCCACAGGATCCCGGCCGGAATGGCGAGCGAGAGGTCGACGGGCAGAGCCCGGAGGATGATGGTCGTCACCGGCTGACCGCTGACGTACGAGTATCCGAGGTTGCCGTGGAAGATACGGCCGAAGTAGTCGAGATACTGCTGCCAGAGCGGGAGGGTGAGGCCGAGGCTTTCGCGGATCCTCTCGAGGGTCGCCTGTGGGCACCCTGGCCGGCACAGCTCCGCTGCAGGATCCCCCGGCGCCACGAAGTACGCGACGAAGACCAGGGACCAGATCACCCAGACGGTCACCACGCCCTGCGCGGATCGGCGGATCAGGTAGGAGGCCACCCCTTCCTCCGGTCGCGCAGGGCAGCGCCGCCACCTCTCCGGATGCCGGGACTCGGTGACCCGCGAAGGTGGTGGGTGTCCGCATGAGGCGTTCGATCTCGATGGTGCGCTCGCAGCGTCCGTGATATCGTTCTGCCCGCTCGCTGGAGCGGCAGCGATGGAGATGCAGAAATCGGGCCGGGGGAGTCACGGACCATTTCCAAGCTAGGCACACGCGCGATCACCGCGAGGCAGGACCGCCTGGACACCGTCGCGCCGGCCGCGAGGACCACACCGAGCGAAGTATCGCCCGGCGCCATGGTCCTTCTGGTCGGGACGAGCTCCCGCATGCGTGCTCGGAGCCGGAAACGTGTTCTTCCCCTGCTCGGGGTGTGGTTCTTCCGGGGACTCCTGGTCATTCCGTTCGCGTTCATGGCGCCTGAAATCATCTCGCTCGCCCTGGGTCGTCCCGGCTCGGTGGCGAACGTCTCCGCGTCCACCGCCGACGTCCTCGGCACATCGTCATTCCTGCTCTTCGTGATGATGCTGGCCGTGACGCCGGTCTACACGATGACCGGCTGGCGCTGGCACCTTATCCTTCGGCGCGACTACGGCGTCGCCATGTTCTTCACGGCCGGCACCGACCTCACCCTCGCGGCCATCACCACCGGCGCTACCTTTCCCGGAGGTCCCCTCGGCCGTATCGCGGGCCACACGTTCCTGCTGTTCGGCACGCTGTCGGTATTCCTGCTGATCCCGCTGACGCTGACGGCCAACCGCGGCGCGATGCACTGGCTGGGCGGACGCTGGAAGTCGATCCAGCGACTGACCTACGTGCTCTGGGTGACGATCCTCATTCACCTCGCCTTCCTGTTCGGCCTGAGCTCGTTCTTCCTCGATGCTCTCGCGGTCAGCGCCCCACTGGCCCTGTTGAGGGTGCCCGTCGTGCGTCGCCGGTGGCGTTCGGCGCGGAAGGCCCGCACCAATCGCCTGCTGCGTATCGGGGCGGCGCTTGCACTCATCGGGCTCTTCTCGATCGGCTACTCCCAATTGGTCCACGAGCTCGCGGTCAAGGGAACTGCCGCGTTCGTGCAGCGGCCGCCGAGCGACTGACCGATGCACCAGGACCCCGCCGCCTACGCGGAGGTGAAGCGACGAAGGCTCAGGGCCTGGCGCGTGATGATGCTCCTGGCGCTGGTGTGCATCCTGGCGGCGCTCGCGCTCGGCGCGTTCGAACTCCACGCGCATGGGCTCAACCAGTTCCTCTACCGCGCCCCCGGCGTTGGTGCCAGCAAGTAGCGCCGCGAACGGGAACTTTCGCGCCGAGCGCTGCGTTATGGTGACGTCCTGAAGGCAGGAGGCGGAGGTCAATTCGTGTCCAACGGTCCGGAGGGCGGCCGGCGACGCGTTCGTGCGCGCCTCGTTCTCGCGCTCGCCGGCGCGGCCGTCGCCGCCGCGGCGGTGCCGTTGAGCGCGCGCGCAGGCTCGCCCGCAGTGACCCTGAATGTGGCTCTCGAGTACGCGGCGTCGGGTTCGGCGTCCAGCGTTGCGTGGACCCCGTTACAGGTCACGCTGACGAACAACGGGCCCGACTTCGGCGGCGCGGTGGAGATCGCGGTGACCGGCTCGGCCAACCCGCAAGCCTGCGTCAGCTACCTCAAATCGCAATTCTGTGGGAGCGGCGCGTCCACGGCGTCGTACATCGACCGGATCCCCGTCCAGCTCGCCGCGGGAACGACCAAGCGCTTCGTCGTCGACATCGCGGCGTCGGCCAACGCACCGCACGCGCGGCTGCTCGACGCCTCCGGCAACGTCGTCGATCAGATAGGCGTCTCATCAACTGCCTCCTACAGCGGCTCCGTTCAGGACGCCGTCGCCGTGGTGTCGGACGACCCCTCCGCACTCGACTCCGTCGCGGGTATTCGCCTCCCTGACGGGCAGCAGCCGGCCGTATCCCACATCACTCCGGCCACCCTGCCCGAGACGCTCGCACCGCTCGAGGGATTCCTGGCCGTGATCGTCGACGACGCGGCGACAGGGTCGCTCGACACGGCGCAGCGGAGCGCGCTGGCCGCCTACGTCAGTACCGGCGGGACCCTTGTCATCGCCGCCACCGACCGCTTTCAGGACACGACCAGCGGACTCCCGGCGGCGCTCGTTCCCGCGACGCTGTCGGGACTGAGTCAGATATCGACACTGCCGACCACAACAGCGATCCTGGGCACCTCGGAGCCGCTCGTTCCGCTGCAGATCGGCATTCTGCGGCCGCGTGCGGGGGCGACCGTGCCGCTCGCCGACGCCGGGAACCCCATCGAGGTGGACAGCGCCGTCGACCAGGGAGACGTCACGGTACTCGCCCTCGACGCGGACTCCGGGCAGGCGGCCACGTGGGTGGGAACGCTCGCGCTCTTGCGCCATGTCCTGGTCACCGCCGAGCAGCGCGCGGCGCCGGCCGGGACCCCCGCCGCGCTGGCCATCGACGGTAACCTTCTGGCCGAGCTGCAGGACATCCCTGGGCTGTTCGTTCCGAGTGCGGCGGTGCTCGGCATCGTCATCGGGGTGTACGTGCTCCTGATCGCACCCCTGACCTTCGTGGTGCTCTGGCGCCGCCGCCATGCCGCCCTCGCGTGGCTCCTCGTGCCGGCTGTCGCGGTGACCACGACGGCTGTGATGATGGCGACCGGCCTCGGCACCGCGGGTCATGACGCGGCACTCAACGTGGTCCGCATCGTGACGGTCGATCCAGCGACGGGAACGGCCCGGGTGCAGACGCTGGCGGCGCTCTTCTCGCAGCACGGGGGGTCGCGGCTGATCCAGCTCGGCGCCCCGACCGATGCGACGGGCCTGGCGGGCGTCGAGACCGGCTCCGGGGACGTCGTCATCCTGCCCGGCCAAAACAGCGCGCTCGTTGAGGACGCGGGACCGGCGACCACGCACGGGTTCGACGCCGAGACGACGATCCCCTACGCCGGTGCCGGCATCCACGCATCTCTCGCGGGCGCCCATATGACGGTCACCGGTGCGATCACGAACCTTCTCGGCATCGACATCCTGGACAGCGCTGTGCAGATCCCGGAGTCCGGATGGAGCAACAGCGGGGCCCTGGCGGCCGGATCGTCAGCATCCATCAGCCAGACAATCAACCCGTCACGCAGCGCCAGTCAGGGCTGCCTCGGGTGTTCGTTGTTCCCAGCATCGTCCGGCGCCAGCAGCAGGGTGCGAGCCGGCGAGATCATCAGCGCGATCGAGGACGGGCCGTATACCGGGATCGGTTACGCGGTCCCCGCGCCTGTTCCCGCCACGCCGGCTGCGCAGACGCAGACTCAGGCGGCGTTCGTCGGCGTTGTCCAGGGGCCACTTGCCGGGCTGCCGGCGATCGACGCGGGCGGCATCCCGATCACGGAGATGGACGCGATCGTCATCCCCCTCCAGGTCGGGCGCGCGGCCGGTGACACCACGACGCAGGTGGCGAGCCTCGTCGATGTCACGGGCTCCACCGCCAGCACCTCGGCGTTCTTCGGCAACCTGGTGCTCGCCGGCTCCGAGAGCGCCATCTACAGCGCGCCGGTCGGTGGCGGAACGTACGCCGCCCTGAACATCGTGGAGAGCGCGTCGTCTGCCGGATGCTCCAACGTCGCCCCAGCTTCGGGACCTGCCATCTGCAACGCCGGCGGGCCCATCGCAGGTGGCGCCGTGACGATCTCCGTTTTCGACCCCGCCAGCGCCACGTGGACCCCGCTCGCAATCCACACGCTCGCCTCGGGGGTGGGTGCCAGCGTCGACGGGCCGCCGCAGTACGTGCTTCCCGACGGCTCCATACTGATCCGCATGACCGGGCAGTCCGGCGGGATCACGCTGACGCCGCCGCTGGTGACCCCCGTCCCCGGATCTGGATCGTGATCACAGGGACACACCTCGCCAGGGCGTTCGGGACGCGTATGGCGCTCTCGGACTGCTCTTTCGAGATCGACACCGGCGCTGTGTTCGGCCTCGTGGGACCAAACGGAGCCGGCAAGACCACAACGCTTCGCATCCTCGCGGGACTCCTCCAGCCAACGTCCGGCACCGCGTCGGTCGACGGCGTTGACGTCCTCACCCACCCCCAGGTGGTGCGCGAGCGCGTGGGCTGGATGCCTGACTTCTTCGGGGTCTACGACCGCATGACTGCGCGCGAGTACCTCACCTTCTACGCGTCGTGCTATCGCATCCCCCGCGCCCGGGTCGCGCGCCTGGCCGAGGACCTCATGGACCTCGTCGGCCTGCCCGATCGCATGGACATGCCGGTCGACGCCCTCTCGCGGGGCATGAAACAGCGGCTCTGCCTGGCCCGAGCGCTGATTCCCGACCCGCCGGTGCTGCTGCTCGACGAGCCCGCGTCCGGTCTCGATCCGCGCGCGCGGGTTGAGCTGCGAGAGCTGGTGCGCGAGCTGCACAGCATGGGCAAGACGATGGTGGTGAGCAGCCACATCCTTCCCGAGCTCGCCGAGATGTGCACATCGTTCGGTTTCATCGACGGCGGCCGGATGGTGGCGCAGGGCACGCTCGAGGAGCTGACCGGCGGCCGTGACCGCAGCACCCTGCGGGTCAATGTGTCCGGAGATGCGCAGGCCGCGGCTGTGGCACTGGACGGTGTCCCGCAGGTGGTCGCGCTTCGGCCCGGCGACGGCTGCGTCGAGGTTGACGTTCATGCCGGAGCCGAGGCCACGTCCGCGATCCTGCAGGCGCTGCTCGCCGCAGGCGTGACCGTGACCGCGGTCAATCCGGTGGGATCGAGCCTCGAGGACGTCTTCCTCCGCGTCACCGGTCAGCCGCTGGAGCAGAGCGCATGAACGGCATCGGTTCGCTGGTCTGGAATCCGATTATCGCCCGAGAGGCGCGCACGCGGATGCGCAGCAAGCGCACCGCATTCATCCTCTTCTGCTGGCTGGCCGCCCTGGGCGTCGTGACGATCCTCGCCTACGCGTCGGCGGCAAACCAGTCGGCGTCCGTGGCCGTGCTGGCGCACTCCGGGGTCACGGTGTTCGGCGCGCTGGTCGCGGTCATCGTCGCCCTGGTGCTCCTGCTCGTCCCGGGCCTCGTCGCGGGCTCGATCGCCGGCGAGCGTGAGCGCCAAACGCTCGACCTGCTGCTCTGCACGCGGGTCCGGCCGTGGCGTGTCGTTATCGGGAAGCTCGCGGCGTCGCTGGCGTTCATGGGGTTCCTGCTCGTCGCCTCGCTGCCCATCCTCTCGGTGGTCGCGCTGCTCGGCGGCATCGCCTGGGGAGACATCCTCATCGTCGTCGGGCTCGGCGCCCTGACGGCGGTGATGATCGGCTCGATGTCGATTCTCTTCTCGGCGATCAGCAAGGGACCGACGGGGGCGATCGTGTGCTCGTACGTCGCCATGTTCATCCTGCTGGTCGGTCCCCTCGTCCTCGGCTCCTATCTTCTTGCCCAAGGCTTCGCATCCGGAGTCAGCGGCAGCGGGTTCAGCTCGAGCAGCGGCGGTGGGCTGATCGCCGGCCCTCCCACCGTCTCGCAGGCGAGCGCTGCGCCGCCGCTGATCATGGCCCTCAGCCCCGGGCTCGCCATCGGCAGTGAGGTGGCTTCGATCTCGAGTCAGAACTGTGCTACCGGCGGCTTCACCACCATCGGTGGCGGCTTCAGCTCTCCCGCGGTCTACAACTGCGGTGTGGTCACCTTTGATCGCATCGACTCGGGGCCGCTCAACGGCTGGCATATCTGGCAGGTATTTACGGTGTTCGCCATTGCGCTGTCCGCGCTGTGCATCGGCCTGGCGATCGTCGCGCTGCGTGGCCGGGTGCCATGGCCGCGCCGCGCCCAGCCGGAGGGCACATGACCGATTCTCCGCTCTCCCTGGAGGCGTCGCTGCGTCCGCTGGTCCGGCGAGCACGCGCCGAGGCCGCAGCGAGATGGTTGCTGATGTCGGCGGCGGTCGCCGCGGTGTGGGCTTGCGCCGTTTTGGCGGCCGGGCGCATGTGGACGCTTCCGGTCGTGGCGCTGATCGCGATCGTCAGCGCCGGCCTGCTGGCGGCCGGCACGGTGTTGTCGGTCGCTCGCCGACCGTCTGCTCTCATCGCAGCGCGCACCGCGGACCGCCGTCTGGCCCTCGCCGAGCGCCTCGCCTCGGCGGTCACCCTGAATGACGGCGTCACCGAGATCGCCGAGCGCCTGCGGAGCGACGCGTCGTCCGTCGCGAGGGGTCTGCGCGTGCGGGAGGTGTACCCGCTGCGCAACCTCAGGTGGCGCGCACTTGCCGCCGCCGCGAGTGTGGCCGCAGCGCTGACACTCGCGATGACAACCCCCAGCACTGCGGCGGCTGCCCAGCGCACCGCCGGTGATCACGCGGCGATCCAGAAGGCGATCGCCACAATCATCAAGCAGGAGCGGGCGGCCCACCGCGCTGCGACCGCGCAGCCCGATCCGGCAGGCACGCTGCATCAACTCGACCAGGCACTTCGCGATGCACTGGCGCAGCTACGCAAAGCGCAGAGCCCCGTGCAGGCGCTCGAGACGATTTCCGAGCTGGGCCAGCAGATCCAGGGCCTTGCCGACCCGACCCTTCCGTCGCGCCTCGGCGCGGCGTCGGCCGCGGGTTCGGCGATGACCGGTTCGGCAACGCTGAGCCAGGTGGCCGCGGCTCTCGCCCAGGGGAACCTCTCGAGTTCAGCGGCAGCGCTGAGGTCCGTGGCCGGCTCGCTGCCTCAGCTCACCCCCGCCCAAGTGCATCAGCTGGCGTCGGCCCTCGCACGCGCCGCAGGCGCCTCGACGGGCGACAGATCGCTCGCGGATGCGCTCCAGCAGGCCGCGAGCGCGCTTGCGTCCGGGAATACCGCGTCCGCGAGCCAGGCGCTCGGCGCGGCGTCAAGCGAGCTGCAGGCTGCCGCTGCGAGCGCATCAGCGGCCGCGGGAGTCGCGGCTGCGGTGGACGCTGTCGCAGCGGCCAAGACCGGTATCGCCGCGGCTGCCGATGCCGGCACCGGTGGCCAGGGCGGCTCGTCGGGCGGCGGTCAGGGATCGGCCTCGTCGACAGGCAACGGCAACGGCAACGGCAACGGCAACGGCAACGGCAACGGCAACGGCAACGGCAACGGCAACGGCAACGGCAACGGCAACGGCAGCGGGAAAGGCAACGGCAGCGGGAACGGAAGCGGATCCGGGTCCGGAGGCAGCGGCGGGAGCGGTGGACAGGGGGCGTCGGGCTCGGGCGGACCGCACAGCGGGGCCGCGGCCTCGAACGAGCAGCTCTTCGTCCCCGGATCCGGCAACCAGCCGTTCGGCGATCCGCAGAGCTTCCAGCTGGCGCCCGGCCAGAACGTCCCGACCCAGACGCTGTCATCGGTGTTCGCCCAGTTCCAGACGTTCGTGCTGCAAACCCTCGACCGCAGTGGGTTCGCGCCGGGCGACCGGGACCTCGTGCGTCAATACTTCGCGTCACTCCAGGGCCTCGGCGGGTGAGCCACTCCGCATCGGTCGATCAGCCCAGCGCCGACGACTTCACGACCCTGGCGGTCGCGCTCGAGGCCGAGCTGCACAAGCTCATCGTGGGCCAGGAGGACTTGGTGCGCCACGTGGTCACCTCGCTGCTCGCCGGCGGCCACGTGCTCCTCGAGGGCGTCCCGGGGCTTGGCAAGACGGCGCTGGTCCGCGCAGTTGGAGATGCGCTGACCCTGCACTTTGCGCGCATCCAGTTCACGCCCGACCTCATGCCTGCCGATATCACCGGGACGATGGTGATCAGCGAGACCGACACCGGTCGCAGGTTCACGTTCCAGCACGGCCCGGTTTTCGCGAATATCGTCCTCGCCGACGAGATCAACCGCGCGACACCCAAGACGCAGAGCGCACTCCTCGAGGCGATGCAGGAGCACTCGGTCACCGTCGCCGGGGAGACGCGTCCGCTGCCCGAGCCGTTCTTCGTCCTGGCGACGCAGAACCCCATCGAGTTGGAGGGCACCTACCCACTGCCCGAGGCGCAGCTCGACCGCTTCTTGATGAAGCTGCTCGTGCCATTCCCGAGCAATGACGACCTCGTCGAGATCGCTCGGCGCACGACGGGTCCGGAGTTGCCCCGGGTGGAGGCGGTCGCCGGGACGGACACCCTGCTGGGCATGATCGCGCTGGCACGCACGGTCCCCGTGGCCGACCACGTCATCGACTACGCAGCGCGCCTCGTGCGGGCAACGCATCCGGAGCACGCGAATCTCGACATGGTGCGCACGCTCGTGCGCTTCGGCGCCTCGCCACGTGCCGTCCAGGGACTGGTGCAGGGGGCGAAGGTGCGCGCACTCCTCGATGGCCGCTTCAACGTCGCCTTCGACGACATCAGGGCCCTGGCACAGCCGGTGCTGCGGCACCGCGTTCTCCTGGGCTTCGAGGCGGAGGCGCAGGGAACAACTCCCGACGAGGTCATCGCGCAGGTCGTCGACAGCGTCGACACCGACCCTGCCGTCAGCTGAGCCCGGCCTGCTCACGATGACCAGCCGGGCCGCATCCGCGGGGATCGCCGCGGCGCGAGCGCTCGGCCTCACCCCGGACGTTCTCGCGCTGCTCGATCACATGTCACTACCATCGAGACGCCCGGTGCTGGGCGACGCCGGGCAGCGACGCTCGCGGCGCACCGGTGGCTCCGTGGAATTCGCCGATTTTCGAGCCTATGTCCCCGGCGACGATTTCCGGCGCGTGGACTGGAACGCGTATGCGCGCCACGAGCGGCTGATCGTGCGGCTGCACAGCGCCGATGAGGACGTGACCTTGACTCTGTGGATCGACACCTCGGCATCGATGGCCTACGGCGATCCCTCCAAGCTGCACGCTGCGGCCTCGCTCGCGGGGGCGCTCGGCTACGTCGCCCTCGGCGCTTACGACCGCGCCTGCGTCGCCACCTTCGCGTCCACCGCGACGATGCTCACGCCTCGGCTCCGCGGCCGGTCCGCCACGCACCGGCTGTGGCTGGCGCTCGCCGGGTTGCACGGCGACGGGCGCACCGACTTCGGCGCGATCGGCCGCGCGGCCACACGGACCGCGCCGGGGATTGCGGTGATCATCTCCGACTTCCTGTCCCAGCCTGGACCGGACGCGGCCCTCGCCGCCCTGCGCGGCGCCGGCCAGGAGCCTGTGCTGGTTCGACTGCTGTCACGACAGGAGGTGGAGCCGGACCTGCAGGGCGACCTCCGACTTGTCGACGCGGAGACCGGCACCGCTGTTGAGGTCACGGTCACGCCGGCGACCATCGCCGCCTACAGGAGCCGCCTCGCCGGCCGCACCGATGCGCTCCGCACCCTGGCGGCGCGCCACCGAGCGCGATGGGTCGACCTCGCCAGCGACACCGGCGTCGTCTCCGCAGTGCGCGCCTGCCGCAGCGCCGGGATCGTCCGGTGAGCTTTCTGGCGCCGCTGCTCGCGGTCTTCGGCATCTCGGTGCCTGCCATCCTCGTGCTGTACATCCTCAAGGTGCGACGCCGCATCGTGGTGGTGCCCAGCACGCTGCTGTGGCGAACCGAGGCCGTGGACAGGCAGGCGAGCGTGCCCTGGCAGCGTATCCGTCCGTCGTGGCTGCTGTTCCTTCAGCTGCTCGCCGCGATCGCCCTGGTCCTCGCTCTGACGCGACCCGCGCTCGCCCACCCGGCGCAGCTCGGCCCCGACACCGTGGTCGTCATCGACGCGTCCGGCCCGATGCAGGCGACAGACGTGTCCCCATCACGCTTCGCCGCAGCCGTGGTCGAGGCGCGTGCGCTGGTCGACCAACTGGGCTCCGGTCAGCGCATGACGCTGATCGCCATGGATGCGAACCCCCGCGTCATCGCCGCGAGCGGCGGCGACCACGGGGTGCTCGACGCCGCGCTGTCTGGGCTGCGCCCCGAGGCGGGCCTCGCCGACCTGCGCACCGCCCTCGCGCTGGCCACCGCCGCCCCGGGGGGTGGAAACGGGGATCGGCGGGTGATCGTCATCAGCGACGGCGTCGTCGACGTCAGCGGGCCGACGGTGACCCTCCCCTATCCTGTCCAGTACCTCCCCGTGGGGGTGAGCGGGGAGAACCTGGGCATCAGCGGCCTCACCGTCTCCGGGGTGGATGGCTCGCGCGTTGTCGCCATCAACGTCACTAACTACGGAACGGCGCGTCACGCCACCACCATCGAGACGCGCGCCGATGGTCATCTGGTCGACGCGCGCGCCATCGACGTTGAACCGGGCGGCAGCGTGGAGGTGGACGTCGCGCTCTCCGGGTCGCCGCACACCGTGACGGCGGATCTCACACCTCACGACACGTTCGCGCTGGATGACACGGCGTCGGCGATCGTCCAGACCCCACGAGTCATCCATGCGGTCCTGGTGACCCCGCGCAACATCTTCCTGCAGGAGGCGCTGCAGCTGCGCAGTGATCTCCGGCTCGATGTCGAGACACCCGCCGCGTACCGGCCGCACACCGGCGTCGACCTGTGGGTCTTCGACGGCTTCATGCCGTCTGCCCTGCCGGCGCAGCCGTATTTGCTGGTGGGTCCCCCCGCCGATCCCGCGATCGGCGCCGGCGTCGAGGTGCGGCCGGGGCCGCTCACCCCGGCCAGCGCCGGCGACCCCCTGATGGAGGGTGTCGATATCGGCAACGTGGCGGTGGCGCAGTCCCGCGACCTCTCGGCGTCGTCATTCGGGCGAGCGGTCATCGACTCGCAGGCGGGCCCGGTGCTGCTGGTTCGTGACGGCGCACCGCGCGCGGCGCTGCTCGGTTTCGACCTGCATGATTCCGACCTGCCGCTGAGCCCCGCGTTCCCGGTGCTCGTCGAGCGCCTCTCGGAGTTCCTGGTACCCGACGCCGTTCCACCGAGTCCCGTCGAGCCGGATACACCTGTTGACATTCCTGTCCCGGGCGGCGGCAGCGTCACGGTCACGCGACCGGACGGCACGACGGAGACCCTCAACGTCATGGCGCAGATGGGCGACGCCGTCCTGACCGACACCGACCAGACCGGCCTGTATACGGCGATCATCCGCGCCGCGGGCGCTCAGCAGAGTGTCACCGCGCGCTTCGCCGTCGACGCGCTGGACCCCGCTCGTTCGGCCATCACCCCGCAATCCGAGCTCGCGTCCGTTCGGGGCGCCGCCGCATCGCCGACGCCGGGCAGCCGGGGCGCTGTCTTCGACGACCTCTGGCCATGGCTCGCCGTCCTCGCCCTCGCCGTGCTCAGCGCTGAGTGGGTGGTGTTCCATCGTGGGCGCTGAGCTCGCCACTCCCCTCGGACTGCTCGGCCTCCTTGCGGTGCCTGCCGCGGTGCTCGTGTGGCGCCGCCTCCCCCCTCCGCTCTCCCGGCGCGGCGCGCAGGCGTCGCTGGCGCTGCGTTGCGCCGGCCTGCTCCTCATCGCGCTCGCCCTCTCCGGCTTCGCCCTGCAACTCCCGGCCTCGGCGCAGACGCTCATCGTGGTCGTCGATCGCAGTGCCAGCATGGAGACCGCGCTGGGCGGCGAGGCGGCGACCGTGCAGCAGCTCCGCGCCGGCCTGCATGCCGGCGACCGCTTCGGCATCGTCACCTTCGGTGGCGACGCGATCGTCGAACAGCCTGCAGTGACGGCTGCGGACAGCGTCTTCAGCAGCTTCGCCACACAACCCGACGGCAACGCGACTGACATCGAGGGGGCGCTGCGCCTCGCCGCGTCGCTCCTCCCCGGCGACACGCTCAAGCACATCGTCATCCTCAGCGACGGGCGCCAGAACACCGGAGACGCTCTGACCGAGGTCGCGCTCCTCCGTCAGGCGGGCATCCGTGTCGATGTCCTCGCGGTCGCCGTGCCCGCCGGCCCAGAGGTGCTCGTGGCATCCCTGCGGGGGCCCACCTCGGTGCCCCCCGGTGCGGGGTTCAGCGTTCGCGCCATCATCAGCAGCAACGTCGCGACCTCCGCGCGGGTAACGATCAGCGACGACGGGACCGTTGTGGTCACGCGTGAGCTCGCACTCACTCCCGGTGACAGCGAGGTCGACGCCAACCTGGCTCCCGCGTCCCCCGGCATGCACGACATCCGGGTGAGCATCATCCCGGCGCTGGACACGTTCGAGCAGAACAACTCCGCCGACACCCTGGTGCAGGTGCTCGGTCCGCAACGGGTGCTGATCGCCGAGGGCACCCCCGGCGAGGGGGCCAATGTCGCCGCGGCGCTGCGCGCCGCCGGCATCCAGGCCACGGTGGTCGAGCCCACCTCGGTGCCGAGCACGCCCACCGCGGTTGCGGCATACCAGGCGGTGGCACTGGTGGATGTCTCAGCCCAGCAACTCGACATCCAGCAGATGGAGGCGATTCGGTCCGCGACAGAGAACCTGGGCGTGGGGCTGTCCGTGTTCGGCGGCACCGACACGCTTGGGCCGGGGGGGTTCAGCGGGACGCCCCTCGAGACGGCACTTCCGGTCGACATGCAGGTCCGCAACCCCCAGCAGAAGCCGCCCATCGCGGTGGTGCTGGTGCTGGAATCGGTGGAGAACAGCGCGGGCGACGCCGTCGTGCGCGGAGCCGCGAAGGCGCTGGTCGAAAAGCTCAGCTCACGCGACTACGTCGGCGTCACCGATTCGATCACGGGCCTCGCCGTCCCGCTGCAGCAGGTGGGCAGCCGGACCAAGGTGGAGAACGCCGTCCTCAACATCGCCAACTTCGGGGACCCGCCCTCGTACGACCCGTACATCGCCGATGCCGAGCAGGCGCTGCTGGCCCATCCCGGCACCGTGCGCCACGTGATCCTGCTGGGTGACGGGGACGCGCAGCCCGTCTCAGCGTCGCTCATCGCCGGCCTGGTCGCCAACGGGATCACGGTCTCCGCAGTTGGTGTCGATATTGACGGCAACC
>Ga0307373_10003077_pt1 | contig 29472 bp, 25 predicted proteins | sample OX2MG_FD_202534 | JGI IMG/M metagenome (GOLD analysis project Ga0307373, IMG submission 202534) | Soil microbial communities from Risofladan, Vaasa, Finland - OX-2 | ecosystem: Environmental > Terrestrial > Soil > Coastal area > Acid sulfate soil | place: Finland: Risofladan, Vaasa | collected... | reverse complement strand
CCGTAAAACAGACCGTTCGCGCCGCCTGAATTAATCGCGACGCTCGCGAACAGGCCGGTGGCGAGCGCGCCCCACACGCCGCCCACGCCATGCACGCCGACCACGTCGAGTGCGTCGTCATAGCCGAAGCGCACCTTCATCCGCACCGCCGCGAAACAGAGGCCGCCGGCAACGGCGCCAATCATGATTGCGGGCAGCGGACCGACGTAGCCGGCCGCCGGCGTGATCGCCACCAGCCCGGCGACCGCGCCGCTGGAGACGCCGAGCACCGTCGGCTTGCCGACGATCCACCATTCAACCAGCATCCACGACACCGCCGCGGCCGACGCGCCGAGATGAGTCGCGATAAAGGCGGAGACCGCCAGGCCGTTGGCGGCCAGCGCGCTGCCGGCGTTAAACCCGAACCATCCGAACCACAGCAGGCCGGCGCCCGTGATGGTGAGCGTCAGATTATGCGGCTTCATCGGTTCGCGCGGATAGCCGCGGCGCCGCCCAATCACCAGCACGGCGGCGAGCGCCGACGCGCCCGAGGAGATATGCACGACCGTGCCGCCGGCGAAGTCGAGCGCGCCCAACTGATGAATCCAGCCATCCAGACCCCAGACCCAATGCGCCAGCGGATCGTAGATCAACGTGGTCCAGAGCAGGCTGAACATGAGAAACCCGCGAAACGAGATGCGCTCGGCGAAGGCCCCGGTCATCAACGCCGGCGTGATAATCGCGAACATGCACTGGAAAATCATGTAGGCCTGATGCGGAATCGTCGCGGCATAGGCCGGGTAAGGCTGGGATGCGCTGACGCCACTCAGCCCGATCCATTGCAGGCCGCCGATCAACGGGTTGGCGGGCGCGAAGGCCAGGCTGTAGCCGATCAGCACCCATTGAATTGAAACGACCGCCGCTAGAATAAGACTCTGCATCAGCGTGGCGAGCACGTTTTTGCGCCGCACCATGCCGCCGTAGAACATCGCAAGCCCCGGCACCGTCATCATCAGGACCAGCGCCGACGCCGTCAGCATCCAGGCCGTATCACCGGCGCTAACAGCGTTGCGCGCGTCGGCCGCGGCAGCCGGCGCGGCGCAAAATACCAGTGCGCCGGCCGCCAGCAGAAATGATCGAAACACCGTCCCGATTCGCACTGAGCGCATTTCGGCCCCTCCGTCTCCCGCCTCGTGATGCGCAACGCCTGGGCAAACGAATGCATCGGCGGCCGGCAAGCGGACCGGCGACCGCACTCCTCTGACAGGCGCAACAGCGCGTCTCTTGTGACAGAAGATTAGGGGCGCCACAAGCGGAACCGACGGCGCGCGGCGAGACCGCCTCGCGACCATCACCGCGTGCAGCCGATCAGCCCTTGGGGAGTTGCAGAATGCGCTCGCCGATCATGTTTTTCTGCACCGCCGAGGTCCCGCCCGCGATCGTCAACATCTCGACGTTGAGGATGCGCCGCATCCAGTCGCCGTCGGGCGCGAACGGCGATTTCCGCTCGATCATCGCGTAGCCGCCGAGCAGCCGCGTCGCGAACTTGGTCATGCGCTGCGACAGGTCGGTCGAAATGAGCTTGCCGATCGACGACTCCGCGCCCGGCTGCTGGCCCTTGAGCCGGCGCGAGAGCGAACGCAGACCGTTGTATTTTTTCGCCGTCACCTCGATCGCGAACTGCGCCAGTTGCTGGCGGATCTCGTCGTCCTCGATCGCCGGGTGCCCGTCGATCCGCGCGCCATTGGCCATCTCGACCAGTTGCTCCAGGATCACTTCGGTGCCGCCGATCGTCTCGCTGATCCCGAACCGCTCATGCATCAGCGTGGCCACCAGCACCTGCCAGCCCGCGTTGAGCGGGCCGAGCAGGTTCTGCTTGGGCACGTGAACGTCGTCGAAAAAGATTTCGTTGAACTCGGAATCGCCGGTGATTTGCCGGAGCGGCTGGACCTTCACGCCGGGGCTGCGCATATCGACCAGCAGCGCGCTCATGCCCTTGTGCTTGGGCACGTCGGGGTCGGTGCGGACGAAGAGCTGGCAGAAGTCCGAGCGATGCGCATGCGTGGTCCAGACCTTCTGCCCGTTGACGATAAACTCGTCGCCGACCAGATCGGCGCGGGTCTGGATCGCGGCCAGGTCGGAGCCCGCGCCGGGCTCGGACATTCCTTCGCACCAGATTTCGTCGGCCTCGATGATCGGCTTCAAGTAGCGGCTCTTCTGCTCGTCGGTGCCCCATTGCATCAGCGCCGGGCCGGTCATGATGATGCCGAGGACGTTGATGCCCATCGGCAGGCCGAGCCGTCCGAGTTCCTGCTGGAAGATCACCTGCTCGATAAAGGTGGCGCCGCGTCCGCCGTATTCTTTGGGCCAGTTGAGCCCCACCCATCCGCCCGCGTAAAGCTTCTTATGCCAGCGCTTGTTGCGCTCCCACAGCAGGTCTTCGTCGAGTTTTTCCTTTTCGGCGGGCGTCAGCGGCGGCGGCTGATTGGCTTCGAGCCACGCGCGCACCTGCATGCGATAGGCTTCCTGTTCGGGCGAGTAGTTGAAATCCATTGGCGGGCGCGCTCCCCTGCTTCGGCTTGGCAATCCTCGGCTGACCGAATCGTACCCAACTCCGCTCGATTTCGGTAGCGTTAAATAATCGCGCGGCCCGGCGCGGCTATCTGGGTGAAAAAATTGGCGAGTAGTTCGCGATGAATCGGGCGAGCGCCTTTTCCTATCGATGTGGCAGTTGCGGGCGATGCTGCCACGACCAGGTGATCACGCTCTCGCCCGTCGATCTGATCGCGATCGCGCGCGCCGCCGCGATCACCACCGGCGCCGCCCGCGCCCGCTTCACGATTCGGCGCGGCTCGATCCTGAAATTCCGGGCCGACGGCGGATGCGCCGCGCTCGACGGTGCGCGCTGCACGATCCATCGCGGACGCCCGCTCGCCTGCCGGCTCTATCCGCTCGGCCTCGAACGCGACGGTCAGAATCTGCGCTTCGTGCGGCTCGAACCGGCGCGCGCTTCGGCAGGCGTCTATGGCCTCGACGATACGGTCGGCGAATTTATCGCCGCCCAGGGTGTCGAGGGACGGCTCGCGCTTAATGATCGCTACCGCCCGCTAATCGCGACGCTGCGCGATCGCGCCGCGCACCTGCTCGACTTCGACGCGATCGAGCCGCGCGAGTTCTGGCGCGCCGCGGTGCGCGAGGCGCTTCGCGAGACGAACTTCGATCTGAATCCATTGATTGACGCGCTGTTCGACGCCGACGGCGCCGGATGCGCCCGCGCGCCGCTCGACGCGACGGTCGCCGCCCACGTCGCGAGGCTCGCCGCGATGGCCCAACGCGAAGCCCGCCCGGCCGTTGCCGCCGCCGCGGCCGTGATGCTCGCGGTCAGCCTCGGCTACGCGCCGTCCGAAGCGATCGCCGAACGTCGCGCCTAGTCGGGGTCCGAATCGGAATCCGAACTGCCGCGCGGATGCGGCGCGGCGGACGGCTTGGCGGCGGGAGTCGGCGCGGCGACTGGCGTCGGGCGCGGCGGCGCCTTGTCCGCCCCGAGGTCGCGGATTATCTCGTTCGCATGGGTCGCCGGATCGACGCTCGGATAGACCTTCACGATCCGCCCGTCCTCGCTAATCACATAGGTAATGCGCCGGTCGAGGCCGAGGATCGGAATGCCGTTGTCGGCGCCGTAAGCCTTGGCAATCTTGTTGCCCGGATCGGTAATCAGCGCGAACGGCAGCCGGTATTTCGCCGCGAACGCGCGATGCGCGTCGGCGCTGTCGATACTGCATCCGAGCACCACGATGCCCCAGCGCTCAAGTTCGCCGAAGCCGTCGCGAAAGGCGCACGCCTCTTTGGTGCATCCGGGCGTGTTGTCCTTGGGATAGAAATAGAGCACGACCTTGCGCCCGCGATAGTCGCTCAGCTTGATCGGCGTGGTCACCCCGTTATGGATCGCGTCGGTCGCGAACTGGGGCGCGAGGTCGCCCGCCTTGAGCATCTCGGCCCGCGCGAGCCAGGGAAAAAACAGATTGAGGATAGAGCTCATAGCGATCACCGCCAACCCGGTCGCTGGGAACTTCATCGCGCTGCGCTTCCCAGCGCCCGTCCGGCGGCCCGCGCAAGAGCCCTCGCGGGCGCGGCTAAACGTGATGCAGCCAAGCGCCATAGCGCGGGTCGCGGCCGCGCAGCGCCGCATGGAAGATCTCGATCACCTTGCGCGTCACCGGTCCGGGCTTGCCCGCGCCAATCTGGCGATCGTCGAGCTCGCGCACCGGCGTGACTTCGGCCGCCGTGCCGGTCATGAACGCCTCGTCGGCGATATAGACCAGGTCGCGCGGAAAGAGCTGCTCGACCACCGGCACGCCGGCGTCGGCCAGAATCCGCATCACGGACTCGCGCGTGATGCCGGCCAGACACGACATCAGCGGCGGCGTGCGCACGATGCCGTCGCGCACGATAAAGAAATTCTCGCCGCTGCCCTCGGCGACGTAGCCGTTGACGTCGAGCAGCAGGGCCTCGTCGTAGCCGTTGCGCCGCGCCTCGTAGCCGGCCAGCGCGGAGTTGACGTAATTGGCCGAGGTCTTGGCCATCGACATCATCGAGTTGTGATGGAACCGCACGTAGGATGAGGTCTTGAGCCGCACGCCTTTGTTCACGCCGTCGTCGCCGAGGTAGGCGCCCCACGGCCACGCCGCGATCGCCACGCGCACCTTGTTATGGCGCGCCACCACGCCCATCTCGCCGTCGCCGTAAAACGCGATCGGCCGCAGATAGCATTCGTCGAACCGGTTGACGCGCACCACGTCGGTGCAGGCCTTGACGATCTCCTCCTGGCTGAACGGCATCGCCATTTCCATGATATGGGCCGAATCGAACAGCCGCCGGATATGCTCGCTGGCGCGGAAGATCGCCGAGCGGCCGTGATCGCCCTTGTAACAGCGCATCCCCTCGAAGACCGCGAGCCCGTAATGCAGGCTGTGAGTAAGGACGTGGACGTTGGCCTGATCGTACGGGACCATCGCGCCGTCCATCCAGATTTTGTCGGAGCGCACGCTGTTAGATGCCAAAACCAAACCTCGCGTCGTGAGAATTGCGCGCCGCGCCGCCCCGCGCATCATCGATGCGGCGGGCCGGACGGATTATCGCGCCGGTGCCATCTGCGATGAAGTTAATCGAAGCCGCCCTCACGGACAAGCCGCTTTCGCCGCCTCGTGGCCGCCGCTCACGGCTAAGGCTCTTCGTCCCGCGGCCAATCCGTGAGCGCCCGGGCGGCCGTCCATTCCGAACCGCTCGCGGTCGCCTCGAGCGGAGGCTCCGCAACGCGATCGACGTCGTCGGCGCGATCGCGCGACGCACTCTCCGCATGGGACGTGCGCTCGCCTTCGGCTTCGGGATTGACGCTCTCGGACCCGCCCAATCGGCGGCGCCGGCGTCCGCCTCGGCGACGGCGGCGCCGGCGATTGGGCGCCGGATCGCTTCCGCCGGCCGCGGACGCGCCGGAAAACCCGTCGCGAATCGAATCGCCCGCGGGCGCAATCGAATCGCCGATCACAATCGGATCGCCGGACGATGCGGGATCGATGCCGCCGGCGGCTTCCGCCGAACCGCGCGCGCCGCCGCGATTGCGCCCGCCGGAGCTCGGCGGCCCGGCCAGGAAGCGATCGATCGCGCCGAGGTCGATACCGTAGGTCGGTGCGATCATTTCGAGCAGCGTGCGCACTTCGGCAAAGTAGGGGCGCCGCACCAGCCGGCGGGCCACGCGCGAATGCGCCGTCAGATGCGCCGCGGCCTCGAGCAGCAGCCGCATCTGATCGGTGTCAGCGCGCGAGAAGCCGCGCGCGCGCAATTGGTCGAGCAGTTGCGATCGGCTGGCCGGCTCGGCGCGCAGCGGCGTGCCGCGATTCAGATCGGCGAACAGCACCGCCATCACGAGCCCGCGCGAGGGCTCGGCGCCCGCGCCGATCAGCCGCCCCAGCGCGGCGAGATTGCGCACCGTCGGTGCCTCGTCGAGCGCCCGGACGGCCGCCGCGCCGCGCTTCAAATGGGCCGAGATTTCCGGCAACAGCACCTCGAGCAGGCCCAACTGTTCCATCAGGATCAGCGCGCGATCCGCGCCGGCCACACTCAAAGTCCGGAAAATTTCCTCGACCACCCGCGGAATCGAGGCCTTGGCCAGGTCCGCGCAATGGTGTTCGATCGCGCCGCGGGTCTCGGCCTCGATCGCGAAATCCATCTTGACGGCGAAGCGCACCGCGCGAATCATGCGCACCGGATCCTCGCGCATCCGCACTTCCGGATCGCCGACCGTGCGAATCAGCCGGGCCTGCAGGTCGGCGACGCCGTCGACGTAGTCGATCACCTCGAAGGTGCGCGGATCATAGAACAGCGCGTTGACCGTAAAGTCGCGGCGGAAGGCGTCTTCCTCAGGCGTACCGAAAGTATTGTCGTGGCGGATCATCGGATCGGCCGCGTCGGCAAAATCCTCGCTGCGCTTGCGAAAGGTCGCGACCTCGATATTCTGCGGTCCGAAAAATACGTGGACCAGCCGAAAGCGCCGCCCGATCAGCCGTGAATTACGGAACAGATCGCGCACCTGCTGCGGATGCGCCGAGGTCGCGACGTCGAAATCCTTGGGCGCCTTGCCGCTCATCAGGTCGCGCACGCTGCCGCCGACCAGGTAGCCGGCGTAGCCCGCGCCGGCCAGCCGATAGAGAATCTTGAGAACGTTGGGATCGATATCACGCCGCGAAATCGGATGCCGCGCGCGTTCGAGTATCAAAGGTTCCACTGGATCGTTGATCCGCCCGACGCACACCCCATCCGGAGCCGCCGATCAGGTTTCCTGCGGCGAATCTAGCACGTTACGCTGAAATCCACACGGCTCTTTTGCGCCCTCCAAGGCGCCGCGTCGAGCGTGCCGGGCGCCTTCCGCCGCCCGCGGCGCATCGCGTAACCCGGCGCATTCCCATAACATAACCGCCAATGCCTTCACGCCCGCAACGCTCCATTCAGGTCGTGAGCCACGGCCCGTCATGCCTTGACGGTGTGATGGCCGCGGCCACTATCCGGCGCTTTTATCCCGACGAGCGCGTCAATGTGACGCTCGCCGCCAACGGCGACAGCGATCGCGTGATCCAGGCGCTGCGCGCGCGCGGCGGCACCGCCGGCGACGAATTCTGGATCACCGACCTGTCGTGGAGCACGACCAAGACCGCCGAGCATCTGACCAATCTGATCCGCAACGGCGCGCGCGCCTACTGGATCGACCATCATCGCACCGCCGTCGGCCGCGCCGACGCGCCCGAGTTCGACGTGCCGTTCACCGGCCGCCTGCTCTCGGAAGAGTTTTCCGCCGCGCGCCTGACTTTTAATTTTCTCAAAACGATCGCCGAAGAGCGCGGCCAGCAGGACCGCCTGGAGAGCTTCGAGGAGTTCTTTCCCTTCGTCGCGATCGCCGACGACCACGACCGCTGGGTCCATCGCGTACCCGATTCGGCCAACTGGGCGCTCGCCGTGCAGACCCTCGGCGGCGTCGAGTCCTATCGCGAAATCGCTCGCCTCACCGTGCCGGTGATGAGCCGGCGGCTCAAGATCGCGCTCGACGCCGGCCGCAAGGCGATGGACAAGAGCCTCGAAATCGCGCACACCACGATGGTCGATCGGCCGCTGGGCAACGGCCTGCGTATCCGCAGCGCCTGTTGCATGGGCTACAGCAGCGAGGTCGCGGCGCGGCTTTACGAGGGCCAGACCCGCACCGTGATCGCGCTGTTCGATCTGCGCAGCCTCGGCGTGAGCCTGCGCCGCAGCGCGGATTGCGAGGTCGACCTGTCGGCGCTGGCGCAGCAGTTTGGCGGCGGCGGCCATGCGGCGGCGGCTGGCTTCGCCGTGATTGACGCCAAGCGCGCACCGGCCGAACGGCTGGCCGAACTGCTTGGCGAGCGGCTCGAGCGCGGCGCCTAGGCCGCCCCGCGCACCGGCCCGAAAATCGCTCGCGCGCCAGCGCCCACCACTTTTCCCCGGTTCACGCGGACGATTTCGCGGCTTGCGCGTCCGCGATGGCGCTTGTAGATTCGCGCCGTGGACCCCGCCCTCGAGCAAATCCTGAATCTCCTGCTCGAATCCGAGCGCGCCGGCGTGGTTGCGATCGACCGCCTGCTCGCCGACGTTACCCATCCGGACCTGCGCAAACTGCTCACCACCTCGCGCGAAGATGAGGCTGCGGCGGCCGCGCAACTCGAACAGACCCTGCGCGCGGGCGGTGGCGCGGTCTCCCCGGCGGTCGGCGATTTCGCCGCGAAGGTGGCCGCGGCAGGCAGCCTCGCCGATCGCTTGAAGCTGCTGATTCACGGCGAGGAATGGGTTGCACGCAAGGTCGAAGACGCGCTCGCGCTTGCGCCCGCCGCCGGTGCCGTCCACGAGCAATTGCTAAAGATGGCCAACCGCCATCGCTTTGAGGTCGAATGGGGCCGCGCCGAGCTGATCCGCCTGATGAACACGCTCGGCTGACTTCGGGAGAACCCGCATCAATGGATCTGAGCTTCACTTCCGAGCAGGAAGCCTTCCGCGCCAAGGTCCAGCAATTCCTGCGTGACAATTTGCCCGCCGGATGGGGCACGCCGGGCTTCCGTCCGCCCGGTACCGGAACCCTCGCGTTCCTCAAGGATTGGCAGCGCCGGCTTTACGCCGGCGGCTTTCTCGGCATGGCGTGGCCCAAGGAGTTCGGCGGGCAGGGCGCGAGCCAGCTCGAGATGGCGATTTTCAACGAGGAGCTCGCCCGCGTGCGCGCCCCCGCGCCGCTCAACGTGCTGGGCCTCACAATGGCCGCGCCGACCATCATCACCTACGGCACCGACGAGCAAAAGGCGCGCTACCTGCGGAAAATCCTGAGCTGCGACGAAATCTGGTGCCAGGGCTTCTCCGAGCCCGATTCGGGTTCCGACGTGGCCGCCGCGCGCACCCGCGCCGAACTCCAGGGCGACGTGTTCGTGGTCAACGGCCAAAAGGTCTGGACCACGCTCGGCCATATCGCCGATTGGTGCATGCTGCTGGTGCGCACCGACCCCGACGCCCCCAAGCATCGCGGCCTCAGCTACCTGCTGGTCGATATGAAAAGTCCCGGCATCACGGTGAAGCCGCTGCGCCAGATGACCGGCGAAAGCGAATTCAACGAGATGTTCTTCGAGGACGTGCGCGTGCCGCGGCAAAATCTGCTCGGCGCGATGAACGACGGATGGCGCGTCGCGACCACCACCCTGATGAACGAACGCGGTACCGCGGCGCTGGCCAGCGTGATGCGCTACCGGATCGTCTACGACGAGATCGTCGACCTGGCTCGCACGACGATGCGCAACGGCGCGCCCGCCACCAAGGATCCGGTCGTGCGTCAGCAGCTCGCACAATTTTTCGTCGAACTCGAGATGATGCGCTTTACGGCGTACCGGACGTTTTCCAGGATCTTGAAGGGCGGCAATCCCGGCCCCGAGGGATCAATTTCCAAGCTCGCATGGTCGGAGCTCAATCAGCGCCTGCAGGAATTCGTCATGGCGCTCGAAGGGCCCGCCAGCCAATTGATGAAGGGATCGCCGCACGTGGTGCAGGGCGGCCGCTGGCAGCATCATTTCCTGCGCTCGCGCGCCAATACGATCGAAGGCGGCACTTCGGAAATTCAGCGCAACATTATCGCCGAACGGGTGCTCGGCTTGCCGCGCGCGCGCTGAGCGGCGCGACGACATCGGCGCGTCCGGCGGCCCTGATCCGCGGGGAGCGCAGCCGGCGCATCGGGCCGTAGCGGCGCGTCACGAGTCAGGCGGTCGACTTGAGTGCGAAAGCAAAGGTGGTGCCCGCAGCGTCCGTCGGTTCGACCCGGATCGTGCCGCCGTGGCGTTCGACGATTCGCTTGCAGATGGCGAGACCCATTCCCGAACCGGGATATGCGCTCTGCGAATGCCCCCGCTGGAACATCTCGAAGATGCGCTGACGATCCTTGGGCTTGATCCCGATGCCGTTGTCGCTGAGCAAAAAGATCCACACCGGACCGTCGCGGTGCGCCCGCAGATGGATTCGCGGGGGCGCCTCACCGCGGAATTTGAGCCCGTTGGCGACCAGATTGTTGAGCAGGTTGAACAGCGCCGGCTCGTCACCCATCACTTGCGGCAACGGATCGTAAGTGACCTCCGCGCCGGTCTCCTGAATCGTCAGCACCTGCGCGGCGATAACCTCCATCATCAGGTGCTCGACGGCGACCGCTTTGAACGGCTCCATCTTGCCGGCCCGCGAGTAGGTCATCAGGTCGGTGATCAGCCGTTCCATCCGGCGCACCCCGTCGAGCGCAAAATCCATGAACTCGATGGCCCGATCGTCGAGTTCCGCGCGGTAGTTCTGATCGAGCAGGCCGACGTAGCCGCTCACCATCCGCAACGGCTCGCGCAAGTCGTGCGACGCGATATAGGCAAACTGTTCGAGCTCCTGGTTGGAACGCTCGAGCTCCTGGCGGCTGCGATCCAGCTCTTCCTTGACGCGCTTGGCTTCCGTGATGTCATGGCCGATGACCGACGCCGCGACCAGCCGTCGGTTGCCGTCGCGAATCGGCGAGATGGTCAGCGAGACGTCGATCATGTGGCCATCTTTGTGCAGCCGGCGGGTCTCGTGATGCTCGAGGCGCTCGCCCTGCTTGATCCTTTCGATAAATTCGTTCAGCTCGGGCGCGATCTGGGGCGGAACGATCAGGCCGGCATGCTGGCCGATCGCCTCGCGCGCGCTGTAGCCGTACAGGCGTTCGGCGGCCGGATTCCAGCTCGTAATGACGCCGTCGGGCGTGCAACTGAATATCGCCTCGCTCGAGTACTGAACGATCGACGCCAGCAGCGACATCATCTGCGCATTGGCGCGCGCCCCGACCGCCGCGCCGATCAGCTGCTCGACCGGTACATGATCCGTCTCGGTCGTGAGCTGGCCCTTGCTCTGGAAGATTGCCATGGGTACCTTTGCTCGCGGGACTCATTCCGCGATTCGCACCGAAGCCAATTCAATTTTCATGCCGCTGGTGAAAGTGCGCCTGCGCCCATCGCAATGCGAACCCGCCGCCGGCGGCGATAGCGCGGTACGCCAATAATCGGACGCACCCCCGCCCCGATTCCTGCCGCCTGCACTCCCACCGGAATGCCGTCCGGTATCTCTTTGCATGTTCGGCGAATTGCGATTTACTGGCGGCCGCGGGCCACGGCGCCGGGCGCGGCGGATTGCAAACCGCGAGAGGTAATATCGATGCCGGAATTCAAACATGCAGGCGTAACGCTCTACTTCGAGGAGTATGGCGCGGGCTATCCGCTGATCCTCTTCGCGCCCGGCGGGATGCGCTCGTCGATCCAGTTCTGGCGCAACAGCCCGATCGATCCGATGAAGGAGTTTGCCGGCGACTTTCGCGTTATCGCGATGGATCAGCGCAACGCCGGACGCTCGCGCGCCCCAATCTCTGCCGCCGACGGATGGCCCACCTACGCCGCCGACCATCTCGCCCTGCTCGACCACCTGGGCGTCGCGCGATGCGCCGCGATGGGCGGATGTATCGGTTCGACCTACTGCCTGGACCTGATTCAGGCCGCACCCGCGCGGGTCAGCGCGGCGATCCTGCAAAACCCGATCGGGCTCAACGACAACCGCCCGGCGTTCTATGAAATGTTCAACGGCTGGGCGAAGGACTTGCAGAAGGCCGATCCGGCGTTGAGCGACGCGGCGCTGGCGGCGTTTCGCGAGAACATGTACGCCAGCGATTTCGTCTTCGGCGTCACGCGTGATTTCGTCCGCTCGTGCACCACGCCCTTGCTCGTCCTGGCGGGCGACGACCTCTACCATCCGGCGCCGATCTCGCGCGAGATCGCGACGCTCGCCCCGCGCGCCGAAATGCTCGAGAGCTGGAAGACGCCGGCCGCCGTGCCGGCCGCGATCGTCCGCGTGCGCGAGTTCTTAAAGGCGCACGCCGCGTAGGCTCAATCGATCGCCAGGCTGGCGAACGAGACCGCCGACTCGGTCTGCGGCTCCATCGCGATATCGTGCATCAGCAGGTGCGCCGCGTGGCCGCGCAGCAATTCAAGCTGCGTGTACATCGGCGCGAGCCCGCAAATTTTGCGCTTGTCGCCATCCCCCGCGATCGCGGCAAAGAAGCCGTCCGGGTCGCCGCGCTGGATATTTTCGATCAGCGCCAGGTCCTCGGTCTTGACCCATTCGGCGATCTTTTCGTCGGCGCTGAAGTCGTCGCCGAATTTGCGTCCGACGTGGGCGAAATCGACGCCGGCCACGATCAGCACGCGGCGGCGCTCGGTGGCGAGTTCGGCGCGCAACGCCTCGAGCATGCCGCCGACGCGCGCGTCGCTTGCCGGCGTCGCGCCGCTGGCGACCATCTCATGGAACGAACCGACCAGGATCGGCACGACGCGGTAGCCGGTGGTGCCCAGCGCCCAGGCCAGGAAGAGCGCCTGAAATTCTATGGAATGCTCGTTGCGATGGAGCATCTCCTGGGCGAACAGATCGCCCTGGCCATAGCGCGCGGCCAACCGCTCGAGGAACTCGCGATCGGTGGCCACCGCGCCGAGCGGCGTCGCATAGTCCTTACGCGTCGCCGAGTAGAGTTGCGGGCCGGCGCCGTAATGCGACGTGCCGAGGATGATGACCAGTTCGGGACGCTCGCGCGTGAGCAACTCGCCATAGGCGTGGGCGTATGCGGGACCGCCGCGGCGCGGATCGATATGCGGTGCGATAAGCCCGCTCAAAGCGGCGCCGTCGCCGCGCGGCGCGGGAATTCCGCCGGGGCCGCCGGTCGCACGAAAGAACGACTCGATCTCGCGGCGCAGGCGCGTCGGCTCCTTTTCGTAGCACAGGCCGGCCAGCGCGGCCGGCCGCTCGGGACTGCGCATGAACTCGTCGCGCATCTCGGCCGCCCGCGCGGCGGCGCGCGGCGTATCGAGAAAGTAGCCCTGCTCGAGCGCGTCGATCAGGCTGGCCAGATGCTCGGCCGGGAGCATCTCGCCAAAGCGCTTGGTGAAGGCCGACTGGATATCGGCGAGCGTGTTTACGCCGTCGAACAGCGTCACGATGAAATAGGCGCCCATCCCGATAACGATCGGCGTCGGCGCGACGCCCGACGGATCGCGCAGGCCAACGTAGGCCTGCCCCTCCTGCTCGACCCGAAATGCCTCGACCGCCCGAATCCTCGGCTTGTCCATGCCCATGCCTCTTTGCGCCCGTTCGATCCGCTCGCGGCGTCTATCAGTATCGCGGCGGCACCGGGCGGAATGCTAGGTGCTTCGCCTCGCCGCGGCAACCGGCCGCCCGGCGGCATCGGATTCATCGGCGCGCGCGGCTTTCAATTATGCGCGGGGCGCTGGACAGTCGCGATGGACCTGCGGAACACTTGGAGGGACATGGCACAGGAGTTCAATCGATGAAGATCGTGCGCTATCGACATGACGGACGCGATGGTTACGGCGCGCTCGAGGGCGATCGGATTACGCCGCTCGACGGCACTATCGGGTCGCTTGTGCCGGCTGCGGGCGCGGCGCCAATCGCGCTCGGCGCGGTGCGCCTGCTGGCGCCGGCGACGCCGAGCAAAATCGTCGCGATCGGGCTCAACTATGCCGACCACGCCGCCGAGGGTAAGCGCGAACTGCCCAAGGAGCCGATGCTTTTCATCAAGCCGTCGACCGCTCTGATCGGTCCGGGCGCCGCGATCGTCTATCCGCCGCAAAGTACGAATCTCCATCACGAGGGCGAACTCGCGATCGTGATCGCCACCGCCAGCCAGGTCGCCGCGGCCGACGCCGATCGCTACATCCTGGGCTACACCTGCGCCAACGACGTGACCGCGCGCGACCTGCAACGGCGCGACGTGCAGTTCACGCGCGGCAAGGGTTTCGACACCTTCGCGCCGCTCGGGCCGTGGATCGTCACCGGGCTCGACCCGGCCGATCTGGCGATCGAAACGCGGGTCAACGGCGTGGTCCGCCAGCAGAGCCGGACCTCCATGTTGATTTTCAATTGCGCCTACCTGGTCAGCTTTATCTCGCACGTGATGACGCTGCTGCCGGGCGACGTGATCTCGACCGGCACGCCGGCGGGCGTTGGTCCGATGCAGGTGGGCGACGTGGTCGAAGTGGAGATCGAAGAAATCGGATGCCTGAAAAACCCGATCGCCGCGCCGCGCTGAAACGCCCGCGTCCGCCCCGGCGCAAACGCGGCACGGGCGATGGCGGCGGGAGCGTGCGCTACCTGGTCGGCCGCACCGCCGACCTCAAGGCCGGCGAATCGATCAAGTTCCTGATGCCGGTGCGCGGCGCCGACGAGGAATGTTTCGTGATCAATTTTCGCGGCCGCTTCCATGCCTACGTCAACCGCTGCCGCCACGTGCCGATGGCGATGGATTGGGTCGACAACCAGTTCTTCGCCGAAGAGGGCCGCTACCTGATGTGCCAGACGCATAACGCGTATTACGAGCCGGCCAGCGGCGAATGTATCGTCGGGCCGCCCGACGCGTGCGGCAAGATGCTCTACCGGGTGCCGCTCGAAATCGAGGACGGCACAATCTACGCGCGTCCGCCGGCCGAGGAATTCGAGGATTGAGCGGCGCGCGGCTAGTCGCCGGCGCCGACCCGCATGAAGCGCGTATGCCACACGATCGTCGCCCACGATTCGCCGTCGTTCTCGACGAAGACGGTCGCCCGCACGTCCATCGCGCTTTTGTCGGGTGTGACCGCGCAATGCAGATGGGTCAGCTCATCGAGGGTGTTGACGGTGCCGGTCGCGATCCCGATCGGATCGACCTGCGGGGCGCGGAAATGCAGATACGCGGTAAGCTCGGCGCGGTCGCGCCCTTCGACCGACTTGACGCTGATCGACTGGCGCTGATCGCTGACCGCGGCGCGCTCGGCGACTGACCCTTCGGCAAAGGTGAGCTGCCATTTGCCGGCATAACCGACCTGCTTGTAGCAGAGCGTGTAGGACTTGGTCAGCCATTGGATATGGGTCGCGTCGGGACTGAGCGGCGTGATCGAATCGACTTCCGAAACCAGGCCCGTCCAGCATCCGCGAAACACTTCAGGCAGTGGAATCTCGCGGGTATTGGAACCGGCGCCGCCGGGGGTGAACGGAATCGTCGTAGACTGGTCGGGCGCGGTTTGCGATTGAGAAAGATTCGGGCGATTGCCGACCGCCGGTCTCTGCTGCGACGGCAGGACCTGGACCTGTCCGGCTGATGCCGGTCGCGCCACGGTCACGAGCGTCGCCGACGCGCCGATCAGGACCGTCAGGGCGCACAGCACGGCGGCCAACGCACCGCGCGCGGAAGTAAACCATCGGCGGTAGGCGATGCGCGTGGCCATCGCGATTGACGGCGAGTCGGGGCGTGTCAGATCGGCGGAATGGGTCTATTCGTATTCGTCGCCGAAATGGGCGCGGATGATGCGCGCCTTCAGATACTCGAGCGTGCCGAGATCCTCGACGATATCGCCACCGGTGTCATAGAAAAACAGCTCGCCATTCTTGGTCCGGCCGACCGCGATAATCCATTCCAGATCATCACGATCCTCGAGGAGGTAGTTGATCGTTTGGGCAACGCCACGGCCCGGGATGATCGTGATCTTGGGACGCGCGAGTTTTTCCTGCTTCGGCATTGCTTTGCTAGACACCCCTGGCGGGAAGGTGAGGTAGAACCACCATCCGCTTAGCTTACGAACGGCCTTCGCCCTAAGTCAATAGCGCGTGGACTGCGACCTCCGCGTGATGCGTGTTGGGAAAAAAATCGAACGCGCGCACCTGATCTATTTCGTACCCGCATGTACGCAGGCTTTGCAAGTCGCGGACGAGGGTTGCGGTGTCGCACGAGACATAAATAATTGCGCGCGGCCTGAGCCGGCCGATCGGCGCCATCAGCTCGGGCGCGCCGATGCGCGGCGGATCGACGACGACGAGGGCGGGGCGATAGCGTGCGCGCGCGAAGAAGAGCGCGGTCTCGGCGGCCTTCATCGCGATGAACTGCGCGCCGCCGAGGCCCATCCGGGCGGCGTTGCGCGCGGCGCCCGCGATCGCCAGCGGGTCGGCGTCGACACCGGTCACCTGGGCGCCGCGGCGCGCGAGCGGCAGGCTGAAGTTGCCCGCGCCGCAAAACAGATCGAGCACCGGCGTTTGCGCCTCGACGGCGGCCATCGCGACCACCGCCGCGACCAGCCGGCGGTTCTGCTCGCGGTTGACCTGGGTGAAGAGGTCGGCGTCGATTTCGATGGTGCAGCCCGGCTCAAGCTCGATCGCGATGCTCGCGTCGCCGACCACCGTGCGCGCGCCGCCGCCGCGCAGCACGACGCCGCGAATGCATGCGCCATCGTCGCCGTCGATCACCCGTCGGGCGCGCGCGCATTCGCCGCCGCCGGGCGCGCGATCGAGATGGGCGACGAGCACTTCGCCGCCGCGATCGGCGACCACTTCGATCTCCGTGCAGCGCCGTCCGAGCGCGCCGGCGAGCGCCGCCGGAACGCGGATAGCGTCGTCAGCGACCATGCAGCGATCGATCGCGACGATCGAGTTACTGCCGGCCTCGTGATAGCCGACGAGCCCGTTAGCGCCGGTCTTGAAGCGCACGCGCGAGCGGTAGCCGAACTCGGCTGGCGCCGGCGCGAGCAGCCCGCGTGGGTCGAGCTCGATTTTGAGTGCGCGGCGAAATTCCGCCGCGATCAATTCCGCCTTGAGCGCGGCCTGCGCCGGATAGTCGAGATGCTGCCAGTCGCATCCGCCGCAGCGCGGCAGGAACGGGCAGGGCGCCGCGCGGCGGGCGGGACCGGGAGCGATCACGCGCGCGATCCGGCCGATTGCGTGGCCGCGGCGCTCGGCGGTGATCGCGAGATCGAGCCGATCGCCCGGCGCGGCGTGTGGGACCATCACGGTTTTGCCGTCCAGATGGCCGACGGCGTACGGCCCAAAGGTCATCGCGGTGATTTCAACTTCCGGCATGTGTGGCGATGCGGCGCGGCCAGGTGCGCAGGCGGCGATCCGCGCGGCGCCGACATCTATTATAACCGACCGGGCGGTCCAGTGCTCGCGGGCGCGCACGATACTCCGGTGGACGAGTAACCGGAAGCAGGCGGCGCGGCGAATTCGAGGGTGGCGGCGTGAGCCGCGGCGCAACTATAATTGCCGATGACCCTCGCGCCTTCGCGCCGGCTCAACGACTCCCATCATCAGGTGATTTTTCTTGGCCAGCAAAGCAGAGCAGCAAACCGTCCGCCGCGACCAGCATGACGACGCGGCCCACGAACACGCCCAGCGCATCGCGGTTTTCGCCGAACGGATGTTCGCGCGAATTCCCGCCGATCTGAGCGACAGCTACCCCGAACGTCTGCGCGTGGCGATCGCCGAGCGGGCATTCGATTTCCTGGCCGCGCGCAGCGAGCCGATCGCGGTGCGGATCACGCCCGCCGACGGCGCCAGCGGCGACCTGGTGCTGGAAACCGCGATGGACGATTGCCCGTTCATCGTCGACAGCGTGCTCGAATATCTGCGCAAGCATGAAATTCCCGTGCGGATGATTCTGCATCCGGTGTTCAACGTGGCGCGCAACCCGGCCGGCGCGGTCGTCGCGTTCGAGCAGCTAACTTCCGCCGAGCGGGCCGAATCGCTGATCCACGCGGTAATTCGTCCACTGGCCGGTGCACAAGTCATCGCAACGCTGACGACGGACCTGATCGAGGTGCTGACGCAGGTGCGCGAGGTGACCGCGGACTTTGCCGCGATGACCGCGCGCGCGCTTGAAATCTGCGAGGAGACCGCGGCCACCCGCGGGCTGGTCGAACTGCGCGACTTTCTGCGCTGGCTGGCGCAGGACAGCTTCGTCTTTCTGGGCTACCGGCGCTATCGCGTCATCACGCACGACGGCCAGCGCGCGCTCGTGGTGGATTCGGGTTCGGGACTCGGCATTCTGCGCGACGAGGCGCGATCGCGCTATGCGCAGCCGGTGGCGATCGCCTCGATGGACGAGGACCATCGCACGCTGCTGTTCGACGGGCCGCCGCTGATCGTGGGCAAGGCGCGCGCCGAAGCGACCGTCCATCGGCGCGCCGCGATGGACGACATCACGCTGCGCCGCGGCGGACCCAACGGCGACGGCGCCTGCTTCGATCGCTTCGTCGGCCTGTTTACCTCGCGCGCCTACGCCGAGGAGGCGCAGCATATCCCCGTGCTGCGGGCCAAGCTGGCCGAGGTGCTGGAGGCGGAGCACGCGCGGCCGGGCACGCATGACTACAAGGAGATGGTCGCGGTCTTCAACAGCTTTCCCAAGGAAGAGCTGCTGCGCGCGCGGGTGAGCGAGTTGCGCGCGCAAATCCGCATGGTGCTCGACGTCAAGAGCGAGGGCGACGTGCGCCTGAGCATTCAATCCGACCCGGTGCGCGGCAGCGTGATCGCGCTGGTGATCATGCCGCGCGGCCATTTTTCGGCCGAAGTGCGGATCGCGATGCAGCGCGCGCTGGCCCATCATCTGCACGGCAAGCTGGTCTATTACTACCTGGCGCTGGGCGAGACCTATACGGCGCGGCTGCATTTTTGCTTCGCGGCGCCGCTGCCCAACCCGGCCGCAATCGCCGCGATGGAGTCCGAGGTGATCAGGCTGGCGCGCACCTGGGACGATGGACTGCACGATCGGCTGATCGTGCGCCACGGCCAGGCGATCGGCCATGAGACCGCGGCGCGCTGGCTTGCCGCCTTCAGCCCGGCCTACCGATCGAGCACGCTGGTCGAGACCGCCGTACACGATATCGAGCGGGTCGAGGCGCTGCTGGCCGGCGGCGCGTTCAGTGTCGATATCCATCAGGCGGGGCCCGGCGCGGCGCGCAACGAATGCGAACTGCGGATGTACGAGCTGGGCGACGCGCCAATCCTGTCGGAGCTGGTGCCGGTGCTGCAAAACTTCGGCATCGCGGTACTGAGCGAGGAGGCGCACGAGCTCACGCCGATCGTCGGCGGCGTGCCGCGACAGGCGCATATCCAGTCGTTCCGTGTGCTCGGCCTCAAGGGCGAAGCGCTCGAACAGATGCCCGGCGCGGCGCTGGTGACCGACGCGCTGGTCGCGGTGCGCACCGATCGGGCGGACGACGATGCGCTCAACGGCTTGACCCTGGCGGCGGCGCTCGAATGGCGTGAGGTGGCGCTGCTGCGCGCCTACCTCGCCGCGGCGTTCCAGATGAAGCTCGCGCCCGCGCGCCTGGCGACCACGCGTCCGATGCTGCTCTACCCGCGGCTGGCGCGGCTATTTATCGATATTTTCAGGGCGCGCTTCGATCCCGATCAGGCCGCGGCGCCCGAGCGCATCGCGGAGCTCAAGGCCGCCTATCTCGAACAGTGCGCGGCGGTCGAGAATATCGCCGACGATCGCTTCGCGCGCACGCTGCTCGCGATGGCCGAAGCGACCGTGCGGACCAATTACTTCCAGCCGATTCCCGCGCCGGACCCGTATCTCGCGCTGAAATTCGAGAGCGCGAAGATTCCCAACCTGCCCGACACCGCGCCGCTCTACGAGATTCACGTCAGCAGTCCGCGGATGGAGGGCTGCCATCTGCGCGGCGGGCGGATCGCGCGCGGCGGGATTCGTTACAGCGACCGGCCCGACGACTACCGCACCGAGATTCTCGACCTGATGAAGACCCAGACGATCAAGAACGTGATGATCGTGCCGGTGGGCTCGAAGGGCGGCTTCGTGGTCAAGCCGCGCGGCGGGCGCGCGCCCGATCGCGCCGCGGTGGTGGAGGCTTATCGCACGCTGATCAACGCGATGCTCGACCTGACCGACAACACGGCGGGCGGGATGGTGATGCGGCCGGCGCGCGTGCGGATTTACGACAACGACGGACCCTACCTGGTGGTGGCGGCCGACAAGGGGACGGCGGCGTTTTCGGATAGCGCCAACGAAATCGCGGAGGGCCGCGGCTTTTGGCTGGGCGACGCCTTCGCCTCGGGCGGCGAGCACGGCTACGACCACAAGAAGATGGCGATCACCGCGCGCGGCGCATGGGAGTCGGCGCGGCGGCACTTGCGCGAGATGGGGCGCGATCCGGTGCATGGCGCACCGATCACGATGACCGGGATCGGCGACATGTCGGGCGACGTGTTCGGCAACGGGCTGTTGCGATCGGACAACGTCAAGCTGATCGCGGCCTTCGATCATCGCCACATCTTTATCGATCCCGACCCTGACCCACGCGCGAGCTTTGGGGAACGCAAGCGCCTGTACGACCTGCCGGCGTCGCAATGGAGCGACTACAATCCGGCCCTGATCAGCGCGGGCGGCGGCGTGTTCCGCCGCGGCCAGAAGCGTATCGCCCTCAGCGCCGAGGCGCGCCGCGCGATCGCCTGCGACGCCGCAGAACTCGATTCGGAGAGCCTGCTTCAGGCCATCCTGCGCGCGCCCACCGATCTGCTTTACAACGGCGGCATCGGCACTTACGTGCGCGCCAGCACCGAGAGCGACGCCGACGCCGGCGACCACGCCAATGATGCCTGCCGCATCGCGGCGGCCGAACTGCGCTGCAAGGTGGTGGTCGAAGGCGGCAACCTGGGCTTCACGCAACAGGCGCGCATCGAGTACGCGCTGGGCGGCGGCCGCATCAACAACGACGCGATCGACAACTCGGCCGGCGTCGATATGTCGGACCACGAGGTGAATCTCAAGATTCTGCTGGCGCCGGCGGTGGCTCGCGGCGCGATCACGGCGGGCCAGCGCAACCGCCGGTTGGCCGCGGTGGCCGAGGAGGTTGCGCTCAACGTGCTGCGCGACAATCACGACCAGGTGCTGTCGCTGAGCCTCGAGCAATTGCGCAGCCGCGGCGGCGTCAGCAGCTATCGCGACCATCTGAGTGCGATGGAACAGCGCGGCGTGATCCGCCGGCAGGAGGTGACGCTGCCGACCCACGAGGAGTTGCGCGATCGGCGCGCGCGCTATGCCGGACTGACCCGCCCGGAGCTCGCGATGCTGACCGCGTTCACCAAGATCGATCTCACGGCGCGGCTTGAGCTTGCGCCGATGGTCGACGAGGCCGACTTCGTCGACCGCTTCCTGCGGCCCTATTTTCCGGCTTCGATCGCGAACGATTTCACCGCCGACGTCCCGCATCACGGGCTGCGCCGCGAACTGGTGGCGACCCGCGTGGTCAACGAACTGGTCAACCTGATGGGCGCGGTGTTCGTCTTCAACTTCATCCGCGACTACGGCATCGACACCGAAGGCGCCCTGCGCGCGTGGCTGACCGCAAGCGGCATCCTGCAAATCAGCGAGCGCGCCGCGCAGCTCAAGGCCGAAGCCTCGGGGCTTTCGGCCGAGGGTGAACTCGGCGCTTTCATGGGCCTGGAGCAGGCCGCGCGCCGGGCCAGTGGATGGGCGCTGGCGCACGCCGACCCCGCCGCGCCAATCGGCGCCGCGATTGATCGCTTTAAGCCGGCGATCGGCGAGCTGGCCGCGCAGTTTGAGGAGACCCTGGCGGCCGGCGAGCGCGCCCGCTTCGAGCGGACCTATCGCGAGCTGCGCACGACCATCCAGCGCGAGGAGCTGGCCCATGAGCTCGCCCGCCTGTCTTTCGCCGACCATCTGCTGCACGTGCTGAGCCTGAGCTTCACGCGCGGGGCGGCGCCGCTGACCGTCGCGCGCGCCTACTTCGGCTTGAGCGAAGGAATCGAGTTCGCGCTGATCGAGGGCGCGATCGAGGCGATCGGCAGCGACGACCGCTGGGAGCGGCGCGCCGCGCGCGATCTGGCGGGCGAGCTGACCTGGGCGCGGATCAGCCTGTGCTGCCGCGCGCTCGACAGCGCGGCGCTCGACGCACCGGCGCCGCAACCGCGCGTCGCGCATGAGCGGGAACGGCGGGCGGCCGACGTCGCGCGCCTGATGGGCGAGCTCCGGGCGCTCACCACGATCGGACTGCCGCCGCTGCAGGTGACGGTGCGCGCGCTCTCGCGGCTGGCGTCCGACACCTGATCGGGCGCGCGGCGCCGCATGAGCGGCACGATCGGGAATGCTTTCAGCGGGCGGCGGGCGCGCTCAAATCGGCGAGCGGCGCCGTCGCCGGCATCGCCGCACCCGCCCGCGCGGCCGCGGCCTCGCGCAGATCCTGGTACAGCCGATAGCCCGCCGCTATCAGAAAAACGTTGGTGGCGTAGGTCACCGCCAGCGTCGCGAGGTTGATCAGGAAAATCGCCGCACCGATATAGCCGGTCAGAATTGCCAAGGGTCCGAGGATGATACTGACGGCGGCAAAAAAACCCAAAACCCAGGCATTGAACCCCGACCAGACGGCAAGAAAGACCACGATTCTCGTCGTCACGCGGAAAAACCGCTTGCGTAGCAGATCCCGGCTCGCGAGCAGGGCGCGGAAGCTATGCTCCTGGTTGAAGATCAGCGCATAGGGCGCGAAATAGAGCCAAAGAAAAATCAGCGATCCGGCCAGCATCAGGATCACCAGCGCGAGATAGACCATCGCCGCAACCACGCCGCCCGGCACCATGAGATCCAACTCGAGCACCTTGAATGCCAAGGTGGGCAGCCCCAACTGCAGAATTACCACCCAGGCAAACGCGGCGGCATTGCGGGCGGCGTCGCGATAAATCTCGATCGCTTCGGCGAGCGCCCCCGGCTTGCGCAGTCCGGACTGCCATCGCCGGATCGCGCACAGCACCAGAAGCTGCGTCGCGAGCGTGACCGCAAAGACCAGCCAGTGGAAGATCGTGAGCGCCCATTGCGGAAATTCAGATTGCCCCTCGGCAGCCAACGGTTGGTAAGGGATCTGAACTGGAATCCACGCGACGCTGCGCGCGCCGGGAGCAAATTTCTCCGCCAGGCCATGCTGGATATTCAGCGCGTCGGGCAACAGGCACAGCGCCGCGACGACCACCAGCGGAGCGAGCGCCAGCGCGAGCGTCGGCCAATTGCCGCGCAGGTCGTTCACCGCGTTGGCGAGATAGATAAAGCTGCTTTTCAGACGGGGCTGCATAAATCGAGACGAGGTTGCCACCCGCGCACGATTAAGACAAGGCTCCGCCGCCGGCCGATCTGTACGCTCGCAACCGATGCGCTATAATCGCGCTGCCGTGCCGCTTGGCGGCGCGCCCCGCCGGGCGCGGCTTGCATGCCATGAACAACGACGAACGGACCGCCCGCATCGCCCATGAAAACAAGCTGATCCGGCGGCTGCGCTTCCTGGTCGAGTTGACCTTCGCGACGATCGCGCAAGACGATTCGCTGACTCTCGAACAGGCCTGGGATCACGTCCACGCGCTCAAGGGCGCCGCGGTCGCGATGTTTCCCGGCAAGGATGCGACCTTCGATCTGCTCTATCTGCCCCGGTTCTCGCGCCTGCTCGCCGAACGTTTCCGTGCCAATTAAAATCGCGCCGCCGCGCATCCCCGCGCGATCCGCCCGGCGCGCGCAAATCAATCAACTGGCCGGCGCCGTCTCGCCCGGCGAGACCTATCCGGCGATCGTCAGTTTCAACCACAAAATTATCCGCATCGAGCGGCGGCAACGATCGAAAATAAATTCCGATCGCATGCTGCCCGGGTTCATCGATCTCCAGGTCAACGGCGCCCGCGGCATCGACGTGATGTCGGCCACCGCCAACGATCTGCTCGAGCTGGCGCATTGCCTGGCGCATGAGGGCACCACCGGATGGCTGCCCACGGTGATCACTTCGCCGCTCGACACGATCGAACGGCTCGACGGCGTGATCGCCGAGGCGATGGCGGCGCAGGCCGAAAGCGAACGCGCCGCGCGGCGCGGCAGCCGCACGCCGGTCGGCGCGACGATCCTCGGGATGCATCTCGAAGGCCCGTTCATCTCGCCGCATCGCCGCGGCGTGCATCCGGCACTCAATCTTCTGCCGCGCGGCGACGCGCTCGATCGCGTGATGCGCCTGCCCACGCTCAAGTTGGTCACGCTCGCGCCGGAACTCGACGGCGCACTCGACGCGATTCGGAGGCTCGCGGCGCGCGGCGTCGCGGTTTCGATCGGCCATACCGACGCGACCTGCGAGCAGGCGCTCGCGGGCGTCGCGGCCGGGGCGCGGATGTTCACGCATCTGTTCAACGCGATGCCGCCGCTGCATCATCGCGCGATTGGCACGGTCGGCGCGGCGCTGTCGCATTCGATGGCCAAGGTCGCGTTAATCCCCGATGGCATTCACGTCGATCATCGCTTGATCCGGATCGCCCTGATGGCGCGCAATTTCGTCGACGTGGTCTACACGACCGACCGCGTCGCGCTAGCCGGCACTGACGGCCGCGAGATGCCGCTGTTTGGCGGGCTGGTGAAGCGGGCGAGAATTGCCGACGGCGCGGCGCGGCTGCCCGACGGCACGCTCGCCGGCAGCACGATCAGCATGCTCGAGGCGGCGCGCAGGAGCTGGAAGACCGGCGCCCTGGCATGGCCCGGCATCGCACTGGCCACCTCGCGCACGCCGGCGGGCCTCCTCGGACTGCACGATCGCGGATGCCTGATGCGCGGCGCGCGCGCCGATTTGATTCTGCTCGACGACCAGCTAAATTTGCAAGCAGTAGTGGTCGGCGGACGCGAGCTCGATTGAGCGTTCGCGAGTCGCCTCAGCGGACGCGATTTTGATCGACCGTCGCCCGCCCGACCGCGCTTCCACTCGACCGCGCGAATCCGTCCGAGGTGTCCACCATGCCGCTCAATCAGGCCTGCGCCGGCAAGCTCTATCCGCCAATCGCGATGGCGGTGACGCGCGCAGCGACGCAGAAATACGCGCGCGCCTGCAACGAAGACAATCCGCGCTACTTCGACGACGCCGCGCCCGGCGGCCTCGTTGCGCCGCCGATGTTCGCCGTGGTCGTCACCTGGCTCTCCGCCATCTCGGCCTTTACCGACCCCGGCTTGCGCGCCGATCTGATGCGCCTGCTGCACGTCGCGCAGGACATGGAATTTCTCGCGCCGATTCGCCCTGGCGACGCGCTCACCTCGACCGCGCGCATCGCCGCGATCGAAACCCATCCGGGCGGCGACACGCTGGCGCTTGAACTCGAGGCGCGCAACGCCGCCGGCGAACCGGTCAATCGCACGCTGTTCACCGTCCTGATCCGCGGCCGGCGCGATCGTGGTGCCGCCGCCGAAGCGAAACCCGCCGCCGCGATCGCCCGGGATGAACCCCTGGCCACGGTCGCCCAGACCATCGACCTCGATCAGACGCCGCGCTACGCCGAGGCCTCGGGCGATCGCAATCCGCTACATGTGGACGAGAATTTTGCCAGGATGGCCGGTCTGCCCGGAATTATCGTCCATGGCCTGTGCACGATGGCCTTCACCTCCCGGGTGATCATCGATCGGCTGTGCGGCGGCGATCCGATCCGGCTCAAGCGCCTGGCCGTGCGCTTTTCGCGGCCGGTCGTGCCCGGCGACACGATCACCACGCGCGTGTGGCCGGCCGGCGCGCGCGGCGATCGGCGGCTCTTCGCTTACGCAACCACCAATCCCGACGGGCTCGCCGTGATTCGCGACGGCCGCGCCGAAATCGCCGGCTGAGTCCGCGCCGCGATGCGCAAGCTCGTCATCGGCCTGTCGCTCTCGCTGACCGGTGCATACGCCGCGATGGGCCGGCAGGCCGCGGCGGCCCTGGGCCTGTTCGTGGGCGACGCGAATGCGGCGGGCGGCGTCGAAATCGGCGGTGCGCGCCACGCCCTCGAGCTGGAATGCCGCGACGATTGCAGCCGCCACGATCGCGTGCGCGAAATCTACCGCTGGCTCTGCGGCGATCGCCGCGCCGACCTCTGCCTCGGCCCCTACTCGACCGGGTTGACCCGCGCCGCCGCGATCGTCACGGGTGACGCCGGGATGCTGCTGGTCAATCACGGTGGCGCGGGCGACGACCTGCACGACGATCGCCGCCGCCTGATCGTCAGCGTGCCGACCCCGGCGAGCGAATATCTCGAGGGCTTCGTGCGCCTGCTCGCAACGCTAAAGATCTGGCGCAAGCGCGTCGCGATCGTGTCGTCGCGCACGCCCTTCGCGCGCCAGGTCGCCGGCGGTGCCGAGCGTGCCTGCGCCACCCGCCGCGCATGGCTCCACGGCGTGCGCCTGCGCCTCAAATACACCGCCAATCACGATCCCGCCAGCCCGCCGGCGACGCTGATTGCCGCGTTGCGCCGCAACCGGATCAATGCGCTGGTCAGTGCCGGCAGCTTCGATCACGACGTCGCGATCATGCGCGCGGTGATCGCTTCGAGCAGCTCGATTCCGGTGCTCGGATGCGTCGCGGCGGGCGTAACCGGCTTTGCCGAAGCGCTCGGCGCGGACGCCGACGGCATCGTGGGACCCAGCCAATGGGAGCACGATCGCGACGCGCCGGCGCCGGAACTCGGCCCGTCGGCAGCCGAATTCGCCCGCCGGATGCGCGCGCACGACGCCGCGGCCGGATGCGATTATCCGGCCGCCCAGGCTTACGCCGCGGGCCTGCTCAGCCTCGCCGCCTTGCGCGCGGCCGGCAAGCTCGATCAACTCCGCCTGCGCGCGGCGTTTTCCGCATTGCGCACTTCGACGATGTTCGGCGACTTCGCGATCGATCCGCTCTCGGGCCGCCAGGTCGGCCATCGCATGCTGCTCGTCCAATGGCATAACGGACGCAAGGTGCTGATCGACGCCGAGCCCGACCCCAACGCCGGCGCGCTCGAGTTCCCGTCGGGATGGCGCCTGATGGCCGCGTCGTTCGGATGGCTGCGGCTGTACCGGCGCGACGAGCCGTATGCTGACTCATCCGCGGAAGACGACGATGACGAAAAGCCTTAGCCTCACGCCCGGCCGGATTAATCTGACGCGGCCGCCCGGCTAGCGCCCCTGGGCCAGCCGTGTGAAGAACACCAGGTAGATCAGTCCACCGGCCGAGATCAGCAGCACCGGATTCACCCGCCGCCACATCAGCACCGCCAGGGTCGCCGCCGCGACGGCCAGACCGACCAGGTTATGGATCGAGAGCCGCGCGAGCGCGTAGGTGCCCGAGAGCATCAGCCCGATCGCGATCGGCGCCATCCCGCGCTGGATCGCGTTGCGCCAGGGCGAGTCCTTGTACCTGATCCACATCCGGTTGGCGAACAGCGTCAGAATGCAGTCCGGGAGAAAAAACGCCAAGCCCACCACCGCCGCGCCCGCGGCGCCGGCCAGCCGGTAGCCGATCACCAGCACCATCAGCATGTTCGGACCGGGTGCGACCTGGCCCAGGCTGTAGATGTCGCGGAACTGCTGGTCGGTGACCCAGTGATACTGGGTTACCGTCATCTTCTGCATCTCGGGCAGCACCGCGGTGCCGCCGCCGACCGCCAGGATCGAGAGCAGCGCGAAGACCCACGCCAGGGTCAATAATTTATGCGCCACGAATCAATGCCGCCAATGCGCGCGATGCGAGTGCAGGCGATCGCGCAGATGCACGTAACGCTCGGCGGTCTCGACCGCGCCGCGCGGCCGGTACAGCCACACCGCGATCGGACCGGCCACAATCAGCACCCAGATCAGCGAGACCTTAAAGAGGCTCACCGCGATAAAGATTGCCGCCATGACGATCAGGTCGAGCGGCCGCACGAACTGCTTGTGGCCGAGCTGCAGCGTCACCGTCAGCAGCAGACCCACCGCCGCCGCCGCCACCCCAACCAGGAAGCCGTTGACCTCCGCGTTGTGCCGCTGCTGCTCCCACAGCACCCCGAGCGTCATCATCACGCATATCCCGGGCAGCATCAGGCCGGCCACCGCGACCGCCGCGCCGATCGTGCCGCGCATGCGATCGCCCACGATCACGCTCATGTTGACCGAGTTCAGGCCCGGCAGCGTCTCGCTGATCTCGAGCGCGTCGAGAAAGTCGTCGTCGTCGAGCCAGCCGTTGGCCGCCACCAGGTATTGGCGCAGGTAGGCGATCACGCCGCCGCCAAAACTGATCGCCCCCGCCGTCAGAAAGACTTTGAAGATTTCCCCGAGGCTGGCCCGCCTGCGCGAGGCCGCGGCGGCATCCACGATTTCGGCCTTACTCACGATTGGCGACCGGCGTCTTGCCCATGCGATAGATCATCGCGGTCTTGGTGGTGCCGGGCTGAATCCACTCGGCCGCCTCCTTCTGCACCTCGAGATAGAACTGATCCGCCAGCTCGCGCGGCTTGCCGCGAAACATATCGGGCGACGGAAACTTGATCTGGTACGAATACTCGCCAATGAAATGCTCCTGCGTCATCCGGTTGCGCCAGATCGCCAGGGTCGCCTTGGCCGTCAGTTTGCCGCCGAAATTCAGTTCACCAAGATTGACCAGAATTTCTTCGATCGCGACCGCATTGACCACCGACAGTGCGGTCTTGGCCTTGGCCCCCGTGCGCTGCAGCGCCGGAAAGACCTGGCAGATCGTCTCGAAGCTCTGGGTCATGATCGTATTGGGCGTATCCAGCTCGCAGCCGTGCGAATAGATCGTGCGCATCCCGGCGAGTTTGTCGTAGGGTAGCAGAATTTCCTGCTTGAACTTGAGTACGTTGATGCAGGGCAGCAGCGGGCGCACGTCGACTGCCGCCGCCTCGTCGAAGTCCGCATGGCGGAACTTGAGCGTCAATTCGTGCTCGGGCTGGGGCAGCCCCTGCTTGTAAAACGTGCGCCGCCGCAGAATAAACCCGTTGTTATAGAGGCGGAATTTCGGCGTGTCGAAAAAGATCACCTCGCGCAGATGCGTCTCCATCTCTTTGCCGCGCTTGGCAATTTCGATGCCGAGCGACTTGGCGACGCGCCGTGTGATCTTCCAGAATTTGTGGAATTGCTGGGTGCGGCTGAAATGCTCCGCGCCAAGCAGCAGCTTGTATTCGCAATACTGGATGACGTCGGGATGCGCGACCGCGGCCGCCTCATGGTTGACGATGGACGTGCTCATGCGGTTTTCAACGCGCCTCCCTGCGTCGGCAGCCCGGCCCCGGGCGCCGGTGAATCGCCGCGGATATTAGCAGCGCTCCATCGGAACGCTCCATATTATAATCCCGCGCGCGATCGAGCTATCTGCGCCACCGCGACCGAAGAGCCGGCGAAGTCTCCTGATCTCCACCCCGGCCGCGCACGTCCCACGCCCCCCGCGTGAGGCCGCGACTGCCGCATAAGGGCATAAGGATTGTCGCGCGATGGCGGCGATCTGCGCGCCGGACCATCCGGGGAATCGCGGCGCACTTGCGGGAAGGCTCGCGCGGCGCAATAATTCTCTCCTCGGTGGACGCATAGCTCAGCCCGGTTAGAGCACTTGCCTCACATGCAAGGGGTCCCAGGTTCAAGTCCTGGTGCGTCCACCACACAGTCCTCCATTTCCGAACAGAATAGAGAAGCGCCAGCAATCCGCGTGCGTGCGTGCGAATTGCTGGCGCGGATGGACCCGGAGAGCTACGCCGCAGGCGCGCTTCGGCGATATTTGGCAATTTCGCTCAGGGAGCGATTTTGCCAGGTCCATCGGCAAGGCGGGCGGCATCCGGACG
>Ga0307373_10003072_pt1 | contig 29491 bp, 28 predicted proteins | sample OX2MG_FD_202534 | JGI IMG/M metagenome (GOLD analysis project Ga0307373, IMG submission 202534) | Soil microbial communities from Risofladan, Vaasa, Finland - OX-2 | ecosystem: Environmental > Terrestrial > Soil > Coastal area > Acid sulfate soil | place: Finland: Risofladan, Vaasa | collected... | reverse complement strand
GGGCTGGCTTGTCAAGCCCCAAATACGAATGCGAATTTGCTCTGAAACGAAGGGGGGAAACAAGGCCTAGCGCGGCAAGGAGTTAAGCCCGTTCAAGAATCGTGGATGCGGAATCGCTGATCGCGCAATCTAAAGGGCCAGATCAGCAGATGGCAGTGCTCAGGCATCAGAACATAGCCGATGATCCTGAAGCCCAACTCCGCCCGGAGATCATCGAGCGTTCGGGTGAACTTAAGCCTGAACCGGTCAGAATCGAAAATGCGGGCGCGGCATGGGGGCAGTTTAGCCGGGATGTCGCGGCGGGGTCACTGCCAATGGGAATGAGAGGGCGCGCGGCAGTCAGCGTTCGTATACCTCGCGCCGGTGCGCAATGCGAGTGATACTGATAAGTTTCGCCGCGTCGTCGATGAGGTACACCACGCGCCAGTCACCCACCCGGAGGCGCCACTGATCTTTGTAGCCTTTCAGCTTTTGCATCCTGCGGGCCGTGGTGCAGTGCGCAGAGAGTCCATTTTTGGGAGGACACGGGCCAGCACGTTATCTGGCAACGCTTCGAGTTCCTTCCGCGCCGGAGGCTTAACCTCAACGGAATAATTACTCACGCAGCCGGCCGCGTTTTACGAGGTCCGCTTTGATCTTTTCAAGCGGTATCCCCTTTTGGTTGCGGCGCGATTGCGAAATCAGCCCGTCCCAAAAATCCTCTAACACCGCGCCGTATTTTTTCAGGTCGATTTGAACGGCCACTTTGCGGCCCTTCTCATCGGTTACGAACTGGATTCCGGTCATAGGTAGTGCTCTCCTTATGTTCCTGGTCTCACTCTAATTTTGCCGCCTCTCCCTGTCAACCCAATAGTACAACTTGGTAGTGGCATCACTTGGAGCGCAGTCATTCCCGCGAAAGCGGGAATGACGGTCCTCACAGGCTCGCAAGAAAAATCAAGGTCTTCCCGTGGTAGAATGCCCACACATTCTTGGCAACGCGGATGGGGGATTGACCCAATGACGACACGAATCACCCATATTACGTCGCGAGAAGCGCAGAGTTCGAAGAGCATGAACTCTGCGGGACTTGCTACAATTATGCACACGATTCACTAAGGCTGAAGTAAAATCAAGCATTCCAGCGACACGCCGAGATTACCCAACCGGTGTTACGGCGTGGAGGTCGGCGGTGACAGTCCGAAATGCGCAGGCGGAAGACCCAAGTGAAGCGATCCCAACCTTCACTTCGTGGAAGAGAATTTTGGGTGGCGCCGTCTTCGGTCTCCTGTCATCAGCGTACATCGGAAACGCTGCCGGCGAAACTGTGCCCCTCATCCTCCACATGACGGAGGGACTGGGCGTGGACGCAGCCCGTTTCCGGTATGAGTCGTCTCTGTGGTTTAGGGGCACCGAGCTCGTCGCTACCGTGTTTTTTGGAGCGGCTGCCGCTGGATTCCTGGGTAGGCGCAAAGGCGTGCTATCGGGCTTCATCTCAGGCTCACCATACATATTTGTCTGCGCGTACCTCCTGCTTCCTCACTCTGTGGGGTCTCATGTGCACACTTTGGGAGACCTCGGAGATTCAGGCCAGCTCCAGCCTTATCAACGCTTATACCTAACTGTGATGCTGATATTGTTGTCTGCGGCCGCGATCGTGGGAGGATGGACGGGCGAGCGTTTTTACTCGCCTAAGCGGGACCGGGATCTGGAAAGCGGCAAGATAACAGTTTTCGGCGTCCGCTGGCCGCACTATCTTTGGATAATTCCGTTGATCTATCGCTTTTTCTTCGCAAGTGTAATCCTCATCGTATACGCGGGGATTTCGAGCTATTTAGCAGACCTGTCGTACCTGTTACACCCGTCGCTTTGGCTTAGCCTCTCGTGGTGCCTGGCGTCCTCCGCTGCTCCTTTTCTCATCTGGCTGTCTGGGATGGTGACAATAGCTGGCTTTGCTAGATTCTACGAAGTGATGCAATACCGGCAGACAAGGTGGAGGGGCTGGGGCAGGGCTGGGCGAGTGATTCTGTTTGGCGTCGGAGCACCAACCCTCTCTTTCGCCATCGCGGCCGTCGGAGTGAGTATAGTTCACGCGATGCCAAAGCCGGTTCCTGGGGATTGGAAGTTGGCAGTCATTATCGCGGCGGTCGTGCTGCTGATCTGGAGCGCCTCATCGGTCCACGCTTGGTTGAAGAACACGTAGCGGGTAGCGCAAAGTTTTGCATTCCAAAAACTCTGCGGCTTGTCGAATAAAGAAAGAACCGCAGAGTTCGAAGAGCATGAACTCTGCGCTACCTGCCCATGGGCCTTTTGGGTGTCATCACCGGTCTTGTTCCAGTCATCCACTCATTGCGGGGCAGGTAGCATGCCGGGCACACCTCTAGCGCGAGGATATTCGTCATGAGCGGCACCCGGGACTTCACCAAGCAAGAGGGTCCGCCTTCTCCCGTAAGAAACATCGAAGATGCCCCGCAAGGCATGCGGCAGGAGCTGATCGATCTGGCTTGGAATATCGCCAAGCTTAGCTCGGGCCGCATAGACCCGGACGGGCACCTGTACTACGTCATCGAACAGAGCTTGGGGTTTCAGGCTGCCGGGAACCCTATGAGCGGGATGCGGCAAAGAGCAGGGCGGGACGTTGAGAGCGTTGACTGGCCGAGGGTCTATGACTTGATTGGCAGGCTGTGGCATGAGTTCCGGCAGGTTCGCTTGCATGAGCATTATCGAAATGGCGCCAACCGAATATTGGCGGGCTACGGCGCCGCTTGGGACTTGGGGGACGACGGTCGACTCCATCGCGTCCTCCCGGCGGCAGCTCAGGAGCAGGTTAGCGCGGCAATCGCTGAACTCGACGACCCGCAGTTTGCGTCGGCCCGCGCTCTCTTCAATGCGGCTGGTGATGCCTACGACGACCGTCCGCGCCGCGACCGCGACGCTTGCGCTAACGTCTTTGATGCGATGGAGTCAGTGGCCAAAGTAAGATACGGGTTTCCTGACGCGACGTTCGGACAGGTGGTTGCCCAGCTCAGGCGAGCGGAGGCCCTAAACGGGTGCATAATTAGCCTCCTGGAATCGATCAACGGGCTCAGAAACCGTAATTTCGGCCACGGCATGACAACCACCTTCAATCTGACTCCGGTCGAGGTAGATTTCACTTACCTGGCTTGCATAGGGGCGATCCTTGTGTTTTGCCGAGCTCACTGAGCGGCTACCCTGGGTCAATTCGTTTTGGGAATTGACAGTCGGCCTCTTGTCGGAAAAAGACCAAGGTCAGGTATGCAATGTCCGCGGGCTGGCGCAGACGCGGCGCCGTTTGTCGTGTCTGCGATCATGCCAAGCGATCCATCGTTAGAACCGCGCCGATTGGACCGAGGGCTGCCGTTGGGCAATGTCCCTGCGGCGTCTTGTCAGCAGCTTCTCCGCTTTGATCGAGGTCGATGTTGTAGCCGAAGCACGGGGGCCAGCGCCCGTAGCGTCCGGTTAACGGCTCTTTCACCGCGAAAGGCTTACTTGAACGGGATGTCCACTTCGGCATAACTGCCGGGAGTCGCTGCATTGACGGCGGCCACAACCCTTTCAACGTAGCGGCGTAAAGTGGGCCATTGCTGATTGCCGATAACCACGAACGCGATTTTCCGGCCTTGGAGGTTTTGCTTGTAACGCATGTTTTTGTCAGTCGTCAGCAAAAGCTCGAAACCTGCCGCCTCAGCAGCCGCTATCAGTTCGCCGTTAAGAAGCCGGTCCCATCCGCGTTCAATGGCTTCAACCACCACATGGCCCTTGAGCGCATACCGGAGTGGGGCTGGAGTACCATTATCAAAGAGTATGAGCATCGACCATTGGGCCGGGGGGATGCACCGGTGGCGCGTCAAGGCTTCGCGCCGCAAATTCGATCACGTCAACCACCTGTTCGTGGGACAAGTGAAACCACTCCATGATCTCGCTGATCGAGGCTCCTGCTTCCAGATTGTCAAAGACAACTGAAACCGGCGTCCGCGTATCCCGGAATACCCATGCGCCGCTACGCTTGCCGGGGATGCTCTCCACGGCGGGACATTGGGACCAATCGAGTGTTGCCATATCCCTACCCTCCGTTCCTCGTAGTTTTATACCACAGTTGGGCGGCGGCGTCACCCGGGCTGGTGCAGACGGTCGCCTTTTAGCGGGCCACGGTCAGTGCTCTCGCGACTGTGGGCTTTTCCTTCGATGACGAACTCACGGTCAATTCCAAAGACGAATTGACCGTGGCTACCTCCGGGTCATCGGACCTCAGGCGCCGTTTGGTGCCGACCTAAAGGTCGGCGCTACGCCGGCTTCGCGCTTCCCACTTTGCGCAACTCGATCCCTGAGTAGGGGTAGGGCTTGCCCTACCCTTCTTGGTTCGGCGGCAATGTACACAGAGGGGACGGCAAGCCGTCCCCCTACTGCGGAAGGCCTTGCGGACAGAACAACCGTAAGGCTGTCCGTTAGCCCGGCGCCGTGGCGAAGAACTGCTTGACGTGCAGCTTCTTGGAGCGGCGCTTGGCTTGCCACAGATCGTAGGCAAGCTGCATCTGCAACCAGTGCTCCGGGGTGCTCCCAAATGCCTGGGACAGGCGCAGCGCCGTTTCCGCCGTGATGCCGGAGCGGCCGTTGAGAATCGATGAGAGAGTCTTGCGCGTGACGCCCAAGCCCTTTGCCGCCTCAGTCACGCTCAGATCGAGCGCCTTAAGGCAGTCCTCACGGACTATTTCGCCGGGGTGCGGGGGATCGTACATATCCATGTGTTTTTTCTCCTGTCGCTAATGGTAATCGACCCAATCAACATCGGTTGCGTTTTCACCATCGAAGCGGAACACCAGCCGCCAATTGCCCGACACCGAGACTGCCCACTCTCCCTTGCGCTCGCCCACCAGCGGATGAAGCTGATAGCCGGCCGCCGCGATCCCCGTGCGGCGGTTCGCCGCGCTGCTACTTCAGCTCTTGGAGAAACGGATTGAACTCACGCTCGGCGCCGATGGTGGTGGAAGGTCCGTGGCCGGGGAAGACGGGCGTCTCATCCGGAAAGCGCAGGAGCGTTTCCTGAATGGAGCGCAGGATCTGGGGAAAGTCGCCGCCCCAAAGGTCGGTGCGGCCGATGCTCCCGTGGAAGAGTGTATCGCCGCTGAAAATGCGGGCGTGCTCCCCCGGCAAATGGAGTGAAAGACTGCCGGGCGAATGGCCGGGCGTGCTCATCACCTCCAGCGCCAGTGAACCCCAGCGTAGTTTGTCTCCGGTCTTCAGGAACTGATCCACTTCCACCGATTCCGGAGTTGGGACGCCCAGCATCGCTGCCTGCATGGCCAGATTCTGGTACAACGGCAAGTCGTTTTCGTTCATCAGCACGGCGGCGCCGGTCGCCTTCTGGAGCTTTTCGATGCCACCCACGTGATCGATGTGGGCGTGAGTGGCCACAATATACTTCACGCGCAGATGGTGGCGCTGGAGCACGCCCTGGACGCGCTCGATGTCGTCGCCGGGATCAATGACAACGGCCTCGCCCGTGGTTTCGTCGCCGACCACGGAGCAGTTGCAGGCCAACATGCCGACGGGTATGATTTCGTGGATCATCGCTTCGATTCCATTCTAACATCACCGTGTTAAGCCGGTTAGCTACAGGTTTTACTGCTTGAATGATTCGTTCGCGCTGATCCCCTTCTGAGTATGGATCGACTCCTTTGATCCCCGCTCCAGGCCTCTCAGCTCGCAGAGCTACGCTCTGTGCCAGCCATGCAGTGGGCAAATCGTAAGCGCGGACCGGAGCAGATTTCAAAACAGAGCCAGGATGCCTAAATTAGGGTCCTCGTTAAGGCTCGTCACGGCCTCGAAATGGAGCCGGAGGATGGCTTCGATCTCACGGGTGGAGCAATTCCCCCGGCGAATCCAGATCACTTTGGGAGGAAAGCCGAACAGTCCGCTCAAATCACTAAAGTCGGCATCTTGGCTGGCGATGGCAAACCCTTGGTCGCGGGGGGCGTTCCAAACCTCCAGGTCCGAGGCCCGGTCGAGTCCGATCCGGTAGACATGCTTCGATCCTGGGTAAAGATTCGCCAGGCGATCTGCCAGGTCAGGCGAGAGGTTCTGGTCAAAGAGGAGCTTCAATCCCGCGCCACCATCAGATGGTGTTCCCGGTCCGCAGCGTAGCTCAGGCAGGCGAGGATGTCGCTTTCAGTCAGGTAGGGGAAGTCAGCGAGGATCTCCTGGTGGCTCATACCCGAAGCAAGGTAAGACAACACGTCGTAGACCGTGATGCGCATACCCCGGATACAAGGCTTCCCACCGCGCTTGCCCGGCTCGATGGTAATGATGTCTTGATAGTTCATGCACGCATTATAGGGTGCGATGGGGCGCTCCCGCAAGCACGACTCCAGAAGCGCCAGAAGGGGTCGTCGAGCGTCGTCGGTTGGGTTTGAAGGGGACGGAGTGGGCCCGGGCGCAGGCGGCGACGATTCGGGTGAAGCTGCTGAAGATCGGGGCGTTGATGCGGGTGACGGTGCGAAAGATTTGGATGGCGCTGGCGGGTGGCTATCCCTACGCGGCATGGTGGGCGAGGATTTGGGATCAGCTTCAGCGGATTCCCCTGCGCAGCTGAAACGTGGAGTAAGAATTTCCCTCCTGGTCACTGCGGAATATCTACCGGGGGAAGGGTGTCTGATGGCATGGGCAAATCCTTGTAATTCAGGTGGCGCGACCTCTCGAAAGGGGGCTGTGGTCTCGAGGCAAAGCCGCACTCCTTTTTTCGGCGACACCACCCTGCCCAAGACCCTCGTATAGACACCCTCCGGCCTCGCTGTCAGCGTTCAAAAAAGCTGGTGAGAAATGCGGGTTAGCTACAGGTTTTACTGCTTGAATGATTCGTTCGACGGGTTTGAAGCCAGAATCTATCTCCGGCAGACTCTAGCGCCGATTATTCACGCTGTTTGACTCGATGACGGCCAGGGCACTGTTAAACCTTATTGGCTTTCAGCTCCGCCAAGGGGTAATGAGTTCTCCGCCAGTTGATCCCATTGTTTGCCAGCGCCGTCAGCGCCGACTTCCAGATGATGCCGGCGAAAGAGGCGGAGCTTGGGTCAATGCCACATGGCCTACTGGCCCCGGAGCGCCCTCCACCTCTATCGTTAGCCCAGGCCCCTTACGAAGCGGCTTTGATGCTCTCAACGTGGATCGTCTTCGTCGCCTTGTCGTAACTGCCAGTAACCTTCACCTTCTGGCCGGCAAATTCCTGGGGTTTGTCCTGGTTGTCGAGTTGGTACGTGGCCTTGTGGGCCGCATTGTAGAGCACGAACTTACCGCCCATTTTTACGCACTGCAACGTACACATCTTACTGTCTTGGCCCATATGGTGCATCTGCTCCATCTTGGCATGAGATCCCATCATGGCGCATTGGCTGTCCATGATCTCTCCGGTGAATGTCTTGGCCTTCGAGGCCGCCAAAGAAGAGCCCGCCAGGAACAGCAGAGCTGTAAGGCTTATAGCCAGTTTCTTCATATTTCCTCCAATCTGGATTTTGGGTGAGGCTTAAGGCCCACCCGTTAGAGTGAGTGAGGCCTGGGGCGGATTTATTACAGGTGTTGCCGTGCGGGCTACGGCTTTTGCGCAAGCCGCTCAAGGATGCGGGTCTTGGCGCCTTCGATCTCGGCGGCGGGAACCGGTCCGGCAGCTTCCCGGAGGGCGGCGGCGAGGGCGCGAAGTTGACGCGCGTATCTCCTGCAATTCCTGCACGCCGCAAGATGCAGCCGGATGCCGAGCCTCTTCAGAAGCCCGGCGGTCAAGTACTCCTCGCTGGAAATCAATCGGACAATTTCGGAGCAGCGGTACACGGATCATCCCCTCTTCAACCCCATCCTCTCAAGGCACTCACGAAGGTAATTGCGAGCCCGGAAAAGGAGCACACCCAAGTTGGTGGGCGTTATCTGCATTTTATTACAAATCTCCGTTGTGTCCATTTCCGAAACGGCCCGGAGGTGAAACGCAATGCGCTGGGATCGGGGAACCGTTTCCAGGCACCTCTCAACCATCTGCCGGGCGATTATTTCCATTTCGATGTCAAGCGGGGGTTGCCGCCATTTGCCTTGAAGGTCAAACTTTGATTCCATGACCTCGTCAATAGGATCGTTCTCCTCCGCCCGCTGCTTCTCCCGCAGGTATTCGGCGACCTTATTGTAAAAGATGCCGAAGAGAAACGTGCGAATGTGCGAGCGGCCCTCGAACCGGCCAATTCCCTCGATCAAGGCGGCGAAGACAGACTGGGCAAGGTCCTGGCTTTCTTCGATGGTGAAACCCATGCCCCGCGCCGCCCGCAACAGTTGGGGCAGATACGCGTCTGCGAGCTCGGCCCAGGCCACGCGGTCACGCTCTTTTAAGCGCCGGAGGAATCCCGCATCGGAGAAATTTGCCTCGCCCATCTGTAAGAAACCCCCTCACCCACCGCTCCGCGGTGCCCCCTCTCCCCGCTTGCGGGGAGAGGGAAAGTCTTTACGGGAGGCGCGACCCTTGGGATTTTCCCTCGTCCGGCAAGCGGCGAGAGGGCTGTGCTGAGGGGGACGAACCGCCAGGGCATGGCTCAAGCCATGCCCTGACGGTCCTCCATGGGAAGCTCATGAACCATGCGTGCTAAGCGCCTTCAGAAAGCGGTAATAGAAGTCCACGCCGCGGTAAAAGGATTCGACTCGCACCCGTTCATCTCTGCCGTGGGCGCGCACATCGTCTACATCGATGGCAATGCCGGAAATGCCATAGGTCGGCAGACCGGCGGCGTTCGTATAGACTCCGTCTGAAGCCCCGGTGGACATGGTGGGCACCACCGGCGCTCCGGGCCACATTTCGGCCGCGACCCGCTCCAGTGGTTGCATCACTTCAGGGCTTAGTTCGACGGGTGGCAGCGCCTTCGAGTCCGGCGCATGGTCCAGCAACCGGCCGTTGGTAGTCATATAGCGCACGGAAATCTTGGGATCGCCAAGAACCCGGACCAGGGTTTGCCGCACCTCTTCGCGCGAGTGACCAGGCAGGATGCGGCAATTCACAATAGCGCGCGCCATCTGCGGCAATGCATTGTTGGCATCTCCCGCGTCCAGCCGCGTGGCCACGCAAGTGGTGCGCATGGTGGCGTTCTGCAAAGGGTCATTGGACAGGCGGGCGATGGCAGCGCGATCGGGTGGCGTCGCAATGATGGCCTTCATGTCAGCCGATTCCTGCCCGCTCACCACCGTTGCCATGCTCTTGAAATAGGCACGCGTCACCGGATTCAGTTCGAAGGGAAATTGGGTGCCCTGCAAACGGGCCAGACCGTCCGCCAAGTGGTAAATGGCATTGTCCGGCACGGGCAGGGAACTGTGACCTCCCGGATTGGTCACGGTGAGTTGGAAATCCGCATAGAGCTTTTCGCTTCCATCCATCGAAACGATCAGCGGTTTGCCGTTCTCGGTGTCCACCCCTCCGCCGTCAGAGTTGAGGACGAACTCGGCGTTGATCAGGTCACGGTGGTGCTTCAGCAGCCAATCGACGCCGTTCGATTTGCCACCTTCTTCGTCGGCGGTAAGGGCCAGAATAATGTCGCGGTCTGGTTTGTATCCCTCGCGCTTCAGCCGCATCAGGTCCGTCACCAGAATGGCGTCATCGCTCTTCATGTCCTGCGTGCCGCGACCGTAATAGTAGCCGTCCTTCTCAATAAACTTGAAGGGATCGGTGGTCCAATCTTCGCGGCGCGCCTCAACCACGTCGAGGTGGCCGATCAGCAGAATCGGCTGGCGCGCGCCCGTGCCGTGCAGCCGCACCACCATGTTTTCCTTGCGGGCGTTGGGGCCGAGCAACACCACGTCACTCGCCGGAAAGCCGGCATCGCGCAGGCGCTTCGCCATGGCTTGGGCGGCAACGGTGACGCTGCCCACCGAATCGGTGGTGTTGATCTCAATCAGTTGCTTGAAAATGTCGTGCGAAAGCTGGCGCGTTGCGTCATCAATCTGCGCCGGCAAAATGGGCGCCAAGAGGAATATTGATAACATCAAGAATGCCGCACCATAGCTGAATTTCCGCATAAGAATGGCTCCCCCGTCTATGTGTCCGCATTAGGATTTGGCTTAAGATACATGAGGACATGAGCCGTGCAACAACAAAGTAGCAGAAAAATTCCTGCCAAGCTTGGTTTTTCACGCGAAGCTCTACCGGGCCTTCGTCCCGGGTCCAGGACGCGAACGCTGATTTTTTGGCTTTGAATGGCCTTGCCCGCCGAGCAAACTCAAAAACTGCGGGGGCAAAGCCACCAATCCATCATGACCCCTTTACTTTCTGTGGCTTGCGTGGATTTACCCTAAATACTAATTATCTATTGTGTATTCAATGGCTTACGGAGATACCATGCATTTGTTCCTGGAGCGCTATTTTGGTCATCTTTTTCAATGTGGATTCAGCAGCCACCCCTCACCCGCCGCTTCGCGGCACCCTCTCCCCGCCTGCGGGGAGAGGGCTGAATAACCAACCAGCGAATCAAGAGGAAACAGCAGGACTACCCTTCTGACGCCAGGGTGGCGGCCCGCTTCTTGTGTTTAGGAGGCTTGTCCTTGTGGGCCTCGAGAGGCCGCGAGGGTTTGGGCGAACCGATGAGAGCCCGTGCTTTTTGTTTGACGAGCTTGGAGGCGCGAAGCGGTTTGGGCTTTGGAAGTTTGCGCATATTGGAAGATTGACCGATACCGGGTATTTCAATCCACCGGGTAATTCTGTAAGAAGCATCACGCAAAGGCGCGAAGCCACAAAAAGAGGGCAGAGAACAACTGGCTGAGACTCAGGATTCCAGGTTTTCAACGCGGCCAATCTCCACCCGGAACCGGTTGCCCCCACCGGGGGCTAAGCTTTGGAAGTTCAACCGGGCTTGAATTCAGGAATCTTCTCATCGGCTCTGAAGAGCGGCACGGCCGCTATGGAAAAGTGCTTGGAAAAATATTTTTGGATGCCGAGCAAATCCTGTTTTGCAAATCCGTCTCCCGAAATCTCCACTTGGCCGTCCGGCGTAACCAGGAAAAGCGACGGGACAAATTGCACCTGGTACTGGGCCGAGACCTTATAAGGCTTTTCGTCAAGGAGCAGCGGAAAAGTTACTCCAAAAGTCTGGGAAAATTTGCGGGTGTCCGGCGCCGTGTCCTGCGAGACACCCCAGATTTGAATGCCTTGATCCCTGAAGTGCTGATGAATCCGCTCCAGAAACGGAAAGGCGAACTGGCAGGTTGGGCAATCGACTTTGAAGAAGGCAAGCAACACCGGGCCTTTGGCCAAGCCATCCTGCAACGATTGTTTGTTTCCATCCAAAGTTGATAGGTCGAACGGGATTGCGGTTTGCTTTGCTGTGGGTGCTGCCATTCGATACCTCGGTCATGAAAGGGGAGCCGGGAATTTGCGGTGGGGCGTCCCTGGTGATCGCCAGCGGGCGGGCACCAGGCCCGACCCGACATCCCGAAGGCTGGATTCAGATGTGGGGCACCTTCCGAACGGAACTGCCCAGCTAAATTCTACCAAATATCGGGCCTTTTGAGGGCTGAAGAGTGGAGGCGCCTTCAGCGTTTTAGTTCGCGCAGCATCTCCTGCGCGCCAATCAGCACCGGATCCCAGACGGGGGCAAAGGGCGGAGCGTAACTGAGATCAAGTTGAGCGATTTGTTCGACGGTCATGCGGGCTTGGAGCGCCGTGGCAAACACATCGATGCGCTTGGCGACGCCTTCGGGCCCGGCCAATTGCGCGCCCAGCAGACGGCCACTGGCAGGGTCCGCCACCAGCATCACGGTCAAATCTTTGCCACCGAGATAACGGGCGCGGTTGGCAGCGCGGACGATGGCCTGGCGCGGGCGGAATCCGGCAGCCCGGGCTTCCGCAAGGCTCAAGCCCGTGCGGGCGACTTCCAGGGAAAAGACCTTGAGAGCCGCCGTGCCCACGATTCCGTGGAAACGGGCGCGGATGCCTCCCGCGTTGTGGCCGGCCACGCGGCCCTGTTTGTTGGCCGTGGTGCCCAGCGGAACGTATGTGGGACGCTCGCTCACCCGATGGAAGGACTCCGCACAATCTCCGGCGGCCAACACCGCGGCGGCGCTGGTTTCCATATATTCGTTCACGGCGATGGCGCCGGTGGGACCCAGTTGAATGCCCGCTTCCACCGCCAGGCGCGTGCGGGGACGGACTCCGGTCGCCAGCACCACGAGGTCGGTCTCCGTTCCGCAGCCTTCTCCGCCCTCCCAGACCACGCGCCGCACTTGCCCGCCACCTCCAGCAAGGAGAGCTGTTACCGTAGCTCCTCGGAGAGCCTTCACACCCCGCGCCGAAAGCTCCTGATCGACGATGGCGGAAATCTCCTCATCGACGGACTCAAAAAGCGTGGCGGAATGCTCCACCAGCGTCACTTCAATGCCCTGCGTAACCAGTGCTTCCGCCATCTCCAGGCCGATATACCCGCCGCCGATGATGACCGCCTTGCGCGGGCGCTTTGCTTCGAGAAAGCGATGGAGGGCCTGCGCCGATTGCAAGTCGTTCACATGGAAAACGCCGGGAAGGTCGATTCCCGCGATCAGGGGACGGGCCGGTTCTGCGCCGGTGGCCAGCACCAGGTGGTCATAGTGAACTTCGAGCAAGCCGCCACCGGGAACGGCAACGGTCACGCGGCGGCGGCTGGTGGAAAGCTCACGGACGTCATGATGAGTCAGCACCTGAATATTCCGCCGCTCCCGGAAGAACTCGGAGGAGTAAACCCGCAAATCATCCGCCCGACGCACCTCACCGGAGATGAAATAGGGAAGCCCGCACGCGGAATAGGAAATGTCCGGCCCTTTTTCGTAAACGATGATTTCAAGCTGGGGATTGACCCGGCGAGCCTGGCTGGCCGCACTCAGGCCTGCCGCTACTCCTCCTACCACAATGAGCCGTTCGGAGACCATTCAGACTCCACCTATAAGAAATCCGCCACAGGCATTGTAACGGAAACGAAAGCGTGAAGCATCAACTCCGGCAATCGGTAGTGAATCAATTTGTTCCTTCATCGTCATTCCCGCGAAAGCGGGAATGCCACTCCGAATATCGCAGTGGCATTCCGAACTCGTGCAGATAAAGGGGTTGTCCGGAGCATGGATCCCCGCCTTCGCGGGGATGACGGTGGCGAACAATGTCACAAAACTTCAAACTGCGTCACTGCCGGCAATCGGAGAGACTGAACATGGAAGCGATCAAGAATTGCCAAAGGACTACCGAAGAGTCTTGTAGGGGGTGTCTCACACTGCTTGAGAGCGTCGCGCGCTGGGATCAAACAGTCCAGGCGGCGCACCAAACCAGCTTGACTTCTCTCCGAGCGGGTGCTATTTATTTAGTAGTACATAGTTTATCTATAAAGAGGAAACTTCCGTGTCGCGAATCATCTTAGTGGCGGATGACAATATGACCATCCAGCGGATGGCTACAGAGATGCTATCCGAGCAGGGTCTGGAGGTGGTCACGGTGGCCAACGGCGTGGCCGCCATCAAGAAGCTCGCGACCCTGAAGCCGGTTATGGTGCTGGCCGATGTGGACATGCCGGGGCGGGACGGCTACGAAGTCTGCGACTTCGTGAAGAAATCCTCCGACCTGTGCGGCGTTCCGGTGATTCTGGCCTTCAGTGACGCCGACCCCTTCGACCAGGAGCGGGTCAAAGCTGTCAGGGCGGACGGAGTGGTAAAAAAGCCGTTTAACAAGATCGATCTCTTGGCGCGAGTCGAGGAATTTATTCCAAAGGTGGTGCAGGAGCGTCCGGCACCCTCGGAATCCAGCCCTAGGGCCGGAGCGGCGCCAAAGGCGGCGCAGGAAGCGCCATCTCCGCTAGAGTTCTCATTCACCGAAAAACCGGCGCAGCCCGCCAGCTTTCAAGGAATCCCGGAAGGCGCCGGTCTGTTCGAGCCGGAATTCGCCGTCGCAGCTTCTCCCGGAGCGAGTCCAGCGGCTCCCTACGAAGCGGTTCCGGCTTTCACCTCAGAGCCTTCCGCCCATGAGTTCATCGAATCTCACCACACCGAAAGTGTGGCGGAGACCGAATTTGCCAGAGCACGGGAATCGAGCCCTCTGACCGCCGGAGACAGCTTGGAACCCGGCGCGCCGGAGTTTTCATTTGTCCCGCCATCGCAGGCTGACGGAGAGGGCCTGCCAAGCCTTGCCGGAGTTGCGATCGGCCAAATCGAGGTTCCGGCCAGGCACGCCATGCCGGAAGCAGCCGTTCCCACGCGTAGAGGCGAAGATCGCCCTCCAGCTTCCATGCCAAATGCTTCGCCAGAAATCGTCGGCACGTTTGGGGAACTGGAAATGGCCGGACCCATCGTGGCCTTCTCCGCCCAGGAAGCAGCCCCGGAGGCCAGCCCCACCGTGATGCAAGTCCCTCCGCAGACATTCGAAGGGGCGGATTCAGAGCCGGACACTAATTTCGCGGAAATCCGGGCAGAGGATCACACTGGCTCAGCCGCACTGCACCTGCCCGTGGATAATACGGCGTCAAAACTGGGCGATTGGAAGCTGCATGAAGCGGGGCAAATGGAACAGGATCATGCCGAAATGCAGGAGCCGGTTCTGGCAGTCCTGCCCGATGTGACTGCGGAGCTTCATTTCCCGGCCCCGATTGAGGAGTCTGAGCTGAAAAGTGCGACTCCGCTGGAGCCTGAAAATCAACCCAAAGGATTCGTTGTGCCCAAGATGCAGGAAACCGGGTCGCCAGCGGCCACCCATGCCGAAGAGTTGGCTGCGCCGCCGCAACCGATGGCCGGCGTTTCAGCAGATTCCGGACTGGAAACAGAAACACTCTTCTGGCCAGTAAAAGAGGGGGTTGCCTGGAAAGAATCTCCGGCGGCTGTGCCCAGCGAATCTTTCTCTGCATTGTGGCCGGAAGTTTCTGGCGTGGAGATTGAGGAAAACAAATCAGCCAAAGACCCATCCGGGATCGCGCAAACCGGGTTCGCTTCCATCGCTGCGCCGGAGCCGCTGGCCCTCAATGCGAAAGACGAGGAACCCTTTGAGATGCCGGCGAGCGTCATGGGAATGGAGGCTAATGAGCGTACCGGCGCAGAGAAAGCAGTGGAGAGTTCCACGGCTTCTGCACCCGGTGCTGCAATCAGCCCCGTGAAGGAAGAAGAAGTGGAAAGTTCCACCGCCGCCACCCTGGACGATTTTTCCAGCGCAGAGCCGGAAACACCGGTCAGCAAATCGCAAGACCACCCATCCTGGGAAATCCCGTCGGAGGCCGCCCTGAATCAGGCATTCCTGGAAGCGGCCCTTTCCAGTATCGGCCTTGTCCATATCACGGCTCCGGCTGACGCCCCGGGCCAATCTTCTGAGCCGTCCGCAGCCCCGGAGGAGGTTGCGGGTTTATTGGAAGATCATTCCAGCCCCTCAGTAGGCGGTCCGCAAGAAGCAGAACCACCGATGGCCTCAGATTCTTCTGCGGCCCAGCCCTTTGACCGTAAGTTGGTCGAATCAATTGTCCAAAGGGTTGTGGTTCGTATGTCGCCACTGGCCCTCTCCCCCGAAATGATTCAACAGGTTACCAGGAAACTAACCGAGGAATGCCTCGACGACCTTTTTCCGGGCCAGTCTTAATCCGGATTATTCACGATGTTCTACTCGAGGACCGTCAGGGCACGGTTTTAACCGTGCCGTTTCAGTGCCGGAACTTTTTTCTTTTGCCTCGCATCCCGCCCATCACGATCCCTCCGCGCGCTCGACCCAAAAGTGCCGGTTTCGCTCCAAGTTCCACTACCCAGGGCAGCTAAACCACCTGTGTTATCATCAACCGGGGGGATAATCGCCAGTAAATGGTAGTGGCACTTCCTGGCTTGCTGTAGCGGCGGTCTCTGCCCAGTAGATCAGCAAAGAGCAAATGCAGGGCTCGCTTGCTGCGCTACGGTACCAGCTCTTGGGGCGAGGCTCGTGCCCGCCCGTGGGCGGCCACCAGGGTCGCCCTTACAACGAGTCACACGAAGTGAACAGCTTGGCGGTTAGAATGCCAATTTCAAAACCCAGTGCGGTGAATGATGAACCCAGGTGACACCAGCAAGGAGCTGATGCGGATGGAAGTGGAAATTCCCAAGGTCTATTCGCCCGAATCCATCGAGCCACGATGGGCGCGTTACTGGATTGATCAGAAGCTGTACCGGCCCGGTGATGACGCCACCCGCCCGCGCTTCTGCCTGGTAATTCCGCCGCCCAACATCACCGGCTCGCTTCACATGGGGCACATGCTGGAGCATACGGAAATTGACATTCTGATGCGCTGGCATCGTATGCGCGGCGAGGACGTGCTCTGGCTGCCGGGGACCGACCACGCTTCCATCGCCACCCAGATGATCGTGGAGCGAGAGCTGGGCCGTGAGGCGTTTCCTGATCTCGAACCGGGGCCTGACGCGCAGAGAACCTGGCAGCGTGAAGGTCAAAGAATCCGGTTGGAGATGGACCGCGAAAAATTCCTGGAGCGATGCTGGAAATGGAAGGAAGAAAGCGGCGGCACGATCCGCAGGCAAATGGAACGTCTGGGAGCGTCAGTCGATTGGACCCGCGAACGCTTCACGCTGGACCCGGCATACGCCCACGCGGTGCTGGAGGTTTTTGTCCGGCTTTTTCAGGAAGGTCTCATTTATCGCGGCTTGTACATTGTCAACTGGTGTCCGCGCTGCGGGACGGCGGTCTCCGACCTTGAGGTGGTTCACGAAGAGCGCCAGGGCAAGCTCTGGTTCATCCGCTATCTTTTTGAAGATGGCTCCGGGCACATCACCGTCGCCACCACCCGACCGGAAACCATGCTGGGTGATACGGCCATCGCCGTCAATCCGAAGGATGGGCGCTATCAAGCTCTGATCGGCAGGCAAGTTCTGCTCCCGCTCCAGCACCGGCTGATCCCTATCATTGCCGATGAATTCGTCGATCCAGCATTCGGAACCGGCGCTGTTAAGGTGACTCCCGCTCACGATCCGAACGATTTTGCCATCGCCCAACGCCACAACCTACCGACCGTCACCGTGATCGGGACCGATGCGCGGATGACGGTCAACGCAGGCGCTGCTTATCAAGGGCTCGACCGCTACGAGGCCCGCGAGGCCGTCCTCAGTGATCTCAGCAAGCAGGAATTGCTCGAAAGGACTCAGGATTACGCGCTGAATGTGGGCGCTTGCCAACGCTGCAAAACGGTGGTTGAGCCGTTGCTCTCCATGCAGTGGTTTATGAAGATGCAGCCGCTGGCGGAGGTGGCAGTTCAAGCGGTGGAGGACGTGCGGATCAAGATTCTTCCGGAAAGCGGCCGCAAGAAATATCTGAATTGGATGAGCAACATCCACGATTGGTGCATTTCCCGCCAACTTTGGTGGGGGCATCGTATCCCGGCGTGGTATTGCGACGCTTGTAACGAAGTGATCGTGGCCATCGATGCTCCGACGGCGTGCCCCAAGTGCCAAGGTGAGAAGCTCCGGCCCGATCCGGACGTGCTCGACACCTGGTTCAGCTCGGCGCTCTGGCCGTTCGCCACGCTGGGCTGGCCGGAGGAGACGCCCGATTTGCGCCGCTTCTATCCCAACGACCTGATGATTATGGGCGAGGACATTTTGTTCTTCTGGGGCGCGCGCATGGTCATGCTGGGCCTGAAGTTCATGAACGATGTTCCTTTCCGCGAGCTGTATATCCATGCGCTGGTCCGTGACGCCGAACGGCAGAAGATGTCAAAAACGAAAGGCAACGTCCTGGACCCGCTTGAAGTCACCGAAAAATACGGCACGGACGCGGTGCGCTTTGCTTTGGCCATCAGCGCCGCGCCGGGCACGGACATCGCCTTCAGCCAGGACAAGGTTGAATCCTACCGGGCCTTTGCCAACAAAATCTGGAATGCCGGGCGTTTTATCCTGATGAATCTGGCGAAGCTGCCCGAGGCGGCGCGTGATGAAATCGGTGTGGCTTTGGAACCCTTGCCCGGCCTGGGCTTTGAAATGAGAATCGCAGCACCCGAGCTGCTTTCAACCGATGATTCCGGCGCCAACCGGCAGCGGCCCAGCCAACTCGCAGACCGTTGGATTTTCTCGCGCCTCACGAGCGTAACCCGGGAAATAGAGGAGTCGTTCGCGGCCTATCGCTTCCATGAGGCAGCCCACACCATTTACCACTTTTTCTGGCACGAGTTCTGCGATTGGTACCTGGAGTGGGTGAAGCCGGAAATCACTGCTGCAAGCCAGGACAAGGCCAGCGCGGCCTGGATCAATCTGACGCGGGCCTTTGAAGCCGCTTTGCACTTGTTGCATCCGTTCATGCCTTTCATCACGGAAGAGTTATGGCACCAACTGCCTCACTCCGGCGCGCAGGCTTCCATTTCACTCACCGCTTTCGAGCTGGTCACAGGGCGCATGGCCGATCCTGTCTCCGAAAAGCAGTTTCAGGTGATCCAGGAGCTGGTGGTTGCCATGCGCAATGCCAAAGCGGAATTGGGCATGCAGGCGAAGAGGCCCAGCGCCCAGGTGTCGAGCGAAGATTTGCGGATGATTGAGCTCTTCCGCGAACAGCAGGAGACCATTCTGCGGCTCGCCGGAATCGAGGCTCTGAACTTCACACGGGGCCGCTTGGCTGCCAACTTGGATGGCTCTCGTGGGACCAGCTTCGGAGACATTCAGCTTTTCCTGGATGAGCCGGTGGACGCTGGGGCGGAGCGAGCGCGGATCGAGAAAGAAAAGACGAAAATTGAGCAGTCCCTGCAACAGATCAAGAAACAACTTGATAATCCGTCATTTATCAGCCGTGCTCCGAAAGAAGTGGTGCGCGGGGCAGAACTCCGCCATCGGGAGCTTGGCGCCCACTATAAGAAAGTGGTTGAGTCCCTAGCCCGGCTGGGCGACAGCTCGTAGGGGCGGGCCTGGTGCCCGCCCACGGGCGATCACCAGGGTTGCCCCTACGGATACTGGGTCAATATCCATGCAGCAGCAGCCCACCGATCGCAGAATTGACAAGCTGCTCCATCTGCTCGTGCAAAACGCGACTCTGATTGTTCCTGGACCCAAGATCGCGGACGAAATCGGCGTCACGCGGGGTAAGGTATGGATGTGGATCGAGAAGCTGAGGGAACTTGGCATGGAAATTAAGGGGCATCATGCCAATGGTTACCAGCTCGAAAGCCTTCCGGACTTGTTGACTCCCAGCATGGTGCGGGCGGAGTTGGGTGACCAGGAAATTGGTGCAAAGATCTTCCATTTTTTCAAGACCGATTCCACGAATACGGTGGCTGCGCGGCTCGCCTCAGAGCGGGCGCCGCACGGCGCGGTGGTGCTGGCGGAAGAACAAACGGGTGGCCGGGGACGGTTCGGACGAACCTGGTATTCCGAGAAGTCGAGCGGGATTTACGCTTCCATCATTCTCCGTCCGCCTCTTTCTCCCGCCGCCACTCCAGGCATCACATTGATGGCAGGGCTTGCCGCTCAGCAGGCCGTCTTGAACGCCACAGGACTCTGCCCGGACATTCGCTGGCCCAATGACCTGCTGCTGAACGGCCGCAAAATTTGTGGCATCCTCACGGAGATGAGCGCCGAAGTGGACCGCCTGCACTCGGTCGTCGTCGGCATCGGCATCAACGTGAATCATCGCCGCATGCCACCCGAGCTCGCTGAAATCGCCACTTCGCTGCGTATTGAAGGTCACAAGACCTATTCGCGCCTTCATCTTCTGGTTGCTCTTTTAGGAGAGGTGCAGAAGTTCTACCATCTTCTACTGGAAGAGGGCACGGCGGCCATCGCCGCCAGGTGGGCGGCCTGTTCCAGCTTCGCCCAAGGCAAGCGGGTGCGGGTGGTGACCGGCAAAGGCGAGTTTCAAGGCGTCACCTGTGGGCTGGAGCCAGGCGGCGCCTTGCGTGTGCGCTTTGACGACGGCCGCGTGGAATCATTGATCTCGGGTGAGGTTTTCGAGTTAAAGGGCAATGACCATGTTGAGTGATAAGTGGCAAGTGGTAAGTGGTGAGTGTCATGCAAGGAACCGGTTGCTTGTCACTTACCACAAACCGCTTATCGCTTAGCACTAATCACTATTCACTTATCACTGCTTTTGAGGTTTTCCCATGCTTCTTGTCATTGACGTCGGCAACAGCAACACGGTCCTGGGCATTTTCCAGGGCGAAACCTTACGCGCCCAATGGCGCCTCACCACCAATCGCGCTCAGACGGCGGACGAATATGGCATCCTCATCAAGAATCTTTTCCTGCTTGACGGCCACCGGCCGGACAGCGTCAAATCCATGATCATTGCCAGTGTCGTCCCCCCTCTGAACGGCATCCTGGCGGAGATGGCGGAAAAGTATTTTGGGTTGAAGCCGCTTTTCCTTGAACCCGGCACACGCACCGGGATGGCCATTCACTATGACAATCCGCTGGAGGTCGGTGCTGACCGCATTGCCAACAGCGTGGCGGCTTTTGAAAAATACGGCGGGCCCTGCATCATCGTGGACTTTGGGACGGCCATCACTTTTGACGTGGTTTCAGGGCTGGGCGAATATCTGGGCGGCGTCATCGCTCCGGGCATCGGCATTTCTTCCGAGGCGCTCTTCCAACGCGCCGCAAGGCTGCCCCGCGTTGAGATCCGTGAGCCGCAAACGGTGATCGGCACCAACACCGTCAGCAGCATGCAAGCCGGTTTATTTTACGGTGCCGTGGGGCTGGTGGATGGCATCCTGGACCGTCTCTGTGCCGTCATGGGGCCGGAAACGCGCGTGGTGGCCACGGGCGGCCAGGCTTCCTGGGTTGCCCCCGCCTCAAAATATAAGCCGCCGGTGGAGGCGTCTCTTACATTGGAAGGTCTGCGCATTATTTTCGCGCGAAATCAGCCACGAAAGTCAAAAGCCAAGTGACAAGCGGCAAGAGCCGAACCGCAATCAAGAATTTTCTCATTTCTGTCACTGGTCACTGGTCACTGCATGTGAGAGTCATCGCATTTGGAAAATTACTTCAACTACTTCACCGAAATCGAGCAATGCTTTCAGCGCTGCCGCGGCTCGGCTACGCTGCTCTCCACGCTTGATTGGGCCTTGATCGAAGCCTGGAAGGAAGCCGGCATTCCGCTTGAAGCGGTGGAGGCCGGCATCCAAAGGTCCTTTGAGAAGTTTACCAAGCGTCCTGCCCGCTTTCAAAAGGTCAACAGCCTCGCCTACTGCGCGCAGGAAGTGTACAAAGCAGCCGAAGTGGCAAAAACCGATGCCATCCAGAGCGGCAGTTTGGCGGGTTCGAAAGCGGAACCGGATCCTTTCCCACCGGATGAGTTGCTCGCCCATCTTCGAAGCCACTTCCAAGCATTGGGCGCGGCACGTGCGAATCAGGAAAAGCAGGGAAAGGCCTCACTGGCTGATGAGATTGAAGAGATCGCCAGGGAGCTGGAGCAAATTGTCGAGAAAAGTTCGTCCGAAAATCTGACGGACCTGGAAGGACTGGAAAGACGGCTCACCGCCTTCGAGGAAAAGCTGGTGGCCTCACTCACGCGTGCTTCCTCAACCGATCTGTTGGTCCAGCTTCAAACCGAAGTGGAAAGAGAACTGACTCCGTTCCGGCGCAGAGTTCCCACGCCGCAATTCGAATCCCTCAGCCGCCAATATTTCAAAAAACAGCTCTTCAAACACTACGGAATTCCACGCCTGAGTTTGTTCTATCTATGACGGGGCAACTCAAACCTGATTGCAAATGGCAGGTTACAAATTAGGGCGAAGTCCATTGTAGCGGCGCTGTCCCCAGCGCCGAAGCCGCCGGGAAGCGGGAGAGTTCGGGCCGCTGCTTCGACCGGACGTTGCGAACGGTAGGGGTACGGCTTGCCGTACCCTCAGCATTCCCGAACAGCCAATTAGGGTAGGGCAAGCCCTACCCCTACGTCCCCTCCGGTTGAGAAGTCCTGGAGACGCAATCCGGCCAAGGTTTTGCAGCCCGCCTCCATCACCTCCGATCCCACAAATAAACCTTGGCGGCGAAATTCGGCGTAACGCATCCGCTCCCTGTGGGTCTGGGAGTAACCGATCTCCCGGCTCACTGCCTGCTGGGCACTCATGACGCACACCCGTCAACCGGCTTTAAGTGGTTTGGATGGCCGGCTTCGTGTTATTTTCGAGAGGCAACGCGAAAGGCTACGGCGGAGGCATTCACATATATCCAGAAATCCTCACAAGGAGCTCGATTGCGAACCGTCACCCTCTGCATGCTGATGATCTGGTCCCTGCTTACAGCAGGTTCCGCGCCTGCATCGTCCCCAGCCGTTAACCCTCGCGGCGACCAGGCGGCGGCGCGGCGGGGACCGTCTCAAGGTACGAAACTCATCGCGCTGACTTTTGACGATGGTCCGAAACCTTACGTGCTGATGGGAACGCGGTCGGGAAAGGGCATCCCTTCCGCGAGTCTGCTCGACCTGCTCGACCGGCAGAATGTGAAAGCGACGTTCTTCGTGATGGGCTGGCGGCTTTCCAAGAACGCCGACCCGTTATGCCGCAAAGTGGACGGCGGCGTTTGCCGGGAAGCTGCGGAGGAGGAACACCAGCGAGGCCACGAGATTGAAAATCACACCTATGGCCACGGCGATTTCCGGCTGATGGAAAAGCGATACGGCGACGTTTGGATATTGCATGATATCGATCGCGCCTCGCAAATGATCCAGGGTATTACCGGCGTGAAGCCGGTATTCCTGCGCCCTCCGGACTGGGACATCTGGCCGGCTCTCCAGGAAAAGATTGAGGCGGAGGGCTACCGTGTCATGACGAAAGACCATTCCGTAGCACCGGATCTGCGAGATGTGGATTCCGAAGACTACTTCTGCGTGGGCCATGATCTCTCGAAATGTCCCAAGCCATCGGATTATGACTACGTTTTGCGCACCCTCGCCCAGCGCGAGCGCCAGGGGGTTTACGATCATATCCTGGTGTTCCACGAACTGCCGCAGTCCGTACAGTTGCTCACCCGGCTGATACCAGAGCTTAAGAGCAGAGGTTATCGCTTTGTCACGCTTCGCGCTTACATGGCAGTGGTGAAGCAGCAGCATTGAAGCGCGATGGTCTTTGGAAACAGCTCTCCATTGGTTGGCTTTGACCGCTTTACAAGGCCCTTCTCAAGAGTGTGTTATACTGAAAGTGCGCTTAGTACCTCGGTTGTGCGGTGCGGTTGCTCCAGGTTTAGTTTATGATCTGAGACCTCTCACCTTCGGTTCCCTCCGGATGGCTTCAGCGTAATTCAAACCAAAGCTGGCTTTGCAAGTTGCTGTGCTCGCCCGGAAGCCCGTGTGCGCGCCGCGTTCGCTTCCGCCAGAGAGAAGGCAATATCGATGCAGGATTTTTCTGAGTTTCCCATAACCACTTACACCAAGGAGCGCCTGGCGCTGGCGCATTTTTCGACGCCCACTCCGGTTCAAGCGGCGGCCATTCCGCAGGCGCTTGAAGGCAAGGATATCCTCGCCACCGCCCAGACCGGCACCGGCAAGACGCTGGCATTCCTGATCCCCATTATCGAGCAACTCCTCCGGCAAAAGCCGGCTGGGATCGAGGCACTCGTCCTGGTTCCGACCCGTGAGCTCGCCATGCAGGTGGTGGATCAATATAACGCTTTAAGAGGCAAGCAACTTCCACCCGCTGCTCTGGTGGTGGGCGGGTTATCCGAAGGACAACAACTGAGCGCCATTCGCAGGGGTGCCCGCCTGGTGGTCGCCACGCCGGGCCGCTTGGAAGATTATCTGGCGCGCAAGCTCTTTAACTTCCACGCGCTGCGGGTTCTTGTCCTGGACGAAGCGGATCGCATGTTAGACATGGGATTTCTTCCCGCCATTCGCAGGATTGCGTCCATTCTGCCCAAAGAGCGCCAGACGATGTGCTTTTCCGCCACGCTCGAAGCCTCGGTGGCGCACCTGATCAATGATTATCTGAAGAATCCGGTGCGCCTGGCGTTTGGGTCAATTCTGAAGCCCTCGGAGAACGTGCGAGTCCAGGCGTTTGAGGTTGCTGCCGGCCGCAAAGACGAAGTGCTCCACCGGTTGCTTTCCCAGGAGACCGGCCGCTGCCTGGTCTTCGCGCGCACCAAGCGCGGAACCGAGCGGCTTGCCAAGACCCTGGACCGCGAAGGGTTCGCCGTGGCCATGATTCATGGTGACCGCTCGCAATCCCAGCGCACGGCAGCCCTGGCCGGATTTCAGCAGGGCCGCTACCGCGTGCTGGTGGCGACCGATTTGGCTTCCCGTGGCATTCACGTCCAGGATATTGCCCACGTCATTAACTACGATCTGCCCGACGTCGCGGAGAACTTCATCCACCGGGTGGGGCGCACCGGCCGTGCCGGCGAACACGGACTGGCTTCAACGCTCTTCGAAACAGAACAGCGGGCAGACTTGCGCCAACTGGAACGGACGCTCGGCATCCGCATGGAGAGGATCGAGATGGCTGAAGACCGGTCTGTGATAAAGGTCCCAAGGCAAGCAGGCCCACGCCGCATGGAGGCACCCGCCAGATCCGGACCAACAAGGCTTCCGCTCGAGGTCTTACAGGCGCAGAGCCGTCCGTGGAAAAGATCGCAAAGTAAAGTAGCGAGTTGAAAGCCAGGGATTGATGAAAGGCGGCGGATGACTCCACCCGCCGCCCGGCATGGCAGGTTAAATATCGTAGTAAAGGGCGAACTCGTAGGGATGCGGGCGCATGCCGACGGCCTGCACCTCATTCTTCATCTTGTAATCAATCCAAGTCTCAATCAGCTCCTCGCTGAACACGTCACCCTTCAGCAGGAAGTCATGATCCTTCTCCATCGCCCGAAGCGATTCTTCCAGCGTTCCGGGAAGGGACGGCACCTTCTTCAAATCCTCGGGGCCGAGATCGTAAATATCCTTGTCGAGCGGCTCGCCGGGATCGATCTTGTTCTCAATGCCGTCCAGTCCCGCCATGAGCATGGCTGCAAACGCCAGATAGGGGTTGCAGGAGGGATCGGGCGGACGGAACTCAACACGCTTCGATTTGGGGCTGGCCGAATACATGGGGATGCGGACCGCCGCGCTGCGGTTGCGCCGTGAATAGGCCAGGTTCACCGGCGCTTCGAATCCGGGCACCAGCCGCTTGTAGGAATTGGTGGTGGGAGCGGCGAGCGCCACCAAGGAGGGAGCATGCTTCAACAGGCCGCCGATATACCAGAGCGCCATCTGGCTGAGGCCGGCATACTTATCCCCGGCGAAGAGCGGTTTTCCATCCTTCCAGATGCTCTGGTGGGTGTGCATGCCGGAGCCGTTATCCTGAAACAGCGGCTTGGGCATGAAGGTGACGGTCTTGCCGTATTGGTACCCGACATTGCGCACCATGTACTTGTAGATCATCATGCCGTCGGCGGACTTTAACAGGGAATTGAATCGCTGATCGATTTCCGACTGCCCCCCGGTGGCCACTTCGTGATGGTGGCACTCAATAGTGAGGCCGGCTTTCTCCATGGCCAGCACCATTTCGCTTCGCAAGTTCTGGTAGTGATCGGTGGGCGGAACCGGGAAGTAGCCTTCCTTGTAACGCGGCCTGTAACCCAGGTTATCCTTCTCACGGCCTGAATTCCACCGGCCTTCCTCGGCGTCGATGAAGTAGTAGCCGTGCTGCTGCGCCTGGTCGAAGCGGATGTTATCGAAGATAAAGAATTCCGCCTCCGCGCCGAAATAAGCGGTGTCGCCAACGCCACTGTAGGCCAGATAATTCTCCGCCTTCTTGGCGATGTTGCGGGGATCCTTCAGGTAATGCTCCTTGGTGATGGGATCAATGATGTCGCCGATCATCACCAGCGTGGGCGTATCCGTAAAGGCATCCAACATGGTCCAGCTTGGATCAGGGACCAGCAGCATATCGCTCTCGTGGATGGCCGCCCAGCCACGGATGCTCGATCCGTCCATGCCGAACCCGTCTTCAAACGAGCCCTCGTCCACTTGATCGATCGGATAGGTGACGTGATGCCAAATCCCAGGCAGATCGGTGAAGCGAACGTCCACCATTTTGACGTTGTTCGCGGCGGCGAACTCAAGGACCTTCTTCGCGTTCATGAAACCTCCATAAATTTATTTTCTGGTTAAAATAACCGCCCGGTGGTTGGCGGATCGCGGCCGGGCTATACACCATAGCGTGAGCGGTGCGGATAGTCAAGGGTGACCGCTCCCCAAAAATGCAAGCCGCACACGGCTGGGGTAGTGGTACATTTTCGCTGCTGTAGCGGCGGTCTCTGACCGCCGACTTTTATTTATCAACAGCTTCCGGCGGTCAGAGACCGCCGCTACAGCAAACTGACCCACTAGCGCGGCTGGGCTTTTCTGCCGGGGGCCCGATGCGATGCTCCTGAATGGACCGCCGGAAAGGTATTGGCGCCGGAAAAATCCAGGATTTAACCTTTGATATCTATTTCACGGAAAAATCGTAAAGAAGCCCGGGCCGGCCATTACCGCGAAATTCATAGAATCCGTATTCGCCAGAATCAAGATCGTCAGCGGAGGTGATTTTGTACAATCCCGAATCCTCTTGCTTGAGATAATAAAGAATTTGATCCTTCAAAGAAATTCCGGACGTGGAATTCCACTCGCCTTTGGCACTGACCTCAAACTCCCGATGGTGATGGCGGATTCTCAGCCGGACCAGGGCCAGGTCGCCCACAACCGTATCCGTGTTTTTCTCGGGCCGGAAATAAAAGACAGGCGACGAGTTGAGAGTGATCTGAGCGTGTTCACCCAGAATCTCGGCGCGGACGCCGTTTGAGGCAAGAGGGGTTTTGACGGAGAGTTTGCGCGAACCGCCTCCTGACTCCAACGTCACGGCCCGGCCCTCGATCCGTTCAACACCGGTCTTGGTGAGGTAATAAAGTCCAGGCTGCGATGGCGGTTGAATGGCTGCCGTGGTGAGCAAAAACCAAGTCACCATGCTCGTCAAGAACACCGAAGGCACCCCAAGCGCCCGGATGGCGCGTAACAAGAAAAAGGTAGCACAGATCGGGGCCACAGAACTGCGGGATTGAAACGGCTTGGCGCACAAACCGGAAGGGCCCTTCAGTAGCCGACGTGCAGCGCCCAGGCCAGAGCCAACCCACCCGCCAAGCAAGTGCTCGCGAAGTTCACCGTGCCGTTGGTCAGAAGGCCACGGCGCTCGAGCGTTGCTCCCAACAGGCTGTCGAAGTAATTCCCACCCAGGGCGGCTAGAAGAACGACCGCGGCGCTTCCCAGGGTTGAAAGCCCAAGCGCCCAGCCGAGCGCCGCGATCAGCGCCGAAGCCAGAATCCCTGTGGCGCTCCCGGCGAATGAAATACCCCCATTTTCGCCGGCCGGGACCGCCGCGAACGTGGTGATCAAATAGGCGCGTGGCGAAAGCCATTGCCCGATTTCACTGGCCACCGTATCACCCGCTGCCTCGGCCAACGCGGCAATCATGGCCAGAAGGAAGGCACGCTCATGGTGGGTGGTGATGACCAGAATCGAAAAGAATGCCGCCGCCAGCACATTGGCCGCCGCTTCCTTCCAGCCTCGCGCCCCCCGCCGCCGCTCTGCAATGCCGCGCGCGGCCTTTGCAGCATATCCCAGCCGCGTGGCGATGGAACCGAGCGCGAAGAAAGCCAGGAGCAGAAGGAAGCTCTTGGCGCCGTAGCCCATGTAGACGGCCACACCCAGGATGAAGCCCGTTCCCGCACCCGATCGGGTTACAAGCCGAAGGGAAATCGCAACCAATGCAAGCAGAGCGTTCACGATCAGCGCCAGGATGGTGCGGCGGCCAAGATAGGGCAGGTTGCTGGCGAGCGCCGAGGCCGCGAACATCGATGCGCAATAGAGGAAAGCGCCCGAGACCAGGGGCACCGTAACGTTGTCATCCAAACGGATAGGGAGGCTTTCCACCACCGCGCCTACCAAGGCCGTCAGGATGGCGAGGCACGCGGCGCGCTCCGGCGGGACCGACGGCCCCACCCAGCGGATGAGCGCGTAAGCGCCAGCGGCTCCAAAGATGGCGAAGGCCGCCGCTCCGGCCCAGGACTTTTGCGGGTTCAGCGGCAACTTCGGCCCGGCAAGCGACTGCCCGGCCACACTGGCCATGCCGTCACCCAGGGCCATGACGGCCCACGCCGCAGCCGCAACGTACATCTGATGGCGGTAAAGCAGGATCAGCGCCAGCACCGATATGGGATAGAGGATGATTCCAGTCCAGGTCCCGGATGCGTAGCCAGCCGCAGGCCTTGGGATTGGACTTCCCGCAGCGCAAGGCGTAATGGGATTCTTGCTGAAATCCGCGTTCATTTGCGGAAGGAGGTACCAGTTAAAGAGCAGAGCAAGAATCGCGGCCCCCGCTGCCTCCGGCCAGGTCAGGAAGGGCAGCAGAAAAGCAAATCCTAGCATGGAGATGTGAACCAGCTTGCGGGTTGTGAAGAGCGGCTTGGTTTGGGTCACGGTGTTGTTGATACGCTCGCTGGCGCACGGTCCATCAGAATGCCTTCCCGCACCCGCTAACCCCAATACTGTTCACTTAACGTGAAAACATCGCGGCCAGACACCGTCTTCCAACCGGCACCCCTCGCCCGCCGCGACGGGAAGCACTGCTTCCCCGCGTCACGCATTATGAAAGGGCGCCCCTTTTAGGGTACGTTTTGTGTTGCGGTACGAAACGAATCCAAGAAAGGAGCACCCATGAATAGTGTCAAGTATATCGGTATGGATGTGCATCAGACGAGTACTTCGATGGTGGTACTCAACGCCCCCGGCCGGGTGTTGACCTCGGCCCTGGTCGAGACTCAGGCGCAAGTCTTGCGTGCCTTCCTGCAAGGGCAGCAAGGCACGCTGCACGTGACCTTTGAGGAGGGCACCTACGCGGCCTGGCTCTACGATCTGCTGGCGCCGCACGCGGCCCGGGTGGTGGTTTGCGATCCGCGCCACAACGCTCTGCTCAAGGCAGGATCGAAGAGCGACCTGACCGATGCCCACAAACTCGCGGAGTTGCTGCGCCTGAACGCCCTGCGACCGGTCTATCACGGTCAGCACAGCCTGGGCACCTTGAAGGAACTCAGCCGTGCTTACCTGGCGCTGGTCCAGGACAGCACGCGGACGATGAACCGGATCAAAGCCCTGTACCGCAGCCGCGGCATTCCTTGCACCGGCAAGGCGGTCTACTCGCCTCGCCAGCGGGCGGGTTGGATCGGCCAGCTCCAGGCAAGCGGCGTGCAGCACCGAGCCACATGGCTCTATCAGGAACTCGATCTGCTGCGCCAGTTGCGGCGCCAAGCCAAGCAGGCGCTGCTGGCCGAAAGCCGCAAGCACTCGGTCAGCCGATGTCTGCGGGCGGTGCCGGGCTTGGGGCCGGTGCGCATCGCGGTGTTGCTGGCCTTGGTCCAGACCCCCTTCCGTTTCCGCAGTAAGCGTCTGTTCTGGGCCTACCTGGGCTTGGGGCTGGTGACGCGCATCAGCGCGGAGTTTTGTATGGTCAACGGCCAACTGAAGCGTTCGGCTAAGTCTCCCACCCTGCGGGGACTGAATCCCAACCATCAGCGCCAGTTGAAGGAGATC
>Ga0307373_10003069_pt1 | contig 29497 bp, 26 predicted proteins | sample OX2MG_FD_202534 | JGI IMG/M metagenome (GOLD analysis project Ga0307373, IMG submission 202534) | Soil microbial communities from Risofladan, Vaasa, Finland - OX-2 | ecosystem: Environmental > Terrestrial > Soil > Coastal area > Acid sulfate soil | place: Finland: Risofladan, Vaasa | collected... | reverse complement strand
CGCGGGGGGGGGCGGACGAGGCGCCGGGACTCGCCGTGGCGCCGGTCGGACGAGGGAAGGTGGGGACGACGTGAGTGCGCGTGGACTGGGGGCGGCGCTGCTCGCCCTCGCGTTGATGCTGGGTGCCGGCACACTGCCGGCCACCGCCGCTGGTACGTCGCCGTCCGCGACGGACGCCGACCGGGCGCGGAGCGCCTACGCAGGCATGCAGAACCACTTCTATCTGCCGCAGGCGGCGCTCTACCGGGGGAACTACCCACCGCAGCCGAACGATCGGACCTACTCCTACCACTGGCCGTTCTCGCAGGCGATGGCCGCGACCCTCGACGTCGCGGCCCTCTCCGGCACGGACCAGAGCGCGGTCTCCGCGCGCCTGACCGGCCTGGCCGCCTACTGGAACGGGGGCGCCGGCCTGCCCGCCTACGACTCCTACGTCGTCGCCGACGGCGGCGGTGACCGGTTCTACGACGACAACGCCTGGAGCGGGCTCGACCTGCTGCGCGTCTACCAGGCGACGGGGAGCGCCGATGCGCTCAACCGCGCCGAGCAGGTCTTCACCTACGCCCGGAGCGGATGGGCGACCACCCAGGTCTGCAGCGGGTCCGCCGGCACCGGCGGCATCTTCTGGCGCCAGCAGCCCGCGAACCCGCCGCTCCTCGATCGCAACACGGTCAGCACCGCGCCGAACGCCGAGCTCGGCCTCGCGCTCTACCTGGCCACGAAGAATACCGACCCGAACGCCGCGACCACCTACCTCAAGCCCTCCAGCCAGATGTACGACTGGGTCAACAGCCACCTGAGGGACCCGGCCGATGGGCTGTACTGGGACCACGTCTACGTGGCAACCGACGGCAGCTGCGCGGTCGAGCAGACGAAATGGAGCTACAACCAGGGCACGATGATCGGCGCTGGGCTCCTCCTATACGAGGCGACCGGCCAACTCGCGTACCTGACTTATGCCGAGCAGACCGCCGCCGCCGCGCTGACCCGTTACGGATTCGATCCGGTCACCAGCAGCTTCGCTGGCACTGGCGCCATCTTCGGCCAGGGCTCGCCCTTCAACGCGATCTTCTTTCGCAATCTGCTACTGCTCGCCCTGGTCGACACCGCCAACGGGAGCTATCGCCGCGCCATGCAGGCCTACGCCGACGCCGTGTGGGACAACACCGCCGTCCGGCAGACCGAACAGACCGGAACGCTCTTCTATTTCCCGGGGGACGGCAATCCGACGTCGGGCCCACCGCTCAGCTACGTCGATCTCACCCGGCAGGCCGCGATGGTCGAGATCTACGCCGGGCTCGCCTACGCCGCCACGACGCTTCCGAGTGCCCCGCGTGCGGACCCCGGTACCACCAGCCCGGACTGGCTCTATTTCCCGCAGACCCAGCACTTCCTGTCGTTTGGCTTCAAGGAGTTCTGGCTCGCCAGCGGCGGCCTGCCGGTCTTCGGCTACCCCCTGACCGAGGAGTTCACTGAACTGAACCCCGACACGGGCGCGACCTACACGGTCCAGTACCTCGAGCGCCAGCGCTTCGAGTACCACCCAGACCTCGCGGGTACGCCCTACGCGGTGGAGCTCGGCCGCCTCGGTGCCGAGGACGCGCGGGCCAGAGGGCTCCTCACGACGGCCGCCTTTCAGCCATTGCCGCCCGGCACGCCGCCCACTCGAGACTGCGAGTTCGTCGCGGTAACCGGTCACCGGCTTTGTGCCGGATTCCGGATCTACTGGCACGACCAGGGATTGGACCTCGGCGATCCCGGCATCAGTACCCGCGAGTCGCTGGCGCTGTTCGGCTACCCGATCAGCGAGGAGTTCGTCGACCCGGCCACCGGCGTGACGACGCAGTACTTCGAGCGCGCCGTCTTCGAGTACCACCCGAACAATCCCGACCCCTACACGGTCGAGCTGCGTCGGCTCGGCGCGGACGTGCTGACGGCGAGGGGGTGGTAGCGGCGTGAACCGTTATGGCCGGCTCTGTCCGACGTCACCGGCTACCGGAGGCGGCGGCCTCACAGGCTGAGCCCCTCGAAGCCGGCGACCGCCCGACGGATCCAGTCCGGGATCGGCTTCGCCCGACCGGTGTCGCGATCGAAGTTGACCGCCACCAGCCGGCCGCGACACAGCGGCGCGCCGCTGCCGGCCAGCACCGCCTGCAGCACGTAGGTGAGGCTCGCGGTTCCCACGCGCTCGGCCCGCACCCCGAGCTCGACGACGTCGTCCAGCCGGGCCGACCCGGCGTAGTCGACCTCGACGTGGGCGAAGACCGCGTCGAACTCGCGCGTGCGTTCGGTCTCGGCCACGAAGATCCCCAGCGAGCGATAGTACTCGTGCAGGGCCGTCTCGAAGAATTCCAGGTAGACGGCGAAGTAGACGATATCCTGCCGGTCCACGTCCCGGTAGCGGACCTGCAGCGGATACCAGAAGCGGAACTCCTGGCGCAGGTCGGTCATTGTCCCCACTCCCGGCCCGAGGTGGACACGGTCACCTCAGGACTCCTCCGGCGGGAGGTCCTCGGCGTCCCCCAACACGGCGTCGAGCACCGGCCGGACGACGTCCCAGCCGTAGCCGCGGCGCTGTAGGAAGCTGGCCAACCGGCGCCGCTGGGTCTCCTCGTCCAGCCCTCGCAGCGCCGTGGCCCGCTTACGCGCCAGCGCCATCGCCGCCGGCACCTCGTCGCCGCCGGCCTCTTCGACGGCCTGCCGGGCCACCTCCGACTGGACGCCCTTCGCGCGGAGCTCCGACTCCAGCAGGCGTCGCCCGCGCGGCTGGTGCTCTTCTCGATTCTCTACCCAGAAGCGCGCGAACGCCGCGTCGTCCAGGTAGCGCCAGCCCTCGAGCTTTCCGAGCGCTGCCGCGATCGCCTCGTCGGAGAACCCGCGTCGGCGCAGCCGGCTGCGTACCTCCTGCCGCGAGCGCGGCCGATAGGCCAGGAACTGGAGTCCTGCCTGGGTCGCTCGCTCAGCCTCTTCGGCGCCGAGGACCTGCTCGACCTCGCGCGTCGACACCTCCCGACCGACCTGCAGCCCGTGCGCGGCGGCGACCTCCTTGCCGACGCCGAAGGCGAACTGCCCGTCGAGGAACACGTTGACCCGCTCCGGATCGTGCGCCTGATCGATGATCTCGGTGATTCGACCGGAACGGATGTTCGCGTCGTCCATGCGTCCAGTATGCCAAACACCGGCCCGCCGGTTGCGTGCGGACCGACGATGGTAGGATTCGTACGGACACGAAAGAGCGGGGTCCCTCGTTGGTCAGGACATCGAGCGTCGGCGCCTACCGCCAGCGCGGCACAATCAAACGGAAGCGCTCGCGGACCTCGCGGAGGACGCTGCTGCGGGTCGCCGTCCTCGTGGTCGTGGTCGTTCTGGTGATCGCCGCCCTGGCCGTCGGGTCCCTGTGGGTGGCAATCGTGACCCAGGCGCGACACGACGAGACCGCGCCGGCCGACGCGATCGTGGTCCTGGGTGCCGCCCAGTGGAACGGCAGTCCGTCCCCGATCTTCAAGGCGCGCCTCGACCACGCCCTCGACCTCTACCACGCCCACGACGCCTTACTGATCGTCCTGACCGGAGGCGTCGGAGACGGCGACCAGTACGCCGAGGCCGACGTCGGATTCAATTACCTCTACGAGCAGGGAGTGCCGGCGGCCGCGCTGCTCTCGGTTCCGCAGGGTCAGACCACGCTGGCGAGCCTCATCCCGACGCGGGCCGCCCTGGCTTCCCGCGGAATCTCGCGCATCCTCGTGGTCAGCGACCCGTTCCACATGTTCCGGGTCAAGCGGATGGCGGAAGACCTTGGCCTGACCCCGTTCGCCTCCCCGACGCAGACCAGCCCGATCCGACCGGGTTCCGCGCTCGAGTACCAGTATATGATCCGCGAACTGGCGGCCTACCTGGCCTACGTCTTCCTCAAGCAGTAGCCCCGGCATCACCAGCGAGCCGGCCACATCGCAGGATACGGCACCGCTCCGCCCACGTTCCTCCTGTTCAGTCAGTGCAATCCATCCCCGCTCACCCGGTGTATTGGCAGGTGACGATCCGATCGGAGTCTGTCACCGACGGGCGGCTACCGCCCTCGACGGGCCGCCAGACGCGGCTCTAGCCCTGATGGAGTGAGCGATGTATCCCCGATACACCGGTCAGTCGCCGGCACCCACCGGCCCCGCCGGCACGTTGGAGATGCCACCCGCACCCAACCGTGACTGTCTGCCGCACCGGCCAGGCGTGGGCTCCCTGCGCCTGCACCGGCGTGCCCTCCTGCTGCGGGCCGGGGCGGCCGTGGCATCGGCAGGAGTGCTCGGAGCGCTCCTCTCCGCATGCGGCGGAGCGGCGGGCGGCCAGGCGGCATCCGGCGCGCCGGCCGCGCCGCCACCGACCGCGGACCCGACGATGAGCGCCATGGCCATGACCCCACCGGCTGCCGATGCCACGCCGGAGGCGACGGATCAGGTAACCATAGACAACTTCTCGTTCCGGCCGCGGACCGTCGTGGTTCCGGCCGGGGCGACGGTGACCTGGACCAACCACGACGACGTACCGCACACGGTCACGAGCAACATGCCCGGGCTGTTCGGGTCACCGGCGCTCGACACCAACGAGCACTACACGCATCGGTTCGACACCTCTGGCAGCTACGCCTACCACTGCGCGATCCACCCGATCATGACCGGGACGGTGATCGTCCAGTGACCAAGGAGAGTTCCATGGCAACCCCCGTCGTCCAGCAACTTCCCGAAGATGACCGCGTCGCGGGGAGGTATCGGCCGGTCGACGCCGACGGCATCGACCGCCGTCACTTCCTCAAGTGCATGGCCTGGGTCGGCACCGGCGTCCTCTGGACGGTGTCCGGCGGGATCCTCAGCTCCTGTACGCTCGCCGCCGCCGCCGCCGCGGGCGACTTCAGCTTCGCCCAGATCAGCGACAGCCACATCGGGTTCGACAAGGCGCCCAACACCGACGTCACCGGCACGCTGCGAGAGGCCATTGGCAGAGTTAACGCCCTTCCAACCCGACCCGCCTTCGTGCTGCACACCGGCGACCTCAGCCACCTGTCGAAGCCGGACGAGTTCGACACCGTCGAGCAGAGCCTGCGGTCGGCGAACACCGGCGAGGTGTTCTACGTCCCGGGCGAGCACGACGTCTTCAGCGACAACGGCAAGCAGTTCCTGACGCGGTACGGCAAGGGCACCGTCGGCGGGGGCTGGCGCAGCTTCGACTACCACGGCGTCCACTTCGTCGGGCTCATCAACGTGCTCAACCTGGGGTCGAACGGCCTGGGCGCGCTCGGCGCGGAGCAGATCGACTGGCTGCGCCAGGATGTCGCCCACCTGTCGTCCAGCACACCGGTCGTCGTCTACGCCCACATCCCTCTCTGGTCGATCTACCCCGCGTGGGGCTGGGGCACCGACGACGCGGAGCAGGCACTCGGCTACCTGCGCCGCTTTGGCTCGGTGACCGTGCTCAACGGCCATATCCACCAGGTGATGCAGAAAGTCGAGGGCAACATCACCTTCCACACGGCCCGCGGTACCGCCTTCCCCCAGCCCGCGCCCGGCACCGCGCCGTCACCCGGTCCGCTGGTCGTCCCAGCGGACCGGCTGCGCGGCACGCTCGGCATCACCGCGGTGAGCTACGTGGAGCACCGCGGCACGCTCGCGATCGTGGACTCGACGCTCGCGTAGGGCGCCCTGGCTCGCGGGAAGGGCAACCTGATGGCCCTTCCCGCGCGTAGCCCGTGAGACGGGAAGCAGGTACGGCCGACGGAGGTTGAGAGAGGCATGATCCAGCAGCGCGCCGGGATCGTTGGGCCCAGCGACGAGGAACTGATGGGCCGCGTGGCTGGCGGCGACCAGGTTGCTCTCCAGGACCTCCACGCGCGCTACGCGCCGCTCGTGTACGGACTGGCCGCGCGCACGCTCGACCCGGCCGCGGCGGAGGAGATCGTCCAGGACGTCTTCCTGGCTATCTGGCGCGGCGCCGCCACCTTCGATCCGTCACGCGGGACGTTCCGCGCGTGGGCGCTGCGCATCGCCCATCTGCGGGTGCTCAACGAGCTGCGGCGTCGGCGGCGGCGCCCCACCACCACGCCCGACCCGGACGGGCGGCACGTCGGCACGCTGCCGGACGTCTCGGCGCCGCCGGACGAGGCGGCCTGGCTGGACTACCGACGCTTGGTCGTCCGGGAGGCCGTGCAGGCGCTGCCTCCGCTGCAGCGACAGGCTTTGAGCCTCGCCTTCTTCGACGATCTGACCCACGAGCAGGTAGCTGAGTTCCTGAACCTGCCGCTGGGCACGGCCAAGACCCGCATTCGGGCCGGCGTCCGGAAACTCCGGCTCCAACTCGCCCCGCTCGTCCTGACGGCGCTCCTCGCCGCGCTCCTCGGCGGACTCGTCTACCTCGGCGTCCGCTTCGAGCGGCAGCGGGCCGCGCTCGACCTCCAGCAGCAGGCGCTGCGCGTGGCGACCTCCAGCGAGGCGCCGCCCCTGCGCCTCTCGGCCGTCTCCGGAGTGCCCCCAACGACCCACGCCACCTACCGCGGCCGCACCGGAGTCGATCTGGGGGTCATGAACTTCTCGGACTTCGCTCCGCCGCCCTCCGGCCACGTCTACCAGGCCTGGATTCGGCACGGCACCGTCTGGACATCGCTCGGGACCGTCCGGCCGGACGCGAGCGGTGAGGCCATGCTCATCGCGCGCGGTGCGGTCTACGCCACTCCGCCGGATGCACTCGAGGTCACGCGCGAGCCGGCACCCGGCAGCGCCGTGCCAACCGGACCGGTGGTAGTGCTCTGGTCCGGCCCATAGGCGGTCGAACCTTACGGCCAGAAGCAGAACGGGGCGCGATCTCTCGCGCCCCGTCTCTCTATCGCCATCTGCACTGGTTGGCCTCCGCCCGCCCGGGTACCGGCCGGCACAACCACTCACGGTGTCCTGGAGGGGCAGGTTTCAAACCTGCGCGGATGTACCGTGTCCGGACCTGTTTCGCCGCCTTCGCTGGGCGCAGTTACCGGCGCGTCCGCGCCTCGCCCGCCAGGCGCTCGAAGAAGTGCGCCGTCACCCCGAGGCCCTCCTCGAAGTGCGCCGGGTCCTGCCCCACGCCGATCCGCAGGCGCCCCTCGTAGCCGAAGGCCGACCCGGGCGCCAGCATCACGCTGGCCTCGGCGGCCAGCCGGTCGGCAACCTCGAGCGACGGCAGGTCTAGCTGGTAGTGGAGCAGGCCGAGCAGGCCGCCGCGCGGCGGTACCCAGTCGAACAGCCCCTCGCTCTGGTGGATCCACTGCTCCAGATACGCGAGATTGCCCCTCGAGATCGCCCGCGTTCGCTCCAGGATCCGCTCACGCTGCCGAATCGCGATCGTCGCCAGCAAGTCGTTGAGCTTACCCGGGCTGAGCGAGACGTAGTCGCGCAGTCCCCAGCAGGCGTTGACGACCTGCTCCGGTGCCGCCATCCAGCCGATGCGCAGCCCCGGTAGGCCGAACGGCTTGGACAGCGTGCCGACGCTGATGCCGCGCGCGCCGAGGTCCCGCAACGGACCGGCCAGTGGCTCCCGCCCGGGCAGTTCCAGCCAGCGGTAGGCCTCGTCGGCGAGGACCCAGGCTCCGGCGCGCTCCGCGATTCCGTACACGCGCCGTAGCTCGTCGGCGGACAGCGTCGACCCAGTCGGGTTGTGCGGCGTATTGATCACGATCATTCGTGTGCGATCGGTTACCAGCCGCTCGAGCTCGTCGACGTCGTAGCGAAAGTCGTTCTCGGGCGTCAGCCGCCAGAGGGAAACGTCGCAGCCGATCGCGCGTGGGACACTGAAGAGCTGCTGGTAGGCAGGATGCACCGCGACCACGTGGTCGCCCGGATCGAGCAGCGCGTTGAAGAGAAGGAAGTTGGCCTCGATGGCGCCCGTGGTGACCAGGATCTCATCCGGGCTGGTTTCGCGGTACAGCGCCGCGAGTAGCCCACGAAGCTCAGCGGTCCCGCGCGCCTCGCTGTAACCCAGCCGGGTATCGAGCGCGCGGTCAAGCACCGACGGATCGTCCGCCATGGCCAGTAGCTCGCGCACACGCAGCGGCTGGATCCCGCTCTCGGCCAGGTCGTACTGGACGACCGTCTCCCAGCGCGTCATCCAGCGCTCGAGCGCGAACGGCTCGATCTTCATCGTCCCTCCCCCCTCCCGACGCGCGGATCCGACTGCGGCCGGTCCGAGCGCTGGCCCGACCGGCACTGCCATGGCCACATCGTCGTGAATTCACCGCATCTCGGCGCTCAGAGCACGCAGAGCACTCAGAGCACGCGCGCCGACGCCACCATTGGCGACAGCTTGAGCAGCGCGAACGCCAACGACGCGGCCAGCCCGAAGTAGATCGCCGTCACCATCAACCGCTGCGGCAGCGGCACCCGATAGTACGGGGCGTTGACCCGCGAGCGCTTCCAGGCCCCCCAGAGCTCCATGCTACCGAAGAGCACGATCACGAACAGGATCGGCTCTGGACGCAGGACCACCAGCGCGACAAGGCCGACCAGGCCCAGTGCCCAGATCCAGCGCGAGATGGCCGCCACGGCGCGGCCGCCGTCCAGCGGCGGCACCGGCAGCAGGTTGAACAGGTTCAGCAGCACGCCCAGGTAGGTCAGCGCCAGCCAGAGCGGCTGGTGGTCGACCTGGTAAACGCCCCAGGCAGCGATTGCCCCAAGCGTACCCAGCACCGGGCCGCCGAGTCCGACGTAGGCCTCCATCAGCGCGTCTTTGGGCAGCTGCTTCATCCCGATGAAAGCTCCCAGGAACGGGATGAAGATCGGTGCCGTAGCCTTCACGCCGTAGCGGCGCAGGATGATCACGTGCCCCATCTCGTGGACGAAGATGAGCGCCACGATACCGACCCCAAACTGCCAGCCAAAGATCCAGGCGTAGGCGCCGATGCTGATCACCGCCGTCACGATCGGTGCCACCAGCGGCAGCGCGAACAGCAGCTTGAGCGGGATCAGGACGTATTTCAGCTTGGCCAGCAGCCCGCCGACCGCCACGAGCGGCGCGAGCAGGCGACGCCAGCCGCTCGGCTGACGGCGCGACGGCATACGCTCGGGTATGCCCGACTCGGGGTTGACCCGAAAATCCGCGTCGACGACGTTGTTGGGTTCGTACACGGTAGTCTGTCCTCGTGAACTCCGCGGGCGGGGCGGAGTCGGTGGCGTCCGTCACCGGACACATTGAGTCGCAATGGCTCAAGGATACACCCGGCGCGGCGTCGCGACGAGGGATGCGGGCGCCCTGTCGAGGGGAGGCCGGCGCGCGGACGTTTCAGCGCGCCGGCCGATGCCGTTTACCCGACGACGATGTTGACCAGACGATCCGGCACGTAGACGACCCGCCGCACCGTCCGGCCGTCCAGGAGCTCCTGGACCCGTTGGCTTGATCGGGCCAGCTCCACCGCCCGCTCCTCGGTGATCCCGGCCTGAACCTCCAGCCGGTCGCGGACTTTCCCGTTGACCTGCACGACCAGCACCACCGACTCCGGCGCGGCCAGCTGCGGGTCGTATTGCGGCCAGGGCTGCTGGTGCACGCTGTAGGCACCGCCCAGGCGCTCCCACAGCTCCTCCGCCAGGTAGGGAGTGCTCGGTGCCAGCATCAACGGCAGCGACCGCACGGCCTCCGACCACGCCGCCGTCCGCGTCACTGCCGTTTCGCGCAGCGTGGTCAGTGCGTTCACGAACTCCATCAGCCGCGCGATCATGGTGTTGAACTGGAACGCGGCGATGTCCTCCGTGACCGACCGGATCGTCCGGTGCGTCAGTCTGCGTAGCCGACGGGCGTCATCGGTCTCCACCTCGTCTGCCGCGGTGCCGGCCGTCTCGGTGACCACCGTCCAGACACGACGGACGAAGCGCTCCAGCCCGGCGATCCCGCGCGAGTTCCACGGCCCGCCCTGGTCCCACGGCGCGATGAACATCAGGTACAGTCGCACCACGTCGGCGCCCAGCTGCGCAACCAGATCGTCCGGGTCGACCACGTTGCCGCGGCTCTTCGACATCTTCTCGTTGTCTTCGCCCAGGATGATCCCCTGGTTGAACAGCCGCGTGAAGGGCTCGTCGAAGGACAGCAGCCCCAGGTCGCGCAGCGCCTTGGTGAAGTACCGCGCGTACATCAAGTGCATCGTGGCGTGCTCGATGCCGCCGGTGTACTGGTCGACGGGCGCCCAGTAGGCGACCTTCGCCGGGTCGAACGGCCCCGCGTCGTAGCGCGGGCTCGGGTAGCGGTAGTAGTACCAGGACGAGTCGACGAAGGTGTCCATCGTGTCGGTCTCACGTCGCGCCGGTCCGCCGCACCTCGGGCAGGTCGTGTTGACGAAGCGCTCGTCCGTCTTCAGCGGCGAGACACCCGTCGGCGCGAACTCGGAGTCCTCCGGCAGCACGACCGGCAGCTGGTCCTCCGGCACCGCCACGACGCCGCAGTGGTCGCAGTAGACGATCGGGATCGGCGTGCCCCAGTAGCGCTGGCGCGAGATCAGCCAGTCCCGCAGACGGTACGTCACCTCGCCGCTACCGGTGCCCTGCTCCTCCAGCCAGGCAATGACCAGACGCACCGCCTCGCCGCCCTCGGTCGGCGTGCCGTCAAACCTCCCCGAGTTCACCATGACGCCGTCGCCGGCGTAGGCCTCGGTCATCGTCGCCGGGACCAGCGTCTCGCCCGCCGGCTGGATCACGACCCTGATCTCCAGGCCGAACTTCCGCGCGAACTCGAAGTCGCGCTGGTCGTGCGCCGGCACGGCCATGATCGCGCCCGTGCCGTAGCCCATCAGCACGTAGTCGGCGATCCAGATCGGGACGCGCTCATCGTTGACCGGGTTCGTCGCGTAGGCGCCGATGAAGACGCCCGTCTTCTCCTTGTCGGTCGCGGTCCGCTCGATCTCGCTCTGGCGTCGGGCGTCCTTGATGTACGCCTCGACTGCGGCGCGCCGGTCCTCCGTCGTCAGCCGCTCGACCAGCGGGTGCTCGGGCGCCAGCACCATGAAGGTCGCGCCCCACAGCGTGTCCGGCCGGGTGGTGAAGATCGGGATGTCCTCACCGATATCGGTGCGGAAGCTGGCTCGCGCCCCTTCGGAGCGGCCGATCCAGTTGCGCTGCATCGTCTTGACCCGCTCGGGCCACTCCATGCCGTCGAAGTTCAGCAGCTCGTCGGCGTAGCGCGTGGCCCGGAAGAACCATTGCTCCAGGTCGCGCCGGTACACCTCGGTGTCGCAGCGCTCGCAGCGCCCGGCGATCACCTGCTCGTTGGCCAGCACCGTCTGGCAGTTGGGGCACCACCATACCGGCGCGGTCGCCCGGTAGACCATTCCGGCCCTGTAGAACTGCAGGAAGAACCACTGGTTCCACTTGTAGTACTCGGGCAGGCAGGTGATGACCTCGCGGTCCCAGTCGAACATGGCGCCCATCGAGCGCATCTGCTCCCGCATGCGCTCGATGTTCGCCATCGTCCAGATGTAGGGGTGGATATTCCGCTTGATCGCCGCGTTCTCTGCCGGCAGCCCGAACGCGTCGAAGCCCATCGGGAACATCACGTTGTAGCCGCGCATGCGCTGGAAGCGCGCCCGTGCGTCCGATGGGGCCATGGCATACCAGTGCCCGATGTGCAGGTCGCCCGAGGGGTAGGGGTACATGGTCACGTGGTACCACTTCGGACGGTTGTCGTCCTTGCGCACGCGGTACAGGCCGGTCTCTTCCCAGACCGCTTGCCACTTCCGTTCCAGCACGTGCGGCTCGTAGCGTTCGGACCGCACCGCCGACTTCACGGTTGCCATCGTCGTCCTCCAGTGTGTGGTGCGCTCGGCGTCCGCGGGTGTTCAGCCGTCCAGGTCGTCATTCCAGTCGCGCGGGTGGCACGCAAGGGCGGGAGTCCCGCCGACCGTGAAGAAGCGGCCGGGAGAGGTGGACCGGTGCGCGCGGCACGCCCGGGCCGTGCCGGTCGGATGGATCGCTGTCATCACCGACCTCCCGCTGGGACCGTGCCGGGCGCTCTCCCGCCTGCGGTCCGTTAACGAAAAAGAGCCCGCCGTCCCGACCAGGGACGAAAGGCTCATCTTCCGCGGTGCCACCCTGCTTGACAGGCGTCGGTGGGTGGAGCTGAGGGGACTCGAACCCCTGACCCCAACACTGCCAGTGTTGTGCTCTCCCAGCTGAGCTACAGCCCCGCGGCCTGTCCGCTCGTGGCCCACTAACGGAGGCAACCCGGCGACGACTGCGGGCGCGTGGCCCATGACCGTCGCGGCTCCCGGGCGAGTTCGGCCGTGCTGCTGCCTCGCACCATCTGGCAGCTCGCTGTTAGGCGGCCTACTACTCCCGATCGACGCCGTATGCATTGTGAAAAGTACGGAGGGCAGTGCCATCCGCCGACCGGAATCCTATCACGCTTCGGCCCCGCCTGCAAACGCGGCACGCTCGCCTGGACGACTCACGCCCGCGGCCATCGCCCCGCTCAACGCTCCGTCACGTCCCGGATTACCGGGTTGCGCGGTGGCTCGCCGCGGAGCATGCGCGCCATCTCCTCCGCCGCCGACCGCCGAACGGTGCGGGTGGACTCCTCCGAGTAGCCGCCCGCGTGCGGCGAGACGACGACGTTGTCCATCGCGAGCAGCGGGTTGTCGACCGCCACCGGCTCGCGCTCGAACACGTCGAGCCCGGCTCCGCCGATACGGCCGCCCCGCAGCGCCTGGATCAGCGCCACCTCGTCGATGACGGGGCCGCGCGCCGTGTTGAGGACGATCGCCGTCGGCTTCATCACGCCGAACTCGTCCGCGCTGAGCAGGTGGCGGGTCTCGCTCGTCAGCGGCGTATGGACCGACACGATGTCGCTCTCGCGAAGCAGACGCCCTAGCCGCACCAACTCGGCGTCGTGCGCAGCCGCCGTGGCCTGGTCGACGTACGGGTCGGTCGCCAGCAGGCGCAGGTCAAACGCCCGTGCGCGCCGGGCCACCTGCCGCCCGATCCGCCCCAGCCCGACGATGCCGAGCGTCTTGCCGTAGAGCGGCTCCATCGGAAAGAACATGGCGCGATCCCAGATCCCGGCACGCATGGCCCGGTCGAGCAGAACCAGCTTGCGCACGCAGGCGAGCAGTAGGGCCATCGTCTGGTCGGCGACCTCGCGCGTGCAGAAGTCGGGCACGTGCGCCACCGGGATGCCGCGCCGGGCCGCCGCCGGGAGGTCGATGTGGTCGAACCCGACGGTCGCCGTGACGATACCCCGGCAGTCGGGCATGGCGTCCATGATGGCGTCGGTAATCTTGAGGTTCACGCCCGCCGTGATCAGGCCGTGGGCGCCCCGCACGGCCGCGAGCAAGTCGTCGGAACTCCCGGGCTGTACCGGCTCGACCACGGCGTCGACCGCGCCCAGAATGCGGCGCTCCTCCGGCAGCGTGGACTCCGGAGCCTGGGGGAAGATTGTCGTGCGGACCACGCGCAATGACATTGCCGAACCCCTTTCGTTCCCACCTGGTGAGCTATGTCCGGCACCGTTCACCGTCGGGCGGGGTGGCCATCCAACCCCGAGTCAGAAGGGACGACTGCGCGGCTCTTCCAGGCCCGAGCGGACGATCGCGCGGAAGAGCTCGTTGAACGCGAGCTGTACCTCCGGCACCGTGCCGTCGACCTGAAGGATCTGGCGGCCCGTGCTCCCGTCGACGGCGCCCGTGCGCACGCACTCCTCCAGCATCCGCTGCTCGACGCGCGCGCCGTGGATCAGCTCGGGCTTGCCGGCGATGGCCGCCAGGCAGGCTTCGACCGCGTAGCCGCCCCAGTTCGAGGTGCCGGCGACGACCAGCACGTCCGTCGCCACTACGGTCGCCATGCCCTGACCGCAGGGGCACCGACAGGTGCGGCCGAACGGCTTGAACTCCCAGACGGCTTCTTGGATCAGCCCGAAGCCGATCTCGTTTCCGTTATCCCCGATGCCCACCGTGAGGATGCCCCGTTCCCGGGCAGCGGCGAAGAGGTGCTCCACCTGGGCCCGTTCCTCGCCCATCGGCAAACCCGTCGCGGAGTGAGCCACGCCGACGGCGTTGGGACCCAGCTTCTCGACGGCCACGATGGCTTTCGGATCGAGCCGGTCGAGGAGATCCGCGGCACCGCGCCGCGCCGCCTCCGCCTCGTTCGGGAACGGCAGCACCGCGGTGGTATACGCGACCTTCCCGGCCTCGTCGACGCCACGGATCCCGAGACCTGCCGCCACGGCGGTCGCTTCGATGTTCGAGACGTAGTCGGCCTCGGTCACGATGACCGGGACGATTCCAAAGCCGTCCGCGAGGATCCGGGCGATGGCAGTCAGCCCCAGGGGGCCGTCGGTCTCCCCTTTGGGAAGGTAGCGCGCGTTCCCCGCGCCGGTGGTCAGAATGACGACATCGCCGGCCTTCGCGGACTGCGTCAGCCGGCGTGCCGCCGCCATCGCCAGCGGCTCACCGACCTTCTCGCGAGCCGCGTGGTAGAGGTGGTGGATTACGCCGTGGGAGTAGCCGCGCGGCCGAAGCTCCAGCGTCATCAGTTGGTCGCAATCCTGCGCGATGACTTCCAGCACACGGGCCACATCACCGCCGCTCACGTCGTGCCTCCATTCGTGCCTCGTCGAAACGGGCGGACGAGTGCGATTTTGCCATCGTCAGCGGCTCGTTCTGGATTCCTCGCCAGCGTCCGCCCTACCGGCGAGAATATCCTATGAAGCGGCGCGTTGGGCAGCGCCGGTTGCCGCGCGGCCGTCGCTGTGGCCATACTTCGGGTCCGACTGCGGTGAGCGAGAGGGGGGTACCGTGGCGGCCAACTACTCCTTCGACGTGGTGTCCGATTTCGACCAGCAGGAGTTAAAGAACGCGGTCGACCAGACCATGCGCGAAGTTGGCACGCGCTACGATCTGAAGGACAGCAAGACGCAGATCGACCTCGAACCCACGCAGTTGGTGGTCAACACCGCCAACGAGTTCACGCTGCGCGCGGTGCAGGATATCCTGGAGTCGCGCGTGGTGCGGCGCGGACTCTCGCTGAAGATCCTCGACTACCAGAAGGCCGAGGACGCCAGCGGCGGACGCGTCCGCCAGGTCGTCAAGCTCAAGAAGGGGATCCCCGAGGACCTCGGCAAGCAGATGGTCAAGGACATCCGGGCCGACTTCAAGAAGGTGACGCCGCAGATTCAGGGAGACGCCATCCGCGTCTCGGGCAAGAACAAGGACGATCTGCAGGAGGTCATCCAGCACCTGCGCGGCCAGGACTTCGCGGTGGCGCTGCAGTTCGTCAACTATCGTTAGCGCGCCCATGCGCGCCGGCAGGCTGGGAGCAGTGGTGGCCGACTCGTTTCACATCGTGACGCTCGGGTGCTCGAAGAACCACGTGGACTCGGAAGGCATCGCCCGTGTCCTCGGTGAGCACGGGTTGGCCGCCACGGACCGCCCGGAGGATGCCCGCGTGCTGATCGTCAATACCTGCGGGTTTCTGGCCGCCTCGCGCCAGGAGTCGGTCGGGGCCATCAATGACCTGCTCGGGCAACGCCGGCCAGACCAGTTCGTCATCGCCGCCGGCTGCATGGCCGCGCTCGGCGATCACCGCGCCGAGATCCCCAGCGGGGTCGACGCCGTCCTACCCACCCAGGAGTGGGCGCAGATTGGCCGGGTGGTCGACGATCTCCTCGGCTACGACGCGCTCGAGCTCCCCGCCGCGCTCGACCCGGCCGAGATGCTCCATAGCTTCAACCGGCGCCATGCCGGCCCCAGCGCCTACGTCAAGGTCGCCGACGGCTGCGACCACGGCTGCCACTTCTGCGTCATCCCACTGATCAAGGGGCGGCAGGTCAGCAAGCGGCCGTCGGAGGTCGTGCGTGAGATTCGCGAGCTGGTCGAGACCGGCACCCGCGAGGTAGTCCTGGTGGCGCAGGACACCATCCGCTACGGCGCGGACCTGGGCATCAAGCACGGGCTGCCGTCGCTGCTGCGCATGATCGCCGAGGAGGTGCCGGATCTCCCCTGGCTGCGGATGCTCTACATCTACCCCAGTCCACTGACGCTGCGCCTGGTCGACGCCATGGCGGAGCTTCCGATGGTCGTCCCCTACCTCGACATGCCCATCCAGCACGCCGATCCGGCGGTGCTGCGCGCGATGGGCCGGCCCAGCAGTGTCGACATGACCCGACGGCTCGTCGACCACGCACGGAGCACGCTCCCGGACGTGACCATGCGCACCACCCTCATCGTCGGCTACCCAGGCGAGAGCGACGCTCAGTTCCGCGCCCTCTACGACTTCGTCGCCGAGATGCGGTTCGACCACGTCGGCGTCTTCACCTATTCGTTCGAAGCCAACACCCGCAGCGCCCTCCTGCTGGATCCGGTCGCGCCCGCGATAGCCGCCGAGCGGCGCGCGGCACTCATGGAGCTGCAGCAGGGGATCTCGCTCGCGAAGAACCGCGCCCTGGTCGGGACCACGCTCGACGTGCTGGTGGAGGCGATCGGCGACGTGGAGGACGAGACCGGGGCGACATCCCCGATCTCGGTCGGTCGGGCTCGCCGTCACGCGCCGGAGGTCGACGGGATGGTCTTCATTCCCGGGGCGCTTCCGGTCGGCGAGCTCGTCCCGGCGTCGGTGACGGCCGCGGGTCCGTACGATCTGTGGGCGGCTCCGGTGGACCCGTCAGCGGTCCCTCGGCGGTCGCGCCGCGGCCGAGAATCTCACCTTCCAGCGGTGAGCCGACCGGGAAGACGCGCAGCGCGCTTACCCGCCGCCCGGGCCACACGCGCTGGAACATGACCCACTGCCCCGGATCCTGGCCGATGTAGCGCTCGAATATCTGGATGATGCACGCCATCGTCCGGTCCACGTCCCCGTCGACGTCACGCGTGGCCGTGACGTGGAAGGGCGCCTCGATCGTGAGCTCGTAGCCCCGGGCACGGCGCGGGGCGAACACCGGCATGATCGCGGCCCCGGTGTCGCGCGCCAGGCGCGCCGGCCCCGGCGGCAGAGTCGTATCCTGGCCGAAGAACACGACCGGACGCCCATTCTGGAAGAAGTCACGATCGGCCAGCACCGCCACGATCCCGCCGCGTTTGAGCCTCCCCATCACACGCCGCAGTCCACCCGGGGTCGCCGGCTCCATCGGCATGCCCCGGCTCTTCCGCAGGTGGACCACCGCCGTGTCGATGAACTCGGGCACGGTCCGCGTCACCAGCCCGGTGACGTCGTAGCCCGCCAGCGTCAGCACTTGCCCCACGTAGTCGAACGCCCCGAAGTGGGCCGTCAGCAGGATCACGCCATGCCTCCCGGCGACTGCCTCATCCAGATGCCGCCAGCTCTCGTCCGAGATCGTCACCGCGGCCATCAAATCTGCCTTCGACAGCCACGGCACGCGGAGCATGTCGGTGAAATTCCGCGCGCTGGTCCGGAAGGCGCGGCGCACGGTCCGGTCGACCTCCGCCGGACCGGCAGCCGGCCCCAGCACGTGGGACACGTTTGACGCCACGTTTCCGCGGTAGGTCCGGAACAGGTGATAGACGAGGTCACCCGCACGGTCGGCCAGCCAGTAGGCCGCGATCACGGGCAGCGGGCGGTAACAGTGGGCGAGGCACCGGGCGAGCGCGATGCTCAGGCGGTATTTGAACGTCGGCCGCGTGCGCGGCGCGCTACCCGACACTCCGCTGCCTCTCGACGCCTAGCGGAACTCCTCGATGGGCCAGCCGAGTCGCTGCGCCACGGTGCGCAGGCGGTCGTTCGGGTTGATGCACACCGGGTGTCCGAAGAGTCGCAGCATACCGACGTCGGAATGATGATCGGCGTAGCAGAACGACTGATCCAGGTCGACCTGAGTCTCCTCGGCGAACCGGCGCACCAGCAGCGCCTTCGCCGTTCCGTACGGGTGGGGACCCAGCACACGCCCGGTGAGCCGCTGGTTGCGGGTGGCGAGCTGGCTGCAGATGACGTCGTCCACCTCCAGGGCCGCGGCCATCGGTTTGAGCACGAACGGTAGCGAGCCGGACAGGAGCACGGTGCGGTGGCCGCGCGCCGCGTGGTCGTGGACGCGCTCGATCCCCGCCGTCGCCAGACGTGGCCGGATGACGTCGTCGAAGCAGCGCGCGCCGAGCTCCGCCATGCCGGCGACTCGCTGGCCACCCAGGTACGGGCGATTGGCTCGCACGGCGCGCACCGGATGCGGCCAGCCACGCACGGCCACGAAGCGCAGCGTCTCGAGCGCGGCCCGAGCTCCGAGGACTCGCTCCCGGATGAGGTAGCGCAGGAACAACCGCTCGGCGGTCGTGTCGGGCAGGAGCGTGCGATCGACATCAAAAACGGCGGCGATCATCCCGCATCCTCACCGGAGCCACGAACGTAGTACATCGCATCGTACAGCACCGGTACCCCACGCACGATCGTGAGCCCCAGGGCCGAGTAGACCATGAACCAGCCGACAAAGCGGAAGGTGCCGTGCCGGTAGAGGCCCGCCAGCCAGCCTCCAGCCGCGTCCGGCAGCGCGGAGGCGATCAGTCCGGCCAGGAAGAGGAACCCCAGGCCCTTCGCCGCTCCGTAGAACGCACGCATGAAACGCGAGGCGGTCAGAAACCGGCTGAGCGGTGTCAGCATCATCGTGTTGTCGCCGAATGCCGACTTGCCGACCGCGAAGGTAACGCTGCGCATCGCGTCGACGAGGAACCCGCGCGTCATCACGAAGAGCGGCGCCCAGACCCCGATCAGGCCTCGCTGCGCGAACACAATCCACAGCGCGTTCTCGACCACCCGATCCCCGGCGATGTCCAGCACCGCCCCGAAGTCGCTGGTCGACTGGCGCCGCCGCGCCACGAAGCCATCGAGACCGTCACTGGCGAAGACCACCGCGATCAGCAGGATCGACAATGCCGCCAGAGGGTACGAGCGAGAGTAGATCATTGCGATCGCGACAAACAGGAGCGCCAGGCGGCCGATCGTTATCAGATTGGCCATTGCCCTCCGCCCGGCACTTCACCCGGCTGCGGTCACCGTCGGGGCATCAACGCCCGTACACGCGCTCGCTCATGCCGGACGCCCGCGCCATTATAGCAAAGGAAAATCAGGGCTTCGGGGTCGCCGTGAGCCACTGCGGGACCAGGCAGATCCAGGTCTGACCCTCGGCCAACGGAACAGGCAGCCCCGTCGTGGCGTCGACGAACCGGAGCGTGTCGTTCAATCCGCTCCGCTGCCAGCGCGCCACGTAGCGTTGGCCGCCGCGGAAGACCCATGCGTCTCCCGAGCCCTGCAGCGTGACGTCGAGCGAGCGCTCACCCAGGGTGTCCTCGATGATGTTCGTCTGGGTGAAGGTCGTAAACACCACCACCACGTTCTGCGCCGCGATCTGCGCGCCGGTGACCGCGTCGAGGTGCGGTGCGCCGTCGACGAAGCGCCGGTAACGTTGCGTCGCCGGATCGTAGCGGAACTCGACCTCCCCAGCGGCGTAGGGGACATCGACGCCACCCGACGGGCTCCCGCTTGGCGCGGCCGGACCGAACACGAAGGGGTCTGCAGTGGACGGCGTCGCCCAGCCGCGCTGGGCCACGATCCCCAGCAGGCCCTTGACCGACGTGTACAGGTTGTACGGCGCGTACCGGTTCAGGTCCCGCCAGCTGACGCTGGACGCGTCGATCTCCGCCTGGAGCAGGTCGAGGCGCGCCTGGACGAGCAGCGCCTGTACCGCCGTCGCCGCCCCGGAGTAGGTGAGAATCGCATCGTGCTCGGGGATGACCTGCAGGTCGATCAGGCGGGCACTCCGCACCGGCCCCACCACGTCGGGTGCGTGCGTCTGGAACAGGGCCGTGAACCGCGTCAACTGCGCCTCGGTCGGCGTCTCGTAGACCACGTCGGCGTCCACCAGTCCGCTCTGCGGGCGCGCGCTCGGAGCGTTGTCGATCTGTACGGCGATCGGGCGCGGCGGCGGCGTGGCGGCGGGAGCGCCAGTGAGCATCAGATAGGCCACCGGGTTCGGCGTCGGCACCGGCGTTGGCGTGGGTGTCGCCGTCGGCTCCGGGGTTGGGGTGGGCGTTGGAGTGTCGGTGGGTGACGGAGTGGGTACGGGTGTGGGCTCCGCGGTCGGCGGACTCGCGATCGCGGCAGCCGGAGGGGTAACCACCGCGGGGGTGCGGTGGAGGATGCCGGCCACGCCGACCACCAACACCATCACCAGGACGAGCGCCAGGATCCCGATGAGCCGCTTGCCCACCGCCGTGTGTCCTCTCTGACACGCTCCACCTGCCACAGGACGCCGGATCGCCGGCCATCTTCAGACCATCCGCATCCGCCGGAGCGCTGCCCAGGACGCCCCGGCTCCGCTGCCCATTACCGTCGCAGGAGGCTGATCAACGCCACCCAGGTCACGACCTGAACGAGACAGGCCGCCGCCAGTAGGAACCGCGCGGCGAAGCGATCGAAGCGCACGATGCTCCAGGCCAGACCCATGTTCGTCAGGGTAACCAGACCGGCGATGAGGGGCAGCGTCCAGATTTCCCGTGGAGATCCGATGCGGTCCGGTAGTCCGTTGACGTTCCAGTGCAGCGCGATCGACGACGGAATGCTACCGTACCGCGCGAGGATGTACCCAATCATGGTCAGGTTGAACGCCAGCGCGACCGCGACTGATGCCACCGCCACGGGATCCCCGAGCAGGGCCAGACGCGCCTCCAGCGTCGCCGGGGCCCCGGTGGCGAACGGGGGCGCTGGCACGCCGGTACCCGGCTGCACGCCGGCGCTCGCGGCGCCGTCCGCGTCGGGCTCGTCGTCGAACGTCGGCCGCGGTGGCAACACGATCGGGACCTGGGACGTCCAACCGGCCGCTACGAGCCGCAGCGCGCCCTGGCCCGGCTCAGGTACGGCCGGGCCGGCCGGCGCCACGTCGAGCGCCCGGCGCAGCCGACCGTATTCCTCGATGAAGAGCACCGGTCGCTCCGGGGAGATCGCGTAGTGGCCCACGGCGGTGGAGACGACGAGCTGACGCCGCGGAGGCAGAGTCGCCACCACCCGAACCGGTCCATCCGGCGCCTGGCGCACCGCCACGTAGTAGCCGGGCCAGAAGCGCTGCCAGCCTCCGGGGTGCTCCCCCAGCACCTCGGTCGCCGGTCCCATGTGCGTGACCGCGGTCAGCTCGATCCGGTCTCGCCGGTGTGCCCAGCGGACGATCAATTCCCGCTCACCCAGCTCATAGTCGATCGAGAGGTAACCCCACAGAAGGTACCCGAGCGCGAGCGCCAGGCCGAGCAGCGCGACCGCCGCCAGCCACGCCGCGGCCGCCAGCACCGGGAGCGACGACCTACCGACGGCCGAGAAGAGGGCGCCAGCGGCCAGCAGTGCGCTGACGATGATACCCAGTGCGCCGATCAGGCCGCCGGGAGAAGGCGCTGGCCGCCAGCGATGAGTCGACGCGTCGGTCGCCCCGGTCTCCATCGCTCACGAGCTTCTAGCAGGCTCGCGCTGGTAGACCGCCGACACCCAGCTCCGGTATCGCCAGTCCCGCCCGTGGACCACGTCCATGTAGGCGCGGCCGATCGCGCGCGTGATCGGGCCGACCTGTCCGGTCCCAATCGCGCGCCGGTCGATCTCCCGGACGGGAACGATCTGAGCTCCGGTCCCGCAGAGAAACACCTCGTCGGCGCCGTACAGCTCGCTGCGGTCGACCGAGCGCTCGCGAACCGTCATGTCCAGCCGATCCTCGGCCAGGTGGATGACGGTGTCGCGGGTGATGCCGACCAGGATATTGTCCGACGGCGGCGGGGTGACCAGCTCTCCGGCGATGACGGCGAACAGGTTCTCGGCGCTCCCCTCCGACACGTGTCCGTCGTCGGTGAGCATGATGGCCTCGTCCACGCCGTTAAGGGCGGCCTCGGTCTTGGCCAAGGCGGAGTTCACATAGATGCCGGTGAGCTTGGCACGGGCTGGGGCGGCCGTGTCGTCGATCCGTCGCCACGAGCTGGTGATCGCGCGGACGCCGCCGGCCGCCTCGATGTAGTCGCCGAACGGCACGGCGTAGATGACGAACCCCTGGTCGAGGTTGTGCAGCCGCACGCCGATGAGCTCCGAGGCCATGTAGGCGAGCGGGCGGACGTAGACGTCGGTCTCGAAGCCGTTGCGCCGGAGGAGCTCGGTGGTGATCGCACACAGTGTATCGCGATCGTGGGGCAGCGAGATCATCAACGTGTGGGCGCTGCGCCGCAGCCGGTCGAAGTGGTCGGCCTGCCGAAAGACGTGGAGCTGACGCTCGTCGGCGCTCCAGTAGGCCCGGATGCCCTCGAAGCAGGCCGTCCCGTAGTTGAAGGCATGGGTCATGACGCCGATCTTCGCGTCCTGGAGCGGGACGAACTCACCGTTGAAGTAGCACACCAACTGGCGGTCCACGACCGTTCCTTTCCTCCGGATTCCCCTGGCCCCGCGCCGTGTTCGCCGGTCCTCGCCGTCCGCGCGACGGGTCCGAACGCGAGCGGCGCGGTCGTGATGACCGCGCCGCTGCCGTACTACGGTGTCGGAGTGGCCGCCGGTGAGGCGCCCGGCGTCGCCGGGAGCGGCGTCGGCGACGGTGTCGGTGTGGGCGTCGGCGGCGCGCCGGCCGGTGGCTGGAACTCCGCCGGAGTCGGCGTCGGTGTCGGTGGCGCCACGTTCCACTTGATCGACGACTGGGCGCGCTGCTGGTCCAACCAGTTCGTGAATGCCTGGTTGCGCAACTGAGTGAGGATGCTCACGTCGACCGGGCGGTTGGTCTCCTTCGCGGAAACCTTGATGATGTGCCACCCGAACTGCGTGTGCACGGGCTGGCTGACCTGCCCGGGCTGGAGGCTGAAGGCCGCGTCCTCGAACGCCTTGACCATCACCCCGCGCGGGAACCAGCCGAGGTCGCCGCCGTTGACGGCCGTCGTCTTGTCGGTGCTCTTGTCCTTGGCCAGTTGCGCGAAGTCCGCGCCCTGCTTCAACTGGTCCTCGATGGCGTTGGCCGCCTCCTGGGTGGCGACCAGGATGTGCGCGGCGTGGATCTGGTCGGCACGCGTCGGAACGGCCGACTGCAGCTTGTAGTCGATCTTCTGCTGCGCCACCTCGGGGCGAGCCACCAGTCGCCGGTAGTCGTCCAGGCTCATCCCCGCCTTGTCCAGCACGTTAGTCTTGAACTGCTGGTAGGTCGCGGTGGCCGTCGCGGCGGCCTGCTGCGGATTCGGCGTCGCCGCGGGCGCGGGAGTCCCGGCTGGAGTCGCGGCGGGCGTCGCGCCCGGTGTGGCCGCGCCGGGAGTGCCGAGCACCGTGCTGGCGTTGCTCGGCGTAGCCGATGGAGTGGTGCCGGGGGTCGCCGACGGGACCGGGCTGGCGGACGGCGTTGCCGTCTGCTCCGCCTGCGCGGTCGCGGTGGCCCACGCCGCGGCGGTTGGATCGGTCCCCAGCGTCGGCGTGGGGCTGGCGGTCTGGACCGGAGAGAAGAACTGCGCCAGCAACTGGTCCACGTCGGCATTGGTCACGCTCAGGCCCAGCGTGCCGATCTTCTGCAGCGCGATCTGACCGTCTACCAGCTGGCTGAGCGTCCCCGGGTCGACCGAGTCCTGCTCGACGGTGCCGAGCTGGGTCTGCGCCTGCTGGGCCAACTGCTGGTACTGCGTGGCCTGCTGCCCAGTGCTGAACTGCGCGTACTGCGAGTACTGCTGGACCTCGTTGATGAGGGTGAGCTTGCGGGCCATCCAGTAGTCCGCGCGGTCGATGGCCGTGCCGTTGACCGTGACCAGGGTCTGGTGGGGAAGATAGAGGTACTGGTAGACCGCACCGATTCCGAGGATGAGGACCAGGAGTACGGTGGCGATCGTGATGCCGATGATGACCAGCCGGCGCTGGAACTCTTCCCGCTCGCGCCGGGAGACCCGGCGGCGCGTCGTCGGCCCGCTACCGCCTCGTCCGAAAAGTCGACGCACGCGATCGATCATGTCGCTACTTTCATCTCGGTGAACCACTTCCGGTCGACGATGCGAACTCGATCGTCGCCCCGTGCGCCGGACGCGCGCCCGGCTCCGCCGGTCACCTGCCGGCGAACCGGCAGCGGACACGCCGACCGGCCCCTCCCGCCACGGTGCGGGCCGGTCGGGGGTCGTCGAGCGCTATTGGGTGAAGGGAACCAGTGCCACGTGGCGCGCGCGCTTGATCGCCACCGAGAGCGACCGCTGATGCTTCGCACAGGTGCCGGTCTGGCGGCGTGGCTCGATCTTCCCGCGGTCCGAGATGTAGCGCCGCAGCCGCCCGAAGTCCTTGTAGTCGACGGTACCGACATGATCCATGCAAAAACCGCAGACCTTGCGGCGCGGGTAGTAGCGACCGCCGCCACCGCCGCCACCGCCGCCACCGCCGAAGCGGCGCCGGCGCGATCCGCTATCACCGTCACCACGATCGCCACGGTCGCGGCCACCCTCGCCGGGTCCGCCGCCCGGGCGCTCATCTCGTCGCTCGTCTCGTCGCTCGTCAGCCATCTGGACCCTTTCCATGCTCTGGCACATGCCATCCGGGATGAACGAGTGACGGCATGCCGCCCCGCGGATCGTTCAAAACCTAGAATGGGACGTCGTCGAAGTCGTCCTCTCGCCCCGGCTCGGGCTCACCCTGGCGCCCGCCGCCCGACTCCCGCGGCGCGGCACCCGCCTCGTCACGAGGTGTCAGGATCACCAGGTCATTGGCGATCACCTCGACCGAGGTCCGCTCCTGACCGTCGTTGCCGGTGTAGCGACGGATCTGCAACCGGCCGTCGACGTACACCCGCATGCCGCGCCGCAGGTACTGGTCTGAGATCTCGGCCAGCCGGCTCCAGCACACAACACGGAACCAGTCCGTCTCGTCGACCTGCTGGCCGTCCTGACCGCGACGCCGGCGATTGACGGCGACGGAGAACTCGGTCACCGGCGCGCCGCTCGGTGTGTAGCGCATCTCCGGATCGCGGCCCAGGTTCCCAATGATCTGTATCTTGCTCAGGCCACGGGACATCAGCGCACTCCTTACGGCTGAGAACCGGTCAGCGGGGGGCCCGCTCGGCCCGCTCGCCGCGTTCGCCCCGCTCGGCCGCCCGGTCGCCGCCCCGCTCGGACGGCGGCGGCGTCTCCGCCGCCTCCTCGTACCGGACCACCAGGTAGCGAATGACCCGCTCTTCGAGCTTTAGCTCGCGCTCGATGTCGAGCACGCGGGATGGGCCACTGGAGAAATGGTAGAGGACGTAGGTGGCATCGCGAAAGTTCTGGATCTGATAGGCCAGTCGGCGGCGGCCCCAGGGCGCGTCACGCTTGACCTCGGTGACCTCACCACCGGCGCTGGTGATGTGCTCCGCGATCCGGTCGATCTGCGCCGTCAGCGCGTCCTCGGTCACCTCGGGGTTGATCACGACCATCAGTTCGTACTGACGGGGCACGGGGGTATACCCGGGCAACGGCTCCTCCTTTGGGTTTGCGCTGTCTCGACTCCGGTTCGTTGCCCCACCGGGCGAGGCGGCAGCGCAGAAAGGCTGTTGAACGTAGTCGCAGCCCGGCTTCGCGGGCGTCCCGGATTATAGCACGCCGACCAGACCGGTCGACGGTCCCGTGATCGCGCCGCTATGACCACCCCATTGCGGCCGAGACCTGGTCGGACAGCCGACCGGAGCACGACCGCCAGGGCGGCGTGCTCCGGTGTGGCGCGGGCCGTCGCGTGTGCCCCATGCTCGCCGCGGCGCGTGAACCTCGTCCGCCGCTATGGCGTTACGGTCACCCTCAGCACGCGCAGCGGGCCAGAGTCGTAGCCGTTGCTCAGGCGCAGCCGCACCGTGTTCGCCCCCGCCACCGCATCCAGGCGGAAGGTGACCTTCTGCCCGCTCGAGAGGGTGGCCATCCCGAACAGCGTCGCGTCGGGCCCACTCGCCACCAGCGCCGTCTCCTGAAGCGTCAGGAAACTCACCGTCGGGCTACGCCAGTCGAGCAGCCCGCTTGGATTCCCACTCCCGGCCGTCCGGGCCGAGCCGGAGACGTAGGGCGTGGCGAAGTTGGCCACCCCCAGGCTGGCATTGGCCGTGCTCGCCGGCAGCACCCAGGTGATGGTGGCCGTGGCCAAGGGGTTGGTGCCGCCCACCGCCGTCGCCGTCAGCGTGTCCGTCCCCGGCAGAATCGCGCCGTAGCTGAACGACGCCTGCCCGCCCGTCGTCGTGGCGCTGCCATTGGTGGTGGTGATGCCGGTAACGGAGAACGTCACGGTTGTGCCGTCGGCGACGACGTTGCCGTACTGGTCTTTGACCGCGGCCGTCTCGGTCACGGAGTTCCCCACCGTGACCGAGGTGTTCCCGGGAGTGAGCGCGACCGCGGCCGGCGGGCCAGGGGTCCAGGTCACGCTCGCGCTGGCGCTGGCCGTGTTCGGCACGGTGCCGGCGGTTGCTGCCACCGTGTCGATACCGGCCCCGGTGTTGGTGTAGGTCAGCACGGCCTGGCCGTTGGTCGTGGTGAGATCCTCGTGGGAGATGCTGGCCGTGCCCGACATGGGGCCGGTGATCGACCACTGAACCGCCGTGCCGTCAGAGACAAGGATCCCATTGGAGTCCTCGACCGTGATCGTTTCGGTGACCGAGGTCCCCACCGTGCTCGTGGCGTTGCCGGGCGAGAAGGTAACCGAGGCCGGCGTGCCGGGCCCGGAGTTCACCGTAAACGTGGCGGAGGTATTGGCGCTGTTGTAGCCCTCGTCACCCGCGAAGCTGGCCGTCAGGGTGTAGCCGCCCGGGGCATCCGTCGGAATGATCGAGCAGGACGCGTAGCCACTCGCGTTTGTGGCGCCCGTGCAGTTCTCGGCGCCCATGCTGAAGCTGACCGTCTTACCTGAGACTGCCGCGCTGGTGATGGCATCGACCATCTGTGCCTGCAGCGTCACCGAGTGGTTTTGGACGGCACTGGTGGGCCCGGTGATCGTCAGCTTGGTCTCGACGGTCGCGATCTTGGCAAGGTCGGGCGACCCCCACCCTGTGACCTGATCCCAGCCGGTGCCGGCGGAATAGCCGTTGCTGCCCGAGGTCACGTCGTGGAAGTCACGTGCATAACTGGCGGGATTGTTAGCCAAGGAGTAGAGCAGGGGTGCATCGAAGCCGAGGGCCGGCCGGCCGGTGTCGCCGAGGATGCGGTTCCAGATCACCGACATCCCGGCCCACAGCGGCGTCGCCAGGCTCGTGCCGCCGACCTGGTGTGCGGCACCGCCAACGTACACGTAGGCCCCGCTCTGGGGATCGGCGTCGGCGGCCACGTCAGGCTCGGCGCGTCCGCTGCAGGTCGCCGCACTCACGCCGGTCTGCCACACTGGCCGGGGGAAGTGGGTGGTGCAGAAGCCACCCGAGCCCGTCCAAGCGGTCTCACTGCTGTACGTGTAGCCGGCGTTGGTGTTCAACGTCGTGCCGCCGACGGCTACGACGTAGGGACTCGTGGCCGGGTAATTGGGACCGGCACCACTGTCGCCGCTCGAGAAGTAGAAGGTGGTCCCCACGGAGTCCGCGTACTGGAATGAGGTCTCCAAGTTGGGATCACTCATGTCAGCGGCAGCCCCCCAGCTGTTCGAGACGATGTGAACGCTGGAATCGTTGGCAGCGTCGTTGACCGCGGCTTCGAGGTCAGCAAAACTGTTGGTGTGCCCCAGCCAGTACTTGAGGTGGCTGCCGGGCGTAACGCCGTGCGCCACCTCGACGTCCATGGCCGTCTCGATCCAGGCGCTCTGGTCGGTACTGCTGCCGTTGACGGGGATGAAGTCGATCCCGTTTGCGCCGGCCTGGCCGATGACCAGCGGCGTCGATCCGGTGTTGGTGGCGTAGGCCGTTAGATCACTCTGCTGCAGCGGCGCGAACCAGAGCGTGAAGCCGATGGTCTGGCCCGTCCCGTCGATACCGGCGGGCATGTCGTAGGCCGTGCCGAAGTCACTGGGAACGTAGCCGCCAGCGCGTACGTTGTCGGTCGTCGGCGTGCTCGACGCCTGGAGGGTGAAGTAGTTGTTGAGCCCGGTGATCCAGTTGATGTTCAGGTTGGCTGGGACAACCGGATCCCGATCATTGGAGTAGAAGCTGCGTCCACCGGCGGTGTAATCGTTGATCCGGACGCCGAAGGCCGCGCGGAGCTGCTGGGTGGTCCCTTCGACGGAGATCAGCAGATTCTCAGGTGAGGTCGACAGCACGGTCAAGCCCTTGTTCGCCTGCCAGTCACGCACCGCCTGGACCTCCTGGTCGGACGGGGCGTAGACCGCCTTGTATTCGGCGCGCGTCAAGTACTGCCCGTAGCTCGGACTGTCCGGCGTACTGGCTTCGACGATGACGGCGTCGAGCTGAACGGAGTTGTGGACTGCTAGACCAACGTTGACACGCATCACGTCACTCGGGTTGTGCTCCGAGCTGACTTCGGCGATTCCTATGGCAGCCACGGGCGGAGCAATATCGCCGACGATAGTCCGCGTGCCGTCGTTAGAGGTCGCCAGAACCGTCGGGGTGAATAACCCGACGGCGAGGGCGCCGATGATGAGCGCATAGAGCATGCGCGCATGCTGACCCTACCCTTCCCAAATTCACCGCTCCACGTTCGACCGTATCCCCCAGTCCCGGCTGCGCGGTCCGTAGTCCGCGCTGCCTCGAGCGTCTCCTTTCACTCAACTCTGGCACGGGACGTTCACCTACATCGGCATCGACTGGCGAACGTTTACCGCGCCCAACTCCCGCGATGCGAAATGCGTCTCAAGTTCCTCTCTCGCAAATGCGGCATTGACCTCGCCCCCGGTCATTGCCGCGAACGTGCAGAAGCGGGCGCAACGTGTCCAGTGGGCTATGCGCCGATCGTGCACGTAACAGATCCTCCAATATTACCATTCGGTGCTGTCACTGGAACAGGTCTGACGAAGGACTCTGTCCGGATGTGATTACAGCCGGTAGGTGGGTCCTGGAGTCCAGAGATCTCTTCGTTTGCGGTCCACCAAGTACCGTCGTGCTCACTGTGGTTGCCGACAGCGACCCAGCGGACGGTATATTCTTGAGCCATTGCGACTCAACATGTCTGGCGATGGTCGCCGTTGGCTCCGCCCCACCGTGAAATCCACAAGGACGCACCGCCGTATCCGAGCCCAATAACGTCCCGGACGCGGATTATCGGGTCAATCCCGACATGGGCGTCCCGGAGCGTACGCTGTCGCGGGGCAACCTGAGTCGCTACTTCGACGTGCGCGACCGCCAGTTCGTCGAGCGGCGGCTCGTCCGGCGACTGGAGGCACTGGGCTATGACGTGACGCGCACGCAGCACGAGCCGACACCCACTGCGGCATAGACGCGCTGGATTTCCAGAGCGGTCGGTGTCCGGTATCAAGGCAAGACGATTCTCCTTGAGGTCCAGCTGCACTCCGGGTCTGGACTCTCGGGTTGCCGAGCCATACCTCCGCCCGGTGCTCCTCCGGATTCGTCGCTCCAGCCGTGGTGGGCACGGTTGCTGTGGGCTACCGGCACCCTCGAAGGACTGCCCGCGTCCTTAATGATCTTTGCCACAGTACGTCGGTACCAG
>Ga0307373_10003065_pt1 | contig 29520 bp, 26 predicted proteins | sample OX2MG_FD_202534 | JGI IMG/M metagenome (GOLD analysis project Ga0307373, IMG submission 202534) | Soil microbial communities from Risofladan, Vaasa, Finland - OX-2 | ecosystem: Environmental > Terrestrial > Soil > Coastal area > Acid sulfate soil | place: Finland: Risofladan, Vaasa | collected... | reverse complement strand
CCACGGTCACGTGCGCTACGACGATTATGGCCCCAGCGCCCATCGACATCCTCCACCAGTCTGCCTCCTGTCTCGTCATCAACAAGCGGGCCGGCCTGGCGACGCAGGCGCCGGCCCAGTTCGACAGCCTCGAGCGACGTCTGCGGGCATGGCTGGCCGAGCAGAACCCGGAGCGTGAGTTTATCTATCTCGGCGTGCCACACCGGCTCGACCGGCCGGTGTCGGGGGCGATCGTCTTCGCCACGCGGCGTCGGGCGGCGTTCAAGCTTTCACGCCAGTTCGAGCGCCGCCAGGTCAAAAAGCTCTATTGGGCCTGCGTCGAAGGCCGCGTCCAGCCGCCCGAAGGAACCTGGACCGACCATCTTCGCAAGGTTTATGGCCATCCACGGGCGGAGGTCGTGCCGGCCGAGCATCCCGACGCGCAGCACGCGGTGCTTCATTATCGAACGCTCGGCCAGACCGCGTACGGTTCGTGGCTGGAGATCGAGCTGGAAACCGGCCGCACGCACCAGATTCGCGTTCAGGCATCCTCGCGCGGCCATCCAGTGCTGGGCGACGCTTTTTACGGCAGCACAGTCGCATTCGGCGAGCAGCACGCCAACGAGCGGCTGCGGGCCATCGCCTTGCACGCCCGAAGCCTGTCGTTCGTCGATCCCGCAACGAACGACCCCGTCACCGTCGAGGCGCCGCTGCCCTCATGGCGAAATGGCAACGACTGCGGTATTCCGGACTGGGATGTTTTGATCGCCGACATCCAACATCGGCCAAAAGTCAATTCCCGCCAGAATTGACCACGTCGCCCGCGTTGCGGGTGAGCATCGCCTTAAACGAACTGGGCGCTGTCGAATTCGGAATCGCGTCGGAATGCCCGTCGCCGAAGACCACCAGGATGATACCCGGCCGCAGACCGCGCAGTCCGGCCATCGGGTCCTTTGCGTCGGGCGACCAGTCGTCGGGCTTCGTCCAAATCACCGCGCGATCGGCCGCGGCTTCGACGACCATGATGGTATTGCTCGTGCCGTCTTTGATGTCAGCGAACGTCGTCGCTTTTTTCGGTTGAATCATTGCCTTCTCGCCCACCACTGCCAGGTAATTCGTCTTGCCCTCATTCGCCTGCGGCAAGTTCGGGTTGCTGTAGACGCTCGGCATTCGCGCAATAAGGGCCATGTTGTTCGGGCTGTCCCACGGTTCGTCCAGCTTGAAACTCTTATAAAGCTCCTGCTGCTCGATATAGGGCAAGACATGGACTCGCCAGCTCAAGAGAGCCTTCCCTTGCTTGTCGTAGTTCGCCGCCGCCGGAAACGCCTTGTTGACGTCGGCATAGGTCTGCATAGCCAGGCCGATCTGCTTCAGATTGTTATTCGACTGCGTGTGGCGCGCGGCCTCGCGCGCGGCCTGCACGGCGGGCAAGAGCAGTGCCAGGCCCACGCCCGTCGTCGCCAGCGATCGCGAATTGACAACCGGCACCGTCTGATAGTCTTCCAGCAGCAAGCCGGCGGCTGAACGCCGCATGAAGAAAATCGACGGCCGCGCGTGACGCTCCAGCGTTGCCAAGGCAGGGAGCGGGGGAATCTGCACGTTGAGACCCTGGCTGGCCAGGCCAAGCGAGGCCACGGGAATCAACGCTTGTAATGCCGGATACATCGTTCGCAGGCCCGCTGCCGTGTCGTTAAAAGTGAGCACCGAAGGACCGTCGCTGCCCGTCAACGACGCGGCCAGTTCGCTGCGCGCTGCCAACGATTCGGCCTTCGGGTCGCGAGTTAAAAAGTCTTTCAGGCCCTGCGGAGTGGAACTGACCACGAGACGGTCGTCGGTCAGGCACCAACAGGGCGTGATCGCGCCGCTGGCCGCATCGAAGCTCAGCGGCACGGGCAACGGCGCGGCCTGGGTCTGCGGCAGCTTGAGCGGTACGTAATACACCTGCTGGCCGCGAAACTTCGACTGCTTCACCGACCACTTGCCGTCGCTTTTCTCCGCCTCTTGCTGCAATCGTTTGACGATCAGCGGGTAGCTTTTGTCGAGCCGCTTACGGTCGCGCACGGTCACGGTGATGGTAAACTTTCCCACCTGCGGGGCCTTCTTGCCCGGCGTCGCGTCGGCCTGAGCGCCGTAGGCGCACCACACATCGCCCAGGGCTGGCAAGAGATCGCCGGACAGGCTGAAACCGAGCTGCGCATCGGCCGCTTTCAGGGCGTTGTCGGCTCCCGCGCGGGCCGCCGGATCGACTTTGGCGACCCCCTCCAAGACGCGGCGCAAAACGTCGTCCAGATCAAGTCGGCCCACAACGGCAAAGGCCACGTCGTTGGGCACGTGCCGCAAGTCGGCCGCAGTCAGCGCCTTGCCAGACACCGCGGCAAACAACCCCTTCGGCTCGCCCGCGGTGGCCACCCGCGTCTTGCCCACCATGCCCTGGCGATCGAAGCCGCTGACGCTGCTGATGTGGTTGACGTTTTGTATGCCCAGCGCGTCGAGCGTGGCGGCGATTTTGGGATCGGTCATCAAGGGCTGCGCGGCCTGCAAGATGCCGGCGACATTGACGTACCAGGTTGTGCCGGGACGTTCGATGCCCGCCTGTTGCTGCACGTTGCTGAGCCAGCCGGGCGGCGAGCCCGAAGCGAGTCGCCCGACCAGTTCTTGCCCCGCGTCGGCCCCCACGCTGACGAGAAAATAGCTTTCTTTGAATCCCCACACGACGACGGGCTGGCCTGGTGGCAGCGGAGCGCGGTGCAGCACGGCCCCGCCGACGTTGGTTTCTTCAAGCTTCATGCCGGGCGGCAACTGGCCCGCGGCCAGGGCTTCGAGTTGCCCCACCAGCTTGGCAAACGTCGGCTTCATGTCGCCCGTGTTAATCACCAGCCCGGCACGCACGTCGGGACCCATCGGCCCGACGGCCACCTTCGACACATAGAGTGCCGCTGGTCGCGTGAGCACGGCCTTGACGAGTGCGGGCGCATCGTCGGCGAACATCGCCGCTGCCGGATTGCCGCGCATCGCTTGCTGCACCAGGGCCGTCACCTGGCTGTCGAGCTTCGACACGAAGTTCTTGACCTCCTCTTCGGCGAGCAATTGCTCGGTCTGATTCTCGCTCTTGGCATCGGCCGTGCCGGCGCCGTTCCAGCCGACGTAGAACAGACATTCCTCCGGGGCGGCACGCAGGACGCCGGCATCGGCGGGTGCGGGCGGAAGACAAAACGGCGAAGCAAGAGTTGCCTGGGCGTAAACGAGCCAGCCGGCGAGGGCGATCAGCGTGCGAAAGTAAGTCATGGCAGTCGTCAAGGGTGTACTGGGCGGTGGGTCTTGCGGCACAATGGCAGATATTTTACGCCTTTCCGGGCAATTTGCCAGACGCGGGTGCAAGGCTACGGCATGACTCACTGGGGCGGTCTTTTTACAGCGAGGCAGAAACTGGCTTGTTTTCCGCTAGCAAACCTGATGCACGGTGCGCGAATTGCTGCGAGGATGTGATTCATGATACGACGATCGAAAACGGCGACAGGCGAGGAGCAATGGGTGCTGATCTCTCAGGTCGAGCACGCCCGGTTGTCGGGCGCGCTGGCCGGACCGTGGGGAAAAGAACCGTTTGCCCGGCTTGCACCGCGCGAAGGAATCGTGGCGGCGGTGGCCCATCACGACGACGGCTGGGCCGCCTGGGAAATCGCGCCGAAAGTCGATGCCCAGACCGGCCGTCCGCTCGATTTTACGGAGACCGCGCTGACCGATTCGCTGGCCATCTGGCGCGAGTCGATTCGGGCGGCGGCCGGCATCGGCCCGCTGGCCGGATACATGGTCAGCGGCCACTTCACGCGGTTGCTCGAGCGGTTCTCGGGCCGCTGGAAGTCGGATGCCACGGCGACGGCATTGGCAAACGATTTTCTCACCGAGCAACAGGCCGAGCGAGACAAATGGCTGGCGATGTGGCAGAAAACGGCGGGCGATTCGGCCGACCGGGCGGCGGCCGATCGCGCCGTATCATGGCTGCAGATGTTCGACGCCCTCAGTCTCTGGCTTTGTTGCGCCGAACGGCGGGAGCCGCAGGAGTTCGCTCCGCCGGGCGGACCGGTGTTGACCTTGCGGCCCACGACCGGGCCGTATGCGATCTCCGTTTCGCCTTGGCCCTTCCTTACAGACGAATTGGAAGTGGCGGCGCTCGGCCGCGCGATCGCCGTCAGGCCCTACGCAGACCCCAGCGACGTCGTCACCGCCGCGGCCCAGCCGGTGACGTTGAACTGGTCGCTTCGCCGCGCGGAAAGTACGTCTCCACGACATGATGAAGCTCGGCCGGCGTGCTGACGCGAGCGGCATAGGTGCGAAATTCCCTCGCGCCCGGCCGGCCCTGGGCATAACAACAGGCGAACTTGCGCATCAGGCGAGTTCCCTTGTCGGCGCCGAAGCGGGCCACCACCAGACGGAAATGATAGAGCAAAAGCGTTCGCTCGGCAGCCAGGTCCAGATCGGGCGGCACCGGCTGGCCGGCCAACGCCGCGGCCGCCTGGCGGAAGAGCCACGGCCGCGAGAGGGCCGCCCGTGCGATCATCACTCCGTCCACAGGGTAGCGCGTCAGAGCGAACACGACTTTTTCCGGGCTGTCGAGGTCGCCGTTGCCAATCAGCGGAATGCGTCTGAGATGCTGCTTCAAAGCGGCGATGTTTTCCCAATCGGCCGAGCCTTGAAAGAAGTCCTGGGCGGTACGGCCGTGGACCGTCAAGGCGGCCCCGCCCGCGTCTTCCACGGCCTGGGCGACGGCCGGGGCGGTGATCTTGTCGCGTGTGCAGCCGAGGCGGATCTTGGCCGTGACGGGGGTTGGCCGGCAGGCCGCCACCACGCGCTCGACGATCCGGCCGACACGCTCCGGGTCGCGCAACAGGTACGAGCCGCTATGGGCGTCGACCGTCACCTGCTTCACCGGGCAGCCAAAATTGAGATCGACCACGCTGATTTGAAATTCGTGGGCCAGCCTGGCTCCGACTTCGGCCAAGATGGCCGGGTCGTTGTCCCAAATCTGCACCGCCAGCGGACGGGGCTCCTCTTTGACGCCCCACAGCCGGTCGGGCAGTTCCTGCCGCCGCTCCTCCTGGGCCAAAAACCCCTTGGCGCTGATCATCTCGGTGGCCTGCAATCCGACGCCGCCAAATTCGCGCACGATCTGCCGATAGGCGTAATTCGTGAAGCCCGCCATCGGCGCCTGCAAAATCGGCGGATCGACGGTGACGGGACCAATTTGCAGCCGAGGGGTCGTTTTCACGAGGCGTAAGACCGGTACGTGACTGGGCAACGGTTCTTTTTTCGGTTCCCTCCGTCGCAAGGTCAAGTCGTGAATTCGGTTGCGTGGGCCGTGCTACCGGCTATAGTAACGTCTGGTGGCCCAAGTCATTGGCTTGCTGCGCATCGCGCCGCGGCAGCCGGTCCTCTCTCAATGCTGCGGAAACGGTGAAGACGCGATGGAAGCCAAGTTGGTGGTCGTGGGCGGAAAGGCGAACCGCTCCGAAGTCAAACTAAAACTGCCCTCCATGATCGGTCGCGGGCGTGACGCGGATCTGACCGTGGCCCATGCCACCGTCAGCCGCCATCACTGCTTGATCTACGAGCTGGAGGGCGCGCTGGTGGTCCGCGACAACGGTTCGCTCAACGGCACCGTGGTCGAGGGCCAGCGCGTGCAAGAGGCGCTGCTCAAGCCGGGTGAGACCCTGACGATCGGCCCCTTGACCTTTCGCGCCGAGTATGAACACAACGGCCATTTTCCCGACCTGAACGGCGATCGGCCGAGTGCCACGGCAGCTTCGCCGGACGAAGTGGAAGAAGCCTTGCCCATCGTCGATACGTCGTCGCAAAGAGACGAGCCAGCGGCGCGTGCGCCGCGGGCAGCCGCGGCCACGAGCGAGCCGGCGGGAGTGTCCGACGTTGGCGATTCCAGCGACGATCATGCTAAAGCGTTCGGGTTTCTCAGCGAGGAGCCGCAGGCGGAGCCGGCCAGCGATGCGACCTTCAACTTCCTGGACGAATCGGAAAAAGACGAAGGAGCGGCCGTTGCGGAGCCCGCCTCCAGGCCCGCGGTTGAGCCGTCCGCAACGACAAGCGACAAGGGCGACGACACGTTTCAATTGGCCGACGACCCGCCGGCGTCGGCCGACGCCAAGCCGCGGAAAAAGCCGGCTTCGTCCCCGAAGGCAGCGGTCCGAAAAAAGACCGCTCCCGCGCAGCCGGTGGACAATCTCGAAATCAACGGGTCCGAGGCGGGGGCGTCGAAAACGGCGGACAGCGGAGGCGATGCGGCGCTGGACGACTTCCTCAATTCGCTCGGCCTGGACAACTAGCCCATGCCCGGTCAGCGAAACATCGTGGTGCTCCGTCACTCGTTGATTGATGGATGTCAGGGGGTGGCTGGGGCAGAGCTTGGCCGGTCCTGGCCAAGCTCTGCCCCCGCCACCGCCGTCGCTTCGCGGTCGATCCATCGAGGAACGACTGACAGAGCACTAGGCAGGTCCGCCCCGCGATGGCGGCGGTGCCTTGTGGCAGCGGTGGCCGTGCTCTTCGCCACGATCGGCGCGGGCCAAGAGCCAAAATCCGAGAACCAACGCCGCGCAAACCGCCTGGCGAAAGAGACAAGTCCCTATCTGCTGCTGCACGCGCACAATCCCGTCGACTGGTATCCCTGGGGCGCCGAAGCCCTCGACCGGGCCAAGACCGAGAAGAAGCCGATCTTTCTGTCGATCGGTTACTCGAGTTGCTATTGGTGCCACGTCATGGAGCGCGAGTCGTTTATGGACGACGAGATCGCGGACTTCATGAACAAGAACTTCGTGTGCATCAAAGTCGACCGCGAAGAGCGGCCCGACGTTGACGAGATTTACATGGCGGCCCTGCACGCCTTGGGCCGGCCGGGCGGATGGCCGCTGACGATGTTTCTGACGCCCGACGCCAAACCGTTTTTTGGCGGCACTTATTTTCCGCCCCGCGACAAGGAGATCGCCCCCGCGGCGGGCGCCGGACCGGCGCAGCGAGTCACGGGACTATTGACCCTGCTGACGCTGGTCGCCGAGCGGTGGCAAAAAGCGCCCGACGAATTGACGACCGTCGGCGACCAGCTCGCCGACTATTTGCGACGTGAGCTGGGCAAACAGGCGCTGGCGCCGCAGGCGTTGGAAGACGGCGTGGTGCAGGCGGCCGTCGCCGCTTTGGCCGACCAGTACGACGGCGAGCACGGCGGTTTTGGATACAGCACGGCAAACCCGCGGCGTCCCAAGTTTCCCGAACCATCGAACCTGATGCTGTTGCTCGACCACGCTCGGCGGACCAACGACGATGACGCGCGGACGATGCTGGTCGTCACGCTGGAGAAAATGGCGGCGGGCGGCATCCGCGATCATCTGGGCGGCGGCTTTCACCGCTACAGCACCGACCGCTTTTGGCGCATTCCCCACTTCGAGAAGATGCTCTACGACAACGGGCAGCTCGCCAGCCTCTATGCCGAAGCCTGGCAGTTGACCGCGCGCGATGATTTCCGGCAGGTCGCCGAAGAAATCTTGGCCTTCGTCGGCCGGGAGATGACCGATCCCTGCGGCGGCTTTTACGCGGCCATCGACGCCGAGACAGACGGCGACGAGGGCGCCTTTTATGTCTGGAAGCGGCAGGAAGCGAAAGACGTTTTGGAGCCGGCCGAATACGAGCGGGTCGCGGCGGTCTACGGAGTCGACGGCCCGCCGAACTTCGAGAAGCGCTACGTGCTCGAATTGGCCCGGCCCCTGGAAAAGTCCGCCGAACGCGAGCGAATGCCGCTGGCCGTGTTTCAGCAGCGTCTCGAAGCCAGCCGCAAAAAGCTGCTGGCCGTGCGCGGCCGGCGAAAGCGGCCCTTGACCGACACGAAGATTCTGACGGGCTGGAACGGCTTGATGATTCGCGGCTTTGCCGATGCCGGGCGGTTGTTTGGCAACGAGTCTTACCTGGCGGCCGCCCGTCGCGCCGCCGACGCGGTCTTGCAACACCTCCGCACGCCGGAAGGGCGCTTGCTGCACAGTTACACGTCGGGCCAGGCGAAGCTGAATGCCTATCTCGACGACTACGCCTTCTTCGTCGACGGGCTGTTGGCCCTGCACCGTGCGACGGATGAAAAGAAGTGGCTCGACGCGGCGGCGGAGTTGACGGCGGTCCAGCAGCGATTGTTTTGGGACGACGGTGCGGGCGGCTTCTTCTTCACGTCCGACGACCACGAAACCCTGTTGGCCCGCCCGAAAGACCCGATCGATTCGGCCACGCCATCGGGCAACTCCGTATCGGCCGGCAATTTAGCCTACCTTGCCAGCGCGCTCGGTAAGCCCGATGATCTCTTGCGGGCCGAGAAGACCGTCACGGCATTCGCTCGCTTTCTGAACCGCTCGCCGGCGGCCATGCCGCGGATGGTTGTGTCCTGGTCGGCGATCAGGATCCAAAAGGTGGCTGGGGCAGAGCCTGGCCAGTAAACGGCTGGCATCTGAATCGGCCATGCGGCCAGGCGATGCCCCGGTTGTGACGCGCCGGGGCATCGCTTAGGCTCTGCCCCAGCCACCGCTGGTTTTGGAGTAATCGTGCTATTACGCAACAACCAACGAAAGAAGGTTCCGGAAACTGTGAACGATCGAACGAACGACGTCCGCCGGCTGTCGACGGGGGTGGAAGGGCTGGACGAGCTGCTGGGCGGCGGCCTGTTGCCGGGCACCTTGACCGTGGTTTCCGGCGCCACCGGCATCGGCAAAACCCAGCTCGGGATCCAATTCGCCCGTGCCGGCAAGGAGCAAGAGGGGCGCACCGGCCTGGTGTTCGACATGAGCGCCCGCGGCGACGCGCAAAGCCACGACGAATACGCCCGGCGGATGTTCGGCTGGCAGTTGAGGGCCGCCCCTACCGACCGTGTGCCCGGCAGCCGGGAGCTGTTCGACCTGGCTTGTCCGTTGGGTGATTACCTGCACGTCTTCGACTACGCCGGCCGTCGCGTGACGCGCGGCGATCTTGAATTCGAAGCCTGGCAGGACTGGCAAGCCGAGCTGGCCCGCAAGCTGAACGTGACGATCGCCTTCTTCTACGGCAACTTCCTCCGTGGTGCGAGGCGCGTCGTGGCCGACGGTATCGAACCGGCGCACCGCGCGAGCGAGTCGATCCAATTCGAGCTGTTCGAGTACGTCTACCACCAGATCCTGCGGAAAGACCACGACTGGGTCGCCCGAGACTTGCTGAGAGAGCGTTATCGAGCACACGCCGGCCAAGTGGAGGCGAACGCCTACGATTACCGGCAAGTCTCCTGCCTGCTGCTCTACACCTCGCCGGAAGCGATGCTGGAGGAGTTGATTTCGCGCAAGCTCGATGAAGGCGACGTTTTGTCGAACGCCAACACGGTCATCTATCTGGGCAAGATCCGCGAGGGCAACAAGTTGAGCAAGGCCCTCTACATCGCCAAACATCGCGGTAGCGCGTGCAGCGATGAAATCGTGCCGTACACCATCACCGAACGCGGCATGACGGCGGGCTAGCCCGGATTATTCATGGCCCGATGGCCGACCGCGCGGGTCGCCTTATCGCGGAGGTGGCAATGGTTGCCACCCGAAGCTCGTGCGCTTGTGGCAATTCGACGGCCGCGGACCGGCTTGCCCTTCCGAACCGCTTGCTGCGCAAGGGTTTGCCGCCGATCAGGGCAACGCATCGACGTGCGCTTATACAAGCGATTCGCCGGCGCCTTTGGGTGCAACGTTGCACCGGATCCCCCCGTCAGTGTGGCTTACGCACCACGACCGCGAAGATGCGCGACTCCGCACCTGACTTCGTGAGGAGGCAGGCGGCCCGGCCGAGGAAGGCCCAGGTGCGGGATCCCAACTCGCAGCGCGTAGCACGGATACGCCGTTCTTCCCGGCGTTGCCGGGCAACGGGCGGCAGGATATGCTTACCTGTAGCTCAATATGCCCAAAAGGTATCCCTAACATGACCAGACTGACGCTCGATGCCGATCTCCGATCGAAGTTAAACGGACTCGACGAGCCGGTCGAGGTCTGCGATGAAACCGGACAGACAGTCGGGCACTTTCTCCCCTCGTCGCTTTACGATGAGCTCTTCTATGCCGCGCTTTCGGCAGAAAGCCCGCATTCCAAAGAAGAGCTCCGGCGCCGACATCAGGAAACCCAAGGTCGGCCCCTCGCCGAGATCTGGCGCGATCTGGGGCGAACATGAAATTCACCGTGGTCTGGCGGCCGGGCGCGGAACAAGAGCTTGCGCGCCTTTGGAACGGCGCCGCAGACCGCGCCGATGTTGCCGCGGCCGCCGACACGATCGATGCCGCGCTGGCCCGCGAACCGCTCTCATTCGGGGAGTCGCGCGGCGGGGCCACGCGCATCGCGCTCGTCGCCCCCCTTGCAGCACTTTATGATGTCGACGAGCCTGATCGGCTCGTGACCGTATGGGATCTTTGGCGCCGGCAATGACGGCCGCCAAGCAATGACTGGGGCGACCATCGCTAATTGGCCGCGTATCTCACCCGATGGATCGACCTAAGCGAATTCCATCATGCCATGCGTTCGGTCGGCGACGGAATTCCGCTTAAGACTACGCGCCGCCGGGCATGAACAGGTAGCCGCGCTACAGCCAGCGCAGATAGAGGGCGCCGGTGAATTGCTGAATCCGCTGCCGTTGACCTGTTTCCAGCCCGTCGGTCCAGGCGTCGATTTGCTGCACGGCCAAGGCCGGATTGCGGGGCAGCAACTCCGCCAACTGCCCGGCCGCGCGACGCTGCCAAACGGGCCAATAGAGGAGGTCGTCGAGCTGCTCGTCGACGAAGGCCGTGCGTTCCGGCTCGGTCAGCGCCGTGTAGCGGTCTGCCCGGTCGAGCAGCCATACGGGCACCAGCTCGCGCAGGTTGGCGATGGCCCGATCGCGGTGGGCCGAATCGAGCTCGGCCAGCTCGTACTGCCAGTCGTAGCCCTGGCGAAAATCTTCCGCCAAACGCCGCGCCAGACGCAGCTTGGTCGTTCTCAACTCCCGGCCCAGGTCGCGCGTCGAGAGCCAGTGGAAAAGGGCCTCGTGGTCCAACCGATCGACCAAACGCGCCGGGCGCGTCGCGGCATCGCCGACCGCCAGGGCACAGGCCGACACCAGCGCCAGCAGCGCCGCAAACGCCAACCAATTTCGCCAGCCTGTCACTTTCTACTCTACCTCTTTCTCCGCCAGAAACCGGTTACGCTCGCCGAGGCACGGAATTGGGTTTGACTCAAAACGGCCTGCGCGTCACGCTAGCTCCCTGATATTCTACCTCAGCAGCCGAAAGAGCAAGAAGCACGGCGCATGGAAGGAGCGTCAAGGATGGACATTAGCTCACTATTGATGATCGTCGCCCTGTGCGGCCAGGTCTCCGACGCAGCCGCTTTAGACCGCGAAGCCCGCGCGGCCGAGCTCGACACGCCCCTCGAAGCCGCCGACGAAAACAGCTCGCTCGACGGCGATCCACGCGACGGCGACGCCCTCGACGGGGACGCGCTCGACGGGCCGAGCATGGAAGATGCCGACGGCGCGACGCTCGAACCGGCGATCGAGGAAGCCGCTGAAGCCGGCGGCGCGGCCGATCCCGGAGCACCGGCGCCAAAGAATTCGCCCGACGCCTTGCTGCAGTGGCTGGCCGAAGGAGACAAGGCGCTGGAGGGCAAGCCGATCGCGCTGGTCGATCTGCTCTCGCGCATCCACGACCGGCAGCAACGGGCACTTGTCATACCCGCCTATTGGCAGCTCTTTGCCGCGGCCTGCGAGTATCGGATTGCCGCCGACGAAGCCTCGCGGCTGGGCCAACTGCTGCCTCCGGCCGACGCCAGCGGCCGGCACGCCAGCCATCCGGTGCTGGAAGCCCGTATGGCCTCGGCCGAAGCACGGGTGCGCGAAGCGGAGCTGGCGGTGCTGGCGCAGCAATACGCTTTGGCCGACCACATGCGGTTGCCGGCCAACGAGCCGCTGCCACTGGCCGCCGACCTGCCGCACAGCGGGGCCTATCGCACCTTCTTTCAAGAGCGGTATGCGCGTTCCGCCCCGCCCAAGATGCACCTGATCGACCGCACGCTGCCCTTGTTGCACCGCTCGATCGAGCTGCGTGCGGCCGCGGCCGTTTCGGCGGCCGATAGTGCCGATGCCGAAGCCGAGGCCTACCTGGCCGGGCAACTCGACCTGGTCTCCGTCGTCGATAGCGTGATCGAGCTCAGCCGACAGCGGTGGGCCTTCGTGGCGGCGGTCCGCGACTACAATCTCGACATCGCCGAATACGCCTTGACCGTGGTTCCCGCCGGCCTGACCAGCGCGCAACTGGTGGGGGTCTTGATCGGCCCGCCGCCGGCGGCGCCGGCAGAAAAGTCCGACAGAAAGGAACTTGCCGAACGGCGGCGGGGCGTGAAGCAGGCGGCGTTCGAATCGCCGATCGACGCGCCGCCGACCCCCAGGGTGCGAGTTCCGACGCTGGCTCCGCCGCGCGAATCGCAGCCGCTGAGACGCCTGCCCGACGAGGCCAGCCCCGCGTTGAAGCAGGCGCCCGACGTAAACCATTCGCCCCGCCAGAAGAGCGGGCGCCCGCGGCGGGCGGCGACTCCGTCGTCAAGTTCCACCAGCCGCCCGCGGCCAACCGGCCAGAGGCACTTCGTCGCGAAGCCGCCCAGGGTCGAACCGGTCGAGTCGCGAGTGGGCGAGGAGCAGCCGGAGACGACCGCTTCGACAACCGATGCATTGCCCACCGAGGCCGATCAGGGGCTTTACGGCGGTCTGAGCGAGCTATCGTCGCTGAAGCGTGCGCAGGAGCTTTCCGCCGCGCTGCACTGGGACGAAGCACGAGACCCGTCGCAGGGCACGGCCGTCAGCCTGGCCGACGCTCTTAGCGCCGTGCCGGCCGGCGACTGGCGGGCCTTGCTGGCAAGCTATTGGCACTGCCGGCAGCAAATCGCCGCCTGGCAGACATTGAGCCAAGAAATCGAGCAGTTGCGAGCGCTGCAACCGGTCGCGCTTCGCCGGCGGGAAGATGCGGGCGCCGCGGACGCGATGCTGCGGCTCCGCACGGCGCAACTTGCGGCGGCAGCGGCGGCGGACGTAGCGAAGACCGGCATCTTGGCCGCGCAGTTCGATTTGGCGATGCTGCTGCGCCGGCCGCTGGACCGCCCCTGGCCCTGGCCGGTCACGTCGCCGCACGCCGGCGGTTATCGGCTGAAGCTCGATGCCCAACCGGCAACGCTCTTGCAGGCCGCCTACGTGCGGCAACTCGTCGGCATGCTGCCAAAGCGGCACGAAGCCGTGCAGGGCCACGCCAATGCCGTGATTGCGGCGGACGCTGCCCGTGTCGCGGTTCTGGCCGAATGCGAGGCGGGAGAGCGGCGTCTGTCCGACGCCGTCGCGGCGGTGCGTCGGCTATCGAGCGAGACGCTGGCCTTTCTGGAGGCGCAATCGCACTATAATGTGCAGTTTGCCGACTACGCGCTGGCGGTGGCCCCTTCGGGCGTTCCCGCTTCGGTACTGGCACGGGCGTTGGTAGTGCAGTAACCGTCGTAGGGTGGGACCAGCGAGCTTGCGAGCGCCGGCCCACCGATTTGAGGCGTTATACTTCACGCGGCCGAGAATGAGACATTTTGCCTCGAGGAGAAGCGGTGGCTGGGGCAGAGCTTGGCCAGATAGCGGCCGGCGCCCTTCCACCGCGTGGCGGCCAAGCGATGCCCCGGTGCGTCCAACCGGGGCATCGCCTGGCCGCCGAGATGAACGAAGTGCCAGCCTCCACGCGGCCAGGCTCTGCCCCAGCCACCGCCAATGTCTCATTCTCGGCCGCGTGAACTATAACGCCGTTGCGGAGGGTACACGGAATGGATTTGCGGAACTGGTGGCGAGACCTTGCCAGCTCGGATCTGCTGCAGTGGCAGTTCGACGGCTATACGTTGCCGAAAATGCTCCTGGCGGCGGTGGTTTTCGGCGCCGCTTTGTTCCTCATGCGGCTGACCGCGCGTTTTGTCCGTCGCCATGCGAGCGGACTGGCCGAACGACGCGGCTTCGACGTAGCACACGCCGTCGCCGGTGTGGCGGCGGCCACGAAGTGGTGGTTCGTGCTGATCGCGTCGTTCTTTCTGGCCGCGCTGGCGCTCGACCTTCCAGACGCGAAGCCGTCCGATTTCGTCAAGTCGGTCGCCGGAACGGCGCTGTTGCTGCAGATCGCCGTCTGGGCCGACGTGCTGATCGCGATCTTTATCGAGCGCTACATGCACAGGCGTCTGGAAACCGACGCCGCCAGCGTCACCATGATGAGCGCGCTCGGCTTTTTGGGGCGCGTGGCGGCCTGGACTGTGGCGGTGCTGCTGATCTTGGAAAACCAGGACGTCCAGATCAACTCGTTGGTGGCCGGGCTGGGCATCGGCGGCGTCGCGGTGGCGCTGGCCGCGCAGAACGTGCTGGGCGATTTGTTCGCCTCGCTTTCGATCGTGCTCGACAAGCCGTTCATCCTGGGCGATTTCATCGCCGTCGGCGACTTCCTGGGGTCGGTGGAGCACATCGGCCTGAAGACCACCCGCCTCCGCAGCCTGTCGGGCGAGCAGCTTGTGTTCTCGAACGCCGATCTGCTGCAAGGCCGCATTCGCAATTACAAGCGGATGTACGAGCGCCGCATTCAGTTTTCGTTCGGCGTGGAGTACGGCACGCCGCCCGACAAGCTGGCCGCCATGCCCGGCATGATTCGTGAAGCGATCACCGCTCAGGAGAGAACGCGCTTCGACCGGGCGCACTTCAAGTCGTTCGGCGATTCGTCGCTGGTGTTCGAATCGGTCTACTACGTGCTCTCGCCCGACTATAATCTTTACATGGACATTCAGCAGGCGATCAACCTGGCTCTGGTGCGGCGGTTGGGCGCGGAAGGGATCGAGTTCGCCTTCCCCACGCAGACGCTCTACGTCCATAAAGCACCGGAGCAATGAAAGGAACGTTTATGGGTACAGCTTCGTTGGCCTGTGCCGCTTTGATGCTGGCCGTGACGAATGACGACGCGCGCCTTCCCTGGGCGGCGAACCATCACCGCACCGACGTGGCAAGAGCGCACGTGCAAGAGATCACGGACGCTCGCGTGGACTATGTGGTGATCCAGCGAGGAACGATGGACGGCACGAATTGCCGCTCGCCCCAGGGAGTGTGGCAGCCTTTCGAGCAAACCTGGGAATCAAACCGCTCAGTCCGAATGGAGAACGTGGGCGAAACCGACGTGGTCAATCCGTGGCTCTCCAACGGCCAAAACGACTTTCGCAGCCTCGATCGAATCGCCGCCGCGGTCCTAAAGCCGGGCATGACCGACGGCGAAAAGGCCAGGGCCCTCTGGTGGCAGGAAGTCCGGCACCGTTTCCACCTCGAAGGCGACAATAACGAATTGCTCGATCCGGTCAAAGTGTTCAACGTTTACGGCTACAACACGTGCGGCAACGATTCGATCTGCCTGGCCGGCCTGTGGCGGAAGGCGGGCCTCAAGGTCGCCCCGGCGCGGCTGGTGGGGCATTGCGCCACGCAGGTGTTCTACGATCGCGCGTGGCACCTCCTGGACGGGGATATGCACGCCATTTATCTCCTGCGCGATAACGAGACCGTCGCCGGCGAACAAGAGCTGGTGCGCGATCACGACCTGATCCGCCGCACGCACACGCAGGGAATCTTGCAGCCCGACGCTCGGGCAGGCGACGAGCGGGAGTCGTCCATCTATGTGTTCGAAGGCGACGTCACGGGCAACCGCAACTCGGCCGACACCGCCTTGAACATGACGTTGCGTCCGGGCGAGGCGCTCGTGTGGCGCTGGGGCCGCCTCGAGCCGGTCAAATATCATGGGCCGCGGCCCCCGCGATTCGCCGACCGAATCTGCAATGGGTCGTGGGAATATCGCCCGGATTTCAGCGGGCCCGGTTGGCGGGCCGGCGCCGCTACGGTCGAGTCGGTCCGCGAAACCGACGGCGGACTCAGGGCGGAAGAAGGCAAGAGCGGCGGCATCGTCTGGGCGATGTCGAGTCCCTATGCGATCGTTGGAGGCAGGCTGGAGGTCGACGGGAACGGTGCGAGATTCACGCTCTCGTGGGACGGCGACGAATGGCACGACGTCGATCGCGGCCTCGATGCTTTCTTTCCGCCGGACGGGCCGGCCCGCTACCGCTACTACGTGAAGTGCGAATTGCCGGCAGGCGCGCACCTGCGGCGGTTGGCAATCGTCAACGATCTGCAAATGGCGCCGCTGACGCTGCCCGGCATGAGCGTGGGCGCGAACAAGTTTAACTACAGCGACGATTCTGCGGGCGGACGCCGCGTGCAAATCAGCCACCAGTGGGTCGAGCGGTCGGCCAGCCGTCCGCCCGACGCGCCGCGCGAAGCGGTGTTTCCGCCCGATCATGGCGAGACCGACGGCACTGAGATCGTCTTCCGGTGGCAACCCGCCCACGACGCGGACGGCGACGCGATCGCCGACTACCATTTCGAGCTTTCCGCGCGGGCCGACATGCAATGGCCTCTTTCCATGAGCTTCGCCAAACTGATTTCTCGCACCGCCGACGCCGGGCACACCCACTACACGCTGCCCGCCGCCGGCCTTTTGAATCCCGACACGGAGTATTTCTGGCACGTCCGGGCAAAAGACAGCCAGGGCGTGTGGGGACCGTGGAGTCGGACCTGGAGTTTCACGCCGCACGGGCCGGCGCCGCCGCACGACGTCCGTTTGGAGTTCGACCGCGAGAGCCATCGCGGGCTGCTGCGGTGGTCGCGGCGCTCAGGCGGTCGCGAGCCCGCGGCGTACCGTGTATATGCCAGCGATGAGAAGGGCTTTTCGGTGAGCGATCGGCCTTACAAGGTGACCGTGGGAACATCGAAAAGCGTCCCCTCCGAGTTTGCCGCCAACTTCGTGGCCGAAACCTCGGCCACCGAATTGGAGGTCGTCGGCCCGCAGGTAAAACTCGCGGCAGCGAACAAGGCTTTTTACCGTGTCGTCGCGGTGGACGCGGCGGGCACTCGCAGCGGCCCTTCCGACTATGCGGCGTGCCCACGGCCGTTGATCTTCAGCGCGCCCGTGACCGCGGCGAGAAAAGGCGCCGAATATCGCTATTCGCTTGCGGCCATCCGATCGTTGGGCGATCTTCGGACCAGGGTTGTGGACGGCAAGGAAACCATGAATTTCTGGGACGTCGAGCAGCTTCGGTACGGCATCGAGCGCGGTCCGCAATGGCTCACGATCGACGCCGCCAACGGCCTGCTGTCGGGAACGCCCGATCGCTCCGGCACGGTCGAGGTGATCGTCTCGGCGACGCTCAAGCGCGAGGCGCGGCGTCTGGACGAAGAGGCTCTCAAGTGGGGAATCGAGAAGGTTCTCTCCTCCGGCGCGGAGCCGGCCGGCAGCGCCACGCAGAGCTTCGCGATCGACGTGGCACCGTGAGCAGCAAAACGCCGTCTTCCTGTCATTTCCTCGGATCAGAACGTCGCATGCCACTCGCGATCGCCTGCCGCCGGCTCGTGAAAACCTATCCCAGCCGCCCGCCGGTGGAAGCGGTGCGCGGCTTGAACCTCGAGGTCGAGCGCGGCGAGTGCTTCGGCCTGCTGGGCCCCAACGGAGCGGGCAAGACCACCACCATTGAGATCATCGAGGGTCTGCTTGAGCCCACCTCCGGAGAAGTCGAAGTGCTGGGCCTGCGGTGGGGCGACGACGACGACGAAATCCGCCAGCGGATCGGCGCCTCGCTGCAAGAGACACGGCTGGCCGACAAGCTTTCGGTCCGCGAAACCCTGACGCTTTTTCGCAGTTTTTACCGACGAGGCATCGAACCCGACGAAGCGGTCCGCCAGGTCGGTCTGGAAGAGAAGGCCGGCGCCTGGGTGAGCAAGCTTTCCGGCGGGCAGAAGCAACGCCTGGCCGTGGCCTGCGCGCTGGTGGGCGATCCCGAACTGCTGTTTCTCGACGAGCCGACGACCGGCCTCGATCCGCAATCGCGCCGGCAACTCTGGGAGATCATTCGCGGCTTCGGACGCCAAGGCCGCACCGTGTTGATCACCACGCATTACATGGACGAAGCCGAGCGGCTCTGCGACCGCGTGGCCATCGTCGATCACGGCCAGGTGATCGCGCTCGGTCCGCCGGCCGAACTGATCGCCAGCCTGGGAGGCGAACACGTGATCGAGTTTACCGCCGACGCAGGCGCTGCCGGTCCGTCCGGCCCAGGTGCGATTGTGGACGGACACGCCGCAAACTGGCTGGCCGATCTGCCGGGCGTGACCGAGGCCCGATCGGAAGACGGCCGGGTGTGCCTCTCGGTGGCCGAGCCGCACGTGACGCTGCCGGCCTTGCTCAGCCAGCTTGATTCGCAGCGACTGCAATTGACCGGCCTGACGACCCGCCACGCCAGCCTGGAAGACGTGTTCGTCAAGGTCGCCGGCCGCCATCTCGACGACGAGGCCGCGCATGACTGAATCCTCCGCTGCCGAAGCTGCCGCGCCGGTGCCGTCTACTGCCCCAATCCCGCGGCCCGCCGACGCACGTTCGCCAGGCCGCTGGCATCCGCTGTGGCAACTCGTGCTGGCCCGCTTGAAGGAGTTCTACCGCGAGCCGGAAGCCGTGTTCTGGGTTTACGGTTTCCCGATTCTGATGACGGTTGGTTTGGGCGTGGCGTTTCGCAACAAGCCGGTCGAGCGGATCACCGTCGACATCGAGCGCGGACCCACGGCCAACACCACCCTTGAGGCACTCAAGGCCGATCCGAGATTCGTCGCCGCAGTGCATGAAGCGGATGACTGCCGGCTCCGCTTGCGCACCGGCCGGACCGATTTGATCGTCTCGCCTGCGCCAGGCCCGACGCCCCGCTACGACTATTCGTTCGATGCGACGCGGCCGGAAAGCCTGTTGGCCCGCAACGCGGTGGACGACGCGTTGGAGCGGGCCGCGGGACGCCGCGATGTGGCCAGCACCAGCGATCATCCGCTCGATGAGCCGGGCGGGCGGTACATCGACTTTCTCGTGCCCGGCCTGCTCGGCATGAGCCTGATGGGCGGCGGTCTGTGGGGCGTCGGTTACGTGATCGTCGACATGCGTCTGCGCAAGCTGCTGAAGCGCTTTCTGGCCACGCCGTTGCGCCGCACCGATTTCCTGCTCGGCATCATGATCAGCCGCATGGTTTTCATGATTCCCGAGGTGCTGATCATCCTGTTGTTTGCGCGGTTGGCGTTCGGCGTGGTGATCTACGGGAGTTTGCCGAGTTTGATCTTCTTGATCTTTCTGGGTGCGGTTTCGTTTGCGGGCATCGGTCTGTTGGTGGCCAGCCGTGCCCGGACGCTGGAAGCGGTTTCGGGCCTGATGAATCTGGTCATGTTGCCGATGTGGCTGTTGTCGGGTGTGTTCTTTTCATCCGATCGGTTCCCCGAGGCGGTTCAACCGGCCATCAAAGCCTTGCCGCTGACGTTGCTGAACGATTCGTTGCGCAGCGTGATGTTGGAAGGTGCCACGCTGGCCTCGCAATGGCCGCAAATCGCCGGGCTGGCGGTCTGGGGTGCCGTGGCGTTTGTCTTGGCCTTGCGGTGGTTTCGCTGGATTACCTAGCCGACGTCTGGAGTAGCCTGCTCGGCGGCCACAAAGCCGCAGCGATTGTGCGATCCGTCGCAGAACGGTTTTTTGCCCGACTGGCCGCATCGGCACAAGGCGATCGCCGGCTTGTCGGTGCTGATCGTGAACGCATTGCCTTCTGCATCGACGATGGTCACCGGCCCCTCCACGACGAAAGGACCGTTGTTGCGCGTGCGGATGGTGACCTGGCTCATGATTGAACTCCGTTGATATTGGCATGAATTGAATGTCGTAGACGTCAATCATTATTCTTGGCAGGCTGCGACCGGGCCGCCGGCTTTTCCGCCTCGACCGGGTGCAACACAAAAAGCACCTGGAAGCGGTCTTTGTCGGCGGCGCCGCCTCTGCCTCCGGCGGGCTCGCCACCCACGCCCGCAGTCGTCGGTTTTGTGGCCTCGGCCTTGTTGGCCCGCTGCAAGCGCGACTCGACGGCCCGCGCCGGGGCCTGCTCCGCGGGCTTGTTGTCCGCATCGGCGGGCGGGACCAAGGGGCGCACGACCAACCTGCGCGCCAGGCCCGGCAAGGCGCTCTGCTTTGCATCGGCGGCCGCCTTGGACTCCGGTAGTGATTCAGCGGCCTTCGCAGCCGTCTCTTTCTTGGCGGGCACCTTGGCTCGGAACGCGCCTGCCTGCCGCTGCTGCAGTTCGTTTACTTCCGCCAGGCCGCGAGCATACCGGAAGTATTGCTGTTGCCGCGGCAGATCGGGCGCCGGTTCCACGTCGACGGCCACCACGCGATCGGAATCACGGTCCAGCGCCTCCAGCACGGCTTCGATTTGCGGCTCGCTCGCTTCGACCAGCACCAGCTCGGTGTTCGGATCGCGCAGGGCCGCGTCGGCGTCGGTTTGCAACAGCTTCCCTTGCTGGGCGGCCCGCTTGCGAAGTGCCGTGCCCAGCCGCTCCACTTCCGCCTCGCTGGAACGGGCGGAAGGCTCGGCAGACTGCTTCGACCGATCGTCGGTCTCGGCAACCTGGTCATCGAGCGATTCCCGAGCGAGGGAGTCGGGTTCGGCGACGGGCGTCTCTTCGCCCCATTTGATGTTCTGCTGTGCCAGCAGCTTGCGGAACGAATTGTCGTAGTCCGCGCCGGGCGTCACGTAGCACCACACGACGAGCGTCTGGTCGCCGGCGATGGACGACAACCGCTCGGCGGCGCCGGCATCGGATGACATTTTGTCGTGGGCGACAGACATGCGTTCCGGAGCGTCTTTCGCCGGCTCTGTCAGCGGTTCGTCGCGCGGCGCCGCATTCGGGCCACGGGGCCTGGCGGCCTGGGGCGCTCGCAGCCCGGACGCATCGTTCTTGGCGGCCGATGCGCCATCAAGACCCAACTCGTTCGGAGATGCCGACGGCTCCGACCGGCGGTCGTGGTCCGATTTCTCCTCGGCCTGCTGCGTTCTGCCTAACGGATGCTCCGGCGCTTCGGCGGCCGGTGCTCCCGCCGGGGCGCCGATCTCGCCACCGTCGCGCTCGCCGGCCGCGCCCGGCGCCAACGCGACCTGCCGCCGTGCGGCCCGGTCGCGGTCGAGGAACATGATCGCCAAACCGGCGGCCAACGTGAGCGACGCCCAGATCAGCGGCCTGCGCATCCGTTGCCAAGTGAAGCCGCCCCGCCGCTCGTCTCGTTCCGATAACTCGACCTTTGACTCGCCGTCGCCATCTGCCGCCTCGGCGCCGCCCGTCGTGAGCAGCTCTTTTTCAGCCTGCCGCAGCACCTGATCGGCGAAGTCGTGCCCCAACCGCGTACGGGGCATCCGCTCCAGACTGGTTTTCATGGCGCGCAGCTCGTCCAGAAGCTGCCGACTTTCGGGCTGCTCGGCCAGCATCCGCTCGACGCGCGCCCGCTCGTCGGCGGTCAACTCGCCGTCGAGGTAGGCGCTCAGCAGTTCGTCGTGGGCAAGGTCGGACATGGTCAGGTGGAACCGGGCTGCAAAACTCGTTTCAATTGGTCGCGCAACTGCAGGCGTGCCCGATGGATGCGGCTGCGGACCGTGGTCAGCGGCAAGTCGAGGATCTCGGCAATCGCCGCATAGTCGCAACCGTCAATATCGCGGAGCACGATCACGGTGCGGTGTTCGTCGCTCAACGTCTCCAGGGCCGCCCGCACTTGCTCGGCCAACTCTTCACGTTCCAGCCGGTCGCCGGGCCCGGGGCCGGGATCCGGCGGGTCGTGGCCGCAGTCCTGGCCCGCGTCGATCGACTCCGTCGGCCGCCGCCTTCGCCGGCGGCTCATGGCCGTGTTGAAGGCGATGCGGTACAGCCAGGTGTAAAAGGCACAGGTCCGCTGGAACGACTCCAGCTTGACGAACGCCTTGACGAACGTGTCTTGGACGACGTCGCGCGCGTCTTCCGACGACCCCGTCAGGTGGACCAGGGTGTTATACAGGCGGTCCTGATACTTGCGCACCAGGTCGCCAAAGGCCGCCGAGTTGCCCTTGAGGGCCGACTCGATGAGCGTTTCGTCATCCACCACGGACACCCACATCTTAGACGTGCGACGTACGACAAAAGTTCCGCCAAACGATGAGTTCATCATCCCGGCGCCCGCCAGCGATGTCAAACCGTCGTCGCCGCCCCCGCGCCGGGCCGCACGACCCGCGCGGCACGTCAGCGTTTCTCGATCTCGACGCAGATTCCCCCGGCGCGCAGCGCCTTGTGCATGCGAGTGAACCAGAGCTCTTCCTTCCACACCAGCCCCAGACCCTGGCATACCTCGCGCAGCTCGCGGCGGTTATAGGTGCGGCAGCACCAGAAGCGGCTCGTCCACGCGCCGCCGAAGGTGTCTTCGCTGGTCAGCAACAGCATCCGCGCACCGGGCATCATCACGCGGGCCAACTCGGCCAGACCGACCTTGGCGTCGGGCAAATGCTCGATCACGTAGCCGCACGTCACGCAGTCGAACGTGCCGTCGGCAAACGGCAGCCGCGTGACGTCGGCCACCAGGTGGTCGGGCAGGCTGCTCCTCAGCCGGGTGCGCGCCCGACGCAGCATGGAAAACGACAGGTCGAAGCAGGTCAGCCGGGCACCGTGGTCGGAGTACTTCAACAGGTGCTTCGCGATCTGCCCGGCGCCGCTCCCCACGTCCAGAATCTGCCGCGCGCCGTGGACATCGAACTTGCGCTCGCGGATCAGCCGCTCGCCGAAGGTCAGGTGCAGCGACAGCAGGCTGCACGTGGCCAGCAGCGCTCCCTGCGGGCCGTCATACACATTGCGGACCTTGTCGCGATATTCCTCGAAGCTCACCCGGCGGATGAGATCGTTCTCGACGATCTTGTTCAGGACCTTTCGCTTCGACCGCCGATCGCTGTGGGAGCGCTTCTTCGGTGGTTTGCGGAGCAGTGGCTTGTCGATCATCGTGGAGGGAGTCCGCGGTGGATGCGTCTAAATATAGACGCGGCGATTGTAGATATACCACTCCAACAACAGAACCGCCAGTCCCGCCAGCAACACCAGCTTCCAAACGTCTTGCCGGGCAGGCTCACGTTCGGCTTTACCGGCAACACTGGTATCACCGATCTTCAGCTCGGGCCGGGGATGGAGGGCACTCTCCAGCGGATCGAACAGGTTGACCGCAAAGTGGCCCGTGGCCTTGCCTTTTTCCCGCACTTCGTAAACCCCCACCTCCGAAGTGCCGGAAAAAGGAAAGGCGTTGAGTTTGCCGCGGCCGATCTCGGCGGTGGCCTTGCTCGGCAGCAGCACCTCGATCGACTCGCCGGCCGTGTCGCTCCGCCAGGCGACCGTCTGTCCCGGCTGCACGCTGCCGGAGGTGAGCGCGGAGCGCGTGCCGCCCAGGTATTCCATCAGATTGAGCATAAACACGGGAAAGCTGGCCCGCACGGCCCAGTTGGTATCGAGCTGCTCCCGATCGTAAATCGTGAAACCGAGCACCAGGTCTTCATAACCTTCGCGCGGACCGAGGGCACACACGGGGCCGGCATTGGTGTCGATCAGCACGGTGCTGCCCGCCGGCGGAGCGAGCGGCCGGGCCTCGGCCAGCACCACGTCGCCCATCTCCACGATTTGCATGAGAGGGTGGGCACGGTTGGTGTCGATGATTTGCGGCGCGGCGGCCGGCTCGCCCGCCTTCCAGGCATCGCCGGCGGGCAAGCGGGCGATGAACATCGTATCGGCCTGCGGCATCTGCTCCGGCCGGCAGCGGTCGTAAATAATCAGGTCGAAGTTTCCGGACGCGGCCTGCTTCTCGTACTCGGGCCGTTTCAAATAATCGGGGCTGTGCTCGACGATCTCGGCCAACGCCCGCACCTTGTCGGTGGCCAGGGCCAGAGCCAGCGGACGGTTGCCCGGCGTGACCACCAACACTTTCATTGGGTGCGGCGGGTTGAGCGTCGTCCAGGCCACGTCGTCGATCGCCAGATGATCTTGGCCTCCCGTCTTCAGCTTGAGCACGCCCGACTGCACGCCCTCCAACGGAAACGCCAGCCCTTCCGAGTCGCCCGGCTCGATGGTCACGCGCTGTGCATCGACCAATTGGTCGTCGACGTGCAGCTCGACATCGACCGTGGCGGCTTCCAAACCGTGGTTCTCGATGCGGCCGAAGGCCTGAAACATTTCGGCGTTGACCTCGTGCCGGGCGGTGGTGAACGCGGCCACCGCCACGTTCTTGGCCGTCTCGGTGCCGATCGGCTCGTAGATCGGATTGAGACTTCCGAGCGAAAAGTTGCTCACATCGGGAAACTTGCCGTCGCTGAAGATATAGAGATCGGCTTTCACCGGCGCCGCGACCTGAAAATCCTGACTGTCTTCCACATTCGAGCTGCGGCCGGGGTTTGCCAAGCCCGAGGCCACGCGCAGGGCGTCGGCCAGCGAGGTGGAGCGGTCGGTGACTTTGATTTCTTCGACGCGCCGCCGCAGCTCGTTGCGGTTGTCGGTGTACGACTGCTCCACGTGGGCGCTGTCGGCAAAGCTGATGACCATAGCGGCGTCGCCCGACTTCATCTCGTCGATCAGCGAGAGCGTGCGCTGCTTGGCGGCGTCGAGCCGTGTCGGTTCGATATCGGTGGCGCCCATGCTGGCCGAGTTGTCGATGAGAAAAATGTAGTGCCCGCCCGACAGCCGCGAGGTCTGCCAGTTCGGCTTCAGCAGCGTGAGCATCAGCAAGGCGATCAGCAGAAGCTGCAGGAACAAGAGCAGGCTTTGCCGCAGCCGCTGCCAGATGCTGTTGACGTGCAGGTCTTCGATCGACTTGTGCCAAAGATAGGTGCTGGGCACTTCCAGCGGCTGCCGTTTGAGCTTGAGGAAGTAGAGCGCCACGATGGCCGGCGGCACCGCTGCCAGCAAAGCCCATTGCCAGGGCGAGAGCATCGACGTGAAGTGGCGGCTGAGGAAGTCGAGCATGACAGTCCGTGGTCCGTTGTCCGTGGCTATCGCATGTACATAGGGTGGGGCAAGCGAGCTTGCGAGCCCGACCCACCGTAAAGGGTGCGGCCGATCACTCGATGCCGCTAATCCGCAGCAGCATCGGGCTCGGCTAACAACTCATCGAGGCCCCACGGATCCTCGACCGGGAAGACATCCAGGCTCAGATCCGTCTCGTCGGCCGCCTGCCGCCGGGCCTCGGCGTAGACGTCGGCATGCACGGCTTCGGCATGGTTGCGCAGGGTGCCGCTTTCGAGCAATTGCCGCAGCTCACGCCGTTGTTCCCGGATCGTTCCCCGCCACGAGCCCGAACGGCGTTCCGGTTGATACTCCCATTTCAGCAAGTGCGACAGCAACACGACCAGCCGGCTGAACACTTCTCGCCGATCACGTTTGGCCATGTCCGCCAAATACTCGCTGAGGTGTCGGTAGTCCATTTCCGCGAATCGCCCGCAGGCAGCCAGGGCCGACATGGCCTCGAGCCACGCCGTCTCGTCACGCTCGTAAAGGACGCTCAGGTCGAGGATCTCTGCCGTCGTCATTCGTCGGTTCTCACCATGTCAGCCCTCTCAACTCAACCAGTATACCCGTCGCCGAAGCACAGCGGAACTATCAGGCCCAATCCATACCAATTTGACAACGGACCACGGACAACGATCAACGGACTACCCCCGCTTCCGCAAATAACTGGCAATCAACTGATCCACGGGCACCTGCGTGTTGGCCAGCAGGGCGTAGGCCACGCCGGCGTCGTTCAAGGCCGCCAGGATCCGTTCCATGCGCCGTACCGTATATTGCTAGTCTACTTCTGAGCGAACGTTGCCGTTTGAAATTGACAGCGGCGACCGACGCGCGGTAGGCTAAAAAGCCAACCCAAACAGCAACGCCAATGACTTCACCGGCGGCGACTGGCAAACCGGTCATTTGTGCGGCATCGGCAGCGGCCCCCGACGGGGCGGTTTATCGCGGGCCGGTCTGCTCGCTGTTGCAGGCCATCCGGCTTCGCAGGGCGGGGAAAGATGTGGTGGTTTGCGATGGCAAGCTATTCGAGAACCGCGACCTCGCCAAGCAGATCGAGGAGGCAGCCGTGGGCGTCGGTAATGTGATGGAACACGCAGCCCATACCAGGACCGCCGGGCCAAACGCCTTGCCGCACTATCAACCGGTGCGGCGGCCACCAGATGGCCACACGTTTTTTGAGACACTGAGCCAAAAGGCAATACTGTGAAGTATACATCTCCAGAGCTGCTCGTCCGCATCAACGGCGCAGAAGGCGAGGAAGCAGAGGCCCTGTACGATCAGTGGGATGCAAACGAACGAGCGGCGCGTGCGTATTATGCCGAAATCAAAGCCCGCCTTCCGCCGAAGCTCGTGCAGTTCGCCGAGACGCTCTGCCTGCACGACGCCGAGTGGATGGGGCTCAACGTTTCACCGAGCCATGACGGCAACCGGCTCGACGTGGCGGCCATCAATGTCCGGCAACAGCACAACATCATCACTCTGGTTTACGACCTTCTTGAGGAGCCTCGATGGTCGGGGCCGGAACCGGCGAGCCGCATCTGGAGCGAGGAACAAGTCATCTGGCTCTACGACGAAATCGGCTTGCTGAACGACACCACCTTCACTCACGAGATCCTGCTGAGCAACGGCAAGGTCTTAAGGCTGGTTTTCTTCCAGTTCAACTTTTCCGTCAGCGGCACCTTATCGAACATTCCCCGCTCGGCGCTATCGGCATGATGAAACAAACCGTGACGGGCTTTTGCCCTCGGCTGCCAGCACTCGCACAACATGGGCGTGCATTTCACCGTTACCGCCGATCACGACCTTCGCGATACGTCGCTGGACGCGGTCCGCGGTTGTTTTACGCCGCTAGAGCCGTTGTTTCTTGAGATTTCCACTAGGCGGCAGGCGGGACCTGACAGATGGCAGAACGTTACCGAGCCTGGTAATGCTCAGCCGAACCACTTCTATGCACCAGCGGGCTTTTCGGTATTCATTGGGCCTGCCGCGCTCACTTTTCACCACGGCACTCGCTTCGAGATGTTCATTGAAGCCGCTAGCGAGCGCGAATTGCTGCGCCGCTTCAGCCGGCACCTCGCGAGCCTGTTCGGTCAGCAGCGGGCCCTCTACGCGCCCTGCGAGGGCGCCGGCGACGTGATTCGCGATCTGGTCATCGATGGCTGCTCGCTGGCCGAGATTGAGGCACGCCTTCACGAGCGCAGCAGCCCACCGACGACAATCGAAGAGCTTGCCGACCGATCGTGGCCAGAGTTACGTTACTACTTTGACGAGTTCGACGGATGTTAGAGGATACGTGTGGTGGTTTTCTCATGGTGTGGTTGCAAACAATCGCTCACGGCGTCCGCCTCCTCTGGCCACCGCTCCGGCCAAGGTACGGCGTGCGATTCCGCCAGCGCATAGAACTCGTGGAGCTCGCAGATAGAATTCGCGCACCTCGGGGCGTTTCGACCGGCTCAGGATCAGCAAATTATGGGTCCAGGGCAATTGTGTCACCAGCGGTGATACTTTTTCGTCGCCCACATAGGTCTCGTAGAACTGCCGCATCCGAAACAGGTTGCGCCGGGTGAAACCTTTCAAGCCTGGGTGCGTCCGGGCAATGTGGTCGGCCAATTGCTGAACCACTCCTTCGCCCCATGCGGGCCGATTCAAGCTTGCGGCTGATGTATTCGCCGATTTGCCAGTAAAGGCCGACCAGCTCTTGATTGATGGCTGCGAAGGCACGGGCGCGCGCCGCCTCGATGAGTCGCAGCACCTCGTTAAAATCGACGGGCACGGCATGAGCGGATACGAGTGCCTTGGTCTGAGGCGTGCGCTTTCCCTTCCTGGGGGGTTTGCTCATGCCGGCTCCTGCGCCACGGCCAGCAATGCCGCCAGGTCGTAGTTGACGCTGTTGGCGTTGACAGGCCATGCGATGGTTCCTTTCCTCGGAGCTATCTCTCTATCGACCGTTGATCGACTTGTCAAGACACCTGCAGTTATCGCAGAGCGAGTCGCGGGCGGATTGGATGCGGCAAGATGAACGCAGAACGGCGCGGATGTGTTACTTTGTTCATTGTTGGCATGAAAATAGCTGCAACAACCGGCTGGCTGCCGACGGGCACCTGCGTGTTGGCCAACAGGTACGTCGTCCCGCGGCGGTTGTAGAACTCAGGGGTCCCTTACGGGCTGCCGGGAGGAGGCGCCGGTGGATTGCTCAGCATGTTGAGGATGTGACGGGCCAGCCTGTCCTTGATCTCCCGGTGGCGCGGGACCGGCTGATAGACTCCGGTGGTCGGGTTGCGATACCAGTCGTGCTTTCCCCCATGCCGCACGAACTCACAACCGAGTCCTTCGATCTCACGGATCAAGTCCACTCGCTTCATGAGACGACCAAATCGTCCACTTTGCGAATCCCTGGGAGCTCACCGCCGCTGAGATCAGCGTACAAGTCGCGCAGGTGTTGCTTAAGCTCCTCGAGCGTCTCGGCTTGCGTCCAGTAGTCTGGGAAGTCCTGCAGGTAGCCCAACCACGCCCCATCCTCTTGCCAGTAGATGTACTTGACCGTGTGCATCAATCGATCTCTCTCAGTGCGACAATGCCAAGTATATTCTACTGCAAATTGCGCCGGTGCGACAGCCGCCACTCACCGCACCAACCCTCGCTTCCTCAAATAACTGGAAATCAACTGGTCCACCGGCACCTGCGTGTTGGCCAACAAGTACGTCATGCCGCGGCGGTTGCAGAACTCACGGGCACTATCGACAAACGCCGCCAAGGTCTGCTTGTACCGCTTCAGCAGCGGGGCGCTGACGGTGATCTCGGCCACGTCCTCGTCTTCGCAGTCGATCAGCCGCAAGTCGCCCTTCACGTCGGGATCGACCTCCTCCGGCGAAAGAACATGGATGAGGTAGGCGTCCATCTGCCGGGCGACGAGATACCGCAGCGCGTCTTGAAAGCCGTGCTTGTCGAGCAGGTCGCTGATGAGCACGACGATGCCCTTGCCCGAATTCCGCAGGCAAAAGTTCTTCACGCCTTGGGCCAACGTGACTTCTTCGCCGGCTTCGAGGTGCTCCAGATGGTCGAGCATGCGCCACAAGCTGCGGCGGCCGCGCCACACCGGCCCTGGCTTGCTGGCCGGCTGGCCGAGCGTTTCGATCTTCACGCGGTCGGACCGCACCAGCCCGATGAATCCCAATGCGGCGGCCAACTGCTTGGCGTATTGCAGCTTGCTGGGTTCGCCGAAGGTCATCGACGTGCTGGCGTCGATCAAGGCGTAGAAGTGCAGGTCTTCTTCTTCCAGATAGAGCTTGAGAAACAGCCGATCGAGCCGGGCGTAGGTGTTCCAGTCGATGAACCGCAGGTCGTCGCCATGCACGTAGCTGCGGAAGTCGGCGAACTCGACGCTCTGCCCTTTGCGGCTGCTGCGCCGCTCGCCCTTCATCCGCCCGCGGAAGACCTTGCGGCTGACAAGTTCCAGACGCTCGAGTTGAGCCAACAATTCCGGACTGAGAAGCGGTAACGACGCGGTGGACACGATAGGGTTCAGGGTTCGGGGTTCGGGGTTCA
>Ga0307373_10003064_pt1 | contig 29523 bp, 25 predicted proteins | sample OX2MG_FD_202534 | JGI IMG/M metagenome (GOLD analysis project Ga0307373, IMG submission 202534) | Soil microbial communities from Risofladan, Vaasa, Finland - OX-2 | ecosystem: Environmental > Terrestrial > Soil > Coastal area > Acid sulfate soil | place: Finland: Risofladan, Vaasa | collected... | reverse complement strand
GGTGGGCGTGGGCACCGAGGTCGCCCCGGGCGAACGGCTGCTCGAGGCAGGCCAGTGCATAGGTGTCGAGCTCGGCCAGATGGTCGATGTCCGCCTCGGTGTAGTCCTCGTTGCCATCGGCCTGGAGGAACAGTCCGGGGTGGGCCCGGCGGACTGCCCCGATCGGTTCGACGTCGGCATCCCGGCCGATCTTCATCTTGACGCGGGCGTACCCCTGGGCGACCAGAGCATCGATCCGCTCGAGCAACCCGGCGAGATCGCCGCCGGACTCACCCACCACCGCGCCCACCGGGACGGGGCCCTGGTCCCGGGAGACACCCATCAGGTCGGCGAACGAGGTCCCGGTAGCCCGCAAGTGGGTATCGGCCACGGCCATCTCCAGCGCGGCGTACGCCAGCGGCGCGCGGGGTGCCAGGGATCGGAGTGCCTCCAGCGCACCGATCGAGGGGAGCATTCCTTCCTTGGCCAGGGACAGCAGCGCCGGGCCGAGGGTCTCCGCCAGGGTGGAGAAGGCGCTGTCCACATCCTCGCGGTCGTAGGTGGCATCGGCCAACGCCGCGCATTCGCCCCAGCCCCCGACCGGGACGCCCCCGTCGTCGCCGACCAGGCGCACCAGCACCACCGGGCGACGGCGGTGCTCGCCGCGGGAAGTCCGCACCGGGTGCACGAGCTCGAGCTCGACGAGGCGGATCTCCACCCCGTCGAGGCGGATGGCGGCATCGGCTCCGAGCTGCGACCAGGCGGCAACCGAGTCGACCCCGAGGACCATCAGGACGGCTCGTATCGGCGGGCGCTCGGAGGCTCAGGACGCACCATCTCCGGAGCCTACGGTTTCGCCGGCTCCGACCGCCGAGCGCCGAAGAACCGGTCGTTCCCGACCGCCGAGAGGCCGGCGGGGCGGGATATATGCTGGTCCGCCATTGGCCCGGGTGGCGGAATGGCAGACGCGATGGACTCAAAATCCATTGTCCGAAAGGGCGTGCGGGTTCGAGTCCCGCCCCGGGCACCAAGCAGGTCGGGGCACCGGACAGGGACGTGGAGAGGTGACCGACGGGTAGGAATGAGACCCGCCCCGACATGTAACACTTGGCCCGTCGTCGGAGTCGAAAGGTTCGAACCCACCCGAGAGGAGCCCGTAGGTGTTGGCCTTTACCTTCCCCGGCCAGGGGTCGCAGCGTTCGGGAATGGGGCGCGCCTGGGTCGACCACCCCTCGTGGGAAGTGGCTACCGAAGCAACCGAATTGGCAGGTCGGGACATTGGCCGGCTCTTGCTGGATGCCCCGATGGAGGAACTGACCCTGACCGCCAACGCCCAACTGGCCACCTTCGTGATGAGCATGGTCGTGTTGGACGCGGTGGAACGCCTGGGCCTGTTCCCCGGAGCTTGCGGCGGCCACAGCCTCGGCGAGTACAGCGCCCTGGTCGCGTCCGGGGCCCTCTCCTTCGCCGACGGGACCCGTCTGGTGGTCGAGCGCGGCGAGGCCATGCAAGTGGCCGCCGACGAACGCCCGGGAACCATGGCCGCCCTGCTCGGCATTGCCGACGGTGACGCCGAGTCGGCCTGCCAGCGGGCCGAGGACGAGGTCTGGGTGGCGAATTTCAACGCTCCCGGGCAGGTGGTGATCGCCGGCACCGTCGAAGGAGTGGCCAAAGGCGGGGAGAAGGCCAAGGAGCTCGGGGCCCGCAAGGTGCTTCCCATCCCGGTGTCGGGAGCCTTCCACACCCCGATGATGCTTTCGGCCCGACCCCGGCTCCGCGACGCGCTCGCCTCTGCCGAGTTCCACTCCCCCGAGGTCCAGGTGGTCGCCAACGTCGACTCCCGGGTGCACACCGATCCGGCCGATTGGCCGGGCCTCCTGTCGGCCCAGCTGTCCAGCCCGGTCCGCTGGCGCCAGAGCCTGGAGACGCTGGCCGGGCGGGGGGCCACCGCCATCGCCGAGTTGGGTCCCGGCGGGGTGTTGACCGGGCTGGTGCGCCGCACCATCCCCGACGTCCGGGCAGTGGCGGTGGCGGTTCCCGACGATCTCGACAAACTGATGGACACGGTGGCCGGCCCGGAAGTCTGGAATGCGGCGTCTCCGGTGCACCAGGGCGAGCACCTCTACACGTCCGAGCGGGTGATCGTCAGTCCCTCGGCCGGGGTGTTCGAGCCCGAGGTAGAACTGGCCGCGCTGGAAACCACGGCACTCGCCGCCGCCAATGCCGCTCCCGGGAGCGGCGGCGGCAACGATCCGGGATCGGTCGTGGCGGTGGGTGACCGGGTGGGTACGGTAGGCGGGGTGACCGACGTGCGGACGCCGTTCGAGGGGATTCTGGTGCGATGGCTGGCGGTGCGGGGCGAACGGGTGAGTGAGGGCCAGCCGGTGGCCTGGATCCGGACGGCCGGCGGTGCCTCGTGACCGCCGCCGAGGAGGACGCCGCGGACGGACGGATCGTGATGATCACCGGGGGGTCACGCGGGATCGGGCTGGCCTGTGCCCGGTGGTTCCTGGCCCGCGGCGACCGGGTGGCGGTCACCTCCCGGTCCGGGGCGGTCGAGGGCGATCCCGGCCCCACCGACCGGTTCCTGTCCCTGGTGTGCGACGTCACCGATCCCGCCCAGGTCGAGGCCGCCTTCACCTCGGTCGAACAGGCCTGGGGCCCGGTCGAGGTGCTGGTGGCCAACGCCGGGATCACCCGGGACACCCTCGTTCTGCGGATGAGCGAGGAGGCCTGGAGCGAGGTCATCGACACCAACCTGACCGGGGTGTTCCGGGTGTCCAAGCGGGCGGTGGCCAAGATGATCCGGCAGCGCCGGGGCCGGGTAGTGATGGTGTCGTCGGTCAGTGCCTTCATCGGATCCGCGGGCCAGGCCAACTACGCGGCGGCCAAGGCCGGCCTGGTCGGTCTGGCCCGATCCCTGGCCGCCGAGGTGGCCAGTCGCTCCATTACCGTGAACGTCGTTGTCCCCGGGCTGGTGGAGACGGATATGCTCGCCGAACTCGGGGAAGAGCGGACGACGGCATTTGCCACACAGATCCCGATGGGTCGGATCGCCCGACCCGAAGAGATCGCCGCGGTGATTGGATTCCTCACCTCCGAGGACGCCGGCTACATCACCGGGGCGGTGCTCCCGGTCGACGGCGGTCTGGCCATGGGCCTGTGACTTCGACCCACACCCCGCAAGTTCGAACAACGACCCGAAACAAAGGAGCCACCCGGTGAGCAACGACGAGACATTTGAGAAGTTCCGCGAGTGTGCGGTGGAGGTCCTCCAGGTGCCGGCGGACAAGGTGACCAAGGAGGCCCGGTTCGCCGAGGACCTCGATGCCGACAGCCTCGATCTTGTCGAGCTGGTGATGGCGCTCGAAGAGGCCTTCGACGTGTCGGTTGAGGAGACCGAGCTCGACGGCGTCGAGACGATCGGTCAGGCGTACGACCTGATCACTGCCAAGCTCTGATGCTGCTCGGCATCGGTGACCAGGGACCTATCGCCGGCCGGCGGGTCGCCATCACCGGCATCGGGGTGGTGTCGTGCTGCGGTGTCGGGCCCCAGGCGCTGTGGGCCGGGTTGAACGGTCCTCCGCCCGAGGGCGAGCGGCGGGTCCCGGACTTCGACCCCGAGCGGTGGTTCGGGCCCAAAGAGGTGCGGCAGATCGACCGGTTCGCCCAGTTCGCGGTGGCGGCCTCCGAGATGGCGCGGGAGGATGCCGGGGACCTGGGTGTCGACCCCGACCGGGCCGGGGTGATCATGGGTACCGGCGTGGGCGGGTTCGAATCGTTGCAGAACCAGGTCCTGGTCTACGCGGAGAAGGGGGCCCGTCGGGTATCCCCCCGCCTGGTCCCGATGATGATGTCCAACGCCGGGGCCGCCAACGTGTCGATGCGGGCCGGCTGGCACGGACCGTCGGAGTCCATTGTCACGGCGTGCGCCGCCGGCACCCACAGCATCGGGTACGCCGCCCGGCTGGTGGCGAGCGGTCGTCTCGACGTGGCCATCGGCGGCGGGACCGAGGCGGCCATGACCGAGGTGGGGATCGCCGCCTTCGCCAACATGACCGCCCTCTCGACCACCGGCATCTCCCGTCCGTTCGACGCCCGTCGTGACGGCTTCGTGATCACCGAGGGAGCCGGGGCGCTGGTGCTGGAAGCGTGGGACCACGCGATGGCCCGGGGGGCGCACATCTACGGCGAACTGGCCGGAGCGGCCAGCACCGCCGACGCCCATCACATCACCGCGCCGGTACCCGGAGGTGTAGGCGCGGTCACCTGCATGGTGATGGCCATGGAGGATGCCGATGTCTCGCTGAGCGATATCGGCCACATCAACGCCCACGGGACTTCGACTCCGCTCAACGACCAGGCCGAGGCCGAGGCCATCACCAAGGTGTTCGGCGCCGAGGCCCTGCCGGTCACCTCCACCAAGGGGATCACCGGCCATGGATTGGGAGCCGCCGGTGCCATCGAGGCCGTGGCCGCGGTGTTGAGCATCGACCACCGGTTGATCCCCCCGACCTCCGGCTACGAACAGCCCGACCCCGACATCCACCTCGACATCGTGGCCGGGGAGGCCCGGCCCTGGGAGCCGGGTGCGGTGCTGTCCAACTCGTTCGGGTTCGGCGGCCACAACGGTTGCCTGGTGATCTCCCCACCGTAGGCGGCTCCCCCGCCGACGGTCGATGGGCGTCGGGTCGTGCCGACCCGCTACCGTCGGAGTCCCATGGTCACCACGACTCCCGACCTCGCCATCGGCGCGTTCACCCCGCACGGGCCTTGGACCGTCGAGCCCGAATCCATGTCCTGGCGCTGCGCGGACATCGGCGACATCGACGTCATCCGAGCCAACTCGGCCCGGGAGGCCCGACAGCTGCTCGAGCCGCACCGCCTGCCTCCCGGGCTGAGGGTGATGACCGTCGGATACCGACTGGGCCGGGCCCTCCTCGGCTGGTCGGCCCATGACCGGGGCACCGACAATTCCCGCTCCGGGCTGTCCCGGCGGCTGCGGCCGGCCTTCGAGCGACTGGGGCCGACCTACATCAAGCTCGGCCAACTGCTGTCGTCGGGTGAAGGCATCTTTCCCGAGGAGCTGGTAAACGAGTTCCGGCTCCTGCGTGACCGGGTGCCGGCGGAGTCGTTCACCACCGTCCGGCGCACCATCGAGGAAGATCTCGGCAAGCCGCTCGCCGAGGTGTTCACCTCCTTCGACCGGGTGCCGATCGCCTCGGCGTCCATCGCCCAGGTGCACGCGGCCACCCTGCGGACCGGGGAACGGGTGGTCGTCAAGGTCCAACGCCGGCAGGCCAGGGCCCAGTTCCACCTCGATATCGCCATCCTGTCGTGGATCGCCCCGATGTTGGTGGGCCGCATCCCCATCGCCGCGCTGACCAATCCCCCGGCACTGGTGGAGTTGTTCGCCGAGACCGTCGTCGAGGAGCTCGATTTCCGCCTCGAAGCCCAGAACATGCTCGATATCGCCTCAGTACTGATCGGGACCGGCCAGCGTTCGATCGTGGTGCCCCGTCCCCACCCTCACCTGGTCACCCGTCGGGTGCTGGTGATGGAACAACTTCGGGGTTATTCCTGGAACGATGCCGCCGGCATGCGGGCCGCCGGGGTGGACACTGCCGCGGTCCTCCGGGCCGCCCTCATCTCGTTTCTGGAGGGGGCGCTTCTCTACGGCGTCTTCCACGGGGACCTGCACGGCGGCAACATGCTGGTCCAACGGGACGGCACCATCGCCCTGCTCGACTTCGGGATCACCGGCCGGCTCAACCAGCGCAAACGACTGGCCTTCCTCCGGATGCAGGTCGGCGCCACCTCCAACTCGCTGGAACCGCAGATCGAGGCATGGCGGGACCTCGGGGCGTTACCCGCGGACATCGACGTGTCCGCGGTGATCAAGGACCTGGGTCTCGACCGGCCGCCCATCGATCCGACCTCCCTCACCGCTGACGAGATGGTGGGCGAGATCCGCGAGATCACCAAGGCGCTCCTCGGCTACGGCGCCAAGCTCCCCAAGGAGCTGATGCTGTTCGTGAAGAACATGCTGTTCCTCAACGGGGCCATGGCCACCATGGCCCCCGACGTGGACATCCTGGGTGAGATCGTGGCCATCGTGACCTATTTCACCGAACGACACGGCGAACAGATCGCCCGTGACGTGGGGATGGAGCTGACCGACCGGCCTCTCGACCTCGAGGGCTACCGGGCGGCCATGGGGATCACCGACGGGTCGGAGTCGATCACCTTCCGGGACCTCCAGGAGCGTCGCGAGATCATCACCCGCAGGCTGGCCGAGCGGAGCGAGACCCAACGGCGGACGCCCACACTGCGGGCGCTCTACCGGACGCTTCGGCCCAAGCCTCATTGAGCCGGGTCTCGTCCGAGAGAGTCACCTTCCACATGAGCACTCGGTCTACCCGTCGAGGGCATGGCGCAGCGAGGAGACGAACTTGGCCGCCCCGACCGGGCCGTGACCTTCGAGCAGCCGCCTGACCAGCGCCGAGCCCACCACCACCCCATCGGCTACCTCGCAGACCGTGGCCGCCTGTTCGGGGGTCGAGACCCCGATCCCGATGCAGACCGGCAGTTCCGTCACCGCGGTGACCCGTTCGGCAACCTCGCGGGCCGAACCCGCCAACGTCGACTGCTCCCCGGTGACCCCCATCCGCCCGACCCCGTAGACGAAGCCCCGGGAACGTCGGCAGATGGCGTCGGTCCGATCCGGCGGCGAGGAGGGAGCCACCAGCAGCACAGTGGCGATCCCGGCCTCGTCGGCGGCCGTGGCCCATGGCTCCAACTCCTCGAGCGGGAGATCGGGAATGATCGCCCCGGTTACCCCCGACTCGGCCATCAAACCGGCGATGCGTTGATGGCCGGCCCGGAAGATGAGGTTGTAGTAGGTCATGACCACCAACGGGATCCCGATCTCGAGGCGCCCGAGGTCAGCCAGGATGCCGTCCGGGGTGGTCCCCCGGCCCAGGGCTCGGAGCGACGCCTCCTGGACGACCGGGCCGTCGATCATCGGGTCGGAGAACGGGATGCCGATCTCGATGGCATCGGCCCCGGCCCCGGCCACCGCTTCCACCGCCACCAGCCACTCGTCGTCCATCCCCCCGGTGATGTAGGGAACCAGCAGCTTGTTCCCCTGCTGGCGACGGTCCCGCAAGGTCGTCTCCAGTACGCCCCGCTCGGGCGCCGCCGGCTCGACGCTCATCGGGGGGTCGCCTTCCCCGAGCGCAGGATGTCCCGGACTTGGGCCACGTCCTTGTCCCCGCGCCCCGACAAGGTGATCAGCACCGTCGACCCGGTGGGCAGTGCCTCGGTCCCGGCCACCCGGATCACCCAGGCCAGGGCGTGGGCCGACTCGAGGGCGGGGATGATCCCTTCGGTCCGGGACAGCCGTTGGAAGGCTTCCACCACTTCGGTGTCGTCGGCGGTTTCGTACCGGGCCCGGCCGATGGCGGCCAGATGTGCGTGCTCCGGGCCGATCCCCGGGTAGTCGAGCCCGGCGGAGATCGACACGGCTTCGAGGATCTGTCCGGCCTCGTCCTGCATGAGGTTCGAGCGCATCCCGTGGAGGATTCCCGGGATCCCGGTGTCCATCGCCGCGCCGCCGATCGCCTCCACCCCGATCAGCGCCGACGAGGTCTGATCGGCGAACCCGGCGAAGGTCCCGGCAGCATTGGATCCGCCCCCGGCACACGCCACCACCGCGTCAGGGTCCCTGCCGCCGAGGAGCAGGCGACACTGTTCGCGGGCCTCCTCCCCCACCACCCGCTGCAGCTCCCGCACCATCCAGGGGTACGGATGGGGGCCCATCACCGAGCCCAGGCAGTAATGGGTGGTGTCGACCGACGCCACCCAGTCCCGCAGCGCTTCGTTCACCGCGTCCTTCAAGGTGCGGCTGCCACTCTCCACCGATCGGACCTCGGATCCGAGCAGCTCCATCCGGAAGACATTGAGGGCCTGGCGCTCGATATCGACGGCCCCCATGTAGACCACGCACTCCATCCCGAACAACGCCGCGGCGGTGGCGGTGGCCACCCCATGCTGGCCGGCACCGGTCTCGGCGATCAGGCGCTTCTTACCCATCCGGCGGGCCAGGAGGGCCTGTCCGACCACATTGTTGATCTTGTGCGAGCCGGTGTGGGCGAGGTCCTCGCGCTTGAGCAGCACCCGGACGCCCAGCTCCTCGGACAGCCGCTCGCACTCGGTCACCGGGGTGGGCCGGCCGCCGTAGGAGTGGAGCAGGCCGTCGAGCTCCCTTCGGAACGCCGGGTCGACCCAGGCCTGGCGAAAGGCGGCCTCCAACTCCATGCAGGCGGGCACCAGCGATTCGGGGACGAACCGGCCGCCGAACTCACCGAACCGCCCGGTGGGGCCGGGGTCGCCCATGATCAGATCCGAGTCAGCTGGCGCACCCGAGCCAGTCGCCGACCGACTCAATCGTCCTGCCAATCGAACAGGCCGGCACCGGCATCGTCGTCGCCGGTTGGGCCGGGGGGGCCGGCACCGGGGCCGGCAATTCCGTCCGCCGACTCCAGGAGATCCTGGTCGGCCTGCCGGACGGCGGCGATGAAGTCCCGGAGCTTCCCGGGGTCCTTGGAACCGGGCGACGACTCCACCCCGCTCGAGACGTCGACTCCCCAGGGGTGCAGGTGGGCGATGGCCCGACCCACATTGGTGGCGTCCAGGCCGCCCGAGACGATCAGCCGGTCCGGGTCGACGACCCCTTCCGCCAACCTCCAGTCGAAGAGCTCGCCCGAGCCGGGGTTGGCTCCGTCGATCAACAGGAACCGGGCCCCGTACTCCTCGAACCGGCCGATGTTGCGGTGCCCGGCCGGAAACGCCTTGATGGTGTGTCCAACCCGTTGGGAGATCCACCGGGTGTCCTCGATCGATTCGACCCCGTGGAGCTGGGCGGCATGGAGCCCGATCTGGTTCATGATCTCGATGACCCGCTTGGGTGACTCGTCCCTGAACACACCGACCGTCAGCGTCTCGTGCGGGAGGCGCTTCACGATATCGGCCACTTCACCCGGTCGCATCTGACGCGGCGACGGGGCAAAGACGAAGCCGACGGCGGCGGCACCCATCCCCACGGCCAGCAGGGCATCGGCCTCGGTGGTGATGCCGCAGATCTTGACCACCACGCCGTCGACCTGCTCCCCCAATCCGCCGCCGATCACGAATGGGCTCCGACCAGTTCGGCCACCGCCGCCCGGCGATCACCGGAACGGACCAAGGTCTCCCCCACCAGTACCGCGTCGTAACCGGCGGCGGCCAGTCGGGCGGCGTCGTCAACCCCACGGATCCCCGATTCGGCCACCGACACCACCCCGGAGGGAAACCGGGACCGGAGGGACGCGGCCAACCCCGGATCGACCTCGAACGTGTGCAGATCCCGCTGGTTGACCCCGATCAGGGTGGCGCCGGCGTCGAGGGCCCGGCCCAGTTCCGAGCCGTCATGCACCTCGACCAGTGCCGCCATGGACAGCTGAGCGGCGACCGCCAGGAACGCCGGGAGCTCCCGGTGGCTCAAGGCGGCCACGATGAGCAGGACCGCGTCGGCGCCCATCAGGCGCGCATCGCAGACATCGGCCACCGACACCGTGAAGTCCTTGCGCAGCACCGGGAGCGAACTGGCCGCCCGGGCGGCTTCCAGGTCCTGGGGGGAACCACCGAAGAACTCCCGATCGGTGAGGACCGAAAGACAGGCGGCTCCTCCCGACTCGTATTCCTTGGCCACCGACCCCGGGTCGAGGTCGGGGTCGAGGTCGCCTTTCGACGGCGAGCGCCGCTTGATCTCGGAGATGACCGCCAGGCGGGTCGGCGATCCGGCCGCCACCAATGCTTCGGTGAAGGGCCGGGGCGGCGGCTGCGACCCGGCCTCGGCCAGCAACGCATCGGGGTCGCGACGGTCGGCCTCCGACAGCATTCGGTGGGCGGCGATGATGGTGTCGAGATAGGCGGGCATGGCCTTCAAAGCCTACCGGGGTCGGTTCCGGTGCTTGGCGACTGCCGGCGACCCGATCACGATCCTTCCCCGTCGTGCGGTCCCGACGGCGGGCCGGTCGCCGTGCCGTCAGTCCCTCGGGGTGAACAGATAGGTGGAACTGGCCCGGGCCACCACCTTTCCGAGCTCGTCGGTCACTTCCGCCTCGGCGAAAGCGATCCGCTTGCCCCCCGACACCACCTCCGCGGTGCATCGGAGGTCGGCCCCGACCCGGGCGGCAGCCAAGAAGCTGGTCTTCATCTCGACATTGGACGAGAACACCTTCCGGCCCGAGGCCACCGCGAAGGTGATGGCCGATGCCCCCATCGCCGAGTCACACATGGCGCCGATGAAGCCCCCCTGGATGATGCCGGCGGGATTGGCGAATCGTTCGTCGGCCCGCATCCGCCAGACGGTCCGCCCCGGTGTTGACTTGTCGATACAGGTCATCCCGAGGGTCAATTCGCAGTTGGGCGGGACCTGAATCCGCTGATCGGGCATCCGATGACGCTACCTCCCGCTCCGGCGTCGATACTGGAGACATGAATTCCCCGCCCGGGGACCGCTGACGACGATGCCCTTCGCCAGCGCCCAGTCAGAACACCCGATCGCCGCCATGGCTACCGGCGAGGTGGTGGGTGCCGTCCTCGAAGCCATCGGTGAGCGTCCCGACCTGGTGTTCATCTCGGTGACCCGCCCCCATGCCGGGGCGCTCGACGACATCGTCAACACCGTGACCTCCGTCCTTCATCCCCTGGCCATGATCGGCTGCGCGGCGGAATCGGTGGTGGGAACCGGCCGGGAGGTGGAAGAGACACCGGCCATCAGCCTGTGGGCCGGACGGGTCGGCCCGCTCCTGCCGGTCACGCTGCGAGGCACCCGGTCCGTCGACGACAGCTGGCAGTTCACCGGCTGGCCCGACGACATCACCTTCGCACCGGCGGCCCTGATCCTGGTGGCCGATCCCTTCACCTTCCCGGCCGACCAATTCCTGAGCTGGATGGACGAAGCCCACCCGGGTCTGCCGATCATCGGAGGGAATGCATCGGCGGCCCTCGGGCCGGGAGGGAACCGCCTGGTCGCCGACGACCGGACCGTCCAGGAAGGGGCGGTGGGCGTGCTGATCGGATCGGGAGTCGAGATCGAGATGGTGACGTCCCAGGGGTGCCGGGCCTACGGCCGACCGCTGACGGTGACCAAGTCGGACCGCAACATCCTCTTCGAGGTGGCCGGTACCCCCGCCATCGAGTCCATGGTCGAGCAGATGAAGGGCGGCCTCTCCGCCGAGGACATCGGCCGCCTCGAGAACAACGGTCTCCATGTCGGGCGGCTGATCGATGAACATCTCGACCAACCCGGCCCGGGTGACTACCTGGTCCGGACGGTGATGGGGGTGGACCGCACCACCGGGGCCATCGCTGTCGACGACCGGATCCCATTGGGGAGCACGGTGCGCTTCCATCTCCGCGACGCCGAATCGGCCGACCTCGATCTCCGCCGAGTGCTCACCGGCCGCCGTGCCGATGGGGCGCTGATGTTCACCTGCAACGGACGCGGAACCCGGCTGTTCGACGAGGCCCACCACGATGCCTCGCTCCTCTCCCGGCAGATCGGGCCGGTTCCGGTGGGCGGGATCTTCGCCGCCGGGGAGATCGGTCCGGTCGGCGGCCGGAATTTCGTCCACAGTTTCACTGCTTCGATCGCCTTGTTCACCGACCGGTGACCAGGGCGTCACCCGGGCCGGCGAACCACCGGACGCCCACTTCACCATGTGGCTTCCGGCCGGTAGGGTGGCCTTGATGACCGCGACCGACACCCTGACCCCCGATGTGCCTCGCGACACCGCCCTCGAGCAGCTCGGGATCAACGTGATCCGGGGGATCGCCATGGACGGTCCCCGGGCCGCCAATTCCGGGCACCCGGGGACGGCGATGGCGCTGGCCCCGCTGGCCCACGTGCTGTTCACCCGGGTGATGCGTCACGACCCGTCCGAACCCCGGTGGCCCGACCGCGACCGGTTCGTCCTCTCCAACGGCCACGCCTCCATCCTGTTGTATTCGATGCTCTATCTGTGCGGCTACGGGCTGACCCTCGATGACCTCCGCGCCTTCCGGTCGTTCGGGAGCCGCACGGCCGGGCATCCGGAGATCCACCTGACTCCCGGGTTGGAGGTCACCACCGGTCCCCTCGGTCAGGGGTTCGCCAACGGGGTGGGCATGGGAATCGCCGAACGCTGGATGCGAACCCACTACTCGCCGGAGATCGTCGACCACCACACCTACGTCATCGCCGGAGACGGCTGTCTCGAGGAGGGCATCTCCCACGAGGCGGCATCATTGGCCGGGCACCTCGCCCTCGGACGGCTGGTGTACATCTACGACAACAACCACATCTCCATCGACGGCCCCACCGAGCTCGCCTATTCGGACAATGTCGCCGAACGGTTCGCCGCCTACGGATGGGGGGTGGACGACATCGTCGACGTCGCCAACGACGTCGACGCCATCGAGGCGGCCCTCCTCCGGGCCAAGGCGGACGAGGACCGGCCGTCATTGATCATCCTCCGGAGCCACATCGGTTACCCGTCACCGCACATGATGGACACCGCCAAGGCCCACGGTGACCCGTTCCCACCCGAGGAGATCAGGCTCACCAAGGAGATCCTCGGCCTCGATCCCGACGAGACCTTCTGGGTACCGGACGCGGTACTCGACCTCTACCGGCGGTCGATTCCCCGGGGCCAGGCCTTCCGGGCCGCCTGGCAGGAGCGGCTGGAGCAGTGGGACGGCGACAAGGCCAGGTGGGATGCCGGACTCCGGGGCCACGGTCTCGCCGGCTGGGAGTCCACGTTGCCCGCCTTCACCCCTGACGACGGCCCGATGGCCACCCGGCAGGCCATGAAGGCCTGCCTCGACGCCACCGGGGGATCCATTCCCGGGATCATTCCCGGCAGCGCCGACCTCACCGGCAACACCGGGATGGCCATGGCGGGCGCCGTCGCCCAGGAGAAGGAGGAGCCGGGAGGCAGCCTCATCCACTACGGAATTCGTGAGCACGGCATGGGTGGGGTGATGACCGGGATCGCCGCCCACGGCGGCATGCTGCCGGTGGGCGGCACCTTCTTCGTCTTCAGCGACTACATGCGGGGTGCCGTGCGGGTCGCAGCGCTGTCCGAGGCTCATGTCGTCTACTCCTGGACCCACGACTCGGTCGGGCTGGGCGAGGACGGGCCCACCCATCAACCCATCGAGCAGCTGGCCGCCATGCGGGCCATGCCCGAACTCCGGCTCATCCGACCGGCGGATGCCAACGAGACGGCCCAGGCCTGGCGGCTCGCCGTCAACGGCGACGGCCCGACGGCATTGATCCTCACCCGCCAGAAGATTCCGGTCCTGGCCGAGGCGGCGGAACGGGCCGCCGACGGCGTCGAGCGGGGTGGCTATGTGCTGCGCGACGCCGACCACGGCGTCCCCGACATCGTCCTCATCGGCACCGGGAGCGAAGTGCACGTCTGCCTGGCCGCCGCCGATGCCTTGGCCGGCCGCGGGGTGAGCGCTCGGGTGGTGTCGCTGCCTTCCTGGGACCTCTTCGCCCGACAGACCCAGTCCTACCGGAACGGGGTCCTGCCTGCCGGCATCCCCCGGCTGAGCGTCGAAGCCGCCAGCTCGTTCGGCTGGGAACGCTACGCCGACGCCTTCGTGGCCATCGACCATTTCGGGGCCTCGGCTCCCGGGGAGGTCAACATGCGCGAGTTCGGCTTCACCCCCGAGCACGTGGTGGATCGGGCCAACCAGCTTCTTGCCGACCGACCGGCCTCTTGACCTCATGTTCTCCACCATCGCTTTGCCGCCGAAAGGACTCCGATGACCAAGCTCAACGATCTCCATGACCAACAGGGGCAGAGTCCGTGGCTGGATAATCTCCGCCGGGATTGGCTCCAGAACGGCAAGCTGGTCCAACTGGTGAGCGAGGGCATCCGGGGCGTGACCTCCAATCCCACCATCTTCGCCAAGGCGATCTCGGGCCAGGACACCTACGACGAGGAATTCAAGTCACTCATCGCCACCACCTCGGTGGAGGACGCCTACTGGGACATGGTCATCGATGACATCGACAGTGCCCTCCGCATCCTCCGGCCGGTGTTCGACTCCTCCGACGGCGGTGATGGCTACGTGTCGGTGGAAGTGGCGCCCTCGTTGGCCCACGACACGGATCGCACCATCGACGCGGCCAGGAATCTCCACTCCCGCATCGATCAGCCGAATCTGTTGGTGAAGATCCCCGCCACCATCGAAGGGGTCCCGGCCATCCGGAAGATGATCTCGGAGGGTCGGAGCATCAACGTCACCCTCATCTTCAGCATCTCGAGGTACGACCAGGTCATCGACGCCTATATCTCCGGCCTGGAGGAATACGCCGCCTCCGGGGCCACCGATCTCTCGTCGGTGGCCAGCGTGGGGTCGTTCTTCGTGAGCCGGGTCGACACCGAGGTGGACCGCCGCATCGAAGCCGCCGTCGAAGGGTCCGCCGATCTCCTGGCCCTGCGGGGGCGGGCGGCGGTGGCCCAGGCGCGCCAGGCCTACCGGCTCTTCACCCAACGGTTCTCCGGAGATCGCTGGGAAGCCCTGGCCGCCAAGGGGGCTCATGTGCAGAGGCCGTTGTGGGCGTCGACCTCCACCAAGAATCCCGCCTATCCCGACCTGGCCTACGTCGACACCCTCATCGGCCCGGACACCGTCAACACGTTGCCCGACCAGACGATCAGCGCCTTCCTCGACCACGGCACCGTGGCCCGGACCATCGACGCCGACGGGGACGATGCCGACCGGGTGATGGCCGCGCTGGCCGATGCCGGCATCGACATGGAGAACGTCGGGCGCACCCTCGAGGCCGAAGGGGTCGCCTCCTTCGCCAAGTCGTTCGACGAGTTGATCCAGGCACTGACCGACAAGGCCAACGCCCTCACTGCATGACCCCCACCAACCCGAAAGCCGCGAGGTAGAACATGAAAATCGCCATGGTCGGACTGGGCAAGATGGGCGCCAACATGACCCAACGGCTCATCGAACACGGGCACCAGGTGGTCGCCTTCGATCTTTCCGAGACGGCCCGGGATGCGGCCGCCACCTTCGGCGCCGACCCGGCCGCCACCCTCGAGGAGATCGCCTCCAAACTCTCGGCCCCACGGGTGGCGTGGGTCATGGTCCCCGCCGGCGAGCCCACCAACTCCACCATCTGCACCCTGGCCGGGCTCTTCGAATCCGGCGACGTGATCATCGACGGTGGAAACTCGAACTACAAGGAGACGGCCCCGCTGGTCACCGAGCTGGCGAACCGGGGAATCGCCCTGGTCGACGCGGGCACCTCCGGTGGCATCTGGGGGCTCAAGGAGGGCTACTGCCTGATGGTCGGGGGCACCAAGGAGGCGGTGGCCATCTGCGAGCCGATTTTCGTGGCGCTGGCCCCCGAGGGCGGGTACGCCCACGTGGGCCCGGCCGGCGCCGGCCACTTTGTCAAGATGGTCCACAACGGCATCGAGTACGGCCTCATGCAGGCCTATGCCGAGGGATTCGAGATCATGTCGGAAGCACCGGAGTTCGACCTCGACCTCCACCAGATCTCCGCCATCTGGCGGTACGGATCGGTGGTCCGGAGCTGGCTCCTGGAGCTGGCCGAGCGGGCCCTGCGGCCCGAATCCGGCTTCGACCAGATCGAAGCCGTGGTGGTCGATTCGGGTGAAGGACGCTGGACCCTCGAGGAGGCCATCGATCGGGGCGTCTCCGCCCCGGTGATCGCGTCGGCCCTGTTCGCCCGCTTCGCGTCGCAGAAGAAGGACGCCTTCGGGCTCCGGCTGATCTCCGCCCTCCGCAACCAGTTCGGCGGCCACGCCTTCACCACCGCCAGCGGCGCCCAGGGCGGCGAGACCTCGATGCCCTCGTGAGCGCCCCGAGAGGTTCCTCGCCCCGGGCCGAGGGCCCCAAGCACTCCCTCCCCCCGGTCCTGTCCAAGGCCCCCCCGGTGGCCATGGTGATCTTCGGCGCCTCCGGCGACCTCACCGCCCGGAAGATTCTCCCGGCGTTGGCCCGCCTGGCCGACCGGGGGGTGCTCGACAACGGCTTCACCATCATCGGGGTGGCCCGGACCGAATGGTCCGACCAGGACTTCCAGGACCATGTGGCCGAGGCGACCCCGGAGGGCGGCCCGAAGTGGAAGGCCCTCATCCAACGGTTCAAGTACGTCTCCGGTGAGTACGACCATCCCCATACCTTCGACCAGCTGAAGACCCTCCTCGACGAGGCCGATCAGGTCGACGGCACCGCCGGCAACCGGCTCTATTACCTGGCCACCATCCCGAGCGTCTTCGCCCTGGTGGCCGGGGCCCTGGCCGCCCACGGATGCGCCTGCCCGGGGACGGACGGCAGCTTCGCCCGGCTGGTGGTGGAGAAGCCGTTCGGTCGGGACCTCGAGAGCGCCGAGTCCCTCAACGACCAGATCCACCAGGCGTTCGATGAGAGCGAGGTCTACCGGATCGACCACTACATGGGGAAGGAGACGGTCCAGAACGTCATCGCCCTCCGCTTCGCCAACGCCATCTTCGAGCCGATCTGGAACCGCCGGTACGTCGAGCAGGTGCAGATCACCGTGGCCGAGAGCCTGGGGGTCGAACATCGGGGCGGGTTCTACGAGACGGCCGGGGCCCTCCGGGACATCGTCCAGAATCACGTGATGCAGGTGCTGGCCCTCACCCTGATGGAGTCGCCGACCAGCACCGACGCCGACCGGATCCGGGACGAGAAGGTCAAGCTCCTGCACGCCATCCGGATCCCCACCCCCGACGAGGCGGTGGACAAATCGGTTCGGGGCCAATATGGGGCCGGGGTCATCGACGGGGAGAAGGTGATCGCCTACCGCGACGAGCCGGATGTGGCCCCCGACAGCCAGACCGAGACGTATCTGGCCCTGCTCCTGTACGCCGACAACTGGCGATGGGAAGGGGTGCCCATCCATGTCCGGACGGGCAAGCGGCTGCCGGCCCGGGTCACCGAGGTGGTGCTCCAGTTCCGGCGGGCGCCCTTCCTGCTGTTCGACCAGCGGACCAGCCGTGATCTCCGGCCCGATGCCCTCATCCTGCGGATCCAGCCGGACGAGGGGATCAGCCTCGAGTTCGGGGCCAAGGTCCCCGGCGAGAAGTTCCACATCCGCTCGGTGGCGATGGACTTCTCCTACGCCGAGACCTTCGCCGGCGCCGAGGCCGCCGACGGGTACGAGCGGCTCCTCCACGATGCCATGGTCGGCGACGCCACCCTGTTCATCCGGGCCGACGAAGTCCTCCAAGCCTGGCGGATCGTCGATCCCTACCTGCGGGCCTGGTCGGAGCCGGGTGGCGCCCTCCAGCTGTATCCGGCCGGCTCCTGGGGCCCGCACATGGCCCAGATACTGGTGGAGCGTTCGGGCAACGCCTGGCGCAATCCGGAGATCGACCTCGAGCTGGCCGGCGGCCGTCTGGCCGACCTCCCCCAATGACGGCATCCCCCCGGGCATGAACGGCCGGGTGGAGGTGGTGGGGTCGGTGGCCGATGCGTTTGCCGACTTGGTGACCGAACGGCTCACCGGTCCTCGAGACGGCGGGTTCTCGTTCTTCCTTTCCGGTGGCTCGCTGGCCGGCCAGGCCTACCGACGGCTGGCCGAGACCTCGGTGCCGGTTGTCGACTGGACATCCGTCGACGCCTACTGGGGTGACGAGCGGTGCGTCAGCATCGACGATCAGGATTCCAACTACCATCTCTGCCACCAGACCCTCCTGGACCGGGTCGGACCGTTGGGCTCGGACCATCCCATGTACCGGTCCGGCCCACCCGAGGACGCCGCCGCCGACTACCAGCGCCTGCTCGAGGAGCTGCCCTCCTTCGACCTCGTCCACCTGGGGATGGGGCCCGACGGCCACTGCGCCTCACTGTTCCCGGAGTCGGATGCGCTCGACGTCACCGACCCCGACATCCTGGTGGTGGCCAACCGTGACCCGTTGGCCCACAACCCTCACGACCGGATCACCCTGACCTTCCCGGCCATCGCCCGGGCCCGGCTGGTGGTGTTCACCGTGGCCGGTGGGTCCAAGCACGACGCCTTCGCCCGGGTGGTGGCCGGGGATGACCTCCCGGCGGCCAGAGTGTCGGCCGAAGAGGTGGTGTGGCTGGTCGACGCCGACGCGGCCGGAGGCGCGCTTGTCCCCTGAACCTGCCGGGCACCTGGTTCCCGTTCACCCGCCACCGGCGGTGGTTTCCGGTCGGTCCGCCCCATGACCGGCCCCGATAGGGTGGCGGCGATGCCCGCTGACCTTGGCTCTCCTCCGGCGCACCCCCACGTCCCGGAACCGGTGGTCTCCGGGGCGGACGACCTGCTCCGCGCCGATCTGCCCGCCCTCCAAGCCCGGGCCCGGATGGTCCGGGACCGTGCCCATGGCAACCGGATCACCTTCTCCCCCAAGGTCTTCATCCCCCTCACCATGCTGTGTCGTGACCGGTGCGGTTACTGCACCTTCGCCAAGGCCCCGGCCCGGGTCGAGTCCCCCTACCTCGGCCTCGACCAGGTGCTGGAGATCGCCCGCGCCGGCCGGGCGGCGGGCTGCCACGAGGCGCTGTTCACGCTGGGCGAGGGTCCCGAGGACCGCTACCCGGACGCCAGGCGGTGGTTGGGTGATCACGGGTTCGCCTCCACCGTCGACTACCTGGTGGCGGCCTGCCAGGCGGTTCTCGAGGAGACCGGGCTCCTCCCCCATGCCAACGCCGGCGCCCTGAGCGGCGAGGAGCTGTCCCGGCTGCGGGAAGTCTCGGCCAGCCAGGGCATGATGATCGAATCGGTGAACCCGGACCTGGCCGCCCACCGTTCGGCTCCCGACAAGACCCCGGCCCGGCGCCTGGCCACCCTGGAGGCCGCCGGGGCGGCATCGATTCCCTTCACGACGGGGCTGCTGGTCGGCATCGGTGAGTCCCGGGAGGATCGCGTCGCCACCCTCGAGTCCATCGCCGACAGCCACCGCCGCCACGGCCATGTCCAAGAGGTCATCGTCCAGAATTTCCTGCCCAAACCGGGCACCTCGATGCACCAGGCCCCACCCTGCCCGACCGACGAGTTCCTCTGGACCATCGCCGTCGCCCGGTTGTTGCTCCCGCCCGAGATCCACCTGCAGGCGCCGCCCAATCTCTCCGATTCCCTGGCCCCATTGCTGGCGTCGGGCATCGACGACTGGGGCGGGGTGTCTCCGGTGACCGCCGATCACGTGAACCCGGAACGGGCGTGGCCGGCCCTCGGCATCCTCCGGGCGGCCACCGAGGCCGAGGGCCACACCCTGGCCCCGCGGTTGACCGTCTATCCCGAGTTCGCCCTCGATCCCGCCCGTTGGCTGTCCGATCCGATGCGCTTCCCGGTCCTTGACGCCGCCGACGCCGAGTCCCTGGGCCGGGACCATCCCTGGAGCTCCGGGAGCGAGGTCCCTCCGCCCGAGCTCCTCGGCCCGTTCGCCGGTGGGGCAACTGCGCCCCCGCCGGCGGTGACCCTCCCCTCGGCCGGGAGCGCAGTGGGGGAAGTGCTGGCCTCGGTGGGGGCGGGGAGCGAGGTCGACGAGGACCAGATCGTGACCCTGTTCTCCGCCCGCGGCCCCGAGGTCCGGGCCGTCGCCCAGGAGGCCGACGCCCTTCGGGCCGAGATCGTCGGCGACGAGGTGACGTTCGTGGCCAACCGGAACATCAACTACACCAATGTCTGCACCTTCAAGTGCCGGTTCTGCGCCTTCTCCAAGGGCCCGCTGTCCCTCAACCTCCGGGGCACCCCCTATCTGCTGGAGCTCAGCGAGATCTCCGACCGGGTGCGGGAGGCGGAGGAACTGGGGGCCACCGAGGTCTGCCTCCAGGGAGGCATCCACCCCAAGTTCGACGGTGACTACTACCTGGAGGTCATCAAGGCCGTCCGGGAAGCGTCGGCGACCATTCACATCCACGGCTTCACCGCACTGGAGGTCACCGAGGGCGCCAAGCGGAACCAGGTGTCGCTGGCGTCCTACCTGACCACCCTGCGAGATGCCGGCCTCAAGACCCTCCCGGGTACCGCCGCCGAGATCCTCGACGACGAGGTCCGGGCCGTGCTCTGCCCGGACAAGATCGATACCGAGGAGTGGCTGGACGCCCATCGGAGCGCCCACCGGGTCGGCCTCCGCTCCAACGTGACCATCATGTTCGGGGCCATCGAACAGCCCCGGTCGTGGGCCCGCCACCTCATCCGGACCCGGGCGCTCCAACGGGAGACCGGAGGCTTCACCGAGTTCGTGCCCCTCCCCTTCGTCCACATGGCGACGCCCATTTACCTGGCGAAGAAGTCGCGGCGGGGACCCACCTTCCGGGAGACCCTGTTGATGCACGCGGTGGGCCGGATCGCCTATCGGGACACCATCGAGAACATTCAGGTCAGCTGGGTCAAGATGGGGGCCGAGGGAGTGCGCCAGCTGCTGAGGGCCGGTGTCAATGATCTCGGGGGCACGCTCATGGACGAGAACATCTCGCGGGCGGCAGGAGCCAGCCACGGACAGATGATGGATGCGGAAAGCTTCGGTGCCATCGTTGCCCCGTTGGGGCGCACCCTGGTCCAGCGCACGACCCTCTACGGCCGAGTGCCACCACCCTCCCACGTCGACGCCGCCGTCGCCGCCGTCGCCGCCAACTTCTGACCGCAATCGATGACCCCGCCCGACGCCCATGGGGCCGCCATCGCCCCCGAGGCGGTGGCCCGGATGCTGGAGGAATTGATCCCGGCCGTGTCCCCGGCCGAGCGCCGGCTGTATGGCTCGATCCTCGCCACCATCGAACGATTGGTGGCCGAGCGCACCGAGGTGGTCGACCTGAAGATCGTCGACGCCGCCCTCGCCGAGATGGGCGAGGCGTTCCGGGTGTTCCGCCCGTTCCGGCACGAGCGCAAAGTGACCATCTTCGGTTCGGCCCGGACGCTACCCAATCATCCGGCCTACACCCAGGCCCGGGATCTGGCCGCGTCGATGGCGGTCTCGGGCTGGATGGCGGTGACCGGGGCGGGTCCCGGCATCATGGCCGCGGGCATGGAAGGCGCCGGTCGGGAGCAGTCGATCGGGGTCAACATCCGGCTCCCCTTCGAACAGGGGGCCAATGCCTTCATCGCCCAGGACCCCAAGCTGGTCGAGATGCGGTACTTCTTCACCCGGAAGCTGATGCTCATCAAGGAGTCGGATGGTTTCGTGGCCCTGCCCGGGGGGTTCGGGACCCTGGATGAGAGCTTCGAACTGTTGACCTTGCTCCAGACCGGGAAGGCCGAGCCGTCCCCGTTGGTACTGCTCGACACCCCCCGGGACACCTACTGGGAGGGTTGGGACCAATTCCTCGACCTGCATGTTGCCCCCAAGGGCCTCATCTCCGACGACGACCGGGCCCTGTTCATGATCACCGACGACATCGCCGCCGCCACCGCGGAACTGCTCGGCTTCTACCGCAACTACCAGTCGGCCCGGTGGGTCGGCGACCTGCTGGTGGTCCGGATGCTGGTGGCACCGGACAAGGCCGAACTGGCCAGCCTCAACCGGCGGTTCGGGGACATGGTGGAGGGCAGGATCCGCACCACCAAGCCCCTCTCCCCGGAACGGTCCGGCCGCGATCACCTGGATCAGCCCCGGTTGGCCCTCCGCTTCGATCGGATCCACTACGGCCGGCTCCGCAGGTTCATCGATGCGCTCAACGAGTGCACGGGATTGGCCTCTGACGAAGCGGTGCAGGGTGCCTGACAGAAGCCGCTCCGCGGCGGCCGGACCGAGCGGTAGCCGGCCTCCCGGCGCCCAGCTTTCCGAGCGTCAGAAGCCGGTGAAGGTGACCCCGGTGAGTTTCTCGGACAGGCTCCACAGCGCGGCCGCGGTGGCCTCATCGTAGGAACGCCGGTTGGACCTCACGACCTTCGGATAGCCGCGCTGCTCGAAGGGTCCGTTCGGGCCGACATAGGAACCACCGGGTATCGAGGGGAGTGTGGCGGCGTAGAGGGCGGGAAGGGCGCCCATCTGGGCGCTCTGGGCGAACAGCCGGTTGGTGACGGCCATCGCCCGGTCCTGGAAGGAGTCGGTGTGGAACTGGAGGTTGGTCGCCGCGTAGCCGGGGTGAGCGGCCAGGGCCTTCCGGTCGGATCCGGCCGCAGTCAATTGACGCTGGAGCTCATAGGTGAACAACAGGTTGGCCAGCTTCGACTGACCGTAGGCGCCCCAACGCTGATAGCGACGGCGCTCCCAGTTGAGGTCATTGAGATCGATGTGGCCGTTTCGGTGGGCGGTACTCGACATGGTGACGACCCGGTCGGTGATGCGTCCCAGCAACAGGCCGGTGAGGGCAAAATGGCCGAGGTGGTTGGTGCCGATCTGGCGTTCGAACCCGTCTCTGGTCCGGCCCTTCGGGGTGGCCATGACGCCGGCGTTGTTGACCAGCACCGCGATCTCATCCAACCCGGCGGCAAACGTGCGCACCGAGGCCAGGTCGGCAAGGTCGAGACGACGGACCTCGGTGTGCCCAGGCATGGCGGCGGCAGCCTGTTCGCCCCTGGCGGGATCGCGACAGGCGACGATCACGTTCGCCCCCGCTCGCGCCAGTTCGGTGGCGATCACCGCCCCGAGCCCACTGTTGGCCCCGGTGACGACACAGGTCCGCCCGCTCTGGTCAGCGATGTCAGCAGCCGTCCATCTGGTCATGTCCGCACCCTAGAGGTGCGATCCGCCCCACCGCACGCACACCATGGGGCTTCCGTCCTCCCGCACACGACCCGGGGCACGTTGACCTGGTGTTCCGGGAAGGCCATCGCAACACTATCCAGCGCACTCCTCCCTCGATAGAATGGGGGGAGAAGGATCCGGGAGGGTCCGGAAGGAGGCGCCTATGCGATGCAATCAAGGAGACCCATCCTGAGAATGGATGGCGGAGGATTGTACGGGAGGAATCCCGGTAGGCCCCACTGAGCGACAGGCAAGCAGCTCGAAACTGGAGCGTTGCAACGGCAAGGAGCAAGGATGCTCCTGAGGGTGCCATTTCCTCGATGCGATCCGTCCTCGGACTACAGATGAAGTAGAGCGCCCGATCCCCGTCAGATTGTGGGACGGGCGCTTTCGCGTACGGCTGCAGCAGGGATCGAAGTCACGCTCGGGAATCGGGATCAGGACGGCCCCGAGGGTGACGTTCCCGGGGCGTCATGATCCGCGACGGATCAGATCACCCGTGCACGTTCCCCATAGAATCACCGAAACCAGGGGGGTTTCCATGGGCTCATCCGTTTCCTACCAGCTCCAGGACGGCGTCGCCACCATCGTGATGGATGACGGCAAGGTGAACGCGCTCTCCAGCGAGATGCTCGCCTCCATTGGCGAGGCGCTCGACCAATCGGTTGCCGACGACGCCGCGGTGGTGCTGACTGGACGACCCGGTGTCTTCTCGGGGGGTTTCGATCTCAAGGTGCTGACCGCCGGCGGGCCCGACGCCGCCCGGATGCTCGAGGACGGTTTCGCGCTGGCTCTCCGGCTCCTCGAGCACCCGGCTCCGGTGGTCATCGCCAGCAACGGGCATACCATCGCCATGGGGGTCTTCCTGCTTCTGTCGGGCGACTACCGGATCGGGATCGACGGTCCCTACCGGATCGTGGCCAACGAGGTGACCATCGGCATGACCATGCCGTGGGCGGCGATCGAGATCTGTCGACAGCGGTTGGCCCCCGCCCACTTCCACCGGGTGTTGAGCCTCGCCGAGGTCTACACGCCGGCCGAGGGCGTCGCCGCCGGACTCCTCGACCGGGTGGTCGGGGCAGACGATCTGCTTCCGACGGCCACCACTCTGGCCTCGGCCTTGGCCGGCCTGGACCGTCGGGCTCATGCGGCGACCAAGTTGCGGGCACGGGAATCGGCGCTCCGCTCCATCCGGGACGGACTGGAGAACGACCGGGAGATCTTCCGGCACCTAGCAGCGGCGAGGCCCGCGGCCACGTAGGGCGTCAACTGCTGATGCGGTACTGGAGATGGACGACTCCGCCCACGAAACGGTCCACGCCCAGCAACTCGAGGTTGGAACGCAAATAGGCGGGAAGCGCGGCCGTGCCACCCCCGACCGTGACGGGCGTGACGAACAGGTGCATCTCGTCGACCAACCCGGCCGCCATCGCCTGACTCGCGAGGTCCGGGCCCCCGACGGATATATCGTATCCGGCTGTCTCCTTCATCCGCAGCACCGTTTCGGGGTCGAATGCTCGCTCGATCCGCGTTCTGGCACTGGACACCACTTCCAAGGTTCTCGAGTAGACAACCTTGGTGGCAGCCCGCCATGTCCCTACGAAGTCCCGGAGGAATGGCGGCTGGTCTTCAGCCGCGTCGAATGTCTCCCAGTAGACCATCGCCTCGTACATCCTGCGTCCGTAGAGATGGGAGCCGAAACCCCGCTCGAGGTCGTTGATGAACGTGAACACCTCGGGGTCGGGGGCGCCCCAGTCGAAGTTGCCGTGGTCGTCCGCGGTGTAGCCGTCGAGCGACATGATTGTCGAGAACACCAGCTTGGCCATGGCGGTCACCTAGATGTCATCGACCGGCCCCGAACGTGACCCCGGGGGCCCGGCCAACAGTTGGACCGCCTTGTCGACGGCCCGCCGGGCCCGGGTGATCCGTTTCTCCTCGGCCACCAATGCCGGATCCGGCGGTTCGCCGGCCTGCAGCGACTCCGACGCCCGCCACAGACGATGCAGGGCGATATCGGCCAAGGTGGCCGAGATCACCTCCAGCTGATCGGCAACGGCCTCGGTATCGTCACTCACTTCCCCGAAGATGCAGACGGGAGGTCGATCTCGATCACCTCGAGCTTCCCGTCGGCGTGCTGTGCCCGGATCACCTTCTTGTCGAACTTGCCCACGCTGGTCTTGGGCAACTCGTCGATGAATGTCCAGCGTTCGGGCACCCACCACTTCGACACCCGGCCTTGCAGGTGGTCCACCAGCTCGTCGACGGAGACGGTCGAGCCTTCGCCCCGCACCACCGCCACCATCGGGCGCTCGCTCCATTTCGGGTCGGGAACCGCCACCACCGCGGCCTCGAACACCCCAGGATGGGCCATCACCTCGTTCTCCAGCTCCACCGAAGAGATCCACTCCCCGCCGGACTTGATGACGTCCTTGGTGCGGTCGCTGATCTGCATGAAGCCTTTACCGTCGAGGGAGCCGACATCGCCGGTACGCAACCAGCCATCATGGAACCGCTCGGGGCTCGGGTCCCCGTAGTACGAGGCCGCGATCCATGGTCCCCGCACTTCGAACTCCCCCACCGTCTCGCCGTCGCGGGGGAGCACGGTGCCGTCTTCGGCGCAGATCCGGATCTCGACCCCAGGGACCACCCGGCCCGTCTTGGCCCGCCAGTCCATCTCCTCCTCCGGGGGCGTGCCCTTGGGAGGGATGGCCAGTGCGCACAGCGGGCTGGTCTCGGTCATGCCCCATCCCTGGACCATCTTGATGCCGAACTGGTTGTCGAATTGTTCGATCAGATGTCGAGGCACCGCGGCCCCGCCGACGGTCACGGCTCGGAGCGACGAGAGGTCGACCGGGTTGGACTCGGCGTAACGCATCAGGTCGTTCCAGATGGTGGGGACGCCGGCCGACAGTGTCGGACGGTGACGGGCGATCATGGCGGCCAGCGGGGCGGCCTGGAGGAACTGCTGGGGCATCACCATGTCGGCGCCGGTGAAGAACGCCCCGTAGGGGGTGCCCCAGGCGTTGGCGTGGAACATGGGCACGATGGAGAGCACCCGGTCCTGCTCGTTGATGCCCAGCGACGACGCCGAGGTGATGGCCATCGAGTGGAGGAAGGTCGACCGGTGGCTGTAGGCAACACCCTTCGGGTTACCGGTGGTGCCGGTGGTGTAACACATGGCCGCCGCCTGGCGTTCGTCCAACTCCGGCCAGTCGAAGCCGGGCTCCTCCGCCCCCAGGAGCTCCTCATAGCCGAAGGTGGCCCCCAGGGCATCGGTGTCGCCGGCGCCGGCGACGATGATGTGCTTGACCGTGGTGAGCTGGTCGCGCACCCGGGCCAGCAACGGGATCAGGGAGGCGTCCACGATGATCGCCTTGTCCTCGGCGTGATTGACCACATAGGCCAGCTGCTCGGGGAAGAGCCGGATATTCAAGGTGTGCAACACCGCGCCCATGGCCGGGATCCCCAGATATGCCTCCAGATGGGTCTGGTTGTTCCACAGGAAGGTGCCGACCCGGTCGCTGTCGCCGATCCCCAGTCGGGTCAGGGCCGACGCCAGGCGTTCCGATCGCTCGGCCACGTCGAGGAAGGTGGCCTCGTCGGCTTCACCGTCGGGCCCGGTGATGGTCACGACCGAACTGCTCCCGTAGACCTGCTGTCCGTGGCGCAGAATGCCACTTACCAGCAATGGCGCATCCTGCATGGTGCTGAGCACGGTTGGACCTCCCCTGATCGTGATCTGAGCCTCTTGATTGAGCCTACTTACCCGGGCAGCGTGCGGCCGGGCGGGACATGACGCCGCCGGATCGGGGCTTTCCGACCATCGAGTCTTGAACCGTGACGAGATCGGTGGTTCACTTCGGAGAGCTGGGGATCGTGCCTGGAGATCGGACGCCCTCCTTTCTGAGTCGAGCTGCTCACGCTGACCGACGAGAGAGGCGGAGGGGCCCGCGATGGGCAAAGCGGTGTTGGGATTGGCCGGGTTGCTGGCCGCCGCGGTGGCGGGGATGGTCCTGGTGGTCACCGTGGTGATGGGCCAGGGACCCGGGTCGGCCGGAGGTCTGGCCGGCCCCGACGGGGCGACCTCTGGGGCTCTCACCGGGAGCCCGGGTTCCGGTGGGGTCAGCCCCGGGTCGGCGATCCCGGCCCAGTGGCTCACGTTGTACCAACAAGCGGCCGCGGGTTGCCCGGGGTTGCCCTGGGCGGTGCTGGCCGCCATCGGCACCGTCGAGACCGGGAGCGGTCAATCGGATGCCCCCGGGGTCTGGTCGGGAGCCAACAGCGCGGGTGCGGAGGGGCCCATGCAGTTCGAGCCGGCCACCTTCGCCGCCTATGCCACCGTCGGACCGTCGGGGGCCTCACCCCCGTCGCCCTACGACCCGGTGGACGCCGTCTACTCGGCCGTCGCACTCCTGTGTGCCAACGGGGCGGGAACGCCGGACACATTGAGCGCGGCCGTCGCCGACTACAACCATTCCGACGTCTACGTGGACACCGTGCTCACCCTGGCCCTCGCCTTCGGGGACGCGCCGCAGACCTCCGGCACGGTAGTGGCCGCCCTGTCATTCGCCGCCCAGCAGCTGAACACCCCCTACGTCTGGGGTGGCACCGGCAACGGAGGCTTCGACTGCTCGGGTCTGGCCCAGGCCGCCTTCCAGCACGGAGGCGTCGATCTTCCCCGGGTGGCCCAGGACCAGTTCGACGCCGGGCCGCCGGTGCCGGGAGGCTCGGCGGTGGCACCCGGGGACCTCATCTTCTTCGGTGACGGTCCGTCGGCGGTGGACCACGTGGGGCTCTACGTGGGAGGAGGCGAGATGATCGACGCGCCCCACACCGGGGCGCTGGTCCGTTTCGACAACGCAGATTGGTCGGGGTTCGTTGGGGCCACCCGCCCGGGGTAGCGGATCGCCCCAACACGGCACTTACACGAGTGGGGCACCTCCGGAGTCCTGGCTGTCGAACGTGTGGGGGCACTCGCAAGACTGGATAACGGTCCGCAAGCCGATCCTTGAGCGGGCACCGGTGACATTCCTCGACGTGCTCATACGTCGGGTATGCCCATGTCCAGGTTGGGAGCTTCGGTACCCCCGTCGACCTCGAGGACCTTGCCCGTGACGTAGGACCCGGCCTCCGATGCCAGATAGATCACCGCCGCGGCAATGTCTTCGGGGTCGCCGATACGACCGAGCGGCGTGCCGGCCTCCATGGCCGCCCGCAGTTCATCGGATTGCATGACGATGTCGAGCGCCGAGGTGGCCACCGACCCCACCGCGATGGCATTGACCCTGATGTGTGGGGCGAGGTCTGTCGCGGCCAGCCGGGTGTAGTGGGCCAGCGCCCCTTTGGCGGTGCCGTAGGCCAGAAACCCCCGACCGGTCAACCGGCCCATGGCCGACGAGATGTTGACGGCCGATCCGCCGCCTCCTTCGAGCATCAGCGGCACTGCTGCCCGCAACAGGGCGTGGGCGGTGGTCACATTGAAGTGAAAGGCCTGCTCCATCACGTCCGTCGAAGTGTCCATAAACGCTTGGGGCATGGTCCCGCCCACGTTGTTGACTACCAGGTCGAGACGGCCGAACGCCTCACGGGCGTGCTCCACCAGGGCCACCACCGCTTCGAGGTCGTTCAGATCGGCGGAGACCGCCACTGCTTTACGTCCGACGGCCTCGATCCGTTTGGCCACTTCGCCAAGCTGGTCAGCGGTGCGGGCTGAAATCACTACATCAGCCCCGGCCTCAGCCAGGCTCACCGCAGAAGCGGCACCAATGCCTCGGCCTGCACCGGTCACGATGGCCACCTTGTCGGTCATTCTGAAGCGATCAAGAATCATCTGGAAGTTCCCCCTTTGTCAGCGACACTGCTAGCAGCCCGAGACAGGATCCATCACCGGGCACCCGACGCTAGCCTCGCGTGAGTGCCGCGATCACTAGCGAGCAGTCGCGTGCGATCCCGACGCTCTGAGACGCCGCACTTCATCCGGCAGGGATCGGTCGCCAGAGAAAAGGTCGAAACGACGCCTTTGACGAGCTCTCAGTAGCAGGACGGTCCTGGTTCCGTCATACCGAACAGCCGTCGCCCGTCTGGCGCCCGTTTGCGTGTCGTTCTTGGCGACTCTGCTGGTTCTGCTCTCCGCTGTTGGTGACGAAGCGGTACAGTCGCCGCCGGGGGTTCGCCGTGACGCGTCGTGGGCCGAGTGCGGCCACAAAGATTTCTCGTGATCGACCAGGACTCGACGGTCTCACTGGTGCGCGGGTCATGGCCGTCATCTACTTGGTGTGCGGGGGCACCGTCGCCGTCGTGGCGGCAGCGGTTCCCCAACCGCCGGGTGCCAGTTTGACGTGGATCGAGGTGGTGTGTCTGACCGGAGTCGTCCTCGGGCTTGCCGTGTGGCCATTGCCCTGGGATCGCTGGCCCCGAAGAGCCTCGATCCTCCTCGCCGTCGTGGCGATCGGATTCATCTCTGGCTTCGATGCCGCCTCGTCCGCCGACGGCTACCGCTACGGCATCTTCTACGTCGTCGTCTTTGCCTGGGTTGGTCTCGTGCAGCCCAAGGGCACGAGCCTCTTACTCGCCCCGGTCCTGACCGTCGGCTACCTTGGGCCGTTGCTCGCCACCGATCACGGATGGGACGCCGCCACCGCCTCTGTCCTGTATGTCGTCGTCGCCTGCGCAGCGACCGGTGAGAGTGTCGCATGGGTGTCCGACCACCTGCGCCGAACCCACGACGAACTGGTCAATGCGCAGCGGGAGCTCGCAAAGAACGAGCGACTCGCCGCTATAGGAG
>Ga0307373_10003063_pt1 | contig 29527 bp, 20 predicted proteins | sample OX2MG_FD_202534 | JGI IMG/M metagenome (GOLD analysis project Ga0307373, IMG submission 202534) | Soil microbial communities from Risofladan, Vaasa, Finland - OX-2 | ecosystem: Environmental > Terrestrial > Soil > Coastal area > Acid sulfate soil | place: Finland: Risofladan, Vaasa | collected... | reverse complement strand
GACCGGGCTGTTTTCGAGCGTTCGGTATCGCTATTCGAGCCAGGGCCGGGGCGTGGATCTGCAATTCCAGGTGGTCGACGCCCCGACGGTGCACGTTTCCTTCGACAATTTTCCGTGGTTCACCGATCAGGAGTTGACGGCCGACATTGAAAAAGCCGTCGGCCTGTTCAATGGAATCTCGCCCGAATCCGGCAGCTACGTGGATGCCATCGCCGCCGCCATCGAAAATCAGCTCCAGGGGCTCGGCGTGCAAGGACGGGTGGAGCACCGGCTGATCGAGCGTCCGGTGGGCAGCGGAATGGAAGTGCAGTTCCGGCTCGTCGGCGTCACCCTGAATGTGGGATCGGTCGAGTTCACCGACCCCATTGCGCAAAAGGATGAGCGGGTGAAGATGCGGCTGGAGGATTTGATCGGCAAGCCGTTCTCCCGGTATTACACGGACGTTTTCCTCGCCGAGCAGGTGCGCCCCATCTATCTCTCCGAGGGCTATCTCCAGGTGCAATTCGGCTCCCCGGAGGCCCGCTTTTCGGGCAACCCGAACCAGCCCGTACCGGGCCAGGTTCTCGTCGTCGTTCCGGTGGATCGGGGCAAGCTGTACTCCTGGGGCGGCGTCCATTGGAGCGGCAATACGGTCTTCGACGCCGCGGCGCTCAACCGCATGATGGGACTGCGTCCCGGCCAGACGGCCGACGGGATGGCGATCGAGGCGGGATGGCAGAAAATTCGCGAGGAATATGGCGCGAAGGGCTACCTGGACGCTTCCCTGAACCCGCAGCCCTCCTTCGATAACGCCCAGGGGACGGTGACCTATGACGTCCCGATCAGCGAGGGCCAGCCCTACCGCATGGGCAAACTCGTGATCAGCGGCCTCTCGGTCAACGCGGAAATGCGTATCCGCCAGGCCTGGCTGATTCATCCCGGCCAGACATTCGACATCGACTACTACCATGCCTTCCTCGGCGACATCGTGAAAAAAGCGCTGGGCGACCTGCCCGTCCACTACCAGCAGATCGGCCGCTTTCTCCAGCGCAATCCGAACCGGACCGTTGACGTCATGCTCAATTTTCAATGAAGCCGCCTGAGGTATACTCGGCATAATGAACCAGGCCGCTCCATCGAGCCCATCGGGCCTTTCGGGCGATGCCCTCGAGCGCCAGGCGCTCGGGAAACAGGAACGGCTTCTGACGGCGCTTTCCGGCCTGGATTCGCTTCTGGTCGCCTTTTCCGGAGGCGCCGACTCCGCCTATCTCGCCTGGGCCGCGCACACCGCCCTCGGCCATCGAGCCCTGGCGGTGACGGCCATTTCACCGAGCTTTTCCTCTCACGATCGCGAGCAGGCGGCGGCCTTTGTCCGCCAGATCGGCCTGGGCCACCAGTTCATCCAAACCAACGAATTCGAGAATCCCCTCTACGTGGCCAATCAGGCCGACCGCTGCTATCACTGTAAAAATGAGCTCTTCGCCGAGATGGAAACGCTGGCCGCCGAGCGCGGGTTCGCCGCCATCGCCTATGGCATCAATGCCGACGATACCCACGATTTTCGCCCCGGACACCGCGCCGCGGCCGAGCACCAGGTGCTCGCCCCGCTGCTCGATGCCGGGCTGGCTAAAGCCGAGGTGCGTCTGCTCTCCAGGCGCGCCGGACTGCCGACCTGGGACCGCCCCGCCTCCGCCTGCCTTTCTTCCCGCGTGGCCTATGGCATCGCGGTGACGCCGGAAACCCTGTCCCGGATCGAGCGCGGCGAAGAGGAACTTCGCCGGCTCGGGTTCCGTCAATTTCGCCTGCGCGATCACGGACGGCTGGCCCGGATCGAAATCGCCGCCGAAGAGATGCCTCGCGCGCTCCGTCCGGATATGGTTCAGCAGCTTGTCGAGGCGCTCAAACCATTGGGGTATGACTTCGTGACCCTTGATCTCGAAGGGTACCGCCAAGGGTCGTTGAACCGCGTGCTGCGCAATCCGCGAGCCGGGTGACCGTCGCCGCAGCCGCAACGGCGGCAAGGCCGCAGTCTTTCTTCAAGAACGAATCTCCCGGCCACCTGCATTGGCTGTTTCCCTGTGCCCGTAACTTACTGAATCCCTCGGCCACCGACCTGCTTTCCTCCCGGGCGTCCCGGCGATAACGCATTCATGTGGCCGAGGAAAGAATCGAAGACCAAAAAGAAGACCGGCAAGAGAATCGCAGCCGCCCCGAGGACGCTCGACAGACTGAACCCCGCGAGGACGTGCTCGCTGCGCTGGCCGCCGAACTGCGGCGCGGTTGTCCGGTGGCCGTGAACTACAGCGATCTCGACAACTTCAAGTCCGTCAACGACAGGCTCGGGCACCACGTCGGCGACCGGTGCGTTGAGGAATTCACAAAACTTTTGACGGGAATCGCTGAAGGCAGGGGCAAGGTCTATCGCCGGTATGCGACCGGAGACGAGTTCGTCGTGATCCTGCCGAATTTCATCACCACCGAGGCAGCCGCCGTTGCCGAGCGCGTCCGCGCCACCGTCGAAGCAAGCCAGATTGGCGGTCCGGTTGCCGTCACAGCCAGTTTGGGTGTGTACGGGTCGGACTTGGGACCGGCAACCGATGCCGCGGAACTGCTTCGCCTCGCCGACCGCATGATGTATCAGGCCAAACAAGCCAAGAACACAGTCGCCTCGCCCGCCACCACGGCGAGGACGCTCGGGCCGGCCGAACTCAGCCGGTCTCTCGACCAGTGGATGCGGGAATCGGGCGAGCGATGGGAGCGCGTGGCTCGCGACCGCATCTCGGGCGAGAACCGCGCCCTCTACTACGCATGGGGGTCCTGGTCGATCGCCTACGCGGTGGGGGCAATCCCGGAGCGCCTTTCCTTGCCGGAACTGCTCCAGGCCATGGAGAAAATGCCTAGCCAGACCCGCTGTTTTCGTCCCTGGCGCGTCCCGGCGGCCGCCGAAAAGAGACCGTATCCGTTCGAACGGGCGCTCGAGTGCTGGGCCGCGGCGTCGCCGGATGGTTTTTCGCCGGATTTTTGGCGCGTCTCGCCGCAGTTGAAGATGTTTTACCTGCGCAAGCACGAAGAGGACGAGATTTTGGGCGCGGGGCACGTTCTTCCCGCCAGCCGAAAACTTTTGATTCACCGCCCGATCTGGCGAATCGGCGAGTGCGTGATCCACGCCGCCCGTTTAAGCCGTGCTCTCCATCTCCCTCCCAGCACGGTGGCTTTCCGCGCGAGATGGACGGGCCTGCTGGGACGCCACCTGGCCGGCAAGCCCGAAGACGGGCTCGATCCCAGGCATGAATGCCGCCAGGAATCGGTGGAATCGACGGCTACGGCAACCACGGCCGACATCGAGGAGAAACTTCACGAGGTCGTTGCAACGCTGGTCCCGCCGCTCTATGAGGCTTTCGACCTGTTCCGGATGGAAGACCGCACGATACGCCTGGAAATCGCAAACATGCTGGCAGACTGCGCGGCAGAGGAACAGGCCGGCCGGAACATTTTACTGAAAAGCTAGGCGAAAATCGCTTGGCCGGGGAGACGGGGCTGTTCGCGCGGTTTACGCTTCAGCCCGAGGGGCAAAACCGGTCACTGCCTGGCGGCAGAGGTTTCCAGCGTCACATCCCGGGCGGCGAGAATCGTGTTCGTATGGATGCGAACCGTATCCTCGACGCGGCGCGCATACCCGCCTGCCAGCGTGACGGCCACCGGGACCCCGCGGCTTCGGGCCGCTTCGAAAACCAGCCGGTCCCGCTTCCGCAGGCCCTCCATCGACAGGTCGAGCCCGCCGAGCATATCCTCGCGGTAAGGGTCGGCGCCGGCGAGATAGAACACGAGAGCCGGCGTGAACTCGTCGAAGGCCCGCACCAGGTGCGATTCCAGCCGCGCCAGATATTCCTCGTCGCCTATCCTGTCCGGCAGATTCACGTCGATGTTCGAGGGAGGCTTGGGCGAAGGGTAGTTGTTCTCCTGGTGAATGGAAAACGTGAAGACCGTGCCATCGCCGCCGAAAATCGCCGCCGTCCCGTTGCCCTGATGAACGTCGGTATCCACCACCATCGCCGTCTCGATGGCCCGGTCCGCCTGCAAGCGCCGAATCGCAATGGCAACGTCGTGAATCACGCAGAAACCTTCGCCATGCTCGGGGTAGGCATGATGGAATCCGCCGCCGATGTTCGCCGCCAGGCCCTCTTCGAGGGCCAGACGCCCGGCCAGAATCGATCCCCCCGCCGCGAGCCAAAACGCGGCGATCAGCTCGTTCGAATACGGGACTTCGAGCCGCAGGATTTCCATGGGGCTCAGCTTGCCCGTCTTCAGCTTTCGGACGTATTCCTGCGAATGGACGCGGAGCACATCCTCGTCGCTGGCGGGCTCGGGCCTGCGAAAATCGGCGGCCGAGGCGATCGATTCGGCCAGCAGGGTCTGCCGCACCAGCCTGTACTTCTGTGACGGGAAAACGTGGGCGCCGAGGTGAAGATCGTACCCTTCGTGGTAGACCAGTTTGAACGGTAGAGCCATTGCGGTTCAGACGATCCCGCGGACCGGAGGGGCGCAAACTTCCGCCAGAACCTGGTCGCTAGCTTTCGCGGTCGAGGATGAAATCAAGGATGGAAAGCAGGGCACGGCGATATTCGGTTTCCGGGAGCCGGTCGAGCGACGCCCTCGCCTTCGAGACATAATCGCAGGCCAGCGCTCGCGCGCGATCGAGCGACCCGGACCGATTGACCAGCTCGCTGATCTGTTCGGGGCCAACACGGTCGAACCCCTTGTCCGCCAACACGCATGCGACCATTTCGCGATCGGCTTCGTTTCCCGAAGCCAGCGCGTAGATCAGCGGCAGAGTGACCTTCCCTTCGCGCAAATCGCTCAGCACGGGCTTGCCCAACTGTTCGGTCGAGGCGGTGAAATCGAGCAGGTCGTCTACCAGCTGGAAGGCCAAACCGGCGAAGCGCCCGTAATCCGCCATGAGATCTTCGGCGGCCGGCTCGGCATGGGCCAGTACCGCTCCCAGCCGCGCGCAGCCGCTGAACAGGCACGCGGTCTTTCGATAGGCCAGGTTCAGCGCGTCTTCCTCGGTCAGGTCGATCCGCCCCAAAGTCGTCCACTGGAGCAGTTCCCCTTCCACCATGCGCTGCGTCAGATCGATCAGCACGTCGAGGGTGCGGAAGTTGCGTTCCTTCAGGGCGAGTTGGAACGACTGCATGTAGAGCCAGTCGCCCGCCAGCACGCTCATGTGGTTGCCCCAGCGGGAATTGGCCGAAGGCCGGCCCCGGCGGGTATCGGCGCCGTCGATCACGTCGTCGTGCATCAGCGTGGCCGTATGAATCAGCTCCACCACCGCACCCAATCGAACCGCGCCGGGTCCGCTGTAGCCCGCGGCGCCCGCCGCCAGCAACAGGACCGCCGGGCGCAGCCGCTTTCCCCCGCCTTCGAGCAGATAGGCGGAGATTTCAGCAACCGGGCCGACGGCATACCGGCTCTGTCCGGCCAGCTCCCGCTCCACGCGGGCCAGGTCGTCGCGAATCAGTTCGAAGATTTCCTTTGCGGTCTGGACAGTGATGGTCGATCCTCCGTGCTTGGCCGACCGTTTGCCGGCTTCTGCAGCCGGAAAAACCGGCGAAAATTCGCTGTGGTAATTCGGGCGATTTCCTCGGTCGATAAGTCTCTCACATTCGCCAGTGTCTTGGCCACTTCCAGAACGAGCGCGGGCTCGTTTCTTTTCCCCCGCCGGGCCTGCGGCGGCAAAAACGGCGAATCGGTTTCGATGAGCATACGGTCGGCGGCCACATCCCGCGCCACCTCGCGCAGCGCCGCCGATTTCGGGTAGGTGACGTTTCCGGCGAAGGAGATCAGGAACCCCATTTCGATGCCGCGCCGGGCGTCGGTCAGCGAGCCGGTAAAGCAGTGAAAAATCCCGCCCAGCCCCGTCGGGCCCCATTCCCGCTCCAAAATTTCCAACGCATCCGGCCAGGCCTCCCGGCAGTGAAGAACCACCGGCAGGCGCGCCGCCCGGGCCAGTTCCAATTGCTGCAGAAACACCCGCTGCTGGGCCGGGCGTGGCGGATGGTCGTAGTGATAATCGAGGCCGATTTCGCCCCAGGCAATCACCCGGGGATGGCGCGCCAGTTCCGCCAGGCGCGCCAAGTGCTCCCGGTTCGCTTCCAGGGCCTCATGCGGGTGGATGCCGATCGTGGCCCATATCCAGTCGTTGGCCTCGGCCAGGGGCAGCGCCGAGTCCAATTGTCCCGGTCCGCTTGCCCCGCCGATCGATGCGATGCCCACCACCCCCGCTTCCCGCGCCCGCGCGAGCACCGCGTCGCGGTCCGAATCGAACTCGGGAAGGTCCAGATGGGCGTGCGAGTCGATGAGCTCCACGCGAAAACCCCCGTTCCCATGAATGGCGGTATCCGGCCGGCAACCGGTTACCGCTTGCCGTGCTGTCCGGAAGCCATTCGCGATTGATTCCGGAAAAATTCAACGATCACCCGTTCGGCCCAAAACCGCTTCCCGCCATTTTCGGTGGAAATGAAGCTGCAATGACCGCCGTGCCGGGGAGCGATCAGCCGCACGCAGGGATGCTGGCGGATCTCCTTCCGGTCGAACGTGGCGATCGGCACCATCGGATCGTCCTGCGCCGCCAACACGAGCACCGGGCGGCTCACATTCCCGATCACGCGCAGCGCGCTGGCCCGGTAGTAGTAATCGTCGGCGTCGCGGAAGCCGCTGTACGGCGCGGTGATCCGGTCGTCGAATTCCCGGATCGTGTGAATCGACCCCATCCCGTGGAGACGATACCGCTCGGGGAAAAGACGGGCTTTGCGCCGCATTCGGCGCTTCAGGCGTTGCACGAAGAACTGTTCGTAGATCCAGTTGCGCGGCCGCCCGATCGCCGCGACGCAGGCGGCCAGATCGAGCGAGGGGGAAACAGCCGCCAGCGCCGCCAGTTCCCCGGGCGCCCGTCCCCCGAGTTCTCCCGCCATTTTGACCACCAGGTTGCCGCCCATCGAGAAGCCGGCGACAAAAACCTCCGAAAGCCTCTTTTGCTCGATTACCCGCCCGACCACCGCCCGCACGTCGCCGCTCAGACTCGAGTTATAGAGGGTGGGCGTCAGGCGCTCGGTGCCGCCGCAGTTTCGCTGGTTCATCCGGACGACGTTGAATCCGGCCTCCCAGCCTTGTTCGGCCGTGCCGAGCATGTAGCCGGACTCGCTCGACCCCTCGAGTCCATGCACCAGCACGAGCGTCGGATGCCGACTCGGCTCCAGATGCCAGTGGCAGCGCGCCAAAACCTGAGTCTCCGGCTCGATCGCCACAAGGAGGTCTTCAGCGGCCGGTAAATGAGGGAAACGCCGCAGCCAGAAGGACGACGCAAGCGTCATCCGGTCGGCGCCGGCGATCCAGCGATGGGGTTCGAATGGCGGAGCCACCCATTCGGCGGCGAGGGAAGGCTCGGACACTCGGCTACCAGGAACTATAGGGCGTGTTCGTGAACGGCGAAACCTTGTTCGAGCTGGAGTGCACGTCGGTAATGCCGAACTGGGTCTGGTCGGGCGTCAGCGCGACCTCGTCCTCGCTCGTCTGCCAGTCGGGGCGGCGCGTGAACGGATCGATGGGAATGCCGCGCAGATAGCCCGCGCTCACCAGATCGTCGAGCGACTGCGGCGGCTGTTGCTTGTCGATCGTGTACTGGTCGATCGCCCGCCGCATGACCGAGAGGTCCTGCTCGAGCGCCGCTTCCCTGGCCCGCGTGATCGACATCTCATAACGCCCGGCCCCGATCGACATCAGGATCAGCATGATCGCCACCACGATCATCATTTCGAGCAGCGTGAAGCCGCCCGCCGCCCCGGTCGCTTGCGAGACACGGAGGACTTCGATGCGCCGGCGGAGATATGCGGCCGTTTTCATCCGTTCACCAGCTCGAGTACTGCGTCCCGTCGAGCGCGGTACCGATCGATTGCGAATAAACGTCGAAGACGTCGTCGCCGCACCAGCTCGTTGCATTGGGCTCGTCCTGCGCGCACCGCAGGCCCCAGTTCTTCTGTCCGGTCATCGGATCGACGGGAATTTTCCGCAAAAAACGGATTCGTTCGCCCGGTTTGCCGGTCAGCGGCACGCCGTTGACCAGGGTTTCGAGGTCTGGCGGATAGCCGTCGGTACCGGCCTGCACCTGAATCTGGTTCCGGTCCGCCGCGTCCTTGTAGCGGTCGATGGCATTGCGCATGTCGTACAGGTCTTGCCGCAGTTGGGCTTCCTTTTTCCGCTGCACCGAGACTTGCGCGAGCGGCAGCGCCACCGACGCCAGAATCAGCATGATCGCCGTCGTTACGATCAACTCGATCAGCGTGAAGCCCGCTTCGGCGGCGGGCCGTCGGCCCGCCCTTTTCATCGCGGGCTCGCGACTTGAATGGTGGCCGCCTGCGTCTCAAACGATAGCGGCTTCTGCTGGGGGTTCTGCGCGTTGACCGATTCGATGACCAGCGGCGAGGCGCCGGGCCCGAGAGCCTTGACCACGATGCCCAGAAGCGTTCCGCTTCCGCTCACGCCGCTCGTGTTCGGCTGCCGAATCGCGCTGATGATCGACTCCCCCTTCGTCGTATCTTCGTGGTGGAAAATGGCGATTGTCTCGGTTCCGCCGGAAAGGAACCCGCCGTTGCGGACATCCTCGATCGAGATGACCTTCGGGTTGTAATGCAGAATCAGCGGAATCGAGAACAGGTCGCTGGCGTTCCGCACGACCAGCGCGATCGTGGTTGTCTGGCCGGGAGTCAGATTCAGCTTCGCCGGATCGAACGCCAGAGTCCCCGCCGGACCGCCGGCAGCCGGCGCCGGCGCCGGGCTGTCGGCCGCCCCGGTCGCGGGGGGCGGAATCAGCGGCGCGCCCGCCGACCCTTGCGACCCCTGTGAGCCTTGCCCGCCCGGAAACTCGGTTCGCGGGTAAACCTCCACGTTCTGGTCGGTGCCGGTGAAAAGGGATTGCAGGTTTTGGGCCGTCATGTCGGGCATGCGGACGACGTGCGGCGTGAGCACGATCAGCACTTCGTCATCCTGCTTCTGCATGCTCTGGTCGGAGAAGAAATATTTCAAGAAGGGGATCTTGTCGAGACCCGGCCACCCGTTGACCGACTTCGTCGTCGTGTGCTGCACCAGGCCCCCCAGGACGCTCACTTCCCCGTTGGCGAGCCGGATCTGCGTCTGGACTTTCCTCTGGCTGATGATCGGCTCCGTAATGCCGCCGATGCTCTGCTGGCCGGTGACCGAGCTGACTTCGATGTCCAGGTTTAAGCTGACATCCTCGTCGGGATGGACGACGGGCGTTACGTCGATGTTGACGCCGACGTCCTGATACTGGAATTGCGTATTGACGAGCGGACTCACCGCGCCCACCTGCGTCGTGCCCAGTCCCGCCTGGAACGAACCGGTGGCGATGGGGACCCTGTCGCCGATCCGGAGATGGGCGATTTCCCCGTCGGTGATGCGAATCTCGGGGTTCTGAATGATCTTCGTCGTGCTGTCAGTCATCAGGGCGGTCAGCGCGGCGCCGGGCAGCGTGACGGCGTAATCGGCACTGGAAAGATGCGCGAGGTTGTTCAGGGTCACTTGCGGCACCGAAGTCGAGGAAGAGCCGGAGGATGAGGATGAGGAAGACGACGAAGAAGACGAGTTCGGCTGGATCGCGCTGCGCGGCGCGAACGTGGCGGCCACGCTGGTTCCCGGCTGAATGCCGAGATCGCGCAACCGGTTCTCGTTGACCTCGAGCACGGAGACCTGCAGCATCACTTCGGCGCGCTGCTTGTCGATATCGTCGATGATTTTCTCCGCCGCCAGCACCTTGTCGGGGGTATCGCGAATCACGATCGCGTTTTGCGAATTGATCTGCTGCACCCTCTGCAACTGGAGCAGCTGGCGCAGGCCGCCGACGACCTCGGTCAGATCCTGCGGTGTCAGCGCATTCTTCAAATAGAAGGTTTTGACGATCTCATCCTCGTATTCGCGACGTTTCTGCACGTTGTCGGGCGCGACGAAGATGATCGCCGGGGTCACCGGCTTCCAGAACGAATCGCTCTCCAGGGCCACGGCGTTGAGCGCCTGCTCGAGGGTCACGTTCGGCAAATCGATGGAAATCTGTTTCGCGGCGAAATCGGGATCGAAGAGGACCGTCAGCCCAGCCAGTTTGGCGATCGTCTCGTAGACGATGCGCGCGTCGTTGGTCATCTTCAGATTGATCGCCTCGGCCGAGATCGGCTTCAGCTGGGGCGGCATTCGCAGCAGGTTCTCGATCGCCGAGGGCGTCGAGGGCTTGGGCGGCGCGGCGGCATGCTTCAACTCGTCGATCTTCGCCATCGCCTGCCGGCTCAGCTGGGCCGCGATGGCGCTGGCCGGGTCGATGTCCAGCGCCCGCTGAAAGAGGCCCAAGGCCGCCTCCACGTCGTTCAGGTCGCCATTGGCCATGAGCCGCTGGCCCTGCTCGATGTGGCTCTGAGCCGCCTCGAAGCGCATCTGGTCGACGCGCAGCTTATATTCGGTGTTCGTGGGATCGGCACGAAGGGCGCGCTCGTAATCGACTAAAGCGGTATCGTAGTCCTGAAGGTTCTGGGCTTTCCGGCCCAGATCGTAATCCCGGTTGCCCCGGGCGGCACATCCGGCCGTTAAGAAAAGCAGTAACAGCGCTCCGGACAGCAGCGCCGCGGCCAGTCCCTGAGGTCGCATCGAGTTCTCGTCCCAAAAGTCTAGCATCCGGTACCATGAGGGGCAAGGCGGTGACCGGGCCCCTGTGCCCTGTGACTCCACGCAACGGCCGGATTCCAAGTAAGATGGTGGTTTGATGGCAAGCCCGAAGAAAAAAACGGACCGAACCGGCGAACGCGTCGTCGCTCAGAACCGCTCCGCTTCCCACGAGTACCTCTTCCTGGAAAAATACGAGGCGGGGATGGAGCTGGCCGGCAGCGAGGTCAAATCGCTTCGCGAGGGCAAAGCCAGCATTCGCGAGGCCTACGGCGATGTGCGCCGCGGCGAGTTGTGGCTCGAGCACTGCCACATCCCCCCGTACACGGCCGCCGGGTATTTCAACCACGACCCGTTGCGCCCGAAACGTCTTTTGCTGCACCGCCGCGAAATCGACCGGCTCGCCGGCCAGCTCCTGCAAAAGGGACTGACCGTCGTTCCGCTGCGGATTTTCTTTCGCGACGGATATGCCAAATGTGAGATTGCGCTGGCCCGAGGGCGCAAGGTCTACGATCACCGAGCCGCCGAGCGCGATCGCGAGGCCAAGCGCGAAGCCTCCGAGGCCCTCTACCACTACCGCCGGCGCGGATAAAGACAAAAGATAAGGAGCCTGATGAAAATTCAACTGGAAACCGCTTCCCCCCTGACCCTGGATACCGAAGCACTCGTCACGTTCGCGTTCGAGAAAGACGATCCGGTCGACGCCGCGCTCGCCGAACTCGATCGCGCCCTGGCCGGACGCCTCAAGGAACTGGTCGTCAGCCACGAACTCACCGGAAAAAAACTCGATATGGTTCTCCTTCATTACCCGGCCGGCCTGGCCGCCAAGCGGCTGCTGATCGTCGGCGCGGGAAAGCCGGAGAAATTTTCGGCGACCGAGATGCGCCGCCTGGCCGGCGCCGCGCTGCGCTATCTGAAGGGACGGTCGGTGAAGCGCCTGGCGTTCCTGCTGCGCGAGCCCTGGCAGCATGCCGAAGCCGTCCAGTTGGCTGCCGAAGGCCTGCTGCTCGCCACAGTCGATCTGGACAAATACAAGAGCGAGAAAAAAGATCACGACGGCGTCGAACAGGCCCTGATTCTGGGCGCGGGCCCGGACGCCCAGGCGGCGCTCGACCGCGCGGTCGTCATCGCCGAAAGCGAGAACTGGGAGCGCGACGTGGCCAATGAGCCCTCCAACCGGCTCACGCCGACGATGCTCGCCGCGCGCGCGCGGGAGATGGCCCTGGAATCCGGGCTTGCTGTCGATATCCTCGACGAAAAGCAGATCGAGGAGATGAAGATGGGCGGGGTGCTCGGCGTGGCTCGTGGCAGCGCCGAACCTCCTCGCGTCATCGTCCTCACCTACAACCCGCCGCAGGTCAAGCCCGGCTCGCCCGTCGTGGGGCTGGTCGGCAAGGCCATCACCTTCGATACCGGCGGCATTTCGATCAAGCCGTCCAAGGGCATGGAAAAGATGAAGTACGACATGTGCGGCGGCGCGACGATGCTGGCCGTGATGCGCGCGATTGCCCGGCTCAAGCCGTCCGTCAAGGTCGTCGCCGTCGTCCCGTCGAGCGAAAACATGCCCGGCGGCCGCGCCGTCAAGCCGGGCGACGTCCTGGTGTCCCTGTCCGGGAAGACCATCGAAGTGCTCAATACCGACGCGGAAGGCCGTCTGGTTCTCGCCGACGGACTCGCCTACGCCCGCCGGCTCGGCTGCACGCATCTGATCGATGCCGCCACGCTCACCGGCGCCGTTGTCGTCGCCCTATCGACGATCAACGTCGGCGTGTTCGGCTCGAACGAGGCTTTCACCGCCAGCTTCCTCGAAACCGCCCGCGCGGCCGGGGAAAAGATGTGGCACATGCCCCTCGACGACGATTATCGCGACATGATGAAAAGCCAGATCGCCGACCTGCAGAACATCTCCTCGGGAGACGGCGGCGGGGCTTCGACCGCGGCGGGCTTCCTGCGGGAGTTCGTCGGCGAGGAGCCGTGGATTCATCTGGATATCGCCGGCACCGCGTGGCTCGACGACGCCAAACCCTGGATGGCCAAGGGAGCATCCGCCGTCGCCGTCCGCACCCTGGTCGACTTCATCTTCAAGCAGTAATAATGCGCGGAAACTCGCCCGGTCTGGCGGAACAGAACGGCGGGCCAATTCAATCCGCCCCTCCCGAAAGCCCGAGAGATCCCTGGCCCACTCGAAAAAACGGGCTTTCGGAGGGTTCTGCGGAGCGCCTTCCACGCGGTCTATAAAAACGCCGCCGGCAGGCGCACGGCCGCGCCCATTCACGAATCAACTGCTCACGAATCAACCGTTCACGATTTTAGGGTGATCGGATCGAGGCTGCTGCAGGACATCCTACGAGACGCCGGGCTGGGTTCCGAAAATCCCGGAGGGGTACGCCAGGGCAACACCGCACTTTCCAGGCTACATCTTCTCCGGCGATTCGATGCCCAGCAGTTCGAGCGCGGCGACCAGTTGCCGCTCGACCAGCCCGGCCAGTTGAAGCAGGAAGGCCTTGCGCGCCGGATCGGCCTCGGTCAGGATGCGGTGCCGGTGGTAGAAAACGCTGAAGGCCTGCGCGAGCTGGAAGGCGAATTTCGCGACGAACGCCGGCTCCTGCGATGCCGTCGCCGCCCCCACATGGCTTCCCAGCGAGCCGGCCAGCAGCAGCAATTCCCAGAAATCGTCGCCCGCGGGACCGGCCAGCAGCGCGGCGCGCGCCTCGGCCGGAACCATCGTGTCCAGGCGGTCGATGGCAAAGCCGGGCTCCTGTTCGAGCATCTTGCGGAAAATGTTCCGCGCGCGCACGATCGCGTACTGCACGTAGGGTCCGGTTTCGCCCTCAAAGCTGAGAGCGTCGTGAAAATCGAAGGCGATGATCGTCGTCCTCGCGTATTTCAGCAGGAAATAGCGCAAGGCGCCGATCGCGATGGCCCCGGCGATTTTGGCCCGCGTCTCTTCCGATTCTTCCGGATGCCTCTTGTCGACTTCGCCGCGCGCCGCATCTTCCAGCCGGTCCATCAGATCGTCGGCTTTCACCCCCAGCCCGCGCCGTCCGCTGACCTCGACATAGGGCCGGGCCGCGTCTTCAGGCGAAAGCTGGTAACCGAGTTCGGCGGCGCAGCGCGGCGTCAGCGCCACCATCTCGTAGGAAAAATGGATCGAATGATCGGCCGCCTCTTCGAATCCCAGCGCGCGCAGCGCCGCCGAAACGACATCCTGCAGATACGCCTGCCGTGAATCGATCACGTTATAGACTTCGCGCGCATGGCCAAATTCGGGCGCGCCGGGTTCGCCCCCATCGGCGGCCGTCGTCCACACGACCGGCCCGCCGGGATAGCGGGAAAACGTCTGATAGTGGAAATCGAGGCCTAGCAGGCCGAATTTCCACATCTGATAGGCGATATCCTTGCCCACGTAGGTCACCGTGCCGTTCGACCGGACGATCACCTTCGCTTCGGCTTCTTCGCCCTCCGCAACGGGGCCGCCGGCCCGCTCCATGATCCAGCAGCCGGCATATTTACCGGAATCGGGCCGGGTGACGACGCCGCGCTCGACCATACGGTGAAATGCCGCTTCCCAGAATTTCAGCCGCAGAATATCGCTCTCGCGCGCGAGCAGCTGGTAGCGGACGCCCAGCCGCTCCATGGTGCGGAGATGGCAGCGCAGAATGGCCGTTGAAACCAGTTCGGCCATTTCCGCCTCGACGCCGCGCGCCTCCTCGATCGCCTTGAGCGTTTGCGCGCGCAGGGCGAGCTGCTGCGCGTCGCCTTCGAGGAAGGCCGTGACGCTGGCATAGAGGTTCCAGCAGAAATAATCGAATTTCGGCTCCCCGGCCAGGCGCCGGACATCCTCGACCGTTTTCTTTTCCAGGTGCAGGAACCCGAGCACCACGTCGGCCACCTGAACCCCGGTATTGTCGATGTAGTTCTGCACCTGCACGCGGCGGCCGGCAAAACGTTCCAGGCGAACGAACGTGTCGCCGAGAACGGCGTTGCGCAGATGGCCGATGTGGGCCGCCTTGTTGGGGTTGATGCTGGTGTGCTCGACGATGATCTTGGCCGCGTCGGGCGCCGGCTCGGGCGCCGCCTGCCGGGAAAGGTCGAGCGCCAGGGCCAGAAATTTCTCCCGGTCCAGAAACGCATTCAGGTACCCGCCCCCGGCTACCTCTACCCTGGCGATTCCCGGGACCGGGCCGAGTTCGGCGGCGATCTCCTGGGCGATCTGGCGCGGCGCGCGACGGAGCCGCTTGGCCAATTCGAAGCAAACCGGCGAGGCGATTTCTCCCAACTCGATTCGCGGCGGCCGCTCGAGCGCCACCGGCAAGTCGAGCTGGTAGCGGCTCGCCAGAAATCGGCGAATGGCCTCGCGAAAACGCGCTTCCACGACGTGATACACGATGGGTCCTTGGCGGATATGCCGCGCGCCCGAGCCGGCCGGCGCGGCGGGATTATTTCAGACGGGCCCCGGGCGGCACATCCTCGAGAAAGGTGCAGAGCACCGGGCTGCCGTCGGGTCGCGTGGCGGCGACGACCATGCCGTTCGATTCCACCCCGCGCAGCTTGCGCGGCTCGAGGTTCGCGACGATCACCACTTTCCGGCCGACGACCTGCTCCGGTTGATACGCGGCGGCAATTCCAGCCACCAACTGGCGCTCCTCGGTCCCGATATCGACGATGAGTTTCAACAAACGATCAGTTCCCGCCACGCGTTCGGCCGATTTCACCTGGCCGACGCGCAGATCGACCTTGGCAAAGTCCTCGATCGAAATGCGGGGCGCTATTGCCGCCGGGAAGGCCGCTGCAGCAGGTGCGGGAACTGCTGCAGCGGGTGCGGGAGTTGCGGCGGGCGTGGGAGCAGCGGCCGAACCGGCTTCCGTGGCCGGTGCAGGCTGGCGAATTTCGTTTTCCATGGCTTCGATCCTTTCGATAGCTTCTTTTTTGTCCAATCGGGGGAAAACCGGCTCGGAACGACCAATGCGCGTTCCGGCGGGCAAACCACCCCAAGCGAGCTGGTCGATTCGTGTGTTTTCCGGCGAGCCTTCCAGGCCCAATTGGCGCCAGATTTTCTCCGCCGCTTCCGGCACGACCGGCGCCAGCACAACCGCCAATAGCCGCAGGCTTTCGGCCGCCGCGTACAGCACCGAATCGAGCCGCCCGCGATTGGCGGGGTCGGCGGCCAGAACCCACGGCTGGGTTTCGACCAGATATTGATTCACTCGGCTGACGATATCCCAGGCGGCTTCGATCGCCCGGGCAAAGGCAAACTGCTCGAATCCTTCGCGGAAGCTGCGCACACCCTCGCTCGCCAGCATTTCGAGGTCGGCTTCCAGATCGCCGTTCGCGGAGGCTTCGGGCACGAGGCCGCCGCAATAGCGGTTGATCATCGTGACGGTGCGGCTGGCCAAGTTGCCCAGATCGTTGGCCAGGTCGCTGTTGTAGCGCGTCAGAAGCGCGTCGCGGCTGAAGTTGCCGTCCTGGCCGAAGACGACATCGCGAAGCAGGTAATAACGCAACGCGTCGGCTCCGATCACCTTCACGATGGGCTCGCAATAGGCGACGTTCCCCTTCGATTTACTCATTTTCTGCTGCTCGAAGAGCAGCCATCCGTGCGCAAAGATCCGGCGCGGCAGCGGCAGATCGGCGGCCATCAGAAACGCCGGCCAGTACACGGCGTGAAAACGCAGGATCTCTTTCCCGATCATTTGCACGTCGGCCGGCCAGTAGCGCGAAAATTCCCCGCCCCGGCCTTCGCTCTGGCCGAAGCCGATGGCGCTGAGATAACCGGACAGGGCGTCGTACCAGACGTAGAACACATGGTCGGGATCGTCCGGCCAGGGAACGCCCCAGGTGATGGCGCGGCGGCTGATCGAGATGTCCTTCAGCCCGGCCGAAACGAAACTGACGACTTCGTTCCGCCGGAAATCGGGCTGGACGAAGTCGGGCTGCTTTTCATAGAGATCGAGCAGACGGTCCTGGAAGGCGGAAAGTTTGAAGAAGTAATTCTCCTCGGCCATCAGCTCGGCCGGCCGGCCGCAGGTGGGGCAATCGATCGGATCGGTGGAATCGCTCACGTACAGGTTGTCGTGCACGCAATAGCGGCCCTGATAGCTGCCCTTGTACACGTAGCTGTGATCGCGCGCGCGGGTGAGCAATTCGTGCACGGCGGGAACGTGCGCCGGATCGGTCGTGCGAATGAAGTGGGTGTAGCGAATGCCCAGAAGCTTCCAGAGATCCAGAAACACCTGGCGGTTCCGCTCGACCAGCTGGGCCGGGGTGATTGCCTGCTTCGCCGCCGCGCGTTCGATATTTTCGCCATGCTCGTCGGTGCCGGTGAGAAAGACGACGTCGTCTCCGCACATGCGCCGGTAGCGGGCGATGGCGTCGCAGACCAGCGTGGTGTACGCCGAGCCGACGTGCGGCCGGGAATTCGCATAGTAAAGCGGCGTCGTCAGGTAGAACTTGGCCATGGTCAGGAACCGGATCCGGTTTGGCTGCGGAAGCGGGACAGGGCCTCCGCCATGACTTCCTTGAGCGGCACGCCGCGTTCGGCGGCGATGCGGCGGCAATCCTCGTATTCGGGCGCGGCATTGAGAACGCGGCCGCTCGCGCGGGCGATCTTCATCCGCACCGGGCCGTGCGCCGTCTCGACCGTCACCCATTCGCGATCGAGCGGGCGCCGAAGCGCCTGGCTGATCCGGACGCCGAGCGTCGTGGTTTCGAGGAACAGAAGATCGATCAGCCGGTCGGCGGCTTCGGGCCGCGCCAGCACGGTGACCAGTTGCCCCGGGCGATTTTTCTTCATCTGCGCGGGCGTGGAAAACACGTCGAGCGCCCCGGCTTCCAGGGCGCGCTCGGCAAAATAGCCGTACAGCTGCGGATTCATATCGTCGATGCTCGCTTCGATCACGGCCACTGTCTCGCTTGCGCCCCCGTCGCCTCCGGTTCGCTCGCCGACGAAGAGGCGGAGCATGTTCGGCTGTTCGGCCAGATCGGCCGAACCCGCTCCCACGCCCACCGCGTCGATCCTCATCGGCGGCATGGGACCCGACCCCGCGGCCAGGGTCGAGACGATGGCCGCGCCCGTTGGCGTCACCAGTTCCCTCTCGATGCCAGTCGAATAGCAGGCGAAGCCGCGCAGCAGCTCCGCCGTGGCCGGGGCCGGGACCGGCAAAATTCCGTGAGCCGTCTTCACCTGCCCGCTTCCCAGATTGAGCGGCGAAGTGAAAAACTCCTCGATCCCCAGCAGATCGAAGCCGATGGCGGCGCCGACGATATCCACGATGGAATCCACCGCGCCGACTTCATGAAAATGCACGCGTTCGACCGGAATATCGTGGACCTTTGCCTCGGCCTGGCCCAGGCGCTCGAAAATCGCCCGCGCGCGCCCGGCCGCGCGCGGCGCCAGCTTTGCCCGTTCGATCAGATCCAAAATCACCGCCAAGGAGCGATGATGATGCCCCTGCTGCGTTTCGACGTTCGCTTTCGTCGCCGTGACGGCGCCCCGCCGCACGCTGGCGGCGGAAAGTTGCCAGCCCGGGACCGGCAGCCGGCGCAGTTCGGCTTCGAGCCGGTCGCCGGGAACACCGGCACCGAGCAGGGCGCCCAGCACCATGTCGCCGCTGATGCCCGAAAAGCAGTCGAAATAGGCGGCTTTCATCTGAATTCCTGGACTGTCAGCACGATTTCGGCCGCACCGTCGGAAAGTTCGGAAAGTAGGGAAAAGGAAAATGGTAGTCTGCGGCCCGAATGGAGTCAAATTTCCGGGGAAACAGGCGGGCGAAACGCGTTCGGCCGGAGGGCTTACGGCCCGAGACGAGGTTCCCGTTTGAGCGTGGGCTGCTGCGGGGAACTCGGCAGAGGGAGATTCGGATTGAGCGCCACGCTCGAGGGCTGTTCCAATTTAAACTTCAACAAAGTCTCCGGGGCAATGTCGACCTGTTTGGCGCTCGTAGCGCCTTGATAGACTGCCCCGCCGCTTCCACCGGCTGCCGCGCCGATCGCGGCTCCCTTGCCGCCGCCCGCGATGGCGCCAATCGCCGCGCCGATGGCGCTGCCACCGAGAATGGTCAGCACGGTGCGCTTGGTGCGCGAAGTCCCCTTGTCGATGTAATCGTTGCTGATGAGCGGATACGAATTACCTTGAATCACGATTCGATACAGCTCGAGCCGGAGCTCGCTCCGGCCCCCAAAGTGCCCCGCCGAACGAACTTCCACCAGACGCAGATACACATTAGCACCCTGGGGAGCCACAATCTGCCTGCCCACTTTAAGGGGCTTTGCCAGCGATGCGTGGAGGATGTCTCCGGTGTGGTTCATCGAGGAATTCACCGAGTCGATCATGCTCACGCTGACCCGGGTTCCCTGCGGAATCGTGATTCTTTCCGACGGGGCCGTGGCGGGCGGAACAGGCACAGCATTCACATCCGGCGCGGGTTCGGGGGCAACGCCGGCAGATTCCGGCTCGGCTTCGGGCGGAGGGGTTTGGGCGGCAATTTCGGACGGGCGCGATTGGCCCCCGGACGGCGCGCTGCGGCGGGCGGCGTGATGCCGCGCGGCCATGCGTCTTTCCGCCTTGGGTCCGGAAGCGGCAGCCGCCCGCGCATGGGGGGCTGTCTCCTCGATGGTCATATCGTCGCGAACCATTTTTACGCCGGGGGTTTCCGAGGTTACCTTGAAGGCCTCGTAACGCGCAGCCACCGTGGACACTTGCCCGGAAATGGTAGCCACACCGTCCTTCACCGCAACGGTCAGAGCATTCCCTCTCAATTGCGGATCAGAGAACAACCGGGATTTGACGCTGGTCGCGATCTGCTTGTCGCCGGCGACGCGCGAACAGCCGACCCCCGCCACGGCGATCGCCAGAAACAACGCCGCCCCGCACGCTTTCCTGCGCATGGTATGCCCCTCGCCTATTATGCTCCTCGCCCCCTCCTTTTTTCGATGCCGGAGGCGATGGAAACGCTGTCTTCTTCGTATCCGGCAGGGGCGGCCAGGCAACTTGCCCGCAACTTTCCTCCGGCGGCCGGGTTGAGTTTCCCGAGGCCGGGCGAAAGGCTCTGCCCCCTATTCTAACCCTGAGGGAAAATCCATGGATAAGCCGGCAAAGCTCCTGGCGATTGGCGTGATTCTGGCGGCCGCGATGATGAGTGCGTGCGGCGGATCGGGCGCCGGCACCCTGTCCGGGATCGGGCCAAGCGGAACGATGGTCGTCATGGGCACCGACGCGCCAACCCTGGCAAACGTGGTCTCTTTCGAGGTCCCCATCAGCGGGATCACCGTATCCGGCAACGGCAAAACCGGCGTACCCATCGTGGATACCCCGGCCACCATCGATTTCTCCCGTCTGGTCGGCATGCAGGCGCTGATCGACATCCAGCCCCTGGCGCCGGGCACCTACACCTCGGCCACGATCACCTTCGGCGGCAACCCGACGCTGTCGGTCCTCGACACATCCTCCACCCCTCCCGCCGTCACCAGCATCAACGCCGTGTTCAGCACCATGAGCACCACGGTCAATTTCAGCCAGCCCCTCAACGTCGGTAGCTCTCAGGCACTAGGACTGATGCTCGACTTCCGCATCGGCAAATCCATCCCCATCGATTCCTCCGGCAACATCGTCACCAGCGGCACCCCTCCCACGGTAACCGTAACACCGGACATCCAGCTCAACATCCTTTCGCCACAGCAGGCGAAATTTGAAATCGACGACCTGCGCGGCGGCGTGCAAAAAATCAATTCGGACGGCAGTTTCGTGCTGCAGGGACCCGGCGGCCGCCAGTTTACCGTCTCGACCGACAGCTCGACCGAATGGGCGCCTGCCGGGCAAAGCTTTGCCACGCTTTCGACGAGCGACATCGTCAACGTCGAGGAAGGAATCGTCGATCCGGCGGCGCGGACGGTAAAGGCGGGCGAAATCGACGTGTTCCCCGACAAGTTCGTCCTGACAGGCCTGGTGACCTACGTGAGCCAGTCCCCGAGTTCCGGATCCATCTGCGCCCCGACGGTTGACCTGCTGGTCCGTTCAGCGTTACCCGGGACGACCGGCTCCTCCTACACCGAGGGACAGATTGGCCAGGTGGTTCTGAACGGCAGCGAGAACTATTGGGTCGGGCACAAGGACTGGCTGGGCTCGCAGTTCAATTTGGGATTCGGCTCCTGCACGCTGGTGCCCGGCCAGGCATTGACGATCGGCGGCACGCTCGATTCGAGCGGGAATCTGACGCCCAAGCGCGTTGTCCTGACCATCCAGGGTTTTTCGGGCACAGCCCAATCCGGCGTGGCCGGCGATAACACGTTTCAATTCAGTCCGCAGGGACTGGCTGGGGTGCTCCTGCCCAGTCCGGTCACCGTGCAATTGATCGAATTGCCGTTGTTTTCAACCGAACTGGAAGATCTTTCCGGCACGAACGGCATCGCTACGGGCGTAAAGCTTCACGTAGCCGGGCTGGTGCTCTACAACACGACGACGAATACCACCAATATCCTCGCCGGCCGCGTCGTCGCCCCGACCGAGTAGGGAATTTCGCCGAAAGTGCGCCGCGCGGGCCGTGAAATCTTTGCCTGCTTCCTGCGCGGCACACCCCCGCGAAAGAAGGACGGATGGGGGAAACGAACTCTTTTCAGAAGTCCTTCAGCGGGCCGACGGGCAAGGCCACGCGCACGGCGTTGAGCACGGCAAGTAGATCGATGATTTCCTGCGCCACCGCTCCGCCAATCGGAGGGAGATATCCCAGGGCGGCGGCGACCATGCCAACGACGCTCAGGGCCATGCCGCCGATAGCCGACTCCAGGGCAATGCGGCGCATGTGCCTGGCGATATGGATCAGTTCGTCTACCTGGCTCAAGGATGTTTCCAGGATGACGGCGTCGGCAGCCTCGACCGTTATGTCATTTTGTAGCCCGAATGCGATGCCAACCGTTGCCGCCTGCATGGCCGGTGCGTCGTTGATACCGTCTCCCAGGAAAAGGGTGGGCGCCCGAGCCGCCTCGCCGCGCACAATGGCAACCTTCTCCTCGGGGCTTTTCGCCGAATAAACTTCCTGGATTCCCACCTGGCCTGCCAGACGCCGCACCTCCTCGTCGCGGTCGCCCGATACAAGCAAGATTCGGCTGACAGAATGGCGAGGGCGGAGGTGTCGGATAAAAGAATGGGTGTCCTCGCGGGGCTGGTCGTGGAAGCGGCAGAGAGCGGCATAGCCGTCGTCAATCAAGACCACGCATTCCAGGCCGGACGCAACGGGCGGCAACGCGAACCCCAGGTCTTTCACCGCATGGCGGCTCGTGACCCAGACCTTTCGCTTCCCGACCGTCCCCCGGAGCCCTTCGCCGGGACGCTCGCTGATTTCCGAAACCGGCCCGGCCGGCAGGTGCTCCCTCTCGGCAGCTTCCTGGATGGCGCTGGAAAGAGGATGCTTCGAGTAACGCTCCAGACTGGCCACGGCCTGGAGAACTTCCTCCCGGGTAAAACCGGGCGCACAGAAGATATCGGAAAGGGCAGGCTTGCCGTAGGTCAGCGTTCCGGTCTTGTCGAAAATCAGCGTCCGGCAGCGGTCGATCTGTTCGAGGACAGCCGGATTCTTGATGACAATCCCGCGGCGCGCCGCGAGCGAAATCGCGCCGATGATGGCGACGGGAATGGCGATGAGCAAGGGACACGGCGTGGCCACCACGACGACGGCCAGGAAACGGTGCGATTCACCCGTTACCAGCCAGGCCAGGCCGGCCAGGCCGAGCGCGGCCGGCGTGTACCAGGCGCCCAGTTTGTCGCCCAGCCGCCGAATGCGCGGCCGCCGCTGTTCGGCGTCCTGCATGACCTGCATGATTCTCGCGTAGCGGGAATCCACCGCCAGCTTGTCGGCCCGGATGTGCAAAGCGGTGTCGCCGTTGACCGCGCCGGACAGCACCGGCGTCCCCGGCATTTTTTCGATTTCGAAGGGTTCGCCGGTCAGATAGGCCTCATTCATTTTCCCCTGGCCCTGAACCACCGTCCCGTCCACCGGGCAGATTTCGTGCGGAAAAATGACGAGCAGATCCCCGATCGCAATGTCGGCCAGTTTGACATCGGACAGCTTGGCTCCCGATTTCCGGTGGGCTACCTGCGGCATTCTCCGCGCCAGCGCATCGAGGACGGAAGAGGCGCGGCGGCTGGCGAATTCCTCGAGGGCCGTTCCTCCCGAGAGCATGAGGATGACAATCACCCCGACCAGGTATTCGCCCAGGATCACGGAGGTGACGATGGAAACCCCCGCCAGAAGGTCCGAGCCGAACTCGAGGGAAAAGAGTTTCCGGGTCAACTGCACGACAAGCGGCACACCGCCGGCCACAAGAGCGACGACCAGGGGAGTCAGCCAAGCCGTGCGAGAGGCGTGGAACAGATAGCGAAGCAGCAGATGCGCGAGGATGCTGGCGATCGCCAGAATGGCGATGAGCATCGGCCAGGTCCAAATCGGCCGGAATTTGAATCGTTCGACGGCACCGGCGCCGGGACTGGCTGGCTTGTCGGCTTGGAGATCCACTTCCATCGTTTTCCGATTGTCGACGGCAAGCCTCCCTGAATCCATCGGGCACGGCGACAAGGGGCTGCAAGAAGGTACAGGCTATTTTCGCAGAAAGTGCGCCGCCGCGGCTGCTTTTCGTTTCCCGCGCGCCGCCCCCCGGCTCTTCCGCGCCCGTTGCGCCTCTTATTCGCGGGTATCGCCTCGCGGGGCCATGTACCCTTCGCGCGCATAGACCACAACCTTGCGCCGCTTGCCCTGGGGACTCGTGACCATCAGGGGTTTTCCGTCCGGACCGATGACTTCGACTTTCAACCGGTGATACTTGCCGTCACGCAGCGTTTCATCCAGGGTGCTGCGGCTCATCGTGTTCGAGCCCGTGCCGACGATAAGAATGGCCGTTTTCCCCTTCACACAGCCAAGCCGTTCGAGCGTATCGATGAGCGCGTCGTATAGATTCGCTTCGCGAAAACCAGCAAAGGAATACGCGGCGAGCGCCTCCTGGACCCGCGCTTTGTTCCGGGTGAAATCGACCCGGACGGTCGGTTGGATGTCGTAGATGACCAGGGCTACGTAGTCCTGCGGCTCGAGATGATCGAGGAATCGGGAGCCCCAGGAGGTCGCCTTATAGACGAAGTAACTGTAGGCGCTGGCGCTCGATTCCATCAGCATGACGATCGTGATCGGCGCGCCCACGGGCTCGAAATGGGTGATCGTTTGCGCTTTCCCGTTATCGAGAACGCGGAAATCATTTTTCTTCAGTCCCGCCAGAATCAATCCGTCTTCGTCCGTGACCAAAACATCGAGGCTCACGAGCGGCCTGGCCGGGGGCGGCCCGGCCATTTTCTGCGTTTGGCCGGAAGCCGTTTCTGGCGGCGCCGGGCCGGCAGGCGGCACCGCGATGGGGCCGGACTTTACCTGCGGGTAGGCGACCGCGCATAGCGCCAGAATCTCCAGCAGAGCGATTACGATTCCAAGCCGAATTCGTTGATTCGCCTTCATCACCGGCTCATTCCGGTGGAGCGTCGCTCAACCGGTTTCTTCCGCGCGTGGTCCCTCGGGCAAAGGCCAACGACCCCAAGGTAAGCAAAGCACTTACCAATCGCGGCGAGGCTCGAAAAGGGGGTAAAGGCGCACAAGCCCCTCTTTCCTAAGTCTTGGCGCGTCGGTTCCCGGGAGACTTGCGTCCCGGAACAACACGCCGGGCGCATCGGAGGGCGGGAATTTCACAAAAAAACGCAACGGGCAACGCCAAAAGGCCCATGGGGATTGGGGGGTGGTTCGTGAGAGGAACGGCGGATTCAGTCGATTACCGGGCGACCGCAAAGTCTTTGCAAAACCCCGGCGGGCGAACGTTCGGGTTCGAGCATGGCGCGGAGGGAAACCAGGAACGTCTGCTCGATCGCGAACTGGCCGCTCAGCACGGCGTGCGTGACCATGTCGGTGTAGACCATCCAGACCGCGTTCGGCGGAAATTCCCAGCGCGATTTCGGGCAGTTTTTCTGGAATTCGGAATTTTCCTTCAGCCAGTTGTGGAAATGCATCATGAAGCGGTCGTAGGGCGAGCGGACCGTCAGGCCCAGCGAGCGGCCCAGGTCGCGCGTGGCGCGCGCCACGCCGTTGCGCGCCAGCCGCGTAATCCCGCCCAGGCCGGCCGCGGGTCCCAATCGTTCGACGAGCGGCTCGAAGGTCTCCGAGGTGATCCAGATGCGCGGCACGGCGGGATTCAGATTGACGAAGAAGCGCAAGATGCGGTCGCCGTTGGTTGGCCGGGTCGGGAAGGCGTCGGTATGGAGGAGATCGTTGCGCGCCCGCAGGCGCAGCGCCCGTCCCTGCTCCTCGATCGGGCGAAAGCTCGAAAAATCCATGCGAATCGCGCCGGCATAAGGCGCCAGGGTTTCGTTCACGAATCGTTTCGCATCGGCCGAAAACTGTTTCAGGATGCCCCCCAGGCGCGCGGCGTCGTCCGGTTGGGCGCTCTCGTAACCGGTGAGGCGACCCGAGAGCGGACGATAGGCGATGTTTTTGTGATAGGCCGCGGAGGTTTGCCGCTGCTCGAGCAGGAAACGGCGGTCGTCCGGGGAAAGAGAAAAGGAAGAAGCGGGGAAAACCACCGCGTTTCCGCGCTCGAGCTGGCCGGCGCACCAGGCGGCGTAGGCGGCGGGATCGGCGAAATCCCCGGCGCGCGCCTCGGCGAGCGCGGTCATGCCATTTCCTTCACGTGAAGTACCGCTCAAGCGATCCTACCTAGGCCGCCTTACCGCAGCATTTCTTGTATTTCTTCCCCGAACCGCACGGGCAGGGGTCGTTCCGACCGATTTTCACCCCGGTGCGCACCGGGCGTGGGGCTTCTTCGGGCGCCGCTCCGGCCGAATACTGCAGCTGGCTCTGGGAGTGGCGCTGTTTTTGCTCGATGCGTTCGGCCTGCTCTTCGGGCTTGGCCAATTGCATCAGGAACAGGATGCGGACGGTTTCCGAATCCATCCGATTCATCATTTCCTCGAAGAGGGTAAACGCTTCCTTTTTGAACTCGATCAGCGGGTCCTTCTGCCCGTAGCCACGCAGACCGATGCCCTCTTTCAGGTGGTCCAGGGTGAGCAGGTGATCTTTCCACTGGCCGTCCACGATGTCCAGGATGATGTGGCGCTCGAGCCGGCGCATCAGCTCGGCGCCGAACTGCTTTTCCTTCTCCTCGTATTTGGCCTTGAGCCCCTCGGTCAGGCTTTCGACCAGATCGGCATGGCCCGCCTCGTCCAGATGGGGGACCACTGTTTTCAAATCGATGCCAAACTGGTTGAGGACCTCGTTCGAGAGCTGGGGGATGTTCCACAGGTTCGGGTGCTGATTGTGCGGGCAGTCGCGCTCGACCATGTTGCGCGCGATGTCTTCGGCGACCGAAAGAACGTACTCCTTCTGATCCTTGCCTTCGAGGATGGCGCGGCGAATCTCGTAGATCGTGTGTCGCTGCTTGTTCATCACATCGTCGTATTCGAGCAGGTGCTTGCGGGCCTCGAAGTTCTGCGCCTCGACAGACTTCTGGGCGTTCTCGATGCGCTTGCTGATCATCTTGGATTCGATCGGGATACCGTCCTTCATCCCCAGGCGCCACATCAGCGCCTTGATGCGGTCGCCGCCGAAAATCCGCAGCAGATCGTCTTCGAGGGACATGAAAAAGCGGGAGGAGCCGGGGTCGCCCTGCCGGCCCGCGCGGCCGCGCAACTGATTGTCGATGCGCCGCGCCTCGTGGCGCTCGGTGCCCAGCACGTGCAGCCCGCCCATCGCCACCACCTCGTCGTGCTCGACCCGGCACTCTTCGGCGAACTGATCGTAGATCGGTTTCCACTGGGCCAGCGGAACCTGATAGACCCGGCCTTCGTACTGGAAAATAATCGTGCCGGTCGATTCGCCGTCGGAACCGACCAGCGGCCCGGCCGACGCGTAGGGGGAGGCCATCTTGTTCTTGAGGCAATATTCACGCGTGAGGAATTCGGGATTGCCGCCGAGCAGGATGTCGGTGCCTCGGCCGGCCATGTTCGTGGCCACGGTGATCGCGTGCTTGCGGCCGGCCTGGGCGATGACCTTGGCTTCGCGCTCGTGGGCTTTGGCGTTGAGCACCTGATGGGGAATGCCGGCGCGCTGGAGCAGTTCGGCCAATTTTTCCGATTTTTCGATCGAGATCGTGCCGACCAGCACCGGCTGCCCGCTCTCCCAAAGCTGGCGGATGCCGACCGTGCGCGTGCCGTCTTCCTGGACGATACCGTTGACCACAGCCTCCCATTTTTCCTTGTCCGTGCGGTAGACGACGTCGGGGGATTCGTGGCGGCGCAGATCCTTGTTCGTGGGAATCACGACGACGCCCAGGCCGTAGATCTTGCGAAACTCCTCTTTCTCGGTTTCCGCCGTGCCGGTCATGCCGGAAAGCTTCTTGTACATGCGGAAATAGTTCTGGAAGGTGATCGTGGCGAGCGTCTGATTTTCCCGCTCGATCTTGACGCTTTCCTTGGCCTCGATCGCCTGGTGGAGACCGTCGGACCAGCGGCGGCCGGGCATTTCGCGGCCGGTGAATTCATCGATGATGACCACCTCGCCGTTCTTCACGACGTAATCGACGTCCCGGGTAAAGAGGGCGTGGGCGCGCAGCGCCTGATAGACGTGGTGGATCGACTCGATGTTCTCGGGATCGTACAGGTTCTGGAAGCCGAGCAGGCGCTCGCATTTGGAAACGCCCTCTTCGGTGAGGGTGACGGTCTTGAATTTTTCGTCGACGGTGAAGTCGATGTCCCGGATCAGCTTGGGGATCATCTTGTCGATCCTGTAATACTTTTCGGTCGACTCCTCCGCCGGGCCGGAAATGATGAGCGGCGTGCGCGCCTCGTCGATCAGGATCGAGTCGACTTCGTCGACGATGCAGAAATGATGGTCGCGCTGAACGCAGTCGGCCAGGTCGTATTTCATGTTGTCGCGGAGATAATCGAAGCCGAACTCGTTGTTGGTGCCGTAGGTGACGTCGGCGCCGTAGGCGATTTTGCGCTCGGCGTCGTCCAGATCGTGGGTGATGACCCCGACCGACAGCCCGAGCGTTTTATAAATCGGCGACATCCACTCCGCGTCGCGCCGCGCCAGGTAGTCGTTCACCGTGACGATGTGCACGCCGCGGCCGGCCAGGGCGTTCAAGTAGGCCGGCAGGGTGGCGACGAGCGTTTTTCCCTCGCCGGTTTTCATCTCGGCGATTTTCCCGTCGTGCAGCACGATGGCGCCGATCAGCTGCACGTCGAAATGCCGCATGCTGAGTTTCCGCCGGCCGGCCTCGCGAACGACCGCGAAGGCCGGTTCGAGGACCCGGTCGAGGGCCTCCTGCAGCCGGTGGATGTAGTCGGCCGTATCGGTCGGCACGTCCTTCATCTGCTCGGCCACTTGCGCGCGGAACTGGTCCGTCTTCGCGCACAACTCCTCGTCGGAGAGGCGCTGCATCTCCGCCTCGAGGGCGTTGATACGCTCGATTCGGGGGTGGAGCTTCTTGACGTCGCGCTCGTGCTTGGTGCCGATAAACGCCGCGACGACGCGTTCGCCGACTTGCTCGCCTAGCTGCTCGAGATCCATAGGTCCTTTAAATTGTCCAGTGACGGGGCGCGTATGCCAAGTCTGGGTAACAACGGCAGGGCGTCTCCCGGGGGCATTCACTCCACACTAAAATTTTACTCTGGCCCGCAGGGCGGCGCAAAGCGGCCCGCTGTCAGCCCAAAAGGCGACGCTATCCCGAGGAGCCCGGGGCGGTCAAGGGGCGACGAGGCATCTCTCCGGCCTCTTTTTGTCCCTGGCAACGCCGCAGCAAAGCGCTAAACCGGGATTCCGAGGGCATCCCTTTTCGGATGTCCTCGGAATGACGACCTTTTTATGGCGCGCATCCGCGATGCGCGGATCGGGGCTTTCCGCCCTCGCGGGCGCTAGCGCCCGGCGGATGCGGCCTCCAGATGCGCCAATTTCAGCCGGGCGGCTGCGATGCGCGCCTTAACCGCCGCGACCGCGTCGGCGAACAGATCCCGTCCCCGCCTCGTTTGCGATTCGACGAGCCCCATGAACCGGAACAGCTCGGAAGAACGGACCCGGTCCATCTCCTCCTGAATTTCCTCGCAGCGTACCCTCGCCTGAGCGATTCTGCGGATCACGCGCACCAGCTCGATGGGAGTTCCCTCCCCCATCACTGTTTCCGGGCAGAATTCGTACTCGGAAACGATCGCCCGCAGCCGCCGTTCGTCGCCGGATTGGTAGGCCTTAGTAGCATGGGCCATCAGGCGCTCGCGGACACTGCGATCGGCGGGCGTGCCGCCCAAATCGGGGTGAACGCGCCGGGCGACGGCGCGGTAGAGCCGTTTCAACGCGGGCGGAGGGTCGAAGTTTCGCGCCGGGCGCCTGCGCAAGATCTCGCTTCGGGAGCGGCTGGCCCGCTTCCGGGCCTGGCAAGCGGCGTCCTGCGCCACCATGTCGTCCGGGTAAATGCTCGCGTAGGCTTCGGCGATTCGCGCCTCGATCTCGTCGAGCTTCGCGCAACGAACCCCGACCTGGCGGAAATAGCGCGCTTCAAAGGGAGCCAGTTCGGCGCGCAGGCGGGAAAGCAGGCGCTCCTGGCGGGCGAGTTCCGATTCGAGCACGGCCAGTTGCGCGCGCTTTCGCTTGAGCTCCTGCGCCTCGGGAGTGCGATCGGACGGCGCGCGATCGAATTCCGCTCCGTCTCGCCATTGGCCGGGCGGCGCAGCTTCGCTGTTCCGCCGATTCGAGCCGGAGGGGAGCGGCAGAAGGACGGGCCTGTTTCCCGCCGTTCGCCAGGCGGCAGCCTGCGCCGAGGGCAC
>Ga0307373_10003061_pt1 | contig 29544 bp, 29 predicted proteins | sample OX2MG_FD_202534 | JGI IMG/M metagenome (GOLD analysis project Ga0307373, IMG submission 202534) | Soil microbial communities from Risofladan, Vaasa, Finland - OX-2 | ecosystem: Environmental > Terrestrial > Soil > Coastal area > Acid sulfate soil | place: Finland: Risofladan, Vaasa | collected... | reverse complement strand
CCCCCCAATTCAGTCATTCATCGCGGCGGGGAAACACCACCGCCGCGATTGGGCAACAGGATAGGCGCTACGCCCGTAAATGGCGAGCCCCTCTTCGGGGAATTCGTAAAGCGCGCGGGCACTCCAAACGAGACCGACACTTTCGGTGCTACTGGCATGTGCACGTCGACGCAGTTCTACTGAAGATCGGACGCAAACCCATTGAAATGCACGTACGACGTGACCTTACGAACAGCCGCTCGTAGCGCCACAGGTCGAACAGACGTAGCACGATCCCGCTCGTTGCATGGCGTTCCCGCACTGATAACACATCGGCGCGTCGCGCTGTTCGGCGCGGCTACGCAATTGGGGCGCCGGAGCGCTCGCTTGGGGCCGCTCGCTCAGCTCCAACAACGCTGGCTGAACGGGCAAGTTCAAGGTCGGCGTCGCCTGTTCGACCACCTCGGGCAACGTGGGCTGGATACGTTCGCTCGTCGAGAGCACGCCCAGCTCCTCACGTTCCGTCTGGTCTAAGTATTCGAGGGCCAAACGACGGAAGATGTAATCCACCAGCGACGTCGCGATGCGAAGATCCGCGTCGTCGGTGATGCCCGAAGGCTCGAACTTCATGTTTACGTACTTTCGCACGTACGTCGCGAGCGGCACGCCGTGTTGCAGACCCAGACTGATGGAAATGGAGAAGGCGTCCATGATGCCCGCCAACGTTGAGCCTTGCTTGGAGACCTTGATGAATACCTCGCCCGGTCGGCCGTCCTCGTACTCTCCGACGGTGGCGAAGCCCTCGCAGTCCGCCACCCGAAAGGCGAAGGTCGTTGAGGAGCGCCGGCGCGGCATGCGCTCGCGCACCGCGCCCACTACAACGTGCGCTCCTTCGTCTCGAGCGTGTTCGAGCGCCGCCTCGAGCCGGGCAATCTGCGCGTAGAGCTCGACGATTTCGCCGGCGTCCATCTCGGCAGTCGTTAGCGGAGCACGTTGACCCTCGCCGTCTTTCTTCGCGGTCGAAAGCGGCTGGCCGACCTTGCAGTTGTCACGGTAGATGGCCACGGCCTTGACCCCGAGACGCCAGGCGTCCATGTGCAAGTTCTCCACGTCTTCAATCGTGACGTCTTCGGGCATGTTCACGGTCTTGGAGATCGCGCCCGAGATGAAGGGCTGCACGGCGCCCATCATGCGCACGTGGCCCAAGTAGTGAATGGTGTTGTCACCCATCGAGCACGCGAAGATCGGCAGGTGCTCGACCTTGAGGGCCGGCGCACCGACGATGGTCTTGTGCTCGTCGATGTAGGCGATGATCGCGGTGGTCTCGTCCTCGGAGTAGCCGAGAACGCCCAGGGCGCGCGGCACGGTTTGGTTGACGATCGTCATGTTGCCGCCGCCGACGAGCTTCTTGAACTTCACGAGACCGAGGTCGGGCTCGATGCCGGTGGTGTCGCAGTCCATCAACAGACCGATCGTGCCCGTGGGCGCGAGCACGGTGGCCTGGGCGTTGCGCACGCCGTGGCGTCCGGCCAACTCCACGGCCGCTTCCCAGGCGTGCTGGGCAGCCTGGAGAATCTCGGCCGGCGCCTTGGCCGAATCGATCTGGTACGACGCGTCGCGGTGCATACGCAAAACGTTGATCATCGGCTCGGCGTTCTCCGCGAAGCCCTCGTGGGGGCCCATCCGGCCGGCCGTTCGAGCACTGGTGGCGTAGGCGTGACCGGTCATGAGGGCGGTGATCGCCCCGGCCCAGGCGCGCCCGTCGTCGGAGTCATAGGCCAGTCCCGAGGCCATCAACAGCGCGCCCAAATTGGCGTAGCCAAGTCCCAACTGGCGGAACTTACGCGAGTTCTCGGCGATCTTCTCCGTCGGGTAGTCGGCCGCACCCACGATGATCTCCTGGGCGCTAAAAACCACTTCTACGGCGTGCTTGAAGGCCTCCACGTCAAAGTGCCCGTCGTCGCCCAGGAACTTCATCAGGTTGATACTGGCCAGGTTGCACGCCGAGTTGTCGATGTGCATGTACTCCGAGCACGGGTTCGACCCGTTGATCCGATCGGTGTTCGACGACGTGTGCCACTTGTTGATCGTGGTGTCGAACTGCAGACCTGGGTCTGCGCACTCCCACGCGGCGCGCGCCACCTGACGCCACAGGTCGCGGGCCTTGAGGGTGCGCACCGTTGCGTTGCCGTGGCGCGCGGTCAAATTCCAATCGCCGTCGGCCAGCACGGCCTCCATGAACTCGTCCGACACACGCACCGAGTTGTTGGCGTTCTGGTACTGAATCGAATTAATGTCCTTGCCGTCCAGGTCCATGTCAAAGCCCGCGTCACGAAGGACGCGCGCCTTGTCTTCCTCGTTGGCCTTGCACCAGATGAACTCTTCAATGTCGGGGTGATTGGCATCAAGAATCACCATCTTGGCCGCGCGGCGCGTCTTGCCGCCGGACTTGATCGTGCCGGCGGAAGCGTCGGCGCCGCGCATGAACGAAACCGGTCCACTCGCGGTGCCCCCGCCCTCGAGCGCCTCGGCGCTCGAGCGAATCTTCGAGAGGTTCACGCCCGCGCCCGAGCCGCCCTTGAAAATGATGCCCTCTTCGGTGTACCAGTTGAGGATCGAACGCATCGAGTCATCGACCGAGAGAATGAAACAGGCGCTCCCCTGTTGGGGGACGCCCTGGACGCCGATGTTGAACCAGACCGGAGAGTTAAAGGCCGCCCGTTGGGTCACCAGCAGGTACTTCAGCTCGGCGCGAAATGTCTCGGCCTCTTCGTTATCGACGAAGTAGTCGCGCTCCGCGCCCCACGTGGTGATGGTGTCAACGATGCGGTCGACCACCTGCTTTAACGAGGTCTCGCGTTCGGGCGTGCCGAGGGTGCCGCGGAAGTATTTTTGGGCGAGAATGTTCGTCGCGTTGAACGACCAACTCGCGGGCACTTCGACGTTGAGCTGCTCAAAGGCCACGGACCCGTCACGGAAGTTCGAGATGCGCGCGTCGCGACGGTCCCACACCACTTCGTCGTAGGGATGGCGATCGTCGGTGGTAAAAAAACGTCGTATTCCAATACCGAGTCGCTGTGGTGCGATGGCCATTTCTCTCTCTTTTCTCTTCCTGTTTCCGACACTCAGAACACGCGCCCAGCGACGGGGAGTCGAGAAATCAAGGTTAGTGACCTTGTCCCCCTAGCCACAACATGTAGTGGCTGAGCCGCTACTCGTCGCAAGATGCTGTGTCATTACAGCACTGTAATTACACGAAGTCAACTACTTCTTTGAAGACTTTTTCACAAATCTCCCATCCCCAGTCTAGGGCCCAAATATCTCGGTTCTTTCTCTCACTAGCGTGACCCGAGTGGATCTGATCCTCGCCCTCGACGCCGGTACCTCAGGGGTGCGCGCCGTCGCCTTTGACCCTCAATTGAGGGTCGTCGACGAGGCCTACCGCGAGCTCACCCAGTACTTCCCCTCCCCCGGGGAGGTGGAACACGACCCCTTTGAAATCGCCGACCTGGCCGTGGCGACGCTCCGCGAGGTCGCGGCGCGCCAACACGACGCGCGCCACCACGTGGTGGCCCTGGGCCTGACGAACCAGCGAGAAACAACGGTCGGCTTCGACCGCGAACGAGGAGATCTCTTTCAACGCGCGATCGTCTGGCAGGACCGGCGCACCGCGGATATCTGTCACGAACTCTCGGCGCAGGGCCACGGCGCGCTGGTTCGCCAGACGACCGGTCTGGTGCTCGACTCGTACTTTTCCGCCACCAAGATGAAATGGATGCTCGAGCGCGGACTCGCCGACGGCGCGCGCTCGCCCAGCTTCGCCACGATCGACACGTGGCTCCTCTGGATCCTCACCGGCGGCGTCGAAGGTGGCGTCTTTCTCACTGAAGCCTCGAACGCGTCGCGCACGATGGTGATGGACCTAGCGACCCTCGACTGGTCGCCCGGGATGATGAAACTCTTTGGTGTCGCGCCCGAGATGCTCGCGGCGATTCGACCCTCGGCTTGCACCTTTGGCCACGTCAGCGCCGACGTGCTGCCTGAACTCGCCGGCGTGGCGATCACCGGGATCCTCGGTGACCAACAGTCGGCGCTCTTCGGTCAGGCCTGCTTCGAGCCGGGCCTCGTGAAGTCGACGTACGGCACGGGCGCCTTTCTTCTCGCCAACGCGGGCGTCACCATCCCGCGCGTCGTCGACGGGCTCCTCACGACCGTGGCGTGGGACCTGGGGACGCTCGGCCCCCCCACGTACGCCTTGGAGGGATCGGCCTTCGTCGCGGGCGCCGCCGTGCAGTGGCTGCGCGAGTTGGGCTTCGTCGGCGCATCAAGTGAACTCGAGGCACTCGCCCTTTCGGTCAGTGACTCAGCCGGTGTCCAGTTCGTGCCGGCCTTCACCGGACTCGGCTCGCCGTTTTGGGATCCCGTCGCGCGCGGCGCCCTCACCGGTTTGAGCCGGGGCGTGGGAAGAGGCCAGATCGCCCGGGCGTTGGTCGAGGCGCTCGCCTATCAAGTACGCGCCATGACCGACGCGTTCGCTGACGGAGGCGTCGAGATTAGAGAGCTGCGCGCCGACGGGGGCGCCGCCGCCATGGACCTGCTGTTACAACTCCAAGCGACGAACTCACGCGTCGACGTCCTTCGTTGCGCCACCCTCGAAGCCACCGCGCGCGGCGCGGCGAGTATCGCAGGACTCACGAGCGGCCAGTGGCACTCCCTGGGCGAGCTCAGCGAGCGATGGGCGTTCGAGCGGCGCTTTCGCCCCGAGAATCCACTTCTCGTTGACGTCGGGTACCGAGCGTGGCGCGACGCGCTCCAACGGGCCTAGCGAGTAGTTTCGTCCTAAACAATCGGGGGGATAATGGAGCACTACCAAGCACGAACACTGCGCTCGGGGCTGGCTTTTGGCGAGGGACCGCGCTGGCGCGACGGGCGCCTTTGGTACTCGGACTTCTACCGCTTCGCGATCTTCTCCACCGACGCCGAGGGCCGTGAAGAACGGCTCGAGCACGTGGTCCCGGGCCAGCCCTCAGGTCTGGGTTGGCTGCCCGACGGGGACCTGCTCTGCGTCTCGATGACTGACCACCGGGTGCTACGTCTGCGCGGCGGCGACGCGTCGCTCCATTGCGATATCTCGCAGTACTGCGGCTTTTGGGCCAACGACATGGTGGTGTCCGCCTCGGGCGTCTCTTACGTGGGGAACTTCGGCTTCGACCTCGACGTGATGCTGCGCGACGTGGGCGCCGAGGGCATGATGGCCTCGCCGCCGCCGACCACCAACCTGGTCGTCATCAGCCCCGAGGGCGAGGTCCTCCAGGTGGTGCCCGACATGGCCTTTCCCAACGGTTCGGTGATATCTCCCAACGGCAAGACGTTGGTCGTGGGCGAGACGATGGCCTTTCGACTGAGCGCCTTTGACATTGGCCCGAGTGGCACCTTGGACAATCGCCGCGTCTGGGCGCAGCTGGACTTCGTGGCCACCGACGGGATGTGCCTCGACGCCGAGGGCCAGATCTGGCTCGCCAACGCGCTGACCAACAAGTGCCTGCGCGTGAAAGAAGGCGGCGAGATCACCGGGGAGATCGAGACCTCCCAGACGGCGTACGCGTGCATGCTCGGTGGGGCGGATCGTAAGACGCTCTACGTGTTGACGTCGCCCTCGAGCGACCGGTTCACGATCGCCACGTCCAGCGCGGGCAAGATCGAAGCCGCGGAGGTCGCGATCGCCGGGGCCGGACTGCCCTAGGCCTCAACCGAGCTTGGTCAACGCACGGCGCAGGTTGCGCACCGCTTGATTGGTGCGCAACTCGTTTTCAATCAGCGCGAAACGTACGTGGGCGTCGCCCCCGTCGCCAAAGCCCACGCCGGGACTGGTGGCGACGTCGGCCTCTTCGATCAGAAACGTCGAGAACTCCAACGAGGACTGTTCGCGATAGGGCTCGGGTATCGGGGCCCAGATGAACATCGAACCTCGCGGGGCCACGACGTCCCAACCCACGCGGTGCAGGCCCTCGATCAACGTGTCGCGACGCGACTGATAGATCGCGCGAAGCTGGTTGGGGTAGTCCACCGCTTCGTTCATCGCCACGATGGCGGCGATCTGCACCGGTTGGAAGGTGCCGTAGTCGAGGTAACTCTTCAGCTTGGTGAGGGCCGCCACGATCTCGGCGTTGCCGAGCAGAAAACCGACTCGCCAACCGGCCATCGAGAACGATTTGGTGAGCGTGTAGAGCTCGACGCAGCACTCCTTGGCCCGGGGCACCTGGAGAATCGACGGCGGACGGTAGCCGTCGTAGCCGAGGTCGGCGTAGGCGAAGTCGTGACAGACCACAACGTCGTGTTCTAAGGCGAAGGCCACGAGTCGCTCCATGAACGCGAGGTCCACGCACGCACTGGTCGGATTGTGCGGGAACGAGACCACGATGACGCGCGGCTTCACCGCCGCGGTACGCCACGCCTCGAGCAGCCCACCAAAGAAGTCGTCGCCGGGGTCGTTGGTACTCGCCCCGGGATCCACCATGGGCACGGTGATCACGTTCGCCCCGGCAAAGCCCGGGCCGGCCAGGTGGATGGGGTAGCTCGGCGAGGGCACGATCGCTGCGTCGCCCGGCCCGAGCAACACCCACATCAGGTGCGTGAAGCCCTCTTTGGCCCCGATCGTGGTCACGACTTCACTGTCGGGATCGAGCTCGACGTCAAAGAGCATCTTGTAGCGATTGGTGATCGCCAGGCGCAGATTGGGGATCCCCCGACTGGCGCTGTAGCGGTGATTCTTGGGATTGTGGGCCGCTTCGGCCAACTTTTCGACCGCAACGTCGGGGCTGGGCAGATCGGGATTACCGAAACCGAAGTCGATTACGTCATGACCGTTGGCGCGCGCGACGGCCTTGAGCCCGTTGATCTGACCAAAGACGTAGGGCGGCAGGCCCGTGACGCGGCGGAACTCCATCTAAAAACCGTAGTCGCTAATGTGCGCGACGCCAGGCCCGCATCGCGTCGAGTTGCAGCGGCGCCGCCGCCACCGCCCACGTCGCCCCGGCACCTTCTAACGCACCGAGCGTCACCTCAACGTCCTCACCGAGTGGACCGGCCCAGCTCACCTCTCCCGAGAGCGAGAGCTCGCGCACCGCCCCGGGGGGGGCGCCCCAAAGATTGATCACGACGCCGCGATCTCGAGCGAGTTGATTGGTTTGGGCCGAACCGGCCCCGCACCACACGCTCAGGAGCGGCGCGAGCGCGTCAATCGCCTCGCCCAACAGGTGACGGCGTTGGTCCGCGGCGAGGTGACCCAGGCCGTAGGCCACCTGTTCGGCTTCGGAGAGTTTGTCCCCGGTGCCGAGGGCGGCGATGACCCGCCCCGGCGCCAGCGCGCTCAACGTGGTGAACTGTTCCACCAGCTTTGACGTCGCGACCAGTCCCACGCGCGCGACCAGCGGTCCCACGTACAGCGAGGGACAGCGCAACGCAATGGCCGCCAAGACGGGAAACGGCGCCAGCGCGGGGCGACGCGGTGAGCCCATTGGCCATAGATGATCGAAGGCGAAGACGCCATCGAGTCCGGCACGTTCGGCCTCACTAGCCACAACGAACGCACCCTCGGCGTCGTCGCGAAAGGTCGGCAGGAGCACGCCGAGTTTCATACACCCTCAAAGGCCACGAGCGTCGCGCCCATCGCGCCCGAGCGTGGTCCAAACATCGACGTGGTCACGGTGATGGCCGGGCGGGCGTCGTACCCCTCGACGAGTTGCGCCAGGTACTCTCTGGCGGCCGGTAACACGAACTCCGACGCGCTCGAGAGCCCGCCCCCGATGACGAAGTGCCCGCTGTCGAGTATCGCCGCCAGATTCGCCAGTCCCAGCGCCAACCACCATCCGACTTCACGGAGCAGGGTGATCGCTTCGTCGAGTCCCTCGGCCGCCGCCGCGGTCACGTCTTCGGCGCAAACCCGCGTGGGTTCGCGCTCACAGCGCTCAACGAGCGTCGCCAGTCGCCCCTCGAGCGCGGCCTCGCGAGTGAGACGATGCAGTCCCCCGCCCGAGGCGTAGCGCTCCCAGCAGCCCCGTCCCCCGCACGGACACGGCGCGCCGTGCGCGTCCACGACCATGTGTCCGATCTCACCGGCGAAACCGCTGCGCCCGCGCACGAGCGTGCCGTCGGCGATGACCCCTCCGCCAATGCCCGTGCCCAGGGTCACCATCACGAAGTCACCGATGCCGCGCCCGGCGCCCCACTCGTGTTCGGCTAAGGCCGCGCAGTTCGCGTCGTTCTCACAAAAGACCCTCGCGTTGCCGAGCGCCGAACCCAACAGCGCACCCAAGTCCACGCCCGAGGCCGTTTGGAGATTCGGCGCAAAGGCGAGGTGGCCGTCGCGGCGCATCATTCCGGGCAGGCCCAGTCCCACCGGGACCAGCGCGGGATCGAGGCTCTGACGATCGCAGAGTTCGTTCACCTGATCCACGAGAACTTTCGTCGTCGCCTCGCCCGCGCCAAAGCCTTCGTCGTGGGGCGTCTGGGACACCACCTCACCCAGCACCCGCCCGTCGCGCGCCACCATCAGAGCGAGCGCCTTGGTACCCCCGACGTCAATGCCGATCGCCACGCCACTCATGGGTGGCGTTCAGCCTGGGCCCTGAGTTCACGCAACGCTTGACCTTGAATGCGAAAGGCCGCTCGAGACTTCACGAAGGAGGGAATCGGCACCAGCAACTCCACTTCAAGGTCGTACGTCACTCGGGTGCCGCCCGCCGCGGGCTCGAATCGGTACTGACCATTGAGCGCCGAGGTCAGATCGCCGCGCGTCTGGTGCCAGCTGAGCACTTCGGGCGCTCGGCTGTAGTCGTAGCGCAGCGCGTACGTGGTCGAGCGACCAAAGGCCGCGGCGCGAAATTCCACCTCGAGAGGACGCCCGAGCGTGTCGCGTTCGAGCACGTCGATCTTCTTTAGATCGCTCACCCAGTCCACGTAGTGCTCGAAGTCGGTCACGACTTGATAAACCTTCTCGGGCGGCGCACTGACCACTATCGACTCCGTCGCTCGTTGGGTCACCCCGCCTCCTTCGTCTCTACCCTAGAGCAGCGTGCGCGCGGGGCTGAAGTGATCAAAGGGCGCGAGTCGTGTCGAAAGTTCTCGCGCGAGCACGTCCCACGAATAGTTCGACTGCGCCAATTCGCGAGAGTGGCGCGCGAAGGCGACGCGTCGCTCGTCGTCGGCCACGAGGTCGCCAATGGCGTTGGCGAGGTCGCGATCACTTTTCGAGTTCGCCACCACCACGCCGGTCACGCCGTCGAGTACCGCCTCGTCACTACCGCCCGAGCGACCGGCCACCTGGGCGAGCGCGCAGGCGGCCGCCTCGACAAAGACGATGCCAAAACCCTCTTGTTCCAGGCCGAACCATCGGCTCCGACAGTCCATGACCATGAGATCGCTCGCGGCGATCCACCGGGGCATCAGTTCGTCGTCAACCCGTCCGAGGAACGTCACCGGCGCGCCCAACTTGGTCGCCAATCGCTCGAGGCGGACCCGGTCGCGACCGGCGCCCCCGATGACGACGCGCAGGTTGGCGACGCGCTCAGTTAGGCGAACACTCGCGCGAATCAAGGTGTCCATGCCCTTTCGCGGGACGAGTCGTGAGTACGACGCGATGAGGAACTCATCGTCGCCAAAGCCCATGGTGGAGCGAACCTCGTGGCGCTCGCCCGCCGAGAGTGGCGCGAACCTCGAGGTATCGACGCCCGGGGGTATCTGAATGACCGAACACAGGTACTCCGCGGCGATCCGACGAGCCTGCGCCTCGGGGTAGGAACCGGCACAGAGCGCCACGGTGGCGTTCTTCAAGACGTAGCGCAGCGACGACGCCACGACGGGAATCCGGCCGGGAATCGCGACCTCGGCGCCGTGGAGCACCACGCCGTAGGGACGCGAGAGTCGTGGCCCTAAGAGACCCAACGGCCACGCGGGATCGAACAGGACCAGATCGGGCCGATGACGATCGATCGCGGCTTCAATGTCGCGCCATGCCCGCCAGGTGGGAAGAAACAACGTCGAGTTCGCCACGCGCTCAACGACCAGGTCAGTAGAGGCGTCAAAGCTCGCCGCCTGGGGATGAGACGAAGCGGTCAATACGACAGCTCGCCCGTCCTCGAGCCGTCGCCACAGTTCGTAAAGGTAGACCTGAATTCCACCGGTCTTGGGTGGGAAGTCGTTGGTCACCAAGAGGTGGCGGGCCATGGAACCACGCTAGCCACCCGGTGCGCGTCGCAAATGAGTTACGTCACGGCGGGGTGGTACTTCAGCGTCGGCAACAGTCCCTCGGCCGTGAAGAGCTCAATGACCTCCGCCTCGCTCGCGCTCATCACCAACTCCTCAGGTGTCTCACCCAAGATGAACGTGACCAGACAGTCTGCGCAGTCCGACGTGCCGCGTCGCACGCACTCGTGACAACTGATCGAAAGTTCAATTTCCTTGCTCATGATGCTCCCTTTATCGATCGCAACACCCTGTCAAGGGCGTGTGACATCGCCCGGAGTGAGAAAACTCGCGATTTCGCTCGCGACCTGCGCGGGACTAAAGATCGACCCCTCGGCGACGATGAGCGACCTCGCGGAATCAATCAACACGTAGAAGGGGGCCGAGCGAATGCCGAGTTCGTGCAGTAGTTCCGGGGCCACCAGAATCGGCTGGACCGCGTCGGCCCACTCCGCGTCGCCCGTGGTCGCGCTCACCACGACGACCTCGACCTCGGCGAGCTCACGCAGTTCCCCGTGCACAAAGTCGCGACAGCCGTCACAGTCCGGCTTGACCGCGACGACCAAGGTGTTTCGCCGCAACGCCAGGAATCGGTCGTCACCTCGCAAGGAACGTCCGTGCAGCACCGTGGGCGCGGGCCGCACACGGAACGCGTCGAAGGAGCGTGCGCGAAACTCGCTCACTCGAACTCGACGAGGACTTCGACGCCACGACCGTGGCCGCACCAACGACACGTCACCGACTCAACGTGGTGGGCAATAACCTCGGGCTCTTCGATATTCAACGCTCCGCCCACGCTGTAGTGGTGGAACGAGCGCACCGAAGTCGTCTCCACGACGTCGAAACGCGTCACGTTGCCACACGCGTTACAGCGATACCGGTTGGCCACGACCTCACCGTACCGGATTTAGCGAACGCTCATTCGTAACGCCGACGTTGCCATTGGTCGGGTTGGATCTGTAAATCAAAGGGATCGCGTTCTTCGAAGGTGAAGACCGTGTCCAAGGCAAGTGATCGACTCGGCTCACCAGCGCGTTCGGCGTCAATCAATCGACACAGCGCCGCCGGATGACGAACGAACCCCAGGGCCACCGGTCCCAGGGCCGTCTCTAAAATGACGAAGCCCCGTCGAGTGAGGCGCTCGCCGAGGCGTTGATCCACTCGCGTCGCCATGACGTCACGAAGTTCAATCGAGGTTCGTTGGTGTCGCAACACGCCGCCTTCGATGATGACGCGAACGTTCGTCACGTGCACCTTGTGCGATCGCCAACGCCACGTCCGGGTCAAGGTCACCAGCGCCAGGGGCACGACGAGAAACAACGTCAACCACCCCCCGAAGCGATGCACCAAATGGTAACGAGACGCGCCCACGACGATCAGGGCCATCGTCGTCACGGTGATCAAGAAGGGGCGCAGCACCCCGCGCGACACCGGGGTCACCGAGATGACCTGGACCTCGCCCTCTCGAAGGGGATGACGTCGACTCATTCCATCAAGCGTAAGGAGTCTTTGACGCCAAATGGCGGAGGGAGCACCACGCCCAGTGCCCTATCCTGCGAAGATGCCCGCTACGTCGTCTCGATCGTGGCTCCCGGCGTACTTCGCGGTTGGCGTCATCTGGGGCTGTTCATTCCTCTTCATCAAGTTGTCGCTGGGCTTTCTCACGCCCTTTGGCGTGGCCTTCATGCGCTGTGCGCTGGGCGCCGCCACATTGCTCACCATTTCGGCGCTGCGTCGAGTGGCGTTGCCCAAAGAACTCGTCGTGTGGTGCCACCTGTGGGTCGTGGCGATGTGTCTTAACGTCGTGCCCGGAGTGCTGTTCGCACTCGCCGAGACGCGCACAACGTCCATCGTGGCGGGCATCATCAACGCCCTTACGCCCTTGACCTCACTCTTTTTCATCCTCGTTGTCTTCCGGGACGACCCCGTGCAGCGTCATCAGTTGCTCGGACTGGGCGTGGGACTCATCGGGGTACTCGTCGTGCTGGGCGTGTGGCACGGGTTTGGTTCAAATCCCTGGTGGGCGGTGCTGGCGTTGCTCGGCTCGGTGACGCTCTATGGCGCCTCGTTTCCTTACTCCAAGCGCTTCTTGATCCCGAGGGGCTTGGCGCCGGCGTCCCTCGCAAGTGCCCAACTCATCCTCGCCACGGCCACGTTGCTTCCGGCGTATCTCGTCAATGGACTGAACGGTCACGGTCTCACGCTCAAGGCGGTCGGGTCAATCTTGGCGCTCGGGGTCTTTGGCAGCGGCTTCGCCTTCATGTGGAACTTTCGCGTCATCGCCGCGGCCGGAAGTTCCATCGCGAGTACCGTCACCTACTTGACGCCGGTCGTAGCGGTGATCGTCGGAGTGATCTTTCTACACGAAGCGCTCGCGTGGTTCGAACCAGTGGGCGGGCTCATTGTCCTGCTCGGCGCGGCCATTGGCCAGGGCCGGTTCCAGCGACGAACCTAGGCGTTGATGAGCTGACGCGCCGCCATGGCGAAGTAGGCACCTAACTCCTCGAACTGTTCGTCGCTCAGTTGATCGCGCACGCTGGCCAGCGCGCTCGTCATCGCCGAGAGCCAGGCGTCGCGCACGTCGGCCGTAATGCGAAAAGGAGCGTGACGCAGGCGAAGGCGCGGGTGACCGCGCTCTAGTTGATAGGTCCCCGGTCCGCCCCAGTACTGCACCAGAAAGAGCGCCAAGTGACGCCGAGACGGCGTCAAATCCTCTGGGTACAAAAGACGCAGCGTCGCGTCACGTTCGACGTGATCGTAAAAGGCGTCAACGAGTTGGACAAAAAACGCCTCGCCGCCAACCCGATCGAAGAGCGATTCATCCACTCCTTTACGCTAATCGTGTCGCCTAGAATGGTCCTTCGAGTCTTCCTAAGACACGCGGGTGTAGCTCAATGGTAGAGCTCCAGCCTTCCAAGCTGGCCATGCGGGTTCGATCCCCGTCACCCGCTCCACGATTTTCGTTGTGATGACTGATGAATAAGCAACTCGCTCTTGTCCACGGTTGTCCGCAATCAACCACTATTGACCCTTGCTACGCGCCCACTAACGCCCAACTAACGCCCAACGAGTTCGTGCCAATCGCTCGACGAAGTTTGATCACGTTCGTCGAGTGGAATGACGGCCCAGTTATTTTGTCGGAAGTCGTCCAACCCAGATCAAGTCGAGGATTTCGCCGATAAATTCTCTCCGATAAAAAACCTCCACGCCGTCGGAGTTGGGGACTTCGGCAACTCGGACTTCGTATTGCGGCAGGTCGGATAACTCTGGAAACGGAGTACTGGGGGCTTGCCACGGCGACAATTCGAGTCTCTCAATCCAGAGAGTGACGATTTGCCAAGTCAGATATTGGGGGTTCTCTCGACGGCCCCATTCATGGAGGGCCGACCTTTCTCGGAGCGACACGCTAGGCGGATTGTCGAATCGAATTGTTACCCAAGGGCCCCTTGTTGAGTTCGGCGAGTTTCTTGCGAAGTATTTCGAGGTATTCCGTAGAATTTGACGCACGATTAGCCGCGGATTTTGTCGCTTCGTACCAACGTTCGACTAGCGCTTTCACCGCATCGGTGTCTCCGTCGAGCCATGCTTGTGTGGCCGTTCGATTACCCAAATCAGGCTGAGCGACCAAATTCCACCACGTTGTCTGCTCAAAACTCGATAAACCGATTTCGCCAAGGAGGTGACTGAGGGCTGCTGCTTGGCGACTGATCTCAATAGGACTCGTTGAGTTGGTCTTGGTGTCCTGTGGTTCTTTGGGCGTCATGTAGAACTCCTCACTCTCAACGTTATACCTCCCATATGTCACATTGGAACGAACCAACTCAAGCGTTTAATTACGTGTTGCATGCCGCCGCACGCCTGCGATGATTCTCTTATTCCTGCGCACGCAAGTCTCGATTCATTGAAATCACGGGGGCCGGGCTTACGAGAGCCTCAAGTGCGTCAGCGAGCACCCGGTCTCGTTCTTTTGTGGCGTGTTGGTACCGCAATGCTGCTGACGCCGAGGAATGGCCAGCCCGATGCATGAGTTCGGCTGTGGTGGCGCCCGTTGCCGCGGCCAAAGTCAATCCGGTATGACGTAGGTCATGGAAATGCAGATCAGGACGCCCTACCTCGACGCGCGCACGCTGCCAGGTCACCTGAAGCACATTCCTTGTTAGCGGGATCCCGGTCTTGCCAGTGAATACCAATGACGTTGCAGAGGGACCTGTGAAATTCCCGATGTGTCCTTGTATCACCGTTATGAGATGTCTCGGTATCGCGAGAGTTCGCTTGCTCGCGAGCGTCTTAGGGGACTTGATGAGAGACGTTCCGTCCATCGTGAACGTTCGACTCTGTTCAATCTGGACCGTCGCATGCAATAAATCAATATCCTGTCGACGTAAACCTAGGAGCTCTCCTCTTCGAAGTTGACACCACGCAGCAAGCAAGACTATGAGACTCAGATGCTCTGGCATTGCTTCGGCCAGGGCCTCAATTTCACCAAGAGTGGCGATGGGTCTCTCAGCAGGCCGCTCGACTCCTGCTCCATCCACCTTGCACGGAGAGACCAAGATGAGGCCGTCCGTGACTGCGGTTCTCATGATTGACGAGAGCAACCGGTATGACTTGGATGCCGTACTGGCGTGCCTAGTTGATAGTTCTGCATGCCAACCCCGAATTTTCGAAGGTGCCAATCCCGCGAGCGTTGTATGCCCGAGTGAAGGAAAAATGTGACGATTGAGGAGGTAACGATACAACTCCCTTGTACGAACAGCGAGATCGGGACGACGTTCGAGCCATTCGTTCCCGAACGCCTTTAGCGTTACCTGTCCCGCGTGAGGATCAAGCCAAGCACCACGACGAACATCCGTCTCCATCGTCGAAAGGTACGCCAACGCGTCCGCCTTGGTCGGAAACGTACCAGCGGAGTGGAGACATCCTTCGTGCCAGTATGTGGCTTGCCAGCGTCCCGAGGAGCGTCTGCGAACCGAACCAAAGTGCCTTCGTCCTGTCATGAAGTGACCTCAACTTTCAATGAACGCTCCCAACGGTCGAAAAGTGAGATCAATTGAGAGCAATTGCTTGCCATCTGTTGTTGGGACTCATCAAGCTTTGACGCTCAAGTCTCGTAGTCCAGGACGGGTTCTGCAGGTCCGGCCGCCGCAAACTTCACGGTTCCGGTGTCATTGGGCAGTCTCATGGTGCTCCTTTTCAGAGGAGCGATAATTTCGCCCTCTAATTAAGTAGCCACACTTTTTTCGTGTTTCGGGACACAACTTTTGGCGATGAGCCCAAATATTTCTTGAATTGCAGGTATTACAACGATTTAGATGATCACTTAGTCAGCCCGTACGGACGGCTTGGCGCTTCGCGCACGCCGTCCTCGGGCTGGAGGACTTGGAAAATTCAGTGACTCAAACAGAAGTGCGTGATGAACTCACATATACGTCAAACAAGGCTAAGCATCTTCGATCATCGAAAAGGTCGTACTCTCTTGACATCTCTTGACGTACGCCCCAGGGGCTAACTCCAATTTGTGGGGTTCAGGCTCGTCTGCGGATAGGAGGTCAAGTTGGTGAAGCATGAGTAAAACAGGGTCTGTCTATCGTTCAGATAGGCGATGACTTCGCGAGAACCGTCGTACCCCCAGGAGACAATGTTCCAAATGTTTCCTGGTGCCGAATACGGTCCCGCGCCGTTGAGATAGAACTGGCACCCCGACCCAAGGGTGATGTTCCAATGCGCGTAGCAGGGAACCGTTGAAGTGGAATCGACGTACTTGTAGTAGTTCCAGCCGCCCGAGCTGCCGTCATTCGACTGGACGCAGTAGGGCGAGGTACCTTTTGTCAGCGTGGTCGTGGTTGTCGAAGTGGTTGTTGATGTCGTCGGCGTCACTTTGATGCTCGCGGGGCCAAAGCACTGCGACAATAGGCCACGTTGAACGGACATTGTGCTCACACAGATTCCGAAGGACGCGGTGCCGGCCGGCGATCCATTTTCATACGTCATGGTGTCATCTCCCGACGCCGGTGTACCGCTGATGGCGCCGGTCAACCCATTGAGCGACATTCCCGGTGGCAAGAGCCCCAAACCAGGTCCACTCTCAAGTGAGAATGAGTACGTCGCGTTGGGGTCACCTCCCGAGGGATTCGTTGGCGTGTAGGAGCCCCCACAGAACTGTGCTGTTGCCGGCATCGGCGCGCAGAGATTCCAAGTGTATTTCAAGCCGACCGTCATCAACACGTGGTTTCCGATTGGAAAAGTGAACGACAACTCTGGCACAGTGGTGGTGGTGGTGGTGGTTGTGGTAGTGGTGGTAGTGGTGGTCGTTGTAGTCGTGGCGGGCGGAGTCATCCCAACCTGTTCGACCTGCCACTGAACGGGCGGGGCAACGGACGACCTGCCATGTACCGTCATGGTGATCGAGTACGACTTAGCCGTGGTCGAGGTGTTCGCCGAGAACCTGGCGATGCGAGCAACGGTGCCATTCTTGCACCGTACTCTCGCACCAAATCCCGCGATTGTGGGATTTGATGACCAGACGCAGGTCTTGCCGTTTCTCACCTTGGCGGTGAACGTCAGCGAGCCACCCGAGGCGCTAACTGTTGCCGTATTCGTCGTGGTGGACGGCAACGTCGTCGTTGTTGTCGTGGTGGGCGGCAACGTAGTCGTTGTGGTGGTGGTGGTGGTGGTGGTCGTCGGGACAATCGCTTGGTATTCAAAAGCTCCCGCATCACAGTATTGGCCCGGGATTCCGGGGCGAACATCGCCCCGTTCGTCAGTTGTCACCGTGCAGTTTGCCGTCGGCACCTCTTTGTAGGCGGAGCTATTTGTGCCAATGGCAATAGTCTGTGGGCCACTCGAAGCATTGGCTGCGAGAGTTGATGCGAGGTTTATTCTTGAGCTATTGACAGTGTCAGTTGACCCGAAGCCGCACGTGTTGTCGGACTCGACGTTGTAGCCGCCGTCAACGATAGTGCCGAAGCACGAGGAGTTACTGAAGATAGAGCTGGAGATGGTGGTGGTGGTGGTGCCAGGGCTGTTGCATTGGTACGGCCATACCGGGGAGCAGTATAAGGAGACGCTGTCGAAGCTGTACACACCGCCGCCGCCGCCACTGTTGCCGGACGCCGAGTTACCCGAGAGGGTGTCGTTCGTCATGGTGAGGGTGCCGTAATGGTTGTACACACCGCCCCCCTGGGCCGCCGAGTTACTGAAGAGGGTGTCGTTCGTCATGGTGAGGGTGCCGGTGTTGTTGACACCGCCGCCGTTACCGACCGCCGAGTTACTGAAGAGGGTGTCGTTCGTCATGGTGAGGGTGCCGGTGTTGTTGACACCGCCGCCGTTGGTCGCCGAGTTACCCGCAATTGTGTCGTCCGTCATGGTGACCGAGCCGGATGTTACGTCGACACCCGCACCTCCGGCACTCTGCCCGCCCGTGATCGTGAGGCCGCTCACCGTGACCGCGCCTCCATTAATCGTGATTACCTCACCACTTTGAGCTGCGTTCAAGGTCGTTGTAGCTGTCCCCGCACCGCGAATGATGAGGGCGTCCGTGCTGGGAACGTTGATCGTGTCGTGCTCGTTGTAGACGCCTGCGGCAACCATCACAGTTACATCAGAGTTGCTATATGCTTCAGCCGCAAAGATCCCTTGCTGCACGGTCTCGCACGCTCCGCTGCCCGACGTAGTACAACCACTCACTACCGTACCGAGCGAGGTGTCGACATAGAGGGTGACGGCAGTGCCAGCCTCGGCCAATCTCGATTGAAGCGTGAAACTCACTGCGAACAGGAGGACTCCGCCGAGCGCCAGACCGAGGTAGTCGCGCAGGGTTCTCCGCTGAGTTGAGTACCGGCGGCCTATAGCGGTTCCCATTCTCTGCCCTCCCAGAAAGTTGGTTTCGGGCCGCTAGCAGGACCCTGCGGTGCACACTACTATCGCCGACAATCGAGACCTAGCACCGAGTGCAGTCGTCTGCGCTTCGTGCGCGAGTAACTGGGAATCGTAGGTCACCACTGACTAGTAACGCCCACTCATTCTCCTCGTGAAAAGCGGTTTCTGGGCCAGAGTTCGAGTTAAATAATACCTCATCGAACTCTTAACTCGGTTAGGTCCGTGAGTTCATGTACCTCAGCTCCAAGTCGCCATTCGGAGATCATCGACGCCGACTCTCTGACACTCAACCGCCCAAAAGTTCACTTCGCCACGAGATTGAGCACGTCGATCCTCCGACTGGAACAGACTCCGACCGTCGCGGAGTCAACGAATCTCTGGTTTTTGCAACCCTCGTTCATGTCGACGCGGTTTGCGGGTGCTGAAATGCGAGGAACGCGCCCTCCTGGCCGATCTCGGCGATAGCGTGAAATTATTCAATCCGGTATCGGGTCCCAATGGCGCTGGGAGGCTGCGTGACCATAAGGCATCTCCGATGCGCTAAAAGCGGCGCCTCCGGAAAGATGGCTCGCCACCTGAGCCGCAAGCAGACTTCCTTGCGCCTGACTGCGCGTTGGCTGCTGCCACCTGCTCTTGCCTTGATAATTCAATCCGCCGTTCCTTCGCCCAGCTCGGCGGCAAAGCGGGAAACCAAGTACTCGATATCGTTAGGAATAGAAGACCTCGTAAGTCCGGGCACGAGGTTCAAAGGGGATACCCTTCACCTGATCCCAGAAGTCTTCGACCATGGACACACTGTGACTGGCGGCGAGATCAAGGTCACCTCTAATGATCCCCTGAAAAAGTTCATCTGTAACATCGCGGTGAGGCAGGCGTACTACTACTGCAACTTTAGTTTCCCCAATACCGGCGACTGGACGATTTTCGCGCGATACAAATCCGCCGCCAGCGGCCCAATTCATTACCTCGCATCAACGTCCATCAACATCGAAATCTTCAACCGGCCTCCTCCCGGCACAGTAGTTACGTGACTACGACTGTGCTCGTATCCATGATCCAGTTCTTTTCACCGCCTTTCCCATCTATTGACGGGAGAACAGTTAATTTCTACGATCTTGATCAAAATGAGATCTGTTCATTATCGATTCCTCCAACCACTACGAAGACCTTGCTCAGCAGCACCAGTGACTCTGCTCCGACGCGAACCCGCACTCAGCTCGATAGCGGATTAATGTTTCCAGAATTCATCCCACGGCCCAACCCGACCCTCATTACGGAATCTCCTTCGATCAACTCGGCTTCCGCGAAGTCCGACTGCGCATTGGCTGACCAATTTTGACCGTCATAATTGGTGCTTACAAAGCAACTTCAAAGGAGAACGTCGACTCTAAACATCGGGCACACTTGTAGTCCGGTACCTCAGCAAGGTTGAACGCGTTCTTGTCGAAGGCAAGTCGTTCACTGCCTGGTTGTCGTCACCGTGACCTTATTCGCCGTAGTACTCGTCACCGTCTTAATGGTCACATGAACGGCCACGTTGCTATTCAGGTAGCGAACCGCAGCCGAAGCCCGACTCTTCGCCAGTTTCGCGTCGCCTTGCGCGAAGCCGGTGATGGTCACCGACGCGCCCACGAGGAGCTTTCTCGACAATGCAACCAACGTTCTCTTCGCCCCAGGTGTCAGCACAGTGCTCTTGGCGGCAAAAACCAATGTCACTTTGCCCGGTCGAGCGGGCAACGCCATCGAGACGTCGGTCACCGTCGAGGAGATGGGAGAGTAGGTAGTGTCTGCGGCCTTGGTGGCGGTCGCCAGACAGGTGCCCGCGCTCGTTGCCGAGAGCGAAGTGCCCGCAATTGTACAACCACTGGCCGTGCCGTTGGTCACACTGAAGCTCACCGCGCCGGTGCCTGAACCGCCCGACGTCGTCAAAGTGAGCGCGGTGCCCACGGTGCCACTGGTCGAAGTAACGCTGAGCGCCGCTTGGGCGAGCACCATACTAACGATGAAGGCTTGCTCTGCTTTGGAGCCATCGCTGTATCCGCCTCCAGCGCTGCAACTTCCAGCACCGCTACAAGAGATCGAGTTGATACGCGCGCTGCCACCTACGTTGAGCGAGGCGGGGCCTGGTTCCTCGATTGCACTGCCCCAGGTGCCGTTCGTCTCATTAACAACGAATCCTTGCAATTTACCTAAGCCATCGGTATAGGAACCACCGGCACCGCAGTTTCCGGCAGAGCTGCACGAGATTGAAAAGTTGTAGTCCGATGTCCCGCCCTCAAAGAGCGACGACGAACCTGGTACTTCAATGGCGCTGCCCCACGTGCCATTCGTCTCACTTACGACAAAATCTTGATTGATATTGGAGGCATCCCAATAAGTGCCACCGGCGCCGCAATTTCCGACAGAGCTGCACGAGATTGATAGCAAAATAGCACCACCACCAACGTCAAACGAGGCTGAGCCCGGTACTTCGACGGCGTTGTTCCAAGTGCCGTTCGTTTCATTTGCGATGAACGCCTGGAAACTACCTGAGCTATCTACATAGTTACCTCCGGCGCTGCAATTACCGGGCGAGTTGCACGACATTCCGTACACCGAGGCGTTGTGTCCCAAATTGAGCGACGCTAGTCCGGGGATTTCGACTGCGCTACCCCATGTGCCGTTCGTCTCATCCACTACGAACGCGTCGAACGCATCTCCAAAGATGGAGTTGGGGAACCATCCGTCGCCATCGGCACTGCAGTTACCGGGCGAGTTGCACGAAATCGCGCTCAAGCCGGTCCCACCGGCACCAAATTGTGTCGGAAAAGGAGAAAAAGGAATCTCAATCGCGTTGCCCCATGTGCCGTTCGTTTCACTCACGACGAATCCCACACTGTTACCGGAGATACCCGTTGTCCCTCCGGGGAAGTAAAGCTCACCCGATACCTCGCCCACGGCGACGCAACTTCCTGTGGCGCTGCATGAGATTGAGGGGACGCCTATGTAGCCCGTTTCCCCCCCATAAAAGAGAGGAGCGATTACCTCAACCGCGTTGCCCCAGGTGCCGGTCGTCTCGCTGACGACAAAGGCCTGTGAGTTGCCCGAACTGTCAACGTACGAGCCGCCAGCGCCACAATTACCCGAGGAACTGCACGAAATAGAATGTATGGTCGCGTTGCCGCGGGCATTCAGTGATCCAGTTCCAGGTACTTCGATCGCCTCGCCCCAAGTACCGTTCGTTTCACCCACGACGAAGGCCTGTGATTTGCCAGAACCGTCAAGGTATGAACCTCCAGCACTGCAGTTTCCGGCAGAGCTGCACGAAATCGAGTGGATGGCTGCGCTACCGCCGGCATTGAGCCCAGCCGTGCCCGGAACCTCAATCGCGCTTCCCCACGTTGGACTCCCTTGGCCGAACGCCAACGACGAATAACTCGTCACAGCGGCAACGACGGTGAGCGTGACAACTCCAAAGGGTCGACCGAGTCGTCGCTTTGTTGCAGACCGCGAATTCGAGGAAGTGCCAACTTCGTTTTGGCTTCGCCCTTTACTCATCGCGGCCCCCGAATCGTGAGTATTTAATCGACTGTGCATGCCTATCAAACGTGAAGCAGGAAAGCAATCTGGCCAACTCGATCTCTCGACTTGATTCATCTTGCTGCCTGGGCGCTAAAGGACTCGGTGCTTGGGCGTTCGCCCGGAAGGTGGCGTCGTCTCAAAGTGGGGGCCAAGAAATGAATCCTCCGGTCAAGGACCCTGTGGGTCGGCTCTCGGACGAGAATCCACACTGCACATGTCGGATTGCCTGCGTTGACTTAGTGCCCGCGGAGTGCCCAAACGACTTGGACGCGCGAGAAAATCCAAGAGAAGTGTGGATTGATGAGTGCTTTTACCCCGACAATGTTGCTGTGTCATCCACCCTTCCAAGCTGGCTATGCGGGTTCGATCCCCGTCACCCGCTCCACGAATTTTTGTCGAAGTGCAATGGCTACAAGCACATTTCATTGACCTCGAGTGACCACCGCCGTCCGCCACTGTCCCCGATGAAGTGCCCATAGTTGCCCAGATAGCTTCACTAGGTGCCCTTGGCCGACCTGGCGCTTCACGCCCGTCGGCCGTGGGAGAATGGATTCCAGAGGAAGCGAATCCTAAAGACGATTTGTGGAACTCTTCTTGACGTTGTCAAAAGGCTCGCCTAGCAGTTGCACGACTTGGAATGGATAATCCGTCACCAATTCCGTCGGCAAATATTTTGAATCTGAGTGAATCCCGGCGAATATCAGCGATGCTGAAAACGTAAACGAACGCCGTACAACTGCGCTATGGGTTACGACTGAACCTGATCCTCGCCGCCCATCGCGTCGGAGTTGAACTCATCTTCGCCACCCAAGACCTTGGCGTCGCGCTTGTCCTCGCCGCCCATCGCGTCGGAGTTGAACTCATCTTCGCCGCCCATGACCTTGGCGTCGCGCTGGTCCTCGCCGCCCATCGCGTCGGAGTTGAACTCATCTTCGCCGCCCATGACGCTTGCACCATCACGACCTTTTCGCGCCAAAGGTTCTTTTTGCTTATCCATATATCTCCCTTATCATCTCGCCCTTCACGTGACTTATCGTACTACGATATTATCGTGATACGAGCAGAACTTGCTGACGATGTCTACTCTCACCTTCTGGCCATTCGAACCGGTTTGCGACAGTTCGAACGTTGGAGCGAACAACAAGCCCGGGCAGCCGGATTAACGAAGGCGCAACATCAACTGCTTCTGTCCGTTCGGGGTCACCATGATCCCAGGGGACCCACTGTCGGTGAGGTCGCCGATTATCTCCTACTTCGTCATCACTCGGCTGTCGGTTTAATTGACCGAGCTGTAACCGCAAGACTTATAACTCGCACCAGTGACGTCAAAGACCGCCGGGTAGTTCGTCTGCATCTCAGCGCGAAAGGTTCAAAACGAATCGAGGGGCTTTCAGCGTTGCATGTGGAGGAATTGAAACGTCTGAGCACTCATCTTTCGAGGGCGTGGGACGGCTTGGCGCCGGTACAACGGATCCACGGCCTACCTGGATCACCAAAAGCGTCTTCGTAGCGAGCGCACGAATTATTTTTTGAACGTGGCAGTGACGAGCAACACTACGGTGCCCTCGTTGGCGGGCGTCGCCAATAGTAATTCTGCCGTCATAGCGCGTCTAGCTTCCCCACCGCGAGAGGGTTCGCTCGGCCATCATGGACGCGGCGGGAATGGCGGGGCGAGAAACGCCAACATGGTGAGCCCGACTTGACCTTGGTTGGAGACGCGCAGCTCCTCGTCGCCTTGAAAATAGGCGAGAGAACCCGCTACGAACGCGACCGTACCGTCTTCTGATTGGAGAACTCCCTCGCCCTCCACGACGAAGAGCATGAGATCCGACGAACCGTGTCGGTGTGGGGGTAGTGCCTGACCCGGACTGAGCTTGATGACCCTGACATTGGACTTTGAACCGTCGATGAACGGCTGCGCAATTAACTTTTCGTTGTCATACCCAGGTATGTCGCTAAGTCTGACTATGTCCACGACTGTTGGTCTAGCACGGCGCCTGACCGACCGCCGTCTTTGACGTCGTCTCCGACAGTCCGTGTGAGACGATGATCAACGGCGGGAGACTGAAGATTCACGATTATGGTGGCCCCCAACCGAGGGAGCTCGCAGCCGAGCGTCAGTCGTACTTCTCAACCCGGACCCTGGCCGGCTCGACGCCGAGTTCACCTAACCAGCGCTGCACGTCTTCCACCATCGCTGGCGGGCCACAGATGTAAACACGTCTCGGGGATTGTCCCGCGACGGCGTTGGCTACCATTCGGCGATCGATTCGACGGTGGTGTGTTGCTCGAACGTCGCTGGAATCACGAGTGAAGGTGTGCACGACCTCCAACCACGGGTACTGTTCGGCCAAATCGGTCAATTCACGATGGTAGAACGAGTTATCGAAACTGCTCGACGCACACAAGAGGCGCATTGGAATCTCGAGATCCGCCGCTGCGGCATAGCGAATCATGCTCATGAGCGGGACCATACCGCTGCCCGCTCCAACCAAAAGGACCGGACCACCATCAGCTTTCGTCCAGGTAAAACGTCCAACCGGACCCCTCACTTGGACCTGGTCACCTACGTTGAGACTTCGAACCAGTTGCGGTGAAATTAAACCGCCGGGTACCTCGCGCACACCAATATCGATAGTCGACACCTCCGGTATGGGCGACGAGGCAACAGAGTAGGCCCGTTGAACCAGACCAGTCCGACCAGGTACCGAGAGCCGTACGTTGTAATACTGACCTGGGAGAAAATCAGCAGAATTGTCGAGCCGCAGTCGCAAGGTAACGGCATCTGAAGTCTCTGCGATGATGTCGATTAACCGGGCATCCTGCCAACGCGCTGGCTTGTCGCCCGAAACGTCACGAACCGTACGTGTAGGGGCAGCTCCAGAAACCGAGGACCCGCCGTTGGCGTAATTGGGGGGAACCACGGGATAAGCCTTTCACTAGCGTGAGTTACAAGAAAGGTTAATGCCGGTTCATCGAAATAGGTCGTTCGAAGCCCGTCTGATTCCGAAGTTTTGATTTCGGGAGTACTCGCCAGCGAACCTCTTAGAGGACCACGCACGAATCCAAAAGTTCTCTCGATTGCCTCGATCCGTCGCTTGAGCCATCAGGGTGCCCTAGATCGTGTCCGTCCAACTCGACTGGGAACTACTTCGTAGTCACCATCGATAAGTCAAACCTTTCGGCGGTTCTCGCTTCTCACTCTCCCAGGATTATTCACTAACGCTCTGACACCAAGTTGACCGGTGCCAATTCACCCGCTCAGGACGTGGGCCAGCACCGCAGCCTCGCTTATTGCGGGACCCTTGGTACCGGTGAGCAAGGTCAGACGGTGTTCGGACGCCATATCGCGCAGGTGCTGCAGCGCCCGACCGCGCTTGATCTGCTTAAGTTCGATGCGATAGCGGCGGGAGAATTCCCTAAATTTGGCGGGTTCGTGCGCGTACCATTTTCGCAACCGTGTCGACGGCGCCACGTCCTTGCACCACTCGTCTAAGGCCGCCTTCGCCTTGGTCACTCCGCGCGGCCAAATGCGATCGACCAAAACTCGAAGACCGTCGTCGTCGTTGGCCTCCTCGTAAACCCGGCGAACCTGTACGTCCGATTTTCTTGCCATTACAGATCTCCTTCAAGACGCGGGCCAAAAGCGACCATCGGCCGTTTGCGCGAATCACCATTGGGACAAGCCAACCATACGTATGCCACGGGGTCGTCACCGCACGCTTTGGCTTCGAACCCCACTTACCCGGGAAACCAAGTCCGTCCTGAAAAGAAGTGTCGGAGTTAAGCGCGTCCCGGCTTGTACGTCGAAACGGATAGGGAATCAGCCAACCAGTATCTCCAGGGAAACGCGGCAGCAACACCACCCGGCCCGCTGACACCAACGCGCGGCCCTATGACGTGGGGTAAGACGACGCCATCGATCGGAACGAAAAACCGCCACTGACTCGAAAAAAGGTCGTCACCATCGTTGGTGAGGTTCGCGCCGAAGCTTTGAGCAACGCACCCCGGACCCCGGGCCAATCCGTGCTCGAGAAGGGGAACCTTCCGTGGTTTCTGTTCTCGGCGAATCCGCGCGTGCTCTGCGCCTTCGATGACGTCCCCCGCTCGAATCAGACACGCGTACGGCTGGCCCAGCTGCCCCACGACGATGTTGATCGCGTGATGCAAACCATACGTGAAATAACAGTAGAGGTGACCAGGCGGACCGAACAGGGTCTTGTTCCGGTCGGTCATGCCCCGATAAGAGTGCGCCCCGGGATCACGTTCGCCAGCGTACGCTTCGACCTCGGTGATCCGGATCGAAATCGTGGTCCCGGCATCGGTGCGTTGGAGCACGCAGCCGAGAAGGGCTGGTGCGACTTCGAGTACATCACGAGCGAAGAAACTTCGACTCGTGTCGCATAGCCCATCAAAGTCGCTCATCGAGCAATCGTACCGGTGACGCTGGGAACCCAGAAACCCACTTGTAATGTCGTAAGGGCACATCGATAGGGGCGCTTCGTTCTAGCGAAGCCCGGTATTAGGAAGGTCTGTATTTTGTCAAAGCGCCGCGTAACGCGGATCCCATCATTTCGAATTACGGTCCGCGCGTACGAAGCCAACCGACGGGCGAGCATTTCTACATGAACACGACCGAAACTCTAAATGCAGTGGAGCGCCAGGTGTCAAGCGTTGGAGAGATCTGGACTATTGGTCACTCCACCCGCTCGACTGAAGAGTTTCTCGCTTTGCTGCACGAGCACGCCATTGACTCGCTCGTCGACGTGCGCTCTTTTCCCGGCTCACGCCGATGTCCGCAGTTCGGACGCGAGACGATGAGCACGTGGTTAGCGGATGACGCCATCACCTACCAACACGCAAGTGTTCTAGGTGGTCGACGAAATCGAGATTACGATGTCGACCCGACAATGAACGCGGCGTGGCGCAACGCTAGTTTTAGGAATTACGCCGATTACACCATCGGCGACGCCTACCAAGCAGGGATTGTCCAATTGGCCGGCGTGGCGCTAACGCTACCGGTCGCGTTCATGTGCTCCGAGGCGCTGCCGTGGAGGTGTCACCGCTCGCTCATCGCCAACACCCTCGTCGCGCGCGGCTGGGCTGTGCATCACATCATGAGTGTTGGCAAGGTGATCGAGCACCAACTCGGTGCTTGGGGGCCGGAACCGCTCGTCGCTGACGGTCGAGTCACCTACCCGGAACCACCAGACTGAACCACAACCTGGTAACCGGACCAACTTTGTCCCTCGTCATTCACCGGTCGTTGTCAACGAATATCTCACCTGCCCAGGGTTTCTCGTCCCTCAACCCGCACTGACTCGAGCGTTCAGTCGATTAAGAGCGAGAGAGACGAATCCCTCAAATTGCGAGGAGTCCACGGCACCGACATTGCCTTCGGCCACCGCCAGCACCGCCTGAGACGTCTCCACCACGACCAGATCCTCGAATAGAAGTGCACCTTCGACACTCGCGTTCGCGCCATAGGCGTGTGAGGCAATTCCGAAGTGCGCGAAGCGCATTCGATGAACACTGCCCACCAGACGATGCCCCGCAAAAACACCCTTCACGACGTGACATCGCCCCAAGGCACTGATCACGCGCCGGTACGTGTACGAAGGCGAATCAGAAGTGGCCACCACCTCGGTGAGCACGGGCGGATTGCCATTATCAACAAATGTTATTGACGCTCGTGACGAATATTGAAGTGCAGGCTGTCGCGCGAGGGGCGCCAAGCATCCGACGTCAAATATGCCGTGCAATCGATGCACCGTCCATCCAAAGGGCAGATCGCCACTTCGAAGAAGATCCGATCGCGCGATTGATCGCGCGCCGGCGGCGCCACCAGGAAGGACGAACGCCACCGTCGTCAAGGCGACCACCAGCGTCCACACCGACGCCGCGCGAAGTCGACGAATCAACATATGTCAAATTTAAGATCCTCTCGGCAGCGCAAGGCGTGAAAAAACGCTGAATCGAAGGATTCTCAAATGCTTCTAAGTAAATAGCACGTCCCCGAGGCGACCACTCTGGTCGAGGCCGATGGACTTAGTGAGCCAGGGCTGCTTCAAGAAACTCGGCGAACGATTCGTACTGCCATGAGCCGTCGTAACGCACGCCGTTCACAAAAAATATCGGCGTACCGTTGGCGCCACTCCGAATGGCGCTTTCCAGGTCCGCTTCGACACGGTGGCGCGGTCCTCCCCCGGCCAGATCCTTCGCTACTCGATCGACGTCAGCGCCCACGCCTTCGCTGTAACGCAACAACGCGGCGTCGCTAAGGTCTCGTTGATTCTCGAACAATACGTCGTGCATCGCCCAGAATTTGCTTTGTAGCCCTAAGGCCTCGGCCATTTCGGCGGCCGCTTCCGCGTGGGGGTGCACGTCGGCCAGGGGAAGATTTCGAAATACGAGTCGCAGGGAGTCGCTAAAGGTACGCAGCAGCTTTTCCACGATTGGATACGCCTGGCCACAGTACGGACACTGATAGTCCCCGTACTCCACGAGGGCCAACGGGGCGTCCTCGCGTCCCCTCGAATGGTCCTCGGGCCCCCCCGGGACGGAGAGTCGAGCGACCTCGCTCACGAAAGCGCCTCGACCGCCCGCAATGCACCGTCGGCTCCTGGACTCACGCCAATGGGCGAAACCTCGCTCCAGGCGACGTGGCGATCACGATCGATCACGAAAAGCGCTCGCTCGCAGATGCCGTCGTTGGGGCGATAGACGCCGTACGCCTGGGCGACCTCGCCCTTGGGGTGGAAGTCCGCGAGGAGGGGGAAGTCCAATCTGCGCTCGGCCCGGAAAGCTTGATGGCTCCAAAGACCATCCACCGAAATACCGAGTAACTGGGCCCCGCGAGCTTGAAAGAGTTTGTTGGCCGCAGTGAACACCGTGAGTTCATCACCGCACACGGGACTCCAGTCAGCCGGGTAGAAGATCAAAACCGCCGGACCGTCGATCTCTGACAGGGTGACCTTTTCGCCGGGTCCCGCGAACAGGGTGAAATCGGGCGCCGCGGCCCCGCTCTCTAGTGCCATGGCTACTCCTCTTGACGTCGAGTGATCGCAGCGACCGCTCGAATTGTTCGAGACTATACGGTCCGGGCCGATTCCCGTCACCCGATCCCTCGCGCTATGTCGCGGTTCACGGTTTGCACCTGGCCTACTGTGGAACGGTGAAAAAGAAGCTCGCCATGGTGCAGTTGGCGAAACATCGCGAACCGACGCTCCTGGTTTCGGGTCAGACGATTTCGAACTTTGGCGACGGCGTCGCCCTCGTCGCGCTGACGCTGCTCGTCTTAGACACGACGCACAGCGTCACCAAGCTGGCGTGGTTCGCCGCGGCTCGAATGACTCCTCTGGTTATCTTCCTGCTCATCGGCGGGGCGATCGTCGACCGATTCTCGCGCCGTGTGCTCCTCATCATTTCCGACGTGGCCCGCGCCGTGTTAACCGGTGTGCTCGTGGTCATGATCGCGACCGGCCTGCTGCACTTCTGGGAACTCCTCGTCTTCGCCTTTCTCTTTGGCGCCTTTGACGCCGTCTTCTTTCCGGCCATCTCCGCCCTCACGCCCGAGATCGTGCCCGAAGAACTCCTTCCAGCGATGAACGCCGTGCGACCGTTGGCCAATAACTTGATGGGCTCGATGGTCGGGCCGGCCGTCGGCGGCTTACTCGCCGCCTATAGCACGAGTTTGGCGATAGGCGTGGACTGCGCGACCTTCGTCGTCAGCGCCACCGCCCTGTTGTTGATGAAGGCGACGCCCAAGCCAATGAGGAACGCCGGCAACTCCATGCTGGACGACATCAAAGAGGGCGTGCAGTACGTTCGCCATACTCGTTGGCTCTGGACGACGCTGTTCGGCGTCACCCTGGTCAACGCCTT
>Ga0307373_10003060_pt1 | contig 29547 bp, 27 predicted proteins | sample OX2MG_FD_202534 | JGI IMG/M metagenome (GOLD analysis project Ga0307373, IMG submission 202534) | Soil microbial communities from Risofladan, Vaasa, Finland - OX-2 | ecosystem: Environmental > Terrestrial > Soil > Coastal area > Acid sulfate soil | place: Finland: Risofladan, Vaasa | collected... | reverse complement strand
CCCTAGCGCGGCTCGACGCGCACCGAGCGCATGGTGTCGCCGCGACGAATCGCATCGAGCGCCTCGAACCCGTCGGTCATCTGCCCGAAGACGGTGTATTGGCCGTCGAGAAAGCGCGCGTCGTCCAAGCAGATGTAGAACTGCGAGCCTGCGGAGTCCGGTTGCGACGCACGCGCCATCGCGACCGTCCCGCGCAGGTGCGGGCGCGCGTTGAACTCCGCCTTGAGCTGGTATCCCGGGCCGCCGGTTCCGTCACCGCGCGGATCGCCACCCTGCACGACGAATCCCGGCTCGACGCGATGAAACGCGAGACCGTCGTAAAACCCGGCGTCGGCCAGTTTCACGAACGCAGCCGCGTGCAGCGGCGCGTCGTCGGGGAAGAGCTCGAAGACGATGTCGCCGTGGTCGGTGGCGATGCGCACGCGCGACGTGTTCGCGCGCTGCGCGCTCTGCGCGATCTCCGACGGATCTGGTGGGGTCATGCTCATGTTCTCAGTTACCTGTGCGGGCGTCGTAAGAGCCGGTGCTTTGTGCAGCGGACAGCCAAAGGCCTCGTCACGAGCGAGTAGGGCAAGCTTAGCCGGCCGGTCGAGGCGCTTGAAGCGCGCTTCGTGCGAGCGGGCGGTATTGAGCCCGCGCGTGTACCACCAGGCCAGCAATGCGACCGGCAAGCGGCTGCGCGTGTACCGCGCACCGGTACCGCGGGAATGTGCTCGCAGACGCCGGGCCAAGTGCGTCGAGCATCCTGTATAGAGGGTGCCGTCGGCGCACGCGAGCACGTATACGACGGCCTGGGGTTTAGCGCATGCTCCCTGATGGGATATATGGTTAATTGCCATGAGTTGGGGAAAGCCGGAGGTCGGCGACGGAAGCGACCGTGTGCTTCGGGTCTGTATACCGCCCGACGCGCGTCACGTTCCAGGCGTCCGCAAGACGCTGGCAGGCTTTGCCCGCCGACACCACGTCGCGTCGCGCGATCTGGACACGCTGCTGCTCGCCGTGGGAGAAGCGGTGACCAATGCCGTCGAGCATTCCGAGACGACGCACGACATCGAGGTCCAATGCCGCATCGACGAGCGGGAGATCATCGCGACGATCATCGACAGCGGACGCGGCGTCGATCGCTCGGCAGTCGACCGCATCCTGCCGCTTCCCGAGCCGATGTCCGAAGGCGGCCGCGGCATCCCGCTGATGCAGCGCTGCACCGACATGTTCTCCCTGCGCCGCCTCCCGGGAGGAGGAACCGCCGTCGTGCTCGGGCTCCTGCGCCGGATTCAGGAGAATGACTTGGCTTCGTGAAATGCAGTAGCCATGAAGGCTCCCTGCACCGCACTCTTCGCCGTGGCGCTCCTCGCCGCGGTACCCACCGCCGGCGCCATCCCTCATCTTCTTCCCGATCCTCGCGTTGCCGCGCTGGTGGCACAGGTCAGCGCCGCACGGGTCGGCGCCGACGATCGCCGCCTCGTCGCGTTCGGGACGCGCAACGATTTCTCGGAGACGACGTCGACGAGGACGCACGGCGTGTTCGCGGCGCGCGATTGGATCGCCGGTGAGTTTCGTGCCGTCGCCGCGACCACGCACGGTCGCATGAGCGTGGCACTGGACACGTACGTGCAGCCGAAGACGCCGCGCACCCCGCGCGCCGTCACGGAATCGAGCGTGATCGCGACGTTGCACGGTGACGAACCCGGCCGCATCTACGTCATGTCGAGCCACTACGACGATTGCAACGGCGATTGCACCAACGGCTCGCGCGTAGCGCCCGGCGCCGACGACAACGGTTCGGCGGTCTCGGCGGTGCTCGAGGCGGCGCGCGTCATGGCACGCACGCACTTCCACGGCACGATCGTTTTCGCATGCTTCGACGGCGAAGAGCTCGGCTTGTGGGGTTCGAATCACTACGCGCACGAGCTCGCCTCGGCGCGCGCGCCGGTGCTGGCCGTCCTCAACAACGACATCATCGGCTCGATCGACGGCGGCGGCGGGCTCTCCGAGCCCGGCATCGTGCGCGTCTTCAGCGAAGCGCTGCCCACCGGCACGGTGGACGCGCGCGTCAACGCCATCGGCTCGGAGAACGATTCCCCCTCGCGCGAGCTGTCGCGCTTCGTCGCGGAGATCGTTCCCGTCTACGTTCCCGGTTTGCGGGTGCGCCAGATCTATCGTGCGGACCGCTTTCTGCGCGGCGGCGACCAGCAGTCGTTTCAGGCCGTCGGCTACCCCGCCGTGCGCTTCGTCGAAGCGCACGAGAACTTCACGCATCAGCATCAGGACGTGCGCGTCGAGAACGGCGTCCGGTACGGCGACTTGCCGCAGTACATCGATCCCGCCTACCTCGCCCGCGTGACGAAGGCCAACGTAGCCGCGCTCGCAACGCTCGCACTCGGCCCGGCGCCACCCGGCAACGCGCAGATGGTGCTCAGGCACCTCAGCTACACGACGACTCTGCGCTGGCGACCGGCTGCGGACGCCGTGGGGTACGAGATTCTCTGGCGCGCGACGGACGCGTCGACGTGGCAGTACGCCCATCGTGTCGGCGACGTTCTCTCGGCAACCATCGACGCCTCGAAGGACGACTACATCTTCGGCGTGCGTAGCATCGATGCGCGCGGCGTACGCAGCCCGGCGGTCTACCCGACGCCGGTCAGAGAGCGCGTCCCGCCGCTCAAGGGGAGCTCGTTACCGTAAGGTTTCATCCCAACGTCGCGGGCGACATTTCGCGAATATGCGGATGGCTTGTGCTATACTATCCATGCGTCTTGCGAAAACGTGACCGGTTGGACGAAGAGAGACCTCAGTAGGTCTCTCTTTTTGTCTCGTTAGGCCTTGCGGGCCGCCGCTTTCGAGTGAAGGTAGACTTGGGTGCCCCTGTAGTTCAACTGGATAGAACGCGTTTTTCGCAAGACGTGGATTCGGGTTCGAGCCCCGACAGGGGCCCCCGGCGGCATGCCGCTGGATTCGCGCGGGAGCTTTCGGCCGGGGTTGCGACCGGGTCTAGACCGATAGCGCCCCGCGACAGCAACGCTCGTTCACGACGCAAGAGCCTCCTCGGCGGCCGCGAGCGTCTCGTCCACGTCTTGCGCCGTGTGCGCGGTCGAGAGGAACATCACTTCGTTCTGCGACGGCGGGAGCAGAATGCCGCGCTCGAGCATAGCGCGGTAGTACGCCGCGTACCGTTGCCTGTCCGCGGCCCGCGCATCGTCGTAGTTGCGAGTCGGCGGGCCGGGGCGAAACGCGAAGTCAACGATGGATTCTTCTTGTACGACGGCATATGGTAAGCCGCGTTCGGCGAAGATCGAGCGAAGGCCATCAGCGAGCCGCCGCGCGAGCGCGTCCATCTGCGCGTAGTACTCCGGATGCGCTTCGAGAAGATCGAGCACGCGGTGCGCCATTGCAACGCAGAACGGGTTCCCCGCGTGCGTCCCGCCCGTGAAAACGGCGCCGTCCGGAGCGAGCACGTCCATCACGTCCGCGCGCCCACCGAAGGCTGCGATCGGTACGCCTCCGCCCATGATCTTTCCGAGTGTCGTGAGATCCGGCACGACGCCGTGTCGCCCTTGCGCTCCACCAAGACCGAGGCGCAGCCACGTAACGACCTCGTCGAAAAGGAGCAGCGCGCCGTACCGGTCGCAGCGCTCCCGCAATCCTTCGAGAAAGCCAACCGCCGGGGGGACCCATCCCATGTTGCCGCAGACCGGCTCGACGAGAACCGCGGCGAGCTCGCCTTCGCGCCCACGCAGCAGCGCATCCACCGAATCGAGATCGTTGTAGCGCGTGACCACTACGTCGCGCGTCACGCCTTGCGGAATCCCGCTCTGCCGCGCATCGCGCGTCTGCGCCGACGCCCCGGCATCGAGAAGCGCGAGGTCGAAATGCCCGTGGTAGTTGCCGGCAAACTTGAGCACGAGATCGCGTCCCGTGAACGCGCGAGCGACGCGCACCGCGCTCATCACGGCCTCGCTTCCGGTGGTTACGAATCGCATGCGCTGCATCGAGGGGAGATGGGTGCGAATGCGCTCGGCGAGGCGCACCTCGAGCGGATGCGTCGCTCCCCAGACGAACCCGGCGCTTGCGAGCTCGTCGAGGCGTTCGATCAAGGCGGGATGCGTGTGACCGAAGAGCAGAGGGCCGTACCCCATGACGTAGTCGACGTAGCGCCGTCCGCGCTCGTCATATGCGTACGCGCCGCTCGCCGACGCCTGCACGAACATCGCCTCGCCGATCGACCAACCGGAGCGCACCGGAGAGTCGCAGCCGCCCGCGAGCACGTCGCGAGCGCGCTCGGAAAGATCGGCGAGGGCGCGCATGCTCTTGCGACTTCGGTCGGTTACGGGTACGGCCCTCTGCGCCCGCGAAGGTATGCTGATACGTCGTATGTCGCAGATTGAAATCGCCCCGCAAACGAACATCAAGGATCTCGTTGCAGCGCTACCGCTTGCCGCCGGCGTGCTCGAGCAGTTCGGTCTCGGCTGCCCCGGTTGCGGGGTGAGCAGCAACGAGACGATCGAGCAAGGTGCGCGGGCGCACGGTCTGCGCGTCGAGCCGATTCTCACCGCGCTGCTCGTTGCACGTCAATCGGGCAGAGTGCCGGCGGTCGCGCAGGCCGATCGAACGCCGCAGCGCCGCGCACCGGGTCCCTTCACCGGCCGAGCGAAGATCGCGCACATCGTTCCCGTCATGTCGGGCAAAGGCGGCGTCGGCAAGTCGCTCGTCACCGCGCTGCTAGCGCTTGGACTGCGACGGCGGCACCAGCGCGTCGGTATCCTCGATGCCGATATCACCGGCCCGTCGATTCCAAAGATCTTCGGTCTGCACGCCCCGATGCTCATCGAGGCGGATCCGCACCGTACGACCCCGCAGGGCCAGCCGCAGCCGTTGATGACGCCCGCGCTCTCGCGCAGCGCGATCGAGATCGTCAGCGCGAACCTTCTGACGGATAAGGAAGATACCGCCATGATTTGGCGCGGACCGATTCTCTCCGGCGTCATCCGTCAGTTCTACGAGCAGGCGATCTGGAGCGAGCTCGACGTTCTGCTCGTCGACCTGCCGCCCGGCACGTCCGATGCGCCGCTGACCGTTCTTCAGTCGCTCGATATCGCCGGCGTCGTGCTCGTCACGACGCCGCAGGCCCTCGCCACGATGATCGTGCGCAAAGCGGCGAACCTCGTGCACCAACTGAAGAAGCCCGTCCTCGGCGTCATCGAGAACATGTCGTACTTCATCGCCCCCGACACGGGGAAGCGGTACGACATCTTCGGCCCGTCGTATGCGGATGCCGTCGCCGAAATCGCGCGCGCTCCCGTGCTTGCCCGGATTCCGATCGATTCACGCAAGGCCGAGCTGGCGGATGCGGGACGCGTCGAGGAGATCGACGATCCGATCTGCGACACGCTCGCGGCTGCGCTTCTCGACGCGATCGCGGCGCACCCGAAAGAACCCGCGACGATCTCGCTGATCTAGGAGTTTGTCGGGCTCCTAGGCACGGTAGACGACCGCGCCGTCGCTCCACGTCTCGAGCACCGTGCAACGCTCGAAGCCGTCCTCGAACGGATCGTGGTCGAGCACGACGAGATCGGCCGCGAGGCCGGGCTCGAGGTTTCCGGTCTGTGTCTCCGCGTAGGCCAGCCGCGCCGCATTCACCGTGTAGGCGGCGAGCGCGTCGTGCGGCGTCAATCGCTCGGTAGCCTCGTGATGCTCGACGCACGCGCGCATGCCCGCCAAAGGATCGAGCGGGCAGACGGGCGCGTCGTCCCCACCGCAGAGCACCGCTCCGGCCCGAACGATGCTCGCGAGCGCGTTCATCCTACGCATGCGCGCCGTTCCGAGCCGCCCCTCGTACATGCCGCCCGCCCCGCCCCACTGCGCGTCGAAGAGCGGCTGCATCGAAAGATGGAGCTTCATGCGCGCGCACGCCTCGATGTGTTCGGGGCGCGCGCACTCGAAGTGTTCGATGAAGTGACGAGCACCGCGAGCCGACGGCTTGCCGCTCAGTACGCGCTCCCACGCGGCCACGCACTGATCGATCGCCGCGTCGCCGATCGCATGCACGCCGGCAGCGACTCCGAGCCGCTCGGCATCGGCGAAGAACGCCGCGAGCTCGTCGTCGCGGAACTGCAGCGCCCCGCACGTCGGGGCGTCCGCATACGGCTGCGTGAGGGCCGCGGTGCGGCTGCCGATCGACCCGTCGGCGAAGACGTCTCCGCCGACGAACGGCAGCCCGAGCTCGACGGCGAGGGCCGGGTCGGGTTCGCAGATCTTCGGAACGATTTTTGCCGGCAGCCGGCGCAGCGCATCGATCTCGCGCGCATACTGCTCGCGCGCAAAACCGCACAACTGCGCGTGCAGGTGAAGTGCGCCGCGCGAGAGCGCGAGATCGACCGCTCGGCGCTCCGCCTCCCGGCGTTGCTCGACCGCAATGGCGTTGAGGAAGCGCGACTGCGCGAGCCAATTGGCGGCGAGCGTGAGCCTGCCTGTCGGTTCTGCGCGCTCGTCGCGCTCGAGACCTTCGACGTGCGAGGGCAGCGCGAGCCACTGCAGCGTCGCCCGATTCACCAGACACGAGTGCCCGTCGATGCGCACGAGCATCGCGCGCGCGTCCGCGTGCAGCCGCTCGAGCGGGCGCGCGTCGGCGGACGCACCGTCGAGCCAGTGCGATTCGTCGTATTGGCCAGCGTACACCATGCCGCCGTCGCGCGGGATCTTTGCAACCGCGCGCTCGAACGACGCGTAATCCGTCGTCGTCGCGAGATCGCGCGGACCGAGGAAGTATCCGACGTCGGTGAGATGCACGTGGCAATCGGCAAACGCCGGCAGCACGGTCGCGCCGCGAAGATCGACGCGTGGCACGCCGGTTCCTGCGTCGCGCGCATCGAGCGAGCGTATTTTCCCTTCGTCGACGATCATTGCGTCGTGACGCACGAAACGCGCCGATCGAGCATCGAAGCGGTAAAACCGGGCGCCGTCGAGAATCTGCACGCGATGCGAGGATACCATGCGCGGCCGTGAGGTTCTTCTCGGCCTAGCCGCGGGTTTCGCCGCCGGGTACCTCGGTGCGCGCAGCTACGAGGCATGGTGCGAGCTGCGCGCGCCGGAGACGCGCCATCGCGACGGCGCCGCGAGCTACGGGCGCGTGCGCCGGGCATTGGAAGTCGCGGATACGCTGCAGGGCATCTGCGGAGCGATCGCCGTCGCGTACGGGCCGGTAGGAGAGAGCGTCGACCGCGCGACTCTGCGCGCGCCGGCGTGGCTGCGCCCAGCGCTTTTCGTGATCCCCCTCTCCTTTTGCAGCGCCGCCGTTGAGCTTCCGGCGTCCTTCGTCGCGGATCATCTCCTCGAGCGGCGCTATCGGCTGACGGAGCAGCAGCCCGCAGCGTGGTTAAGCGACTACGTGAAGGGCGCGGTCATCTCGACCGTCATCACGGCCGTCGGCGCGCTGTTGCTCGGCGCCACCGTGCGGCGGTCGCCGCGATGGTGGCCGCTCTTCGCAACGCTCGGCGCCCTGCCGCTCTTCGTCGCCGGAAACCTCATCGTTCCCATCTACGTGCTGCCCATGTTCAACCGCTTCGATCCGCTCGACGGAGCGCTCGAGAAGAGGCTCCGCGCCCTGGCCTCTCGGTACGGGGTGGGCGACGCCGACATCCTGAAGATGGACATGAGCCGCCAGACGCGCAAGGCAAACGCCTTCGTCGTCGGCGTCGCGCGAACGCACCGCATCGTCCTCGGCGACACCCTCGTCGATAGCTTTCCGGACGACGAAACCGAGTTCGTCGTCGCTCACGAACTCGGCCACTACGTTTCGAAGGACGTCTGGCGGCTGACCGCCCTCGGCGACGCGCTCGCCGGCGCGCTCTTCTTCATCGCGAATGCCGCGAGCGGGCCGCGAAGCGGCATGCGCGACCGTCCGATCGTCCTCGCGCGCCTGTACGCCGCGATGCTCGTCGCGACGCAAGCCGTGCGCCCGCTGCTCTTCGCATTCACGCGCGCGCGCGAAGCCGCTGCCGATCGCTTCGCCGTCGAAGCCACGCGCAACCCTCGCGCCGGCGCGTCGGCCTTTCGCCGGCTACGCGATCAAAATCTCGCCGAAGACGAGGTCCCGCGGTGGTACGAGCTCTTCTTCAGCTCGCACCCGTCGCTCAAGTCCCGCATCGGCGCCCTCGAAGCCATGCCCCAAGATCCGTCTTCGGCATAACCTCTTCCGTCTCTCGCAGCTCGCGCCGAAACTCACCGAAGCACCCGAAGGCCTCCGCGAAGGCGTCGTGTTTGTGGATGGACTCTTCGTTGCGTTGGCTCGCGAAGACGAAGGCATCGTCGTCGAAACGCTCGTACGCCTCGAGCGCCCGCGCGACGATGCCCCGAACGACGTCTTCGACGAACTTCGGGTTGTGGTGGGCCTTGTTGACGACAAAGAACTCGTCGGGACGCTTCAACAGATCGTAGGTCTCGCTCGACATCGCGCTCTCGACGATCTCCACGAGGTCCGCAACGTCGATGCCGGGCTCCAGGTTGCCCGCGGTGCCCAGGAGCAGCGAGCCGCGCCCGCGCTGGTTGTGCGTAGCGATCGGGAGCACGCCGAGCGCGCGACGCGCTTGCTCCTGCGTGAACCCCGCCTCTTCGAGCTGTGCGAGCGAATGCTCGCGCACCATGTCTTGCGCGCACGGGCACGCCGTCATCCCCTCAGCCTCGACGCCGACGACGTGCCGCACGCCATCGTCGCCTGCGTGCGCGATGCCGACGAGCGTGTACGTCTCCTCACCCCGCTTCGCACTTACCGGCGTCCAGCGCTCCAACGCGAAATCGGCGCGCAGGCGCACGTCGGCTTCCCTCGTCTGCTGCGTCGCGACGATCTCGCGCGCGATCGCTCCCGCGAGCCGCTCGACCCGCATCGGCGTCGTTTCCCGCGAGAGCACCTCGAGCGTCGCCTCCTCCAAGTTCTCGACGAAGCGCGACATGTGCAGGCCGGCACGATGCGGCCCGAGATCCGCCACCATCGTGAACTCGCCGTTGAAGACGCCCGGGCGCCCGTCGATCTCGAGGTGGACGATGCGGCGAAGGCTCGTCACCCCGGCCCTGTTCAGCGCGATGCGTACCTCCGGAACCTCTTCCTGGCGGTCGGTACGGAAACGAAGATCGCTCTCCAAGCGGCGAACGCTGCCGTTCGCACGACGCGCGCGCGCGGCGTACGCCGGAGCGATCTCGGCCAGCGGCACGAGATCGTACCAACGCGCATCGAGCTGCGGGCGCTCCCACGCATCGAAGACGAGGAGGTCGACGTCGATCGGCCGCGCGGCGAGGCGGCGCATCGCGACGCGTCCGACCGAACGCTGCACGTCTTCTAACCGGCGTGAGAACGATTCGCGATCCTCGTCGACGTCGAGCTGCGCGGCGACGTTGAGAAACGCGGGCCCTTCCGCACCGTCGGCCGGAGCGGTCTCGTAGAACGCGGAGACCACGAGCACGCGCGCCTGCGCGCGCAAGCGCTGCAGCGCAGCAAGGATGTTTGCACGCCGGTCCCCGAGATTCGAACCCAGAGCGACGTAAGCCCGATGCATGTTGCGGCCCTAGAGAAGACCCGACGAGGCCGCTGCATGGAGCGTTTTCATCGGAGATCGAGGAGCGAGGAGGAAGCCTACCATCCGAACCCTCAGGATTCCGACACCGTTTGGGCGTACCTCCAGCAGGTATCATGGCGAGCGAACCGCTCTACCCGTACCTGCTCGAACCAAAGGAGACGACCGCGATCTGGGGCGGTGAGTCCTGGAAATGCTGGGACGAGAACCGCGTGCGCAACGGCGCTCTCGCCGGCATGCGCGTTGCGCAGCTGCGCGAGTCGCTCGGCAGCCGGCTCCTCGGTACGATCGATTCCGGCCGGATCTTTCCGATCCTCACGAAGATCATCACCGCGCGCGATTGGCTCTCGGTTCAAGTTCACCCCGACGACGCGTACGCGCAGCGCGTCGAGCATCAGGCGAACGGCAAGGTCGAGTGCTGGTACGTCTTCAGCGCGCAGCAGGACGCACAGATCGTGCTTGGCTGGACGCGCGACACGTCGCGTGAGGAGTACGAGCGGCGCGTCGCGGACGGAACGCTCGGCGAGCTGCTGCGGCGCGTACCGGTGAAGGCCGGGGACGCGTTTTACCTGCCCGCCGGAACGTTGCACGCGATCGGCGGCGGCATCGTGCTCTTCGAAACGCAGCAGGCCAGCGATCTCACGTATCGCATCTTCGACTGGAACCGCGTCGGCCTCGACGGCGTACCGCGCCCTCTGCACGTACGTAAAGCCGCCGACGTCCTCGAATACCGCGCGGAGACGCGGGGAGCCGTCGAACCGGTAAAGTACGTCTTCGAGTCGCTGCAGCGCACGATCTTCATCGCGGATCCGCGCTTCCTCGTCGAGCGCATCGTTGCGCGCGACGAACCGTCGTCGGTGGCGACGCACGACCGGCCACTCGTCATCATGGCACTGGAACGCAGCCTGACGATTTCGTGCGGCGACTCCGATGTGACGCTCGCGCCGTTCGACACCGCCCTCGTACCGGCCGGTGCCGGCCGCTGCGCGATATGCGCGAACGAAGGCGACGAAGCGCCCTTTATGTTCGTGACGCCCCCTCCCGACGAGCGGTTCGTCGCCGCGCAGCTCCTGGCCGCCGGAATCGAGCAGACGCGAGTCGATCGCTTCCTGGAGCAGTTTTGAACTTCGCCGCGCTCGCCGATCGGTATGGCACGCCGCTCGTCGCGATCGACCTCGACGCGTTCGGCGCGGCGATCGAGTACTGCAATAGCGCCTGCGCTCCGTACGACGTCGAGGTCTCGTACGCCGGCAAAGCGCTCCTGCTCGTCGAGATCGCGCGCTTCGTCGCCGAGCGCGGACTCGGGCTCGATGTCTGCTCGCTCGGGGAGCTTCTCACGGCCGAGCGCGCCGGCTTTCCGCACGAGCGCATCACGCTCCACGGCTGTGGCAAGAGCGACGAAGAGCTGCGCGCGGCAGCCGACGGGCGCGTCGGCCGCATCGTGGTCGATGGGCTCGAGGAGCTCGAGCGTCTGGGACGGATCGCGTCGGGTAGAGCGCCCGTCAACGTGCTCTTGCGCCTCAACCCCGGAATCGAGGCGCACACGCACGCCTTCGTGCGTACCGGCGGCGAGGACACGAAGTTCGGAGTTACTCCGAAGGACGAAGATGCGGCGCGGGCGATGCTCGGCGGCGCGAAGGAGCTACGCTTTCGCGGGCTGCACGCGCACGTCGGCTCGCAGATCTACGAGCCGGGCGCGTACGTTGCCGTCGCCGAAGCATTGATCCAAGCCTCCGCGCGCTTTGCGCGGGACGGCCTGGGCGTCGACGAAATCGTCGTGGGCGGGGGTTTCGGCGTGACGACGCATCCCGATCGGCCGAACGAGCGCATCGACTTCCCGGCAACGATCGCATCCGTCGATCGCGCCACGCGCGCGGCCGCGGCGCGCGTCCGCGTTCCGGTGCCCAGGATCGGCATCGAGCCGGGACGCATGCTGATCGGCGCGGCCGGCACGACGATCTATCGCGTCTGCGCCGTGAAACGTCAGGCGCGCCGAACCTTCGTCGTGGTCGATGGAGGCTTGTATGAGAATCCGCGGCCCGCGCTCTACGGTGCGTACCACCACGCGGTTGCGGTCTCGCGCCCGAATCTCGATCTCCAGGAGGTCACCATCTGCGGCCGTTCCTGCGAGAACGACGAGCTCGGGCGCGCCATGCTTCCACACGCGCTGCGTGAAGGCGATCTCGTCGCGATGACGGTCACCGGAGCGTACACCTACAGCATGGCGGGCAACTACAACCGTTTCGCGCGCCCGGCGGTTGTAGGAGTCGAGCAGGGTAAGGAGCGTCTTCTCGCGCGGCGCGAGTCGTTGGAAGACGTCTTGAAAAACGACGTAATGGAGAACGCAGGATCATGACGGAAAAGGCAACGTTCGCGGCGGGGTGCTTCTGGGGCACGGAGGCCGCCTTTCGCCAAGTGCCGGGCGTCGTAGACGTCGTCGTCGGCTACACGGGCGGTCACGCAGAGCACCCGACGTACGAGCAGGTCTGCGGCCATCGCACCGGTCACGCTGAGGCGGCGGAGATCGCCTTCGACCCGGCGCGCGTCTCATACGATCGCCTGCTCGAAATCTTCTGGAAGATCCACGATCCGACGCAAGTCGATCGTCAAGGCCCCGATGTCGGCACGCAGTACCGCTCGGCGATCTTCGTCCACTCACCCGAGCAGGATGCTGCGGCGCGCGCTTCGCTGGCGCGCGAACGAGAGACGCTCGGCAAGCCGATTGCGACGGAGATCGTATCCGCCCCGGCGTTCTGGCCCGCCGAAGCCTACCATCAACGCTATTTCGAGCGGCATAACGTCGCCTGCCACGTCCCGCAACGATGAACCGCACGGTCTTTCTCGGCGCACTTGCGGCTGCCGGCGCGGTGGCGCTCTCTCGTCTCGGCGCGGCGAAGCCTGCAGCAGCCGCAGGGTATCCGGTCCGGCACAGCGATGCCGAATGGCTACGGATTCTGGGCCGAGACCGCTATTGGATATTGCGCCAAGGCGGAACCGAGCAGCCATTCTCGAGTCCGCTCAATGCGGAGCGCCGCGCCGGCATCTATCATTGCGCCGGCTGCGATCTCCGCCTCTTCGACTCCCGCACGAAATACGATGCCGGTGAAGGCTGGCCGTCCTTCTGGGACGTGCTCCCGAATGCCGTCCGCAGGCAAGCAGACTACGCGCTCGTGGATCCGCGCACGGAAGTGCACTGCCGCCAGTGCGGCGGCCATCTCGGCCATCGCTTCGACGATGGCCCGCCGCCGACGCACCTTCGCTACTGCATCGACGGCTTGGCGCTGCGCTTCGCTCCTGCCTGAAGCTACGGGCGGTAGACGAATCTTCCGACGAACGATCCGCGGGGATTCGACCAGACTGCGAAGATCGTTCCGTTTGCCGGATCGATCCCGCACGTGTGCACGCCCTGGATATGGCCGGTCTGCGCGAGGATGTGCGGCGGCCCGTGCCCGTCGAACGCGACGAGCGTGATGACGTCGCCCGCGCAGGCGAGCCAGCCGCGCGACGCGTCGTAGCCGCACTGATCGACGCGATGCGGATACGCCATGTGGTAGAGCCGCCTGCCCGCAAGACTGTACACGTCGAGCCAGTTATTCTCTCCAGCGACGAGCAAGACGCGGTGCACGGGATCGAATTGGAGCGGATGATCCATCTGGAGGTCGGGCGTCGGAATCGTGCGCACGACGCGAAGCCGGTGCGGGTCGATGACCGCAATCGCGCTGACGCGCGGATTCGCATCGGAGATATTCTGATAGACAGCATGCGTGACCGGATCGATCGCGAGGTACTCGGGCTTGTGGCCCGGGAGCGGAATGACGGCGATCTCTTTGAACGTGCGCGAGTCGATAACGAATACCCGCGTTCCGTCGTCTTCACCGGCATAGATGCGATGGAACGCCGGATCGTAGGCGATCGCGTCGACGTGGCCTTGCACCTTGACGGTGCGTAGCACCCGCCCGGCGACGGGATCCACCTCGGAGAGGGAATCGTCGTCACCGTTGCCGGTGTAGACATGCCCGTTCGTCGGATCGACCGCGGAGCCGGCTATATGTCCGACCGTCACCTGTCTGAGCACCGCGCCCGTATCGGCGTCAACGATGAGAAGTTTTTGCGCGCGACCGTGCGCGGCATAAACGCGATGATGGACCGCGTCGACGGTGACGTAATCGAAGCCCGCGGGTGGCCCGACACGCTGCGGGGGAAGTGCAATGATCGGCATGCGCGCTCTCTTCGATGGGGGTGCCGGTAAACCCGGCACCCCCATCTGTACCAACGTTTGGCGCTAGGAAAGCGCTACAGCTGGCTTCGAAGCACGTTTACGTCGAACGATCCCAGACCAGTCGTGTAGTCGTACCCCGGCAGCGCGGTATACATGCCGTCACCGCCGACGAGGACGTCGTGAAACCCGCCGTCGGGCTGCCACGGAGGTGGGCCGGTCTGCTGCGCGCCGGCGGCGTGAGACGCGAAGTTGCCATACAGCACCGGGGCGGCGAAGCCGAGACTCCGATTCAAGCTCAGCATGTGCGCCCAGACTCCCGCCGCGAGCGGAGACGATAGGCTCGTCCCACCGACGATCGTCCAGCCGCCGTAATCTTGCGAATACAAGATCGCGCCGGTCTGCAAATCGCCGTCCATTGCCATATCAGGAACGCCGCGGAAGCTTCCGCCGAGCGGCTGAACCGTCTGCCAGTAGGGCGAGTATTCGAACTGGCTGACACCGCCGCCACCGGAGTACCAGGACGCTTCGCCCTGATAGTTCCCCGCATTGTCGGTGAGGAGCGTCGTACCGCCGACCGCAACGACGTACGGCGAAGCGGCCGGCCAGTTCACGAACGGAACGCCGGCGGGCACACCGTTTGCGCCGACCGCAACCGGGCAGAACGAGCCAGTGTCCCCAGCCGAGGCGAACATCGTTTGCCCCTGAGCCGCCCCTTCGAGGAATATCTCGTCGGCTAACACCATCGCTCCGTCGAGATACGGAAACGCCTCGCATTCTCCGAACGACGAATTCGCGACCTTGGCAAGGTCGTTCGTAACCCAGCGATTGTACATGAGCACGACGTCAGAATCCGATCCTGAGGTCGTGTTGTAGAGGTAGAGCTGCTGCATGTGGACGGCCATGCCGCTGGATTCGGTCATGTCGAGCGTCCATTCGCCCGGGCCGTCGGTGATGGGAGGCGCTCCCGCAAGACCGACTTGCTCGATCGTCACAGGTACTTGCGGTACGTTGTCGGCCTGTTCGTTAACGTGAAGGTCGCTGACGGCGGTTCCGACGCCGCCGAAGCTCATGATCGCGACGTCCACGCCGGCCGATTGCATGCGCGAGACGGGTTCGTCGTAGGCGCGCCAGAAGTCCGCAGGCCGGTAGTTGCGCAGACAGCCGACGGTCGACGATGCAGGTTCCGGTAATGGCGTCGGAGCGCCGAGGATCTCGAGGCCGTAGAGCGTGCACGGCGACTCCGGCGTACCTGGAGGCGTGGGAGCCGGTCTGGGATCACCCTTGCCGTCGCAGCCGCCGCAATGCTCGTAGTGCCGCTTCTCGCGCCCGGCCAACTGCATGTCGTTGAGCCCGAGAACGGCGACGACGACGCCACCGAGCGTCTGCGGGACGTACGCTGCGGTCTGATTTGCATAGAGCGTCGTGCCGCCCAGAGAGTAGCTCTCGAGTTTCGTATTGAACGCCTTCTCGATCTGCGTCGCCGTGCCGGTGGCACTGACGATGAGGTGATTCGGCTCGACGGTGACGTCGGTCAGTCCTTGCGACTGCAGATACGAGCTCACTTGCGAGACCTGCGCGCTCGTCGGCGCGTACGACGCCATGAACGTCGCGATAGAGACGGTCTGCCCCGACGCGACGGCCGCCTTCAGCGCCGAGGCGTTGTTGAGCTGGAGCCCGACGTGCACGGTGATCGACTGCGACGGCGCGAGCGCGCCCAAATCGCTCGCGCCCGAGAGCGCGAGCGGCAGGGTCGACGTCGGCGCCCAGCCCGCAGGCGCCGCGATTGCGATGGCCGTGACGCGGGTCGCTCCCGTGCCGACGTTACTCGCGTGACCCATCGTACCGGCAGAAGGGATCAGCGAGGTGCTGCCGTGTCCGGAGCATGCCGCGGTTATGGTCGCGGCGACGAATCCGAGCCAAAGGAATCTGCGCATCTCAGATCGCTCCTGCAGTCTTCGAAACGTCGAAGCTGCCGAGACCGGTCGTCATGTCGTAGCGAGGAAGCGCCGTGTAGAGTCCGTTCGTTCCGGTCAGGATGTCGTGGAATCCGCCGACGAGCTCCCATGCGCCAAGCCCGGTGCTGTCCTCGCTTGCGTTCGGGTTCTGCTGGTAGATGTTGTAGAACTGGATCGGCCCGAAACCGAGCGCGTTGTTCTTCGCGCTCTGAAGGCGCGCGTAGGTTCCCGCCGCCAGCGGCGACGCGAGGCTCGTGCCCCCGGTGATGCAGGGCGTGCACGACCCGTTCACGGCAGAGCCGGACGTGTAGAGCTCGGCACCGGTTTCGATGGCGGCGTCCATCGCGACGTCGGGCAGGCCGCGGAACGATTCACCTTGCCCCGCGACAGGCTGTGCCTCGGCCTCCCAGTACGGCGCGTATTCGAACTGGCTCAAGCCGCCGCCGCCTGCCTCCCAGGCGACTTCGCCTTGATAGCTTCCATCGGCGTTGGTCAGCAGATCGGTTCCGCCGACGGACGTCACGTATGGCGACGCCGACGGGTACGCGACCATGGGCACGCCGCCCGGAACGCCGTTGGTGTCACCCTCGACGTTGCAGTAGCCGCCCCAATCGCCGGATGAGGCGAAGAGGGTCTGGCCCTGCGCTGCCGCCTGCACGAGGATCTCGTCGTCGAGCACCATGGCGCCGTCGACGTACGGGAACGCCTCGCACTCACCGAACGACGCGTTGCCCACCTGGGCGAGATCGTCGGTCATCCACTTGTCGAACTCGAGCGCGATGTCGGAATCCGTCAACGACGTCGTCGCGTAAACGTAGAGCATCTTGACGTTGCCGGCCATCGCAGTCGAATAGGTCATGTCGAGGGTCCACTCGTCGTTCCCGGCAGTGTCCGGACTCGCCAAGCCGACCTGCCGCACCGTCAGCGGCACCTGCGGTTGATGGAACTGCGACTCGTTGGTGCGGAAATCGGCGACCGCCTGCGACACGTTGCCTTCGGCCATGATTGCGATCGACGTGTTCCTTGCCGGCGGCAGAGATCCGACGTCGTACGCGCTCTGGAAGGTCGCGGGATCGTAGAAGCGCACGCACGGGACGGTGACGCCCTGTTCGCACGCCGTGGCTTGCGTCGCCATCTTCGGCTTGTCGCTGAACGCGCTCACGTCGTTGAGGCCGAGCACCGCGACGACGACGCCGCCGAGCGACGTGGGCACGTACGCGGGAGAGACGTTGCCGAACGCGACCTTGCCGTTCCACGAAAACGAATGCAACGTCGTGTTGAAGGCCTTTTGCATCTGCGCCGCAGTGCCGGTCGCGCTCACCAGTAGGTTGTCCGGCGTCGCCTTGACGTTCGTCAGGCCGGCGCTCTGCAGATAGGATTCGACCTGCTGCACCTGATCCGGCGTGGGATCGGCCATCGCAGCGATATCCGCGCGCGAGAGCACTTGTCCAGCCTTGAGCGCCGACTGCAGCTGCGCGGCGTTGCGTAACTGCAGCCCGACGACGACCGTGAGCTGCGTGGACGCCGCGAGTGTCCCGAGGTCCGACGCGCCTGAAAGCGAGAGCGCTCGCGTGTTTGTCGTCGACCATCCCGACGGAGCCGTGAGCGACGCGGTCGACATTCGCGTGGTCCCGAGGCCGCCGCCGTGCGCCGACTGCATCGGCATCGAAGGCACGACGCCGGAATTGGCGCCGTTGCCCGAACAAGACGCCGTCAACAACCCGACGGCGAGGATCCAGGTGATCTTCTGCATTGTGTTTCTCTCTCCGATAGTGGCGTAGCAAGGAAAACCGGGCGAGAGATACCCAAACAAGCGACTGGCCTACACCTATGCGTGCACTTCTTTCCGTCGCTATGTCACGAACGAAGATTGCTCGTTTTAATAGCTGCGGGCTTAGGAATAAGAAGTAAACATCATGCAGGCGTCCAATGCCTGGCGGTACTGCAATGGATAAAACTGCCGCACTGAGAACCGCCGTGCTCTGCTCGTTCTTGCTCGCTGCAATCGGCACACGCTCGCCGGCATCGGCCTGGGGAGCGAAAGGCCATTATCTCATCAACCGCCTTGCGGCGCAGTCGCTCCCGGCGACGATGCCGGCATTCATGCGGACGCCTTCTGCGACCGACGAGCTCACCTATCTCGGCCTCGAGCTAGACCTTCTCAAGGGTGCCGGGCCGGAATGGGACTCGGAGCTGGACCCCGGGCACTACCTGGATCTGACGGATGACGGAAAGATTGTAGGCAACCTCTCACTCGACGCTCTTCCGCCGACCCGTGAAGCGTACGACACCGCGCTACGCGCGCGCGGCACCGACCAATATAAGGCTGGATATCTCCCGTATTCTATCGTGCAGGGCTGGGAGCAGCTGCGCATGGTGTTTGCCTACTGGCGCGTTGACAGCTACGAGGCCACGCACGCGAGCACCGCGCGTTTGCGCGCGACCGCGGCAATGCGCGAGAACGTCGACGAGCAGCTCGCTCGTCGCGACGCGGGCGTCTGGGGTCATTACGTCGCCGACGCCTCGCAGCCGCTGCACGTCACCGTCCACTTCAACGGCTGGGGCAAGTACCCCAACCCACACGGATACTCGAACTCCACCCACCTGCACGATCTGTTCGAAACGCAGTTCGTCGATCGGTTCGTCCGTCGCTCCGCGGTAGCCGCGCGTATGGCGCCGCTGCATCTGCGCGCGCCCACGCAACTCACAGATCAAGGCCGCGTGATGGCAGCGGTGGTGCGATATCTGCGAACGTCGAACGCCACCGTGCCGCAGCTCTACCGCATTGCGCGATCCGGCGGCTTCAACACCGGTACGCCGCAGGCAAAGGCCTTCGTGGAGGAGCGCCTCGCGTTCGGCGCGAGCGAGCTTCGCACGCTGATGGTCTGGGCGTGGGACGATAGCGTGAACGAAACCATCGGCGACGACGTCCCGCAACGGGTGCGCGACATCGTGAGCGGCAAAGTCCGGTACGCGGGTCTGCGCTAGGGCTCCTAGGCCTCCTAGCCGCCCGTCCTGGAGCCGACGATCGGACTCGAACCGATGACCTGCGGTTTACGAAACCGCTGCTCTACCAACTGAGCTACGTCGGCGTTTGAAGCGAGGCGAGCATCCGTTCGTGCGCGACGGCGCCGCGTCTTCCTGCTTTGGGTTTGTCACTCCTCGGAGTCGTGGAACGTGCCTCGCTCGGCGGTGGGATCGAGCTCCAGATCCTCCAGATAGTAGTAGACGATCTTGCGGTCCTTGAAGCCGACCTTGGCAAGCTCGCGCCCGCCGACCTCGACCACCTCGTGGATGCTCCCCTCCTGGCCGGCGTACCGGTAGTTGACGGGGGAGTAACCGGGCTCGTCCGATTTCGGCCGGGGGACGGCCTTGACGCCGCGTAGGGGGGTACGGTGGCGGTGCATGCTAGTGGCTTCGGCGCGGCGAAGTAGGATTCCATGAAGCAGGGGCACCGGCTTCTGACCCTCGCCCTGGCGGCGGGGGCGCTGACATGGTGTGCCGCCGCAGCCGCCAAGGCCGACGACATTACGTTTCAAAATGCTGCCATTTCCACGATCTCGGATCCGAACCACGCGTTGCGCTTCGCGCGCGATCGCATAGCCGCGCACGATCTGCCCGGCGCCGTCCTCGCGCTTCAGCGATATATCATCAACCATCCCGAGGAGGGCGCCGTCGAGGGATTCCTCGGCGATCTCTACGTCAGTAACGGCGACTTCCACGATGCCGAGCTGCTCTACCGGCAGATGCTGGTCGAGTATCCGCTGGATCGCAGCCTGCACACGAGCCTCGGGAAGCTCTACACGGTCGAAAATCGCGTCGACGAAGCGATCGCGCAGTTTCAAGAGAGCCTTCCGGACATCGAATCGGCCTACTATCTCGTTCTGCTGCATCAGCGCAAGGGCGACCTCGTGGCGTTTCGCGAGCAGATGCGCCGCAACGCGCAGCAGCATCCAAATGACGTGAACGCGCAACTGGATGCAGCACAGCTCTTCGGAGCGCTCTACCTTCCGCGCGATGCCGCGCTCGAGTTCCAGCGCGCGGTCGCGATCGATCCGAACTCTCTCGAAGCGCTCGAGGGCCTCGGCCTCGCGCAGGTCGCAGAACGCGCCAACGACGCTGCCGAGCAGACGCTGACGCACTGCCTTACGCTCGACCCCTCGAACTACGGCTGCCTCGATGCGCTCGGGCTGCTCGAGATTCAGGAGCGCAACTACGACCAAGCACAGGCTGCGCTCGATCACGCCTACCGCTTGGCACCCGAGGCGCCCGAAGCGCTTCTGAGCATGGGCCGGCTCAACGATGCACGCGGTGAGTGGCAGGCGGCGGTTACCGACTACGAGCGCGCGCTGTACGTCTGGCCGTACGGAGCCGATGCGTACGTCAACATCGCGTTCGACGACGAGGAGCACGGCATGCTCGCGCAGGCGCAGCAGGAGGCGCTCAAGGGGCTGTCGCTGGCTCCGGCAGATGCCCGGTTGCATTACATGCTGGGGTATCTCTACCGCAAGGTAGGCCGCCGCGACCTCGCCGTTGCGCAGTTCCTCGCAGCGGAGGAGTCGCTCGACCCGCAGATCGTGCAGTTCGCGAAGGAGAGCGTGGAGGAACTGCAGCAGCCCTAGGCATGTATCTGGAGTATCGCGGTAAGCGGCCGCGCGTACATCCCTCGGCTTTCGTGGCCCCTACTGCCACGCTGATCGGCGACGTCGAGGTCGGCGAGGAATCGAGCATCTGGTTCGGGACGGTGCTGCGCGGGGACAATGGTCCGATACGCGTCGGGGCGCGCACATCGATCCAGGATAATGCCGTGATCCACGTGAGCGAAGGCTGCACCACGCGCATCGGCAACGACGTGACGATCGGCCATGCAGCGGTGATGGAAGACTGCGTCATCGAGGACCGCGCGCTGATCGGCAGCAACGCCGTCGTGCTCAACGGCGCGCGCATCGGCGCCGGCGCGTTGATCGGCGCGGGAAGCGTCGTCGCCGCCAACGACCAGGTTCCCGACCACGTCGTCGCCGCCGGCGCGCCGGCAAAAGTCAAAAAGTCTCTCGGCGGCGATGCGGCGCACTGGATCGAGCTCGCCGCAGAAGAGTACGTCGCGCTGTCGCGGTCGTATCTTGAAGAAGGACTGGGCGCTTCCGAGGCGCGCTGCCGCGAATGACGCTCCTGCGCGAAGAACTGGCGCGCTTCATCCAGATAGAGGGGCATCGCGTCGAGGTCGCCCCGGTGGGCGACGGCGCGGCGGCTGAGCTGCTGTTCCGTTCGCGCGGATACGTCTTCTCCGTCGGCGCGCGCGAGGGCGAGCCGCCGCATTTCGCGATCGCAACCGCATACGAGATCCCACCGTGGGCGCGCGAGCGGGCGCAGAATGCGGTGACGCTCCAAGACGTTGCGAACGACGTTGGGGACGTGCACTTCGTCCTGGCGCCAAACGGAAAGAACTTCGTCGTCAGGCTCGACTGCGCGGGCGCGTCGCTGCAAGAGTTTCAGCGCGACTTCTGGACGAGCGTGGCGCGCGTGCGGGAAGCCGGCGTCGCCGCCTTGGAGCGCATCCTCGATCGCAGCGAGAGCCGCGCCGCCGCCAACAAGTTCATCAAGTCCTTGACGCGGGGGGACTAGGGAAGCTCTAGTGGATTCCGACCGGCTGGCTCCGCTCGAGCTCGCGCTCGAGGAGGAAGGACTGTTCTCCACGCGCGACGACGACGACGAGGCGTTACGCGTCGCGTTCAAGAGCGAAGGCGACCGCTACTTCATCGTCAGCTATCGCGACGATCCGAACTTCGTGATGATTGGCTCGGGCTGGTCTCTGCCGGAGGGCGCCGAGCGCGAACGCGTCATGCGCATCATCAACGCGCTCAACGCGCGTAAGAAGTTCGTCAAGTCGGCACTCTGGGAGGAAGAGAACGACGTCCTCTTCACGATCGAGCTGTGCGTCGTGACGCCGGAGGAAATCCGCCCGCACTTCGGGCGGCTGCTCGATGTCTTGCGCGACAGCGCGTCGGAGTTCTTCGCGGAGCTGCGCGCCGGCTGACGAGCCTTACGGCGCGGGGTAGCGCGATTCGTCGCCGTACGGGACGAAGAGCGTGTACTGCTGCTCGAAGCGTAGGCGCACCGTCCCGGTTGGCCCGTTACGGTGCTTGGCGATGATGAACTCGGTCGCCGTCGGATCGGGGCCTTCCGGATTGTAGTATCCGTCGCGATAGAGAAACGCGACCACGTCCGATTCTTGCTCCAAACTCCCGGAGTCGCGCAAGTCTGCAAGCAGCGGACGCTTGTCGTTGCGCGTTTCCACGGCGCGGTTCAACTGAGCGCATGCGACGATCGGGACCTCGAGATCCTTCGCCGTCACCTTCAGCGTCCGGCAGATGTCGGAGAGCTCTTCGTTCCGGTTGACGTTGCGCGCGAGCTGGCCCGGACGCAGGAGCTGAAGATAGTCGACGAAGATCGCGGCAAGACCGCCCGTCGTTTTCAGACGCCGCGCGCGCGAGCGAAGCTCGGTGACCGTGAGGGCGCCTGAGTCGTCGAGATAGATCGGGAGATCGTTCAGCACGCCCATCGCGCGCGAGATGTCTTCCCATTGGTGCGTCTTGATGTTGCCACGCCGCAGGTCGTGCATCGAGAGCCGCGCCTCGGAGCAAATCAACCGCTGCAGCAGCTCGTTGTTCGACATCTCGAGCGAGAAGAACGCCACCGGTTCCTCGGCCTCGCGCGCAGCCGCAACCGCCATGTTGAGCGCGAACGACGTCTTGCCCATGCCGGGGCGCGCCGCGATGAGGATGAGATTGCCGGGCTGGAACCCCGTCGTCATCTCGTCGATGTCGCGAAAACCGGCCGTGAGGCCCGTGCGCTCGCCGCGCATGTGGTAAAGGCGGTCGATGTAATCGAACGCGTCTTTCATGAGGTGCTTGACGGGCGTGAAGTCCGCGTGCCCGCGGTGCTCGCTGATATCGTAGACGATCTGCTGCGAGCGGTCCAGCGCTCCTTCGACGTCTTCCTCCGCTTCGTACCCGAGCCGCCCGATCTCCGTGCCGGCGTGAATCAGCGCGCGCAGGACCGCCTTCTCGCGCACGATCTTCGCGTAATACGACGCCGACGCCGCGGTTTGAACCGTGTCCATCAGGGTGTTGAGATACGGAAGACCACCGACGCGTTCGAGCGCGTCGCGTCGGCGCAGCTCCTCGGCAAGGGCGATCTTGTCCATCGGCTCGCCGCGGTCGAAGAGATCCTGCAGCGCTCCAAAGATCGCTTCGTGCACGTGCGCGTAGAAATCCGCGGCCTTGACGATCTCGCCGACGACGGCCATCATCTCGCGATCGACCAGCACGGATCCGATGACGCCCATCTCCGCTTCGAGATTGTGCGGCGGAATGCGATCGACGACGGAAAGGCTGGTAACGCTCATGATCGTGTGCCGACTCTGCGCCGCCGCTCGGTGGACCGCCTTGTGGATGGCCTGTGGAGATGCAAACGCCGCAGCACCTGCTGCACCGAGTCGAGCGGTATGACGCGCATGCCGGCGAGCGTGGCGTCGATCTCACGCAGATTCTCTCGCGGGATGAACGCGACGCGCATGCCGGCCTGGCGCGCCGCGTAGAGTTTTTCGATCACGCCGCCGACACCGCGCACTTTGCCCTGAATGGAGAGCTCGCCCGTGATCGCCACGTCCTGCGGAAGCGGCCGCTTGAGAATCGCCGAGTAGAGCGCGAGAAAGATCGCCAAACCCGCCGAAGGCCCGTCGATGTTGCCGCCGCCGACGACGTTGATGTGAATGTCGTAATCGCCGGTATCGATGCCGGTGACGGCCCGCAGCACGCTCGTCGCGTTGAAGACGGAGTCCTTGGCCATCGAGCCCGCCGTCTGATTGAAGCGCACGGTGCCTTTGCCGGGCTGCCCCGCACGGAACGCGACCGCCTCGATCTCGATGAGACTACCCGTATAGTGCAGCACGCCGAGGCCGAAGCTCTTCCCGACCTCACGCGTGGCGCGCGCGCGGACGGGCGTGTGCCGTACCAGGCGGCTCGTCTGGACGACCGCGCGAACGTCGTCTTCGGCGATCGTCAGCGCTTTGGCCGCCGGCGTGCGCCCCTTACGGGGCGATGCTGGTAGACGAAAGAGCGCTTGGCCGTACGCATCCGCGACGATCTGTACCGCCTTGCGACCCTCGATCGTGTACGATGCGATCAGCGGCGCCACGCCTCGCGCAGCCTTCGCGTTGAGGCGTTTGATCGCGCCGCGCACGATGGTGACGATCTGCGCCTGCGTCAGCGGCGCGAAGAATATCTCGGCGCAGCGCGACCGGATCGCGGGATCGATCTCGTCCGGCTCGCGCGTCGTCGCGCCGATCAAAAGAAAATCGGCCGGCGCGCCCTCTCGAAAGAGCCGCTTGACGAACTCCGGGACGTTCGGAGCGTTCTCGTCGTAATAGGACGACTCGAAGGTGACCTTGCGGTCCTCGAGGACCTTCAGCAGGCGCGTTTGCAGCAGCGGGTCCATCTCACCGATCTCGTCGATGAAGAGCACGCCGCCGTGCGCGCGCGAGACGAGCCCGAGTTTGGGCTCCGGAATGCCCGACTCCGCGAACTCACGGCGGCTGCCCTGATAGATCGGATCGTGGACGCTGCCGAGCAACGGGTTCGTCGTCTCGCGCGGGTCCCAGCGTAGCGTCGTCCCGCTCGCTTCGACGAACGGTGCGTCCTTTGCGAACGGCGTATTCGGCCGCGCCTTGGAGATCTCGAGCACGAGGCGCGCCACCGTCGTCTTGCCGACGCCGGGCGGACCGTAGAGGATGACGTGCTGCGGAAACGGCGAGCTGATCTTTGCGAGTAGCGCTTGCACGGCCGCCTCCTGTCCGACGATCTCGCGCAGCGCCTGCGGCCGCAAGCGCTGGAGCGCGGAGGCGGCGAGGCTGCGTCCTGACAGCGCGTTGAGTTCCTCGAGCTTCGCGCGCGTCGCCGGCGTCTCGGGATCTCCGCTCTCGCGAAGCGTTTCGAGCTTGAGGTCTTTGAGGTACTCGTGGTGGCGCTCGTTCATCTTCGAGTTCACGCGCCGCTCGATCTCGTCTTCGACGCTCTTCTGCGCGATGAGGCTCGCCATCGTCTCCTCGATCTCGCCGATTGCCTTGCGCTGCTGCGCTCGCGTCGTCGCGCGCTCGACCGTAGGGTCTTCGAAAACGAGGCGCTGGAGCGCGCAGAGGCGGTCGGGGAGGCTGGACGAACGCATCATCTTCAGCGCGCCCACCTTTCCGGCTCGTAGGACGAGCTTGTCCTGGCCGACGACGCTCGAGAGCATCTCGTAGAGGGCCGTTACGTAGCGGTTCAGCTCGTCTTCGACGCCGTATTTTCGACGAAGACGCGCTCGATACGGATGCTCCACGTCCGCGTCCTTACGACGCGACGACGTCGACCGTGGTTTTCGCGACGACGCTCTTGTGCAGTTTTACCTCGACGGGATACGAGCCGAGGCTCTTGATCTGACGCTTGATCTCGACCTTATGCTTGTCGATCGGAACCGAGACGGCAGCGGCAATCGCCGCCGCGACGTCCGCATTCGTCACGGCGCCGAAGAGCTTGCCGTTTCCGCCCGCACGTGCCGCCACCGCGAGCGTCGCCGCCTCGATTCGGCTCGCGAGCTCGCGCGCGTCCGCGAGCACTTGCGCGTCCCGCTTGTCCTTCGCTTTCTTCTGCTCGCCGAGCATCGCGAGCGCGCCTTTGCTGGCCTCCTGCGCGAGACTCCGCGGTAAGAGGAAGTTGCGCGCGTAGCCCTCGGCGACGTCCACGACGTCGCCTTTGCGCCCGAGCGATGCGACGTCGCCGAGCAGTATCACTTTCATGGAGCGGGCTTCACTCCGAAACAAACGGGAGAAATGCGATGAGGCGCGCACGCTTTACCGCGACCGTGAGCATGCGCTGGTGTTTCGCGCAGTTGCCCGAGATGCGCCGCGGTACGATCTTCCCGCGTTCGGAGACGTATTTGCGCAGACGATTGACGTCGCGATAGCTCACGTCGACCGCCTTCTCGATGCAGAAACTGCACGGCTTTCGTTTTGTGCGGCGTTCTTTCGTCGCGCGCTTAGGCTTACCGGGCATCGTTCTTCCTTTCGACTAGGTGGATCGTGCGGTCGCGTCGCTCGGTGGGCGCGCGACCCTAGCCATGTCCCCTGAGGGACGGTTGGGAGAACGTCTGTTCGCCGCGTCCGGCGGCTCTCCTTCGCGCTACGTATTGTCCTTGATGAACAGCAAGCCGTCGTTGTAATCCAAATAGAAGAGGTACTCTTTAAGCACGTTGCGCCCGATGATGCCGTCGTAATCGGGATCCTGGAAGGTCTGGTTGCTGTCCGGAACGACCACTTGCCCGGTGCGGTACCCAAGCGGCCCGAAGATCATGTTCTGGACGTCGTAGATCTGGCTGTGCACGTCGCCGGCGACCGATTCGAAGATGAGATCCTGCGGCGACGCCTCTCCGGTCCGCAGCGCGACGCCGGCCCGCGGCAGCCTGTCGAGGTAATGGTGGTAGAGAAGGGTTCCGAAGCCGCCGGTATCGAGCAAGAACGAGCCCGCAACGCCCTCGAAGCTCGCGCCGACGCGGGGCACGCAGTCGTCCATTTGTATCGGCATCGCGCGTACGCCGAGGGCATGCGGATCGAAGCCCGACCAGGGGTTGAGCGTTACTTGCCGCGTCTTGAAATCGAAGCCGACGATGGCGCTCGCGAGAAAATCACATCCGAGAAGTCCGACCACGTGGGCGTGCGGGCCCGAGCTGAGCGTCATCGGGGCGACCGAGAACGCGACGCGGTGGACGTGGACGTTGCCGAACGTGACGTCGGATGCGACGGCTTCGCCGCCGGAGATCGTCAAACCCAGCCGGCGCGCCGCCCCTTCATCGAGGAGCAGCTCCGACGATCCCGTGTCTAGCGTAAAGTCGAGCGTCTGGCCGTTGATCTGCACGCCGACGACGAAGCCGTCGTCGTGCGTAAAACGTGCGGCTAAGCGAACCGGACCGTTCTGCAGGCTAAACATGGGCGTCGTGGTGGGCATGGTGACGGCGGCCGGATCAACGGTAGGCGTGCTCGCGAACGACGTCGTGCGCACCTCTTCGTCGTCCGCCGGATCCCCGTCGCTGAGGTGCAGGTCGAATGCAACGGTCTTTCCGAACGCCGTGCGGTAATCCGCGTACGTCGTGACGTGCCGGCGTCGATCGACCTCGAACGTGACGACGCGATCGACCCGAAACGTCTGCGCGTTGATGTATTCGTACTGGTCTTGGCCTCCGGGCGGGTTCGCCTCGACGACGTACTCGCTCGGCGAGCCTTGCGTCAACCCGAGCACGCGCACGTGAAACTGGGGATCGGCGACGTGCTGCCATGCCAAGGAATTCGGATCGGCCGTGTCGTGGAATCCGCTCTCGAGCATCACGATGCCGTTCTCGTCGCGAAACCAGTTCTGCCCGTGATACGTGCCCCAGGATTGCGTCAGACCCAAGCCTTCTTGCTCGATCGTGACCGAATCGTTCCCGACGATCTGCGTCATGCGCAGCATCTTCCAATCGCTTCCGCTCACCTGGCGTATAACGAGATACGATCCCGACGCCAACGTGCCCGCCGCCGCGTTCGCTTTTGCCAACAACTGCGCCGCCGTCACGGCGGTGGGGAGGTATGGGGTGTCGGCAGCCGTTCGCGAGAACGCGAGCGTGCCAAAAACGACGATCAGCCCTGCTACGAACCCGATTCGCACGAGCGCCTCCAGTCTCTCGCTCAGGATACGCTCGCGGGCGCTCGCCTCCTCTCCCGCCGGATGCAGCGCTCGACGCCGTGCCACTCGGCCAGCCACGAGGAGCGCGCCTTCGCGACGGCGCGCCGCTCGACGGCGGCGATCGCCCCAGCGGCGAACGCGTGTTTCGGATCGGCGGAGAACTCACGCAGCCGCCGCGCCGCCCCTGCCGCGTCGTGCTCTTCGCCAAGTACGTCCTGCAGGCGCACGACGCACTTCGCCACGCGCCGCGGCGGAGACATGTCGATGGGGGCCAGCGCCTCGAGCGCATAGCGCAGATGCTTGGCCGCGATGCGCACTGCATGCAGCGCTTCGTCACTCGGTCCGGGCCCGCACCGGCGCACCCGCTTGCGCAAGCGCTTGTAGACGTCCTCGAGCACCGGCACAATCAGCGTCCTCGCCCGATCCGCCGCACGAGCCGCGAGCACCGGCGGCTCGGCTGCGCCCTGCAGCGCACGCATGACCTCGCCGTACTCTCTGCTGCGCCGCGTTGCAGCGATCCGGTCGTATGCCTCCCGGCGCCGTTGTTCGAAGAGCGCGAGAATCTCGCCGGCGCTGGGGCGATCGGCGGGGTCGATATCGGCGAGCGCCGCGCGCATGCGCTCGACCATGACGTCGGCGTCGCGCGCCTCCGAGAGCTCGTCGCTCAATCCGCGCAACGTCTCGCGCACGTTTCGCGCCCAGCCGGGATCGAGCGCGGTTTCGAACGTGCGCAACGCCGAGCGCAACCGGCGCACCGCGACGCGAGCGTCGTGCACGATCTCGGGATCGGCGCTGCCGCGCTCGAGCTGCAGATCGCAGGCCGAAAAATCCTCGACGTAGCCCGAAAGCGTCGCGTGGAGGAACGCTCCGACGCGCAGATCACGCTTCGCGATAGAAACAGCTCCCGCAGACTTGAACGTAGTGGTGCTTCCCTTCGATGCCGATCTGCTCTCCCTCGGTGACGCGTTTCCCCTGCGCGTCGATCCGCACGTTCATCGTCGCCTTCTTCCCGCACGCACATACGGTCTTGAGCTCCTCGATGCTATCTGCGAGCGTCAAGAGGTACGCGGAGCCGGGAAACGGCTCGCCGCGAAAATCGCTGCGCAAGCCGTAGCAGATCACGGGCACCCCCAGCTCGTGCGCGGCGCGATGAAGCTGGCGGACCTGCTCGGCCGTGAGAAACTGCGCTTCGTCGACGAGAATGCACGCCGCGTCGCTTGCCTCCTTGACGCCGGCGAAGAAATCGAACGTCGTGTCGTACGTTGCCGCGCCGCGCTGCGGACCGAGACGAGACGTGATGATTCCCACGCCGTAGCGATCGTCCAAAACCGACGTGAAGATCCACACCGGGCGGCCGTGCTCTCCGTAGTTGTACGCGACCTGCAGGAGTGCCGTCGACTTGCCGGCATTCATCGCCGAGTAGCGGAAGTAGAGTTTTGCCATTAGCCCCGCGCCTGCCCGCGGGCGCGCGCCGCGACGATGAAGAGCGGCAGCGAGGCGATCTGCAACGCGACCGAAAAGATCACGACCGCGAGCAGCGAGCGATCGTAGAGCGCCCCCATCGCCGCACTGCCGGCGAACCACGCGATACCGTAGATGCCGTCGAACGTGCCCAGCGCCGTCGCACGCTGCGCGGCCGGAATCAGCCCCGAGACGATCGACGGAAGCAGCGTCTCCTGGGCGGCCATGCCGAGCCCCCACAGGACCACGCCCGCGATCGCCATCGGCTCGTTGCCGAGAAAACACAGCGGCGCGAAAAACGCCGCCAGCGCAAAGGCGCCGAGCACCGTCGTAAGCGGGGAGCGGTCGTAGAACCGGCCGAAGAACGGCGCGCCAACGGCGCCGACGAGCATCGCGACGGCATAAAGGATGGGAATGAAGTGGTTCGCGATGACGTGCGCTTTGCTAAAGTGGAACGACACGAGTGCGAAATCCGCGAACCCTGCCGCAACGCATGCTCCGGCTCCGGCGTAGATCCAATAGGCACGGCCGAAATGCTCGATGCGTGGCGCCGGGTGCGGCTCGAGATCGCGCGGTGAGGGATACTGCGCGCGCGCGAA